>Ga0172379_10000750_pt1 | contig 76534 bp, 55 predicted proteins | sample GrowelOW334metaG_FD_119756 | JGI IMG/M metagenome (GOLD analysis project Ga0172379, IMG submission 119756) | Groundwater microbial communities from an aquifer near a municipal landfill in Southern Ontario, Canada - Groundwater well OW334 metaG | ecosystem: Environmental > Aquatic > Deep...
AGCCGCCAGGACCATTACCCGTCGGAACTTTCGGGCGGCGAACAACAAAGGACGGCGATTGCGCGAGCGCTCGTGAACCGGCCTTCGCTCGTGCTGTGCGACGAGCCGACCGGTAATTTGGACGCGGAGTCGGCGGAGTCGGTGATCAGCCTCCTGACCGATCTGAACGAGAAAGAGTCCCAGGCGTTCGTGATGGTGACGCACGACGAGGCCCTCGCCTGGCGCTATCCGAACGTGTTTCGGCTGGTGGACGGAGTGCTCCTGAAGGAAGATACGCAAAAAATGCCGTCGGAAAAAATGTCCTCTTAATCTGGAATGGTTTTTAAACCCGGGAGTTTTGTATGAGTCTTTTGATCCATATCAACGGTCAATTTTTCCCCAAAGAAGAAGCCGTGATTTCGGTTTTCGATCACGGACTGCTTTACGGCGACGGGGTCTTCGAGGGTATCCGCGCCTACGGCGGCCTGGTGTTCAAACTTCGGGAGCACCTCGACCGGCTTTGGGAATCCGCGCACACCCTCCTGCTCCAAATGCCCGTCACGAAAAAAGAGATGGAAAAGGCGATCCTCGAAACGCTCAAGCGCAATCAGCTTGTGGACGCCTACATCCGCGTGGTTGTTACGCGGGGAACCGGGGACCTCGGGTTGGACCCGGCCAAGTGCAAGCGCGCGACCTATTTCATCATCACCGACAAGATTACGCTCTATCCGGCCTCGCTTTACGAAAAGGGTCTCAAGATCGTCACGGTGCCGACGGTGCGTAATTTGCCCGAGGCGGTCAATCCGGCGATCAAGAGCCTGAACTATCTCAACAACATCCTGGCCAAGATCGAGGCAAAAAACGCCGGCTGCATCGAGGCCCTGATGCTCAATCACCAGGGGTATGTGACCGAGTGCACCGGGGACAACGTCTTTATGGTTCGCAAGAACGGTTCGCCGGAAGGCAAGCCGGCCCTATGGACTCCGCCGATCTACCTGGGGGCGCTGCGGGGGATCACCCGGCAGGCGATCCTCGAGCTTGCGGCCGAAAAGAAGCTTGCGGCCGAGGAGCGGATCCTGACCCGGCATGACCTTTACAACGCCGACGAGGTTTTTCTGACCGGCACGGCCGCGGAAGTGATCCCGGTGGTCTCGATCGACGGGCGCGTCATCGGAACCGGCAAGCCCGGTCCCGTGACGGGGGCTCTCCTCAAGGCCTTTCATGCCATGACCCGCACATGCGGCGTTCGCTTCACCCTGTGAAAAGGACGTCCCGATGATCTGCAGCATCTGCAACAGCCAAGAGGCGATGATCCATCTGACCGAGATCGTTAATGATCAGATGATCGAGATCCATCTGTGCGAGACCTGCGCCGCGGAGAAGGGGACCGATTTCAAAACGCATTTCAACGCCGCGGATCTCCTGTCCGGGCTGATCGATACGGGCAAGCCCGCGAAGCCGAGCACGCGCAGGCTGGTCCTCAAATGTCCGTCCTGCGGCCTCACCTACGAAGAGTTCGGCAAAACGGGGCGGCTCGGATGCGCCCAGTGCTACGACGCTTTTTCGAAAATGCTGCTGCCCCTGATCAAGCGGGTCCAGCGCGCGACGAGACACTTGGGCAAAAAACCGTCCAGGGCTCCCGGACAAAGCGCGCCGCCGCCCTACGACCTCAAAATTCTCAGGGACCAGCTCAGAAAGTGCGTTCAAAGCGAGGAGTTCGAAGAGGCCGCCCATTACCGGGACGAGATCAAGCGGATCCTCGAAGAAAAGAGCAAAAAGGGAAAGAAAGGCAAAAATGAGTGACGTCGATTTTCTGATTCATCACCAGGCCGAGTGGCTGCGTTCAGGCGGACCCGATAGCGACATCGTCATCAGCTCCCGCATCCGGCTGGCCCGCAACTTGACCGGATACCCCTTTTGCCAGAAGCTGACAGAGGCTCAGCGTGCCGAGATCGTCGACATGGCCGAGGACGCGGCCGGCGCGAGCCCGATGCTCAAGCCGTCTCACTACTGGCGGTATTCGGCGCTCTCGGACCTCGACCTGCAGTTTCTTTTGGAAAGGCATCTGGTGAGCCGGGAACACGCCGGCGAGCGCAGCGTCAAGGCGGTCGCGCTGACCGGGGACGAATCGGTGAGTGTCATGGTGCTCGAGGAAGATCACTTGCGTATCCAGGCCTTTCAGGGCGGCTTCAATTTGCCCGCGTGCTGGAAGACGATCAATCAGCTCGACGATGAGCTCGAAGGGGCGCTCGACTATGCTTTCAGCCCGGCCCTGGGGTTTTTGACGGCCTGCCCCACGAACGTCGGGACGGGCTTGCGGGCCTCTTGCATGCTTCATTTGCCGAGCCTTGTCCTCACAAAGCAGGTCCATAAAGTCCTTCAGGCGCTGGCCAAGCTCAACTTGGCCGCCCGCGGGCTTTACGGGGAGGGGACACAGGCGACGGGCAATTTTTTCCAGTTCTCGAATCAGCTGACGCTCGGCCAAAACGAGAGCGAAATTATCGACAACTTGGTGACAGTCATCCGCCAGGTGATCGAGCATGAGAAGGAAGCGCGCAAGTATCTGCGCGACAAAAAGACCAGCAAGATCGAGGACCAGATCTGGAGGGCGGTCGGAACGCTCAAGTCCGCGCGCCTGATCTCTTCGGCGGAGGCGACCCAGTTTTTGTCGCTCCTTCAGTTGGGGATCCAGATGGAAGTGGTGAGCACCAGCCTGACCAGTCAGGACTTGAACCTCCTTTTCTTGCTGATCCAGCCGGCGCATTTGCAGAAGCTGGCGGGCAAGGAACTGGATTCGCCGGAGCGCGACGCGTTCCGGGCCGAACTCATCCGCGGCAAATTGAAGGCCCTTGTCGTCTAGGGGGCATAACAGACAATGATAAACCATTCGGAGGCTCGGAATGTTTGATCGATTCACGGAGAGGGCTCGCAAGGTCATTATTTTAGCTAAGGAAGAAGCGAAGCGTTTCAATCACGATTACATCGGCACCGAGCACATCCTCCTCGGGCTCATCAAGGAAGGCGAGAGCGTCGCCGCGGCCGTCCTGCAGAACTTGGGCCTGTCGCTCGACACGATCCGCCTCGAGGTCGAGAAGCTCGTGCAGTTCGGGCCGAGCACCATCGTCTCCGGCGACATTCCGTTCACACCGAAAGCCAAGAAGGTCATCGAGCTGGCCATGGACGAGGCCCGGCGCCTGGGGCACAACTACATCGGCACCGAACATCTCCTGCTCGGCCTCATCAAAGAGGGCGAAGGTGTCGCGAGTCACGTGCTGATGAACGTCGGGCTCGATCTCAACAAGGTCCGCGCGGAGGTCATCAAGCTGCTCGGGTCTTCGGCGCCGGCCTCCCAGGGCGGAGCCGGAGCGGCGGGAGCGCAGGGGGGCGGCGGTGCGGCGGGGAGGTCCAAGACAAAAACGCCCGCGCTGGACTCCTTCGGGCGTGACCTGTCCCAGATGGCGCGCGACGGCAAGCTGGACCCGGTCGTGGGCCGAAACGAAGAGATCGAGCGCGTCATCCAGATTCTCGCACGGCGCACGAAGAACAATCCCGTTCTGCTCGGAGAGGCCGGCGTCGGAAAGACGGCGATCGTCGAAGGGCTTGCCCAGCGCATCATCTCCGGGGACGTTCCCGAAATCCTCGCCGACAAGAGGCTCGTGGTCTTGGACCTCGCGCTGATGGTGGCGGGCACGAAATACCGCGGTCAGTTCGAAGAGCGCATCAAGGCTGTCATGGACGAAATCCGGCGTTCCGAAAGCGTGATCATTTTCATCGACGAGATCCATACCCTCGTGGGGGCGGGCGGCGCCGAAGGCGCGATCGACGCGTCGAACATCCTGAAGCCCGCGCTTTCCCGCGGGGAGCTCCAGTGCATCGGGGCCACGACCCTCGATGAATACCGCAAATACATCGAAAAAGACGCGGCGCTGGCCCGGCGTTTTCAGACCATCATGGTCGATCCGCCTTCGGTGGACGAGGCGATCCAGATTTTGAAGGGTCTGCGCGACAAGTACGAGGCCCACCACCGCGTTAAGATCATCGACGAGGCGATCGAGGCCGCGGTGCGGATGTCGGAGCGCTACATCACGGGCCGGTTTTTGCCTGACAAGGCCATCGACCTGATCGACGAGGCGGCTTCGCGCGCGCGCCTTTCTGTGACGACCCTTCCGAAGGACTTGAAAAAATTGGAATCCGAAATCGAGTCGTTCCGCCGCGAGAAGGAGGAGGCGATCAAGGGGCAGGACTTCGAAAAGGCTGCTAAGCTCCGCGACGAAGAGCGCAAGGCCAAGGAAGAACTCGCGCGGATCAAAAAAAGCTGGAAGGAGTCCAAGTCGGAGGTGGAGGTGCAGGTCACCGAGGACGATATCGCCACGATCGTTTCCAAATGGACCGGCGTTCCGCTCCAGCGTCTCGAAGAAAAGGAAACCGCTCGATTGCTCCGCATGGAAGACGAGCTCCATACCATGGTCATCGGCCAGGACGAGGCCATCCGCGCGGTTTCGCACGCCGTTCGCCGTTCCCGCTCGGGGCTTCGCAATCCGCGGCGGCCGATCGGGAGCTTTATCTTTCTGGGACCCACGGGCGTTGGCAAGACCCTTCTGGCCCGCGCGCTTGCGGAGTTTATGTTCGGAGACCCGGACGCGCTGGTCGTGATCGACTGCTCCGAATACGGCGAAAAATTCAACGTGTCGCGCCTTGTCGGCGCGCCTCCGGGCTATGTCGGTTATGAAGAGGGCGGCCAGCTGACCGAAAAGGTGCGGCGGCGGCCTTATACCGTCGTTTTATTCGACGAGATCGAAAAGGCCCATCCGGACGTCTTCAACATCATGCTTCAGCTGATGGAAGAGGGACGGCTGACGGATTCGTTCGGCCGCAAGGTGGATTTCCGCAACACGATCGTCATCATGACGTCGAACGTCGGCGCGGACCTGGTCAAGCGGCAGGGAGATCTCGGCTTTGCTCCCTCCAAGGACCAAATGGACTATGCGAACCTCAAGCAGAAGCTTCTCGACGAGACGAAAAAGACGTTCCGCCCGGAGTTTTTGAACCGAATCGACGACACGATCGTCTTCCACCCCCTGAGTCGCGAGGATCTGACCCAGATCATCGAGATCGAGCTCAAGGAGCTCAAGGACCGGCTCAAGGAAAAGAAGATGGATCTGCTCCTCTCCGAGGAAGTCATGAAATTCCTGATCGACAAGGGGTATGACCCCGTTTTCGGCGCCCGGCCTCTCAAGAGGACGGTTCAGCGATATGTGGAGAACGTCCTGGCCGAAGACATTCTCTCGTCGAAGTTTGTGGAAGGGGACAAGCTCCAGGGCGTTTTGCGCGGAGAATCGGTTCAGTTCGAAAAAGGGGTCTGACACGGTAAGGGAAAAGCAAATGATGCGGTTCTTGAAGATCGCAGGTCTTCTGCTGGCGTTTCTCGGCTGCGCGGCCTTTCTGGCCAGCTTCTTTCTGTTGAGAATTTACGCCCGGACGCCCGACTTCCGAAGGCTCGCCGAGCAGAAGGTCGGCGAGGTCCTCAAGGCCGAGGTCTCGATTGGAGAAATCCGGATCGGCTTTTTCAACCAGGTCACCTTTTCGGGAATCCAGATCCGCTCCGCCTCCGGGGAGCCCCAACCCTACCAGATTCAGGTGGGGGAATTGGTCTTCCGGTACAATATGGTGCAGCTTTTGACGCACCGGCTGCAGCTTCCGTCCGGAATTACGCTGAAGTCGCCGAAGCTTTCGCTCGACGAAGAGGGGTTTCCTTACCGCTTTTTCGGGAGCTTTCATTCGGATAAGGACCCCGGGTCCGGTGTCCGGGTGCGCTTCGACGGCGGAGAAGTCCGCTGTTTTTTGCCGGGCCTTAAATCCGGAATCTACTTCAAAGACCTACTGGGGACCGTGGAGCCGCGGGCCTCGGGGATTCTGGCGGTGGACTTGGAGGGAACGGCGAGCGGGTTTGTTTCCGGGCGTCTGCGCGTGCGCGGAACGGTCAACCCCGCTGACAAGACGCACCGGCTCGAAGTGGATCTTGAGGGCATCCACCTGGCAGAGGCGGTCTCTGTTCCGCTCGAGAAGCTCGAGGGAAAGGTCCGCTGGGAAAACGACAACTTTTATTTCGATAAAATCGGGGCCAAATTTTACGGCTGGGACACGCGCCTCGGCGGCTCGATTGAGCGCCTTTCGGGGGCCCCGAAGGTCGCTCTCGAGATCAGGTCCGGCATCCAGAAGATGAAGGGTGCTTTCGACCTTGCCGCCGATTTCGAAACCGGGGAGCTGAACAGCCGCCTGGAGCTTCCGGGCCTGCCGCCTTACCGTGCCGGCGGGAAAGTCAGCAGGGAAGGCCTTCGCTTGACGGTGGAGGAGCTTATCTTGAACGAGGCCTACCGGGGCAGGCTCGTTTTCGATCTCGAATCCGGCCGCCTGAACGTCGAGGCCGCGCGCGAGCGGAAAAGAATTACGCTCGAGACGAGCCTGAAAGATCTGGATGTCCGGCTCAAGCTTGGGCTCGACCACGTGAATCTTTTCGGGATGGACCTGGTGACGTACGCGATTGTGCGGCTTGCGCCGATCGGGATTACGGACCGCCGTTTCTCCTGGCGCTTCAACGGGGATTTTGAAACGCAATACTTCATTCTCCATACGCTTCCGTTTGACGATTTTCAGGGCCATTTTGAGATCGGGCCCGGTGGAATGAAGAATCTTTCCGCGTTCTGGGGCGATGTGTTCCGGGCCGAAGGGGAACTGGCCCTGCGCAAAAAGGTTCCCCACGGGAACCTGACCGTTTTTGCGAAGGGGTTCGATTTGTCGAAGGTCAAGGAATTTGCTTCCAAGCCTCTTCCCAGGCCGCTCGGAGGGATGCTCGACGGCAGACTGAGGTTCGAGGGGGACATGACGCGGCCGGAAATATTCGGCAATTTCAGCGTGACCGAGGGATGGATCGGAAAGCTTTCCTATGACCGGGGACTTTTCAGCTGCCACGGGTTCGCCCCCTACCTGCCGGTCCAGGATTCCAAGATCCTCCGGGGCCGAACGACGCTTTACCTGACAGGGGCTCTCAACCTTGCGAGCATGGACCTGATGAAGATGTTCAAGGGGGTCGAAGTCCAGACGGCGGACAAGATCGTGATCTGGAAGGGCTGGGACCTCAACTCGAGCTTGGCGGAGGGGGACCTGGAGGTCGCGCAGAATTTTTTGAAGCTTCCGGCGTTTGTGGTGAAGACGAAGCTTGGGACCGACGAGGGGTCCGGCGGCGAGAACCAGAAATATCAGGACGAGCAGTACGTGGTGCTCGGGCCGAAAGTCAAATTTTGAGGAGCGTTTGCCATGGGTGATTTGAACGGCTTTCAGGAGAAGCTCGGCGCTCAGTACAGCATGGTTCGCAGTTGGGTGTCGCTGCGCCGCTGGCTGGCCACGCTCGGGCACTACTGGATCACTTTTTGCTATCAGGCCGGCGGGATCTCGTATCTTTTCATCGATACGCTGATCGCCATTCGGAAGACTTCGATCCGCTGGGGCGAGACAGTCAGCCAGGTCTACAAGATCGGCGTGACCTCGTTCATGCTCGTCTTTTTCACGTCGATCTTTACCGGGATGGTGCTCGCCCTGCAGGCGGCCTATCAGCTGCGCCTCTTTGCGGCCGAGCAGTTCACTGCGCACCTGGTGTCGCTGTCGGTGACGCGCGAGCTTGGGCCCGTCCTGACGGCCATGGTCGTGGCGGGCCGCGTCGGCGCCTCGATTGCCGCCGAGCTAGGGACGATGAAGGTGACCGAGCAGATCGACGCCCTCAAATCGATGGGCGTCAATCCCGTCCGCTACCTGGTGGTGCCGCGTTTCTTGGCGGCCGTCCTCGCCCTTTTTATTCTGGCCATTTACGCCGATGTGGTGGGATGCCTCGGGGGCTACATGATCGCCGTCTTCAAGCTGGGGATCAGCCCGCACCTCTATATCAAGAGGACGCTCCAGATTCTCATGATCAAGGATGTTATGACGGGGCTGATCAAGGCCCTCTTTTTCGGGGGGGTCATTGCAACCGTCGGTTGTTACTATGGCTTTAATGCCGAGGGGGGCGCCGAAGGCGTCGGGAAGGCCACGACCATGGCGGTCGTGACGGCCCTTATTATGATCATCGCTTCCGACGCGTTTTTTACGGCCATTTTTTACTTTTTCTGAGCCACGGGTGTTTTTCCCCGGGGCTCACCCCAGGAGGAGGCCGGTTTTGGGCCGACGACGTGGGGTTACCGTAAGGGTTTTTATGATTGAAATTCAAGGTCTCAACAAATCGTTTGGCGGCCAAGACGTCCTCAAGGGGCTGGATCTGACCATCCGCACCGGGGAGACGCTCGTCATCATCGGCCGTTCGGGCTGCGGAAAGAGCGTGCTCCTCAAGCACATCCTGGGCATCCTGGAGCCCGAGAAGGGCCGGATCCTGATCGACGGGGTGGATATTTCGGCCCTGACGCTTCGGGATCTCGATCAGCTGCGCTCCAAGATCGGCATGCTTTTTCAGGGGGCCGCGCTTTTTGATTCCTTGACGGTCGAGCAGAACGTCGGTTTTGCGCTTTACGAACATACGCAGCTTTCGCGGTCGGAAGTCCTCAAACGGGTCCGCGAAAAGCTGTGGATGGTCGGCCTCGAGGATATCGAGAACCTGATGCCTGCTTCGCTTTCGGGGGGGATGAAAAAAAGGGTCGGCCTGGCCCGTGCCATCTGCAACGACCCCAAGATCATCCTCTACGATGAGCCGACGACGGGCTTGGATCCGATCAACGCCGACGTCATCAACGACCTCATCCTGAGGATGCAGAACCGGCTCAACGTGACCTCGATCGTGGTGACGCACGACATGACGAGTGCGTATAAGGTTGCCAACCGCATTGCCATGCTTTATGATGGAAAGATTATCGGGCTCGGGACGCCTGACCAGATCCGCCATACGACGAGTCCCGTGATTCAACAATTCATTACCGGTTCCGCCCTGGGGCCGATCACCGACGCGCAAAGGCTTAAACATGATCAAAACGGCTAGAAACGAAACCATGGTGGGGATGTTTGTCGTGATCGGGTTTATCTTCCTGTCGCTGATCATTTTCTTCATCAGCGGGGTCTATTTTTTCAAGCAGGGGTACCATATCAACGTGATTTATAAATACGTCAGCATTCTCGACAAGGGTGCCCCGATCCGGATGGCGGGGGTGAGGATCGGCGAAGTCAGCAAGGTCGAGCTCGTTTTCAACAAGGAAATCGGCGAAACCCAGGTCAAAGTCAGGATTTTCCTGCACAAGGAGGTGGATATAAGGGAAAACTATAAGTTTTATATCCGGGGGACCCATATTTTAAGCGAGCCCCATATCGAAATATCGCCCCAGCCGGGCGACAAGCCGAGGATTCAGCCCGAAGCGACGATTCGCGGCGAGGACCCGATCGCGATCGAAGACTTGATTACGACCGGGCACAGCATCGTGAAGCATTTGGACGAAGTCGTCGGGGTGTTCCACGAGGCCTTTGCCGACGAAAAAACTGCGGGGTCGCTGAAGCAATTGGTTGGCAGTCTCACCCAAGTGACGCGTTCGCTCGAAACGGTCCTTAGCGGCCGGGAGGAAGACCTTCAGTCCACGATCGTCAATCTCAAGAGCTCCACCGAATCGCTGGAAGGCATTCTGACCCGGATCGATCAGGGCCAGGGGACCCTCGGCTCGCTGATCGTCAAGGACGAGCTGTACCAGGATATGCGGGATTTTGTGGCCGAGATCAAGGCGCACCCGTGGCGGCTCATGAAAAAGGATTCGGGAAAGAAGTTTCTCTTTTTTTAGCAAGATTTTTATTTTTATTCGCGGGTTCAACCGTAAGGAGTTTCCATCATGATTTTGTTTATTCGTATTTTGTTTGTCGCTTGCGCGGCGGTCTTCGGCTATCTGGTTCAGCCGACCTGGGTGTTCGGAGTTTCGATTCCCCACGCGGCCTGGGTCGGGGCCGTCGTCGGTTTTTTTATCGGAATGCTGGTCGTTTCGATCGATATCTTTTTCAAGCAGTTCACTGTCCGTAATATTCTCGCAGTCCTGATCGGGATCGCGCTCGGCCTTCTCGTCCACCGCCTTTGCATGCTGGTCGTCGGGTATGCCAACTTTGCCCCCGACATGCTGAGACAATTCGGCGTGGCGACGGCCATCGTGTTCACCTACCTGGGAATCATTACGGTCCTGCGCGGCCAGGACGAATTCACCCTGATGATCCCGTTCGTGACGCTGGATACGAAAGGGAGCGCCGAAGAGCTGATCCTCCTCGACACGAGCGTCATCATCGACGGCCGGATCGCCGACATTTGCACGACGCATTTTCTGTCCGGTAAACTCGTGCTGCCCCGCTTCGTCTTGAAGGAATTGCAGCTCATCTCGGATTCTTCCGACCCCTTGAAGCGCAACCGCGGCCGGCGAGGACTCGACGTCCTGAACCGGATCAAGGCCAAGTCCAATGTCCAGGTCCGGATCAACGAGATGGATTTCCCCGAGCTCGTCACAGTCGACGCCAAACTCGTCAAGATGGGGCAGGTCCTGAATGCAAGGGTCTTTACAAACGATTTCAATCTGAACAAAGTGGCCGAACTGCAGGGGGTAAAGGTCCTCAACATCAATGAACTGGCGAATGCCCTCAAGCCGATCGTGATGCCCGGGGAGCTCATGCAGGTCAAGATCCTCAAAGAAGGCAAGGAGCACGACCAGGGAGTTGCGTATCTGGACGACGGGACCATGGTGGTGGTCGATAATTCGAGGCGGCGGATTGGGCAGACTTTCAATGTCGTGATCACCAGCGTTCTTCAGACCCAGGCGGGGCGCATGATTTTCGCGAAGCCGGCCGAAGAAGGCGAGCACAAGAACGGTGGGGGACACGGCGGCGGATTTGACCGCCGGAGCGGCCGCAGTCCGGAACGCCACCATTACGAAAGACCCAAAGAGACTCATCCGTTTCCGGTCAACGGAGGGTAATCAGGAGTATGCAAGTTAGTCTGATTGTGGCCGCCGGGGGCTCCGGGGTCCGGTTCCGCCGGGGCCTTCGGGGTGCCCGGACCCGCACTTCCAAACTATTCTGCCTCCTCGGAGGCCGTCCCGTGATCGTCCGCTCGATCGAGGCTTTCCGGGGATTCCCCGAGATTCGGGAAGTCCTGGCAGCGGTTTCCCTCCCCGATAGGAGCGCTCTCGCGAAAACGCTCTCGGCCTACGGCATCAGGGCTAAAATCGTCAGGGGCGGAAAGACCCGTGCGGAGTCGGTCCGAAACGCCCTTCGCGCGGCGGATCCGAAAAGCGAATGGATTATGGTCCACGATGGGGCACGGCCGCTTGTTTCCCGGAAACTGATCAAGGCGCTGCTCGTGGCCGCCAGGCGCGGGGGCTCTGACGGATGGATTGCTGCTGCGAAGGTAGTCCCGACCATCAAGAAGGCGGGCCCAAAGGGAGAAATCCAGGCCACGGTGGACCGCTCCTCCCTGTATGAGGCCCAGACTCCTCAACTCGTCAGGAGGCGGTGGTTTGAGCGTTCTTATCGCGACAATCCCGAGGCCCTCTCGGCTACGGATGAAGCGTCTTTGCTCGAAGCGATCGGTAGACCGGTCAAGATTTTGGCGCATGAAGGATGGAATCCGAAAATCACGGCGGTCCGCGATTTGGAACTGGCCGAGGCTTACGGGAGCGCCGGAGGAGGCGGCATGACACGCGTGGGTTTTGGAAAAGACATTCACCGGCTTGTGAGCGGGCGAAAATTCCTGCTCGGGGGCGTCCGGATCAAGTATGACAAGGGGCCGCTCGCTCATTCCGACGGCGATGCTCTTTTGCACGCTCTCTCGGATGCGATTCTCGGGGCGACCGGAGCCGGAGACATCGGCGACTGGTTTTCCGACCGCGATCCAAAAAATAAAAACCTGAACAGCGAAAAAATATTGGCGGCGGTCTTGAAAGAAGCACGCCGGAGACACTTTGAGCTCGTCCATCTCGACACGGTGATTACGCTGGAGCGTCCCAAACTTGGGCCGGCCAAGGAAAAAATCAGGAAGCGCCTGGCGAAACTGACGGGGCTTGGGGTCGAGGACGTCTCCGTCAAAGCCAAGACGATGGAGGGCTTGGGGCCGGAAGGCGAAGGCCTTGCGGTCAGCTGCGAGGCGGTGGTGACGGTTCGCGGGGGAGGCGCTTCATGATCCGCGTTCGTTTTGCCCCGTCCCCGACCGGCTATCTGCATCTGGGCAATCTCCGCACAGCCCTCTTCAATTACCTGTACGCCCGCCGCCACGGCGGCCGGTTCATCCTCCGGATCGAAGATACGGACCCCGAGCGCTCAAAGCCCGAATATGAAAAAGCCCTCATGGCCGATTTGCGCTGGATGGGGCTTATGTGGGACGAGGGGCCTGAAACGGGCGGCGCTTACGGGCCCTACCGGCAGTCGGAAAAGCTCGAGGTCTACCGGGGGTTTGCCGAGGAGCTTGTCCGCAAGGGCCACGCCTACTATTGCTATGTCACGGCGGAAGAGACGGAAGAAATGAAGCGGGCCGCGAAGCTCGAACACCGCCCGCTGCGCTTCGACAACCGGGGCCGCCATTTTTCCGCCGACGAGATCGTTCGGCGCAAAGCGCTAGGCATCCGGCCGACGGTGAGGTTCCTGATTAAGGAACCGAAGCTCGTGATGAACGACATGATCCGCGGCACGGTCCAGTTTAACCTCGACGACATGGTCGGCGATTTCATCCTTCTCAAAGCCGACGGGACCCCGACGTTTCACCTGGCGGTCTGCGTCGATGACGGCCTCATGAAGATCACGCATGTCATCCGCGGAGAGGACCATTTGCCGAATACCCCCAAACATCTGATGTTGCTCGAGGCCTTGGGCTTCCCTGCCCCGGCGTACGGGCATCTCCCGCTGATCCACGGCCCGAACGGTGAGCCGCTTTCGAAGCGCCTCGAGTCCATTTCGATTCGGGGATTCCGCGAAAAAGGATACCCGAGCGAGGCCCTGGCCAATTATATGGCTTTGCTCGGCTGGTCGCCGGGGGACAACCGGGAGCTTTTCAGCCTCCGGGAGCTCGAAGGGATCTTTGACCTCGACCGGGTCGGGAAGTCGCCGTCCTGTTATGACCCTCACAAACTCGATTGGGTGAGCGGCGAGCACCTGCGCCGGCTTTCCGACGACGAATTCAAGACGAAAGCCCTCGCGTACCTGAAGGCGTATCATCCACAGCCCTGGGACGATGATCTTCTCGCTCAGGCGGTTCTTATTCTGAAGGACAAGATCTCCCGCTTCGAGGAACTCCCCGGGCATCTGGCGTTTCTTTCGGACGATTTTGCCTCTGAGCATCCCGGGGCTCTTGCGAGCGATACATCCCGCGAGATTTTCCGTGCGGCACTCGAAGTCCTGCCGCTCCTTGACGCGAAAGCTCCCGGACTTTACGACGTTTTTTTGAATCATCTGAAGCCCAAGGTGCGCGCCAAAGGCAAGGATCTGTTCATGCCGATCCGGCTCGCCCTGACCGGCTGCGAACACGGGCCCGAACTCAAGCGGCTGTTTCCCGTGCTCGGCATCGAACGGTTGCGAAAACGTTTCGAGAAAGCGTTGGGACAGGGGATATGATCCAATTTTTCAATACGCTGAAGGGTGGCATCGAGCCGTTCGAACCTTTCGAGAAAGGAAAGGCCGGGCTCTATACCTGCGGCCCCACTGTGTATGACTATGCCCATATCGGGAATTTCCGGGCCTTCGTGTTCGAGGATCTCCTGCGGCGCTTTCTCGAAGCCTCGGGGCTCGCGGTCCGCCATGTCATGAATCTCACGGACGTCGACGACAAAACCATCGCCGGGGCCATGAGGGAGGGCAAGGGTCTCGGAGACTACACGGCCGGATACATTCAGGCGTTCCGCGAGGACCTTGCCGTGCTCGGATGCCTTGCTCCGACGGAGCAGCCCCGCGCGACTGAGGAGATCCCCGCCATGCTCGATTTGATCGCCGCGCTTGTCGGCGACGGCAAAGCGTATGAGCGCGAAGGATCGGTTTATTACCGCGTCGCCGCCTTTCCGGCCTACGGGCGCTTGTCCAAGAAAAAGCTCGACTGGAATATTGCCGGCGCCAGCACGCGCGTCGATCTCGACGAGTATGACCGGGAGCAGATTTCGGATTTCGTCCTTTGGAAAAAATCGAAGGAAGGGGAGCCTTCCTGGGACTCCCCCTGGGGCCCGGGCCGCCCGGGCTGGCACATCGAATGCTCTGCCATGAGCATGAAGTATCTGGGGGAGACTTTCGATCTTCATGCCGGCGGGGAGGATTTGATTTTTCCTCATCACGAGAACGAAATCGCCCAATCGGAGGCCGCGACGGGCAAAACGTTCGTGCGCTTCTGGCTCCACTGCAAATTTCTCCTGGTCAACGGCGAGAAGATGTCGAAGTCGAAGGGAAATTTTTATACGCTCCGGGACCTCTTGGCGAAAGGCTGCGATCCGGCGGCCATCCGCTTTTCGCTGGTCGGGACCCACTACCGCTCGCCGCTCAATTTCACGCTCGACGGCCTCAAAGAGGCCGCAGAATCCGTCCGGAAAATGGATGACAGCTATTATCAGTGCCTAAGCCGCTTGGCCTTCGGGATGTTCGGCGATGGCTCGGGCGCCGAGGGGTTCCTGGAGGTCCCCTACCGCGACATGATGCGGCATTTGGGTGATGATCTGAATGTTGCGGCCGCGCTCTCGGAGCTCCTTGCCGGACTGACTCAGATCAATACCCTCCTGCCTAAAATGAACGAAGGGGAATTGAAGTCCGCCCTCGATTTTTTTGCCCAGATGGACCGGTTGCTCGGCTTCGGCCTCTGCGATCCGGAGGGAATTCCCGAAGAGGTTCGGAGGCTTGTCTCGCGCCGCGCCCTCGTTCGGCAGAGGATCAAGGAGCAAAACGACAAGTCCTTATGGAAGGAGTCTGACGAGCTTCGGGATCAAATCCATGGCCTCGGCTGGCTCGTCAAAGACGGCAAGCCCGGCGAATGTTCGACCGTCAAACGAAAGCGGAGAACGTGGGACAACCCATGAAACATAAACGCGGATTTTTTATTACCTTTGAAGGCGCGGAAGGCAGCGGAAAAAGCACCCAGATCAAGCGCGCGGCCGACGACCTTCGCCGCCGCGGCCTCAAGGTGCTTGTTCTGCGTGAGCCCGGAGGAACCCGGATCGGGGAGTCCCTGCGCACCGTCATTTTGAACCGTCATTTCCGGGAAATGAATCCGAAGACCGAATTGCTTTTGTATCTGGCCGCCCGGGCCCAGCTGATCCATGAAAGGATCCTGCCCGCTCTCCGGGAGGGGACCGTCGTGATTTGCGACCGCTTCGAAGATTCAACCCTGGCCTACCAGGGCTACGGGAGGGGGCTTCCTGTCCGGGACATTCTCGAGATCAGCCGGAAATGGGTCCGCGGAGCGCGCGTGCCCGACCTGACGATTCTTCTGGATATCGCCCCGGCCGACGGGATGAAGCGCGGCGGCAGGAGCGACCGGATGGAGCTCGAGGCCATGGCGTTTCATGAACGGGTCCGCCGGGGTTTTCTCCGGCTGGCGAAAAAAAATCCGAAGCGGTATCGGGTGATCGATTCCCGGCGGGACATTGAAACCGTCGCGCGGGCCGTCCGGGAGGTTCTTGAACATGCCGTCCGCTAAGACGCGCTCCCAGGATTTTGCCGTGAAGGTTCTCGGCAATCATCTTCGGGAGGGCCGTGTCGCGCACACCTATCTTTTGACCGGATCCGCTTCGTCGGGCAAGGACGAGCTTGCCATGGATTTTGCATGCGCCCTGAACTGTGTCGAAGAGAACGGTTTCAAAGACTGCTCCTGCGCAAGCTGCGCCAAGATCCGCAAGGAGCTTCACCCCGACGTGCACTGGGCGGGCCGTGACCCCCTGGTCCGTTCGATCAAGATCGAAGAGGTCCGCGATGTTTTGCGGGCCGCGTGCCTGAGGCCTTATGAAGGCAAACGGAAGGTTTTTATCCTGCAGGGCGCTGGGCGTTTGACCCTCGAAGCGGCCAACGCCCTCCTCAAGACGCTCGAGGAACCGCCCGGGCTCACGGTGTTTGTCCTCCTGGCTCAAGCGCGTTCAGAGCTTCTCGAGACCATTCAATCGCGTTCCTTTGAGGTGCGCTTGAAGCCGGTGGATGAGCGGGAGCTCGAGAGCGAGGAGTCGGACCGGATTCGGGGAGTTTTGGCCATGGCCTCGGATTGGGATGATTTTTTAAAGGCCTATCAGGAGAAGCCCCGGGAAGAACTCAAGGGCGTTCTGGCCGGTTTGGCCGGGTGCCTTTCGGACACGCTGCGCAGGCGCTCAGACGCCGGCGCGGGGACCGTACGCCGCCTTCCCGCTTGGCTCGAGGCCGTCGACCGGGTGATGGAAACCCGGGAGGCCGTCGAAGACAACGCGAATCAGAAGCTTGCCCTGACCCGGCTTGCGATTAGGCTGGGTAACCTACTTGCGCTCGAGGAGATACGATCGTGACACAAAAAACTTTTCTGATTACAACCCCGATTTATTACGTGAACGCAAAGCCGCATATCGGGCATGCCTACACGAACATCCTCTGCGACACTTATGCGCGCTTTCACCGGCTCCTCGGGCAGAAGACCTTTTTCCTGACCGGGACCGACGAGCACGGAAGCAAGGTCGAAAAGACGGCGCGAGCGGCGGGCAAAGAGCCCCGGGAATACGTCGACGAGATCGTGCCCCTGTTCAAGGAGCCGTGGCGGCAGCTTGGGATCAGCTACGATTATTTCGTCCGGACGACCGACGAATCTCACAAGGCCGCGGTGCAGACGATCCTGCAGGGCCTGGAGCAAAAAGGAGACATCTATAAAGCGTCGTATACCGGCTGGTACTGCACGCCGTGCGAATCTTTCTGGACCAAATTGCAGCTGGCCGAGGGAAAGTGCCCCGACTGCCGCCGCGAAGTCCAGAGCCTGAGCGAGGAAAATTACTTCTTCAAACTTTCCAAGTACCAGGAATGGCTCATCGACTATATTCAGCACTATCCGGAATTCGTCCAGCCCGAGATTCGCCGTAACGAAATCCTTTCTTTTCTTAAGTCCCCCCTGGAGGACCTTTCGATCACTCGCCAGCGCTCGCGCCTCGGCTGGGGGATCGATTACCCCAATTCCAAGGACCATGTGGTTTACGTTTGGTTTGACGCCCTGATCAACTACATCAGCGCGACCGGCTACGGAGCGGACCCGAAAAAATTCGAGCGCGTATGGCCGGCCGACATCCAGATGGTCGGTAAGGATATTTTGCGCCAGCACGCCGTCTACTGGCCGATCATGCTCAAGGCCATTGGGCTTGACATGCCCAAGACCGTTTTTGCGCACGGGTGGTGGACGATGTCCGGAGCGAAGGTTTCAAAATCGGTCGGCAACGTCGTCGACCCCATAGAAATTTGCCGAAAATACGGCGTCGACGCTTTTCGTTACTTTCTTTTGCGGGAGGTCACCCTCGGGCTCGACGGGGCTTTTTCCGAAGACCTCCTGCGCGAGCGTTACACGAGTCACCTTGCCAACGACCTCGGGAACCTTTGGTCGCGGTTTGCGGCGATGCTCGAGAAGTATTTCGCCGCGACCCTTCCGGCCCCCGGGGAAGGCCTTTTGTCCGAGCCCCTCGTGGCCGAAGCCCTGGGTCTCTGGAAGGCGGTCGAAGGGGCGATGGGTCGGATGAACCCCCGCGAGGCCCTGGATGCTGTTTGGGCGGTCATCACGCACGCGAACCAATACATCGAGGAGCGGAAGCCCTGGGCGCTGGCGAAGGACCAGGCGGCGAAGCCGCAGTTGGCCCGGGTCCTGTGCGTCCTCTCGGAAGTGATGGCTCACGTGGCCGTCGTGTTGATTCCCGTTCTCCCGGATTCCTCGAAGAAAATGTTGGACCGTTTGCAGCTTCCGGATCATTGGACGGTCAAGGATTCCGAAGATTTTACGAAGGCCTTTGTCAAAGAGGGAGCGGTCGTCGAGAAAGGCGAAGCCCTTTTCCCCCGTTTGGAAGAAGAAACCTAGCCCCCGCTGCCATGCCCTATCTCGATTCTCACGCCCATCTCGATTTTCCGGAGTACGACGCCGACCGTGACGAGGTCCTCCGGCGCGCGCGCGAGGGGGGCGTCGGAATGATTTTTAATGTCGGGACCGACCCAGTCCGCTCCGCTCGTTCGCTCGAACTTGCCCGGACGGTCGAAGGCATTTACGGTGTCGGAGGCTGGCATCCGCACTCGGCTGCCGAAGTGACCCCCGAGGGAATGCTCAAACTCGAGGAACTCCTTACCCATCCGAAAATGATCGCGGTGGGGGAGGTCGGACTCGATTTTTACCGTGACCCGGCCCCCCGCGAGACACAGATCGAAGTTTTCCGCCTTTGCTTTCGTATGGCCGCTCGCCTTGCCAAACCTCTGGTGATCCACTGCCGCGACGCCTATTCCGTCCTCGAGGAGGTCCTGCGGGAAGAGGGAGCGCCGCCGTACCGCGGCATCATGCACTGTTTTTCGTCCGAGCGCGAAGTGATGACTCAATTCCTCGATATGGGGTTTCACATTTCCTTCTCGGGGGCGTTGACCTATAAAAAGAACGATGCCTTGCGCGAGGCTTGCAAGGCCTGCCCGAAGGACCGGATCTTTATGGAGACCGACGCGCCCTTTTTGGCCCCTCAGCCGTTTCGCGGCAAGCGCAACGAGCCGGTTTATGTGCTCGAGACTTACTCGGTGGCGGCGGGGCTTTTGGGGATGCCCCGGGAAGCCCTCGGCGAGCAAACCCTCGCGAACGCGAAGAAGCTGTTCAGTCTATGAAGGCGCTTTTCAAGGGACTCCTCCGTTTCTTGCGCAAAGAAAAGCTCTACACGGCCCTTCTGGTCGCTCTTCTTGTAGTGATTGCCCTTTCCTGGGCCGGCTCCGTGAAGCATGCCCCGGCTCCCGGAGGGGAAGGGGCGCGCGAGGCGGTCGAGACTTATCAGCGGGCGGAGGAGGCCTTTCAGCAGAAAGTCGAACAGGCGGGCTCGATGGAGGACTATCTGGCCGTTCATCCCGAAGCACGCCACATTTTTTATTTGCTGACCCTCGGGCTTTGCCTTCTCCTGGGGGGCGGGCTCGCCGTGGATCTCATGTGGGTGTTCCGTTCCGACGTGAGGCGTCGCTTCGCAAGGCCCCCTTTGCAGAGCCGGGTGCCGTGGAGCGTTGCCATGCTGGCCAAAGTCCTGATCCTTCTCGGGGCGAGCGTCGTGGGGGTGGGCATCCTGGCGGTCCTGACCGGTCACGCGCTGCGCTTGAAAAACGCGGAGAATTTATATCTTCTCCTCCACGCAACGGCGGTCGACGCTTTATGCTTTTTTTACGTTCTGCATTTTGTCCGCAAGGCTGGGGGCACTCTGAGCGATCTAGGGCTCGGCGCGCCCGAGGGGGGCTGGGTCCGGGAGGCCGCCCGAGGCTTCGCGGCCTACCTGGCGGTGATTCCGGTTTTTGTCCTGACGCTCGTCCTTGCGCTGATGGTCGCCCAGTTTTTGAATTATCAGCCTCCGGCTCATCCGCTCGTTGGGGTCTTTCTCGAGGAGGAAAAAAGGTCGCCGGGGCTTGTGGCCTATTCCATTCTCCTGGCGACGGTCCTCGGGCCTTGTCTGGAAGAGGTTTTTTTTCGGGGATTCTGCTACCCGATTTTGAAGCGCCGCTTCGGCATGATTCCAGCGATGGCGGCGTCGGCCGCTTTTTTTGCTTTCATTCACGAGAATTCGTTCGCCTTCTGGCCGATTTTCGTGCTGGGGCTTGCGCTGGTCTATGTTTATGAGAAGCGCAAATCCCTGGTGGCGCCTGTCGTGCTCCACGTGACGCATAACTGCCTGTTTCTCGGGTATTTTTTCCTGGTTAAGCAAGTCATTCTCTGAGGGTCCCGTGATCGAGATTGGAATCATCATTGCGATTTATCTGGCGGCGATCGTGGTTCACGAAGTCAGCCATGGGCTGGTGGCGCTCGCTTTCGGCGACACGACGGCACTTAGGGCCGGGCGCCTCAGCGCCAACCCCTTGCGGCATGTCGACGTATTCTGGACCCTCATCTTTCCGGCCATCCTGTTCTTTGCGACGGGCGGCCGTTTTATCTTCGGCATGGCCAAGCCGGTCCCCGTGGATTTTTCACGCCTGCGCGACCCCAAGCGTAACATGGTCTGGGTGGCGCTGGCCGGACCGGCCTCGAATCTGCTTTTGGCGGGAGCGCTGACGTTTTTTTATAAGCTGACCGGTAGCGATTTGCTGCTGATGGTCATTTACCTCAACCTCGGTCTTGCCGTCTTCAACATGATTCCGATTCCGCCTCTTGACGGCTCGCGCGTTCTGGCCGGGCTTTTGCCGGTGGTTTTGGCGCGCGCTCTTTTGCGCCTCGAGCCCTACGGCTTTCTCATTGTCCTGGCGCTGTATTTTTCGCGCGCTCTGTCGGCCGCGGTAGTTCCGGTCATGAATCTGTTTTGCCGCCTGATGACCATTCCTGAGTTGCCGGGTATCTTTTGACGGGACAAAAACCATGAATCGTGAATTTGCATTGATCGAAAAGTTGAAGAAGCGGATTCCAAGAACCTTGCAGGGGTTGATTCCCATTGGCGACGATGCGGGAATGATCACTCTCGCGAAAAGGACCGGCCTGCTGGTCAGCACCGATGCGATCGTCGAAGGGGTCGACTTCCGTATGTCCGGGACGGACCCGGCCCTGATCGGACGCAAGGCCCTTGCCGTGAACTTGAGCGACATGGCCGCGATGGCTGCAAGGCCGGTCGCTTTCGTGGCCGCTGCCGGGATTCCTAAAGGGCTCGGCGAGCGATGGATGCTTCGTTTTCATGAGGGGATGATGCGGCTTGCCCGGGAGTACCAAGTGGCCTGCCTTGGCGGCGACTTGAGCCGCGCGAGGGAGTTTTTTGCGGCCGTCACCATTCTCGGCGAAGCGCCCAAGGCTGGAGCGGTGCTTCGGTCGGGGGCGAGGCCGGGGGATTGGATCGGCGTCACGGGAACTTTAGGCGGCTCAATCCTCCGGCATCATTATGCGTTCCGTCCGAGAGTGGAGGAGGCCCTTTTTTTGAGGCGTCATGCGCGGCTTGGCGGCATGATCGACATTTCCGACGGTTTTTTGCAGGATTTGGAACATGTTCTGCGCGCCTCACGCTGCGGCGCTTGTCTCGATCTTGAGGAGATTCCGGTGTCCTCCGATGCGATGGCTCTGGCCCGTGGCGACAGCCCGCGGGCTCTCGAACATGCCCTCACGGACGGCGAAGATTTCGAACTGCTGTTTACGGTCCGGCCGGGGGACCGCAAGACCCTTGAGCGGCTTTGGCCGCGCGCGTTTCCCAATCTCCGCCTCTCCTGGATGGGCCGGGTGACCAAGGGGCGTGCCGTGGTGCGTTGGCAGTGCGGCGGGCGGCCGATGCGTGCTCCGAAAATCAAACAAAAAGGTTTTTCCCATTTTTGATATGTTGAAAAAAAAGAGTCGGGGGGACTGCCCCCTTCAGCTGACGACGCATTCCGCCGGGGAGACTATGAAGTGGGCGGAGAGGTTTTCCCGGACTCTGCAGCCCGGCACGGTGCTCGCCCTCACGGGAGACCTTGGGACCGGGAAAACCACTTTCATCAAGGGGCTTGCTCGGGGCCTGGGCCTCAAAGACTGCGATCAAGTCAAAAGTCCCACCTTTGCCCTCATGCACCTTTATCCCGCCGATATTCCTCTGATCCATTTTGATCTCTACCGCCTGGAAAAGGTGGGCGAACTACACGCCATCGGGTTTGAAGAGTATGTCAACGATCCCGGGGCTGTCATCTGCGTTGAATGGGCGGAAAAAGCAGGGGAGTTGATCCCTTCCGCCGCTTACCACATTGAAATTCGCCACGGCGGAGGAAAAACGCGCCATCTGGACGTCAAATCTCCGCAACCCTAATCATTACAGTCAGTTGCATCTCAAGTAATCCCGCTTTATTTTTCTCCCGAAATTTGTAATTCCAAAAAACATCGTGTAAACTTTAAACACTCATTTACAAAACCAAACATGATCATCACTTACGTCCAATTTAAACGTCTCGTGACCCGGGGCATTGCCCTCGTCATTATCGCAAGCTTTCTACTTTCAGAAAGCTATCCGGCGTTTTCCGTGAACCGGCTTTCCTACGCCGGAACTCCTGCAGAAAATCCTTTGCCGGCGGTTCTTCCGGAAGCCTTTCAGCTTCCACGGGAATTAGGGGCGATTCAGGACAGGTCCCTTCCGAAAGACTTGGAGCGCAGCCGTGGCCGGTTCATCTTCTTGGTCCAGGACGCGCACGCTCAACTCGACGCCGCCAGAAATATCCGGGACATTATCGGCCGTGTCGAAGCCCAGTGCGGCCCTGTCACCGTTATGCTCGAAGGAGGCGAGGGGGAGCTCGACAGTTTGTTTTTCCGTGCCCTACCCCATGAGGCCATTAAGCAAAAGATCCTCGACGGCTATCTCGAGCGGGGAGATCTTTCGGGCGGCGAGGCTGCATCGGTCGCCGGAAACGGACGTTCCGAAAGCCGCTATTTCGGTATCGAAACGCAGAGCCTTTACGATGAAAACAAACGGGCCTTCCTCGAAGCCTTTTCCCGGGAGGGCGTCATCCTGGGCGAACTCGAAAAAATCGAAGCCCGGTTGGACCGGCTCTCGAACAGAATGTTCTCAGGGCCCACGCGCCGCTGGCTGGCGGCCTGGAAACAATTCCATAGCCCGAACGGCGACCTTGTAGCTTACCTGAATGTCATTTCGAGCCTCCTCCCGAGCGGGCGAGAAATCTCAGGCCGGGATTTCTCCGCCCCATTGGGGCAGGGCCGTCGAAATGACAAGTATCCGGAATTAGCCAAAATGACGGAACTCTTGCGCTCGGAATCGCTGCAGGATCAACAAGGAAATGACCTTCTTCGCCTCCGGTGGACGGAGTATCTGAACAGGAAAATCATTCCCCGCTTTTCCAAGGTTTCGCAGATCGAGGCCGGGAAGCTGGTGCAGGCCGCTCAAACCTATGCGATGTCCTGGGGGGATTTTGTGGAAGCGATGGCACGCCTCGCGCGGATGGAGAAAATCCAGGCGCGCGTGCCCGTTGCTTTTAAGCAGGACCGGACCCGGGCCGCTACCCTGTCATCGCTCGAGGGGACGCGCGTATTTGACGAGCTCATAAGTCTGGAAGGCGAGCTGAGGAGCTCCCTGGCCCGGAACGAAAATGAGCGGAGATTGCTTACGGCCTACCGTGACCTCGAGCGCCTGCGGCGCTTCGCGCGCTTGGAGCTTTCAAATGATGAATGGAATCAAGTGAACAAAGCGGACAGCCCCCTGCACTGCGATTTTTCGGCCCACCGACGCTTTTACGAATTGGCCTCGAAACGCGACCAAGCGCTCTACGACAACATGATTCGGCGGCTTGGCGAAAACGGGGCCAAAATCGCGGTTGTCCTTAGCGGCGGTTTTCACAGTGCTGGCTTGAGCAGGCGCTTGCACGATTCCGGTATCCCTTTTGCGGTCATTACTCCGCAAATCCGCACGCTCGAAGACCGGACGAAGTACCTCGATCTGATGGGGCGTAACCCCACCTTTGTCCGCCGTGACGGCGGTGATGTCTGGAGCTCCCTTGCGCGCGATTACGCGGCGCGAGTGGCCGATGCCGTCCGGAAAACAAACGACTGGCAGCTCCTGAAAGCCTGGCGCGACGGCATTCTTCGTGAAGCCATTCGACAGGAGAAGATCGCTCAAGTGGGGGATTACACCCGTTTCATCGATGCCCTTCAGGGGACAGGCCATCATTCATTGTCTGGCCCCTTCGATTCTCTTCGCGACCTGCTCGGATCTGCTTATGACCGAGCCGCCGCGAATTATTTCGAGAAGCTTAGAGAGAATGCCGCTCAAAAATTCGAAGTCTTTGCCGGCGGTGTGAATGCCGTCTGGAAATCCGGCGATTTTTCCGCGCCAACGATCGCAAGATTGGTCGAGCAAGTGCGTTGGGCCGGCGGATCGCATTTGGCCCCCGAACTGCGTCTCATTCGCGCACGCGCGAGGCGACTCTCTCCCGCTCCGATGTCGCCGAGTGCGAGGCCCCGGCGAGAAATACGTGCTTCTGGCGGCGAGAAAATCGAAGAGTTATTTGCCCGCGCTCAATCGGACCGGGCAGCGGCGGTCACAGTGCTGGAACGGCTGGCGGCGAATGTTCCGGAGGGAACTGTCGTGACCTATCAGGGTCTCGCGGATGCTTCGGACGGGAAATTGAGTTATCAGCAAATTTACCGTCTCGTTCACGAAAAATGGCAGATTCCCCTGGAAGCAGTTGGGATGGAGCTGGCGGCCCGCGGCCCGAAGCCCGGGAAAGGGAACGTGAAGCGGACGGGAGACCGCGCCTGGGACAGGAAATGGAGCCGGGCGTTGCAAAGCCGGGACGCGGCGGTGAGTTTGGTGAGGGCGCTCGTAAAAAAAGTTCCGCAGGGAGCTGATCCAAACTATAAAAATGTGGCGGCTGCTTCGGATGGGAAACTGACCCCTAAAAAACTTTACGGATTAATGAACACCAAGTGGAAGATTCCCGTGGCGGAAGTGGGGATGAAGCTTGAGCTCCGCGGGGCCAAGCCCGGAATGGCGAATGTGAAGGTGACGGGGGATCGTTCCTGGGATAAGAAGTGGAAGCGGGCCCTTCAAGATCGTGCCGCGGCCCTTCGGTTGATCCGGTCGCTTGTGAGAAAGGTTCCGGAAGAAAAAGCGCGGACCTATGCGGCTGTCGCTCAGGCATCTGACGGAAAGCTGACGCCGACAAGGCTGTATCAGCTGATGCAGCGCAGATGGGATATCGCCTTGTCAGAAGTCGGCATGGTGAGCGTTCGTCATCGAACTCTTCTGCCGGAAGGACAGAAGCCTGCTGCGCTTCCCCAACTTCCCCCGGGCCGTCAGACCACGCGCCTGAAAATTCGCAGACAGGATGCGCGGTCGTTCATCAACGCACTTTTGGAAGAGGCAGATTTTCCCGAACGAGGCGTCTTCGCTTATTCGGAGCCCTTTCGCCAATCGGGACACGAAAGCAATATCCGCGCGCATGTTCTGCCGGGTTCTCGGAGATTTCAGAAAAGACAGTTTGGCTATAACGTCACTGTGACAGGGTTGCTTGAAGGGCTTCCGGAGATCGAAAATCTTGAAAGTCCGCTGCCGCACCTTTTGCTGCATTATCTGCGCGACCGCCTTGGCCGCATGCTCATAAGGATTTACGCCCTGCCGGAGGAGAAACCGCGCGAGGAACTCCCGGAGGATCCCGACCGGTTCTTCGAACAGCTTGGCCCAGAAGAGCGTGAGCGGCGCTTGCTTGGAGAAATCGAAGTCCGTCGTTCCCATGAGCGCCGGCCGGAGATTTCCTTGAAGGTCCGAAAGGGACCCATGGAGATTTTTTTGTCGGAGTCGATGGCGATGGCTCAGGCCCCGGAACCGAAGGAACCGTTTTCCGGCCAGGTCGTATTCGAGCGAACCCACGGATGGCAGAAAAACCTGCTGACAGCGCTCAAAATATTCGGAATCGAACGGGTGAGCGCAATGCCAAAGGCGATGGCGAAGGCCGAGCCGGTCGAAGCATGGCCCTTGATGGTGATGGAGCGCAGCTTGCGCAAGGACCCCTACGGCCACGAGCATGCTCTTCTTCTCGTCTCTTTTGCCAAGGGGAGAGCTCCCACCGGCGGGCTGCTCGATCAGTCACCCCTCCAATTTGTGATTATTCTTCGGTCCAATCATCCGCAATGGGGGGGTGCGCCCCATGCCTATTTGCCGACCCTGGGACTTTGGGCGGCGGGGGTGATCGAGCCTCAGGAGGTCATGGCCTCCGAAACGCGCTCAAAGGTGTATGTGACCGGCAATCCCAAAAAATGGGATGTCCCCACAAGGCCACCTTATGCTTATATTATCCACACGCCGGTGAAAGGGTATGCCTGGAGCTCAAATCTCGGAAAAATGAAAGGATTTCGACTGCCTCGGTTCGAACCGAAAGCCCATGTTCTCGGATATTTGAACCGGGAACCGGAAAAGGAAAGGCCGTGGAGGTGGGAGTGGCCCCTTGTTTTAAAAGAAGGCGTGCAGATCGGCAGGAACGACCGGCAGGACGTGAAGTTTGTCGGTGTCATACCCGACACCGGGGAGCCGCTCGCACCGGTTTTGTGGATCCCTGTTTCTCGCGGCAACCGTATCCTGGCGCGGGAACAGTTGGGGCGTCCTCTTGCCAATCTTCCCTGGAAGCAAATACGGCGGATTCGAAGAGCCGTGGAAAGTTATTTGTCGGGTAAGTCTTCCTCCCCAAAAAAGATCTGGGCAAAAGCGCATATTCAAAAAAACGGACTGAGGAAAGGCGGATGGGCCGTACGGGTCTCGACGGCGAAATTGAAATCCGGAAGAGTTGTCGCCCAGGGGGCCGGTGCGGTGGTGCCCGCCGATGCTATTTTGCCGCCGGAAGGCACCCGCCATTCGATCCTTTTGCGGCCGCCGGACGAAACAATCCCTCTCCACCGGCCTTATCTGCGGGGTTTTGACTTGGACCTGGGGTTGGCCGTTTATTTTTATAACGATGCTGAAGGCCGACGGGTTCTCCGTGCCAACGAACTGCCGTCCGATGACGTTGCGGACCGCGCCACGTTGCGCCGGGACTTTATGGAGGATCTCGGGCGCAAAGGCATCGCGGCCCTGGACCCCCGAGCGCTCGCTTTGTGGGAAAAAGTGACCGATGCAGCGAGCAGACGTTCCGAAAGCCGGGAAGAGTATCCGTCGGCCGCGATTCCGGGCGTTGAGCCTGCGCTTGTCGTCAACGTTTTGATTCCTTTTGCTTTGCGCAAAACCGAAAGCGCTGACAACGATCTTCGCCTTGCCGCGGCTCATCTGCGGACGGCCATGGCGATGGCCAAAGCCGACCTCAAGCGAGTCGGCATCGAAGACAAAAGAAAAGTCGAGATCCGTGTCGAATTTACGTCTGAAGATCTGGAGCCGGGCTCTTCGGCAGATCTAGAAACGGCCGCGGTCACCCGTAGAATTCGGCAGGGCGGCGTTGATTTACTCCTTTTGAGCGATGCTTTTCTCCAGAAACTGCCTGAGGGTGCGAATCAGCGGTTAAAGGAAGAAATTACCAGGGTCAACCCCGGCGGAATATCCCTGCAGTCTTCCGCGCCGCTCCACCATTTAAAAATCCGCTTACGCGAAGCCATGGCTGATTTTTTGCTCCATAAGCGGCGTTTGGGAGGTCTTGGGATCGATCCGGTGCCTTCGAGATTTCTTCCCAACGATCGGGCGGTTCTTTTTGAAGATTACGAGGCGGGGGAAACAATCCGGGAAATTGTGACCGACTTTCCCCACGAAATCCGGGAGATGACGGTAGTTGGCGGCGACTACAGCCCCTCGTATGACTATGCTGCGGGCACCGCCTACGAAACTAATTTCAGAAAAAAACTGCTATCGGATCTCGAACAAAGAGGGATGCGTGTGGCCGACGACGAGGCCGGGAGAATTCTCCGTGGAGAGGCCGATGCCGAAGGACGGATGGTGTTTGATGCCGTCATTGATTTCGACCATCCGCGAAGGGGGCAAAAGGTTCGGGTGGTGATCCTGGCCCGGAATCTGTTTGAAACAGATTTTGCCATCAGCCGTAAGACCGACCTTCTTTTTCTTCAAAAGTACGCCCTTGTGGTCGTCCGGCAACCGAAGCGCGGCCCCGCTTTCACGGAATACATTCCTTCCACGAAGGAGGGCTTGGGCAGGGCTTTCTACCGGACGGCGCTCGGGGCCCTGCGTCCCGGCGGGCTGCTCTATATCCGGGGCGGACAGGTTCCTCCGCAAGCCAGCCTGGATTGGTATTTGGCCGTGAAAATCGAGGATTCCAGGGCCCCAAGTCATCCCGAGCGACGCCCTTCGCCCAGATTGCTCGAAACAGTCGAACGCCAGGTGCCCAATCGAGACTATGTGCTGTACAAGGTTGCTCCGAAAGACGTAGCCCCCAAAGTCCGGACTCTAGCCGATGAACTCAAAGCGTTGAGGCTCGATCCGCTCGTGAGCCGCGAAGCGGATTTTAGCCGATTTTTCCCCATGAATATCCTGGCAGAGTACGACATTCTGATGGCTTCCGAGGAGAGCGGCTTTTATAGGATTTCCCTCGTGAATCCGCGCCTTCCTGCTCGCGGAATCAAGATCTTATTTTCGGAGGACCTATCCAAGTGGAAAGAGCTGCAGCGCTTGACCCCTCCGACGGAGCCGGTTGCAGATCTTTCCCATCCCGGGTCTTCCTGGGAGGAGGGCTTCGAGCGCACGGTTGTCAATTCTTCCCGGCCCGACGAGCCGCTTTTTCGCGTCACCTACGGCAGTCAGGGAATCACGGTCTCTCGCGAAGCCCTGGATGAAGTGACGGAGGGGCAGCCCCGGAATATCCTTTATCTCCGGGCGATTCCGAGAGATCGCCAGTATGGGCCCGGCGCGGGCCGCGTTATTCTTGAGCAACTGAAGCATGAATCCGCGCGGAAAAAGCGCTCGGAGGTTCGCTCCGTTGCGCAGCCGAAGGACGATGGGATTCGCGAATGGAACCGGCGCAAGCTGCTCGAGTGGGGCGTTACGGTCCAGGCGGAGGGATCCCAAGATTGGGTTTCGACGGTAGATCTGGAGGGCCTGAGCGGCGTTTTTGAGGGGCTTCGCGGTATCGAATACGAAAGCCCGCTGTTGGGCATGTGGGATATGAGGCAGCGGCGGGCTGTTTTGCAGATGCCGCCGACGGTTCGTTTGCGGTCCCCCAATTCTATGGGCGGCGAGAATAACACAGGCGTGTATCTGTCATTTATCGAGCAACAGCCATGGCCTGTGGTCCACAAATGGTTTCAGGAACCCGTGAGCCAAGAGATGACTCGCCGCCAATCTCTTGAACTCTATGTTGCCCAGATTCTCGACGCGGCGGGCTTGCTTCGGTTTCACGGCATGACGCTGCAGGATCCCGGGAACTTACAAAGTCCCATGACGGGCTATACGGTCCAGGCTGCTTCGGGCATTTGGTCGGACCAATATGATCTTGCGGAACTTGCCCGGGAGGCCTACGGCCCGGATCCGAATCGCGATGCCAGAATCCTAGCGGAAAAAGAAGCCATCATCGAGCGTCTGCTGCGCTTTGGTCTGTCCCACTCCTACCGTTTGAATTTTTTGGTCAATCGCCAGGGAGTGCTTGGCTTGATTGATGCCGGATCCGTGGATCCCGTCGGCTACCGCTATCGCAAGTTGCTGGATTATTCCCTGGAGGTTAAAGCAACGGCTTTGCTTCGGAAGGGTCGATTGGCTTTGCCGGATCAGGTTTTTGCCAATCCGGACGAGGATCCTCAAGATTTCCGCTCTGAGATGAGATCAAGTGGCAGAGACATCCAGGCCGAGATCAACCGGGCCAGCTTCCTCATGTCCCACGCCCGCGCTCGAGCGGCTGAAATGCTGCTCTACCGCGATGAGTTCATGGCCAACCGCAGGTTCCGGCAGACTTTGCTCGCTCGCGCCGCGGCAGAACCCCAAGAGACTCTCGCGGCTTCTTTGCGGCAGGAAGCGGCCGGTATTTTCGATGCCCTCATCGATGATTTGAGGACGTACGCCGGCCGTCTGCGCCCCGAGACGGAAAACACGATGCCCGGTTTCGAACGCGCCATGTATGCCGCAAGTGAACAAATGGCGGTAAGGGCGGATTGGGATTTGACTCGTACCGCTAAGGCCTTGAAGGAACGCTCCGGGATCATTCATCGCGAAGCCCAGCAGGCGGAAAGCGAATACACGAGCGTCAAAGCCGCCAAGGACGAGGAGGCCCTTCCTGCAGCGCAGCAGCGCATCTACAGCCGAGTCAAGGCGCGCCTTAAAACCCAGCTGCTCCAAGCCGTTGCTCATTTGCGGATGAATTCTCCCAATGAGAGCGCCGTGATGGCGGTCCTGACGTCCCTTCACGAAAGCTACCTGCGTTTAGCGGGGCGGTATGCCGTCCGGTGGAAAGAGGCTTTGGCCCGGGCCGGAACCGAAAAGCTTTGGGTGCTCGGCGCTCATGACCGCGAGGCGAGAATCTACAACTATTCGATTTTCCGCGTCTTCGCGAATCCGGACGCGCAGCTCAATCAGCGGCTGGTCATTAAAATGCACTCCTGGAAACGGAGTGAACTCGGAGGGGGCACCTTTACTTATGTGCCCGAGCTGACAGATTTTCATCTCGAAGATTTGGATAAAGCCTCCCGCCAGCAGCTTCACATTATGTTCGGCGAGGAAGACGAGAACGGCCAAATACGGGGGGGCCAAGTCCAGGATTACGAGCAGGTGTTGGCGCGCATCAGTGTGATGCAGCATATCCGCCAGATTTATCAGCTGGGCATCGAGCAGTATCAGGGGCAATTGCCCAAGCCCCTCGGCGATGAGGTGACCGAGCTTTCGGCTTGGATTCAGACGGGCATTCCCGGCGGTTTGGCGCGTGGAAGGGTTCCCGAAAAGCGTGCGGCCAGAACCGCCTTGCAGAGTGCAATCCTGCAATATGAAGCCGGTAATCACAAGGAGGCCTTCGGGTTTCTGGACTCGGCCATGGGACACCTCAAAGGCCGGCTATCGGACATCGAACACAAGAAGGCCGGGGTGCAAAATCGCTTTGATTATTTCGTGCACCGCATCCGAAAGCAAGAGACATGGCTTGCGATGGAAGAGATCGTTAAGCTTCTTGAACTTAAACAATACCAGGCCGGCGAGGACTTGCTGAAAATCGTGGTGAATACCCATTACCGCGGAGTGGCCAATCAGGAGGATCAATACCGGTCTCTCAAAATCCATATGACCTGGCTCAAGATGGCCTTCGAAAGGCTTGCCGGACTGCAGAAGAAAATCGACGGACTACCCGTGGGCGATCCGGCAAAGATCAGGCCGGCCCTCGAAATGCAAATGCAGGGCATCCTCCATGATCAGGTTGCGGTTTATCTCCAACGGATCAAGGTAATGTCTAAGGCCCCAAAGCCTCGCGCGGAAATGCGGACCGATGCCAGGTTTGGTTTGCCGGCACTTTCCTTTGCGGTGTTGGCCGTCGCAGGTGCGGCGGTTGCAGTCACAGGGGTTCTTTCCGCAGAACTTGGGTTCGCTCTTTTTATTGCTGGCGCGGCGGGCTTGCTTTATACGCTGCTGAACAAAATGAGTTCTGAAATCAGCCGGGTCCGTGATTTTCTGGGAGGAGGTCCCGCGCCCGGCTTCGGGATGGGGGGGCTGGGTGGTCGCCCTCCGGAAGCCATGGCGGGAGGATGGTGGCCCAAGGACTGGAAAAAACTTGTCCCTGTTCCCGTCGCGGGAGGGCGTGCCGAAGCAAGGGCCGCATTGCCCATTGAAGAAGCCTCCCAGGCTATTCGGCGGGCGATCGAGCAAGTGGACGCGACTTTGAGCAGCGGTGAGGTTGACCACAATAAACAAACCATTTTGGAGGCCCTCGATCGTGCTCTCCGGTTACTTCCTAACATGGAGAGAGCATCTCTGGAGCTTCAAAGCGCGCTTCGGAATTACCCGGAATCCAGTTTCTCCTATCTGAATGACGCTCGCAACGCCATCAAGGGTGCGAGGCAGATCGTTTCCTCGGTTTTGCCCAAAAAGGAAAAGCGCAGAGGAAGGCCCCCGCGCGCCGAACTGAGAGAAGCAGAAAGGATGGCCCGAAGGCTGATGCGGGATCATCCGGCAGGAAAGACTCCGGAAGAGGTATTGAAAAGTGTCAAGGCAGCTTTGGATCGATGGATTGAAGCGCGGGGCGTGTCTGTGACCGAGCGCCGCGAGGCGGTGTTGGATGCCTTGGAGGCGTTACCGCTGGACGCGGGGGACAGCGACGTATTCGCTGCCGTGAATGCGGCGGGGACGGACGGCGCAGCCTTGCCGGTTTCTTTGGCCAAAGGTTTTGCGAGTCAAGCGGCAGCCATTCTTCATTCCGAGTCCGTGAATTTTACGGAGGACAATTCGTCGGAGGCGCGAGACATGGCGCAAGCCGTTGAAGCGGTCCGCCAGCCGGTCAGGATCCGCGAAGACTTGGGCGCGCTCGAGGAGATCAAGGACCTCCGTGTCAGGGACCAGCAAATTTATGCGCTGGTGGATGCGGCACGCACCCTGGTGATATTGAATCCCGCTTTTTATATCGAATTCTTGTGTTCGACCGATGACGGCATGCGCGAAATCAGAACGGCCTTGATGAGGGAAATCAACCGTAAAGATCCGAACCGTACCAAAATTCTCGAGAGGGTCAAGGTGCGCCACAAGGGCCGTACCGGTCCGGCAGCTGAAGGCCCGGCCATTCCGACGATTCTGATTACGCCGGAGCTTGCGGAGGCAGATGCGGAAACGGAAACGCCCATGGATTCCGTGAAGACCGCGGACGAAGAAACGATTCGTCACAACGATCCGTCGCGGCCGGGGACCCTGGCCGAACTTCTGGCGCTTGCGGCGGCGCACTTCGGCGAGGCGTTGACTCAGAAAACCCTGGACGCTCTGGCGCAATCCGAAGACCGCGTCCTGCGCCTGCGCAGCCTCGCTGATTTCGGCGCGGCGTCCATTCTCCTTCAACTCATGAAATCTCGCATCGTCGAGCTTTCGGCCTAGTTTAAATCAACGATTCACGTTAAAATAGCAGCGCCATGACTGAATCCACCGATTGGGACAAGTTTGAAGCCCTGAGCCCCGAGGAACAAGCGAGGTTCTTCAAGGAGAAGCCCTTCAAAGAGAAGGGGGACTTGATCCTTCACGCCCATGACCCGCGCGCCCTCACGCAGTCGCTTTCCCAAGAGGAATTTTATCTGCTCACCAAAGAGATGGACATGGAGGAGCGAAGCGAAATCGTCCGCTATGCCAACGTCCCCCAGCTTTTCTTTTTCACCGATGTCGAATGCTGGAAGGGAGACCGCCTCGACGAGAAGCATTTCATCGACTGGCTCGAAACGCTGCAGCATGCAGGCGACGAAGCGCTCATGAACTGGTTCTATGCGATCGACTACGAGACCGTCATCGCGGGGCTGAAGAAAATTATCACCGTCGTCAAACCCGACCGGGAATGGACGGTTGACGAGGTTTTGGGGGACACACCCTATTTTACCCTGGATGACTTCTATTATGTTGCCGTGAGCCAGGAAAGAATGGAGACCGTTCGCCGGTGCCTGGAGGTCCTCTATGAAAATCACCGCGGCCGCTACCACGCGTTTCTCGAAGGGGTGATGGCCGAGATCGACGATCCGGTGGAGGAGGAGGCCTACGTGAAGCGCGAAACTCGCCTGGCCGACAGGGGATTTCCGGAAAAGGAGAGGGCCCTTCTCATTTACAAGGCCATCACGCGCGAGGAATTCGAGCAGTTTCCGAAGAAGAAGCTTTCGGGCTCGGACGGGAACGGCCGGAGCGCGGCGGAGGGGACGAGACTTCCCGACTATCCCGTGCTGTGGTCCAAAGACCGCGTTTTTCTGGATGACGTGTTTGCGGCGATCCGAAACGAAAAGGTGGAGCTCCTCGAGCAGATCGAAGAGGAGCTCGTGTGGCTGTCGAACAAGGTCATCACCGTCCAGGGGCTGGATTTCTCTTCGGAGGAAAAGGTCCGCATGGGGATCGAGAGGGCCCGCTCCTTCGTGAGTTTGGGGCTCGAGCTTTTGAGCGGGTCGGATGTGGCCAAAGCCGCTGGCATCGTCAAAGAGCGTTGGCTCGAGGTGGTTTTTCGCTGGGCGGTGACGAGGATGCTGGAGATGAGGACTCAGGCAGAGAATCTTCTTCGCGATTGCTGGCCCGCCCAGCCCGACTATTTTCTGATGTTTCTGAACGTGCCGTATCAAACGATTCTCCGGGGGCTTCTTCGCACGGTCCCCCAGTGTCATGACGATCAAGTGGCGGGGGAAGATCTTCCTCTGCGGGATTTCAAAACCGTCCGCGACCTAGAGCGCACGCAGATCTCGCTGGACCAGCTGGAGACGGTGATCCGTCACCTGGTCAAAGAATACCCGAAGGTATTCCGTGCGATCGATTTCGAAGACGAATCGGCGCGTTTTGACGCCGCGCTGTTTACGGTCTTGGGAACCCTCTTTGCCTCCTGGGTCCTCAAGAAGCGGACGCGGATATCGCCGCTCTCAACGGAGGAGCTGAAAGCATTTCTCGACGCCGCGTTTGAATCCGTTGCGGACCGAAGGATCCTTCGCGGGGAGCTCCGGGAGCGCTTTCTCGGGGGTTTTTACCGCGCCGACGAGGTGCCTGTCGTCCGCTCGCTTTGGAATTTTGTTTTTGATCAGCTGGCAAATGACTTGGGCGGCCTGAATCCCAAAAAGCGGATCGACTGCCGCTATATTTCGAGCGTCAAGCTGCGGGTGAAAAAAGATGGCGAAGCTTGAACTGGCCAAGATCGGGAATCCGGTCCTGCGGAAAAAACTCGAGCAGGTCGATCCGGGCATTCTTTCAGACCGGAAGTTCCGTAAGCTCCTCAAGGACATGGCCGATACGATGCGCGCGGCCGAGGGCGTAGGCCTCGCGGCCAACCAGGTCGGCAAGGATCTCGCGGTGGCGGTGATCGAGTGCAAGTCCAACGTCCGCTATCCGGAGGAGGATACGATTCCCCTGGAATTTTACCTCAATCCGGTGATCATCGATTATTCCGAGGAGAAGATCAACGGATGGGAAGGGTGCTTGAGCATCCCGGGTTACCGGGGGCTCGTCGCGCGCTCGGCGTCCGTGACCTTCGAGGCGGTCGACTCGAGCGGCGAAAGCGTCCGCAGGACTGTCTCCGGCTTTTGGGCGCGTGTCCTCCAGCACGAAGTGGACCACCTCAACGGCTTGTTTTACATGGACCGGATGGCGGATCTTCAAAATTGGGTCCATCTCGACGAATTCAACAAGGCCTTCGAAACTCGCGTGCACGACGAATAGGGAAGTTTGCATGCTGTCAGGAGGTCAGGAAAGGTTTCGAAAAACGTCCGGGTGAATTCCACTCCATACGGCAAGAATCGGAAGCCTTGGAAGTGGGATGAGCCGCGCTAAGGAGGTCGAGCCCCATGGTGCAAAGGCGAGACCGACGCACGCGAGTGAAGCCGTGCCCTGGTGGGGCACGGCGAACGTCGGCGAAGCCCATTTCCAAGGCTTCCCCAGTCGCTGTATCAAGTACTGTTTGACCGCAACCTTGTCATTCTTGCGTGGACACCCTATAATACAGGCATTCTCAGGAGGGTTTTTATGCCGACTTACGATTATGAGTGTGATGCCTGCGGGCACGCATTCGAAAAAGTTCAGCCCATGATCGCGAACGCCATTAAGAAATGCCCGAAATGCGGGAAAAACAAGGCGCGCCGCCTCATCGGGACCGGCGGTGGCATTCTCTTCAAGGGCAAGGGGTTTTATCAAACCGACTACCGCTCGAGCAAGTACAACGAAGCCGCGAAAAAAGACGTCCCCGCGCCCAAGGAATGCCCTGCCGCCGGGGGAAAAGGGTGCGGCTCCTGCGAACATAAGGGCAACAAGAAAAAATGAGGACGGGAAAGCGAAGCCTTCTCTTCGTTTTGTGTTTGTTTGCGGCCGCGACTTCTGTCTACGGAGCTGCCAGAATGGAAAAACCCACCGGTCAAACTCTGAAAGTAACGAGCGACGCGTTCGAAGAAGGCGGCCCCATTCCGGCCGACCACACTTGCGACGGCCGTGACAAGTCGCCGGTACTGCGCTGGTCAGGTGCTCCGGCTGGGACGCAAAGCTTTGCCATCATCACCGACGACCCAGACGCGCTCGTGGGGGAATGGGTCCACTGGATCGTTTACGATCTCCCGCCGACGGTCGACATGATGCCCGAGGGCGTTCCCGAGCTCGGGAAACTTGCCAACGCCGAAAAGCACGGCATGAATGATTTCGGACGCCTCGGCTACGGCGGGCCGTGTCCTCCGAGCGGGACTCACCGCTATATCTTCAAAGTCTACGCGCTCGACTGCATGCTCAAAGCTCCTGCCGGCCTCAAGAAGAAGGACCTCCTCAAGGCCATGGAGGGCCATATCCTCGGGATGGGTCAGCTTGTCGGGACCTATGAACGGAAAGGGAAACGTTAGCCGTTTTCATGGAGCAATATACGCTTAAGGAGTTGTCCGGCCCGTCTGTCCCGAAGCTGACCCCGATGATGGAGCAGTACCGCTCCATCCAGAAGACCTTGCCGCAGGACACGATCCTTTTCTTTCGCCTCGGCGATTTCTACGAAATGTTTTTTGAAGACGCGATCCGGGCCTCCGAAATTCTCGAGATCACGCTCACGGGGCGAGGAGGGACCACGGGCGACGACGGCCAAGTGAACGACCGCGTGCCCATGTGCGGGATTCCTTACCACTCCACCCAAGAGTACGTCCGCACGCTTCTCGATCACAACCTGAAGGTTGCGATCTGCGAGCAGGTGGGGGACCCCAAGCTTTCCAAGGGCCTTGTCGAGCGCAAGATTTCGAGGATCATCACTCCCGCGACCTACCTGGAAGACGACCGCAAGACGGGCGCCCATGAATACATGGTTTCGATCGCGCGCGACTCGAAGCACTGCTCGCTGTCCTATCTGGATCTCGGCACGGGGGAGTTCTACGTGCGCGAAGTGGAGGCCGAGCGCCTGGCGAGCGAGCTTTCTATTTTGAGCCCGAGGGAAGTCATCGTGCCGCAGTCGGTGGCCGCGGACGCAAAGCTGCTCGAATTTCTCAAAGGCCCTCTCAACGCGAGCGTGACGGTCTATGAGGACTGGATCTTCGAATATGAAGAGGCCCTGCGCCTTCTCAAGGAGGGGTTCGGGCTCGCCTCGGCTCAGGCGATTTCTTTCCATGACCGCCGGCTTTCGGTGAGCGCCTCGGGAGCCGTTTTCTATTATCTCAAGGATCACCTGCATTCGGCGATCGACCACATCCAGATGCCCGTTTTTCTGGATGCCGGCGATTACATGGTCCTCGACCGCCAGACCCAAAAGAGCCTCGAGCTGACCGTTTCCCTGAGCGGCAAAAAAGGGGCTTCGACGCTTCTCGGGTCCATCGATCAGACGCTCACCTCGATGGGGCACCGGACGCTTTACCACTGGGTGACGCATCCTCTGCTGACCCCCGGCGAGATCCGCCGGCGGCAGTCGGCCGTCGGAGATTTGGTCCGGGACCCCGGATGGATGCAAGGGCTCCGGCTTTTGCTCCGGGGCGTCAAGGACGTCGAGCGTACTTTGAGCCGCCTCAATTACGGAGTCGCCAATGCCCGCGACCTGGTCAACCTCCGGATATTTCTAGAACGCGTTCCCCAGATCCGCAAGCTCCTCGGCGAGGCGAAAAACGCGATGCTCGAAAATATTCTCAAGGAAACGGTCCTATTTCCCGACCTGTCGGGGTTGATCGCCAGCGCGATCGTCGAAGAGCCGCCGCTCGGTCTGAAAGAGGGCGGGATCGTGCGCGACGGCTATTCGAGCGAGCTCGACGAGCTCCGCGGTCTTTCCAAAAAGGGCAAGGACTGGATCCTCGAGTTCGAGAAGCGGGAAAGCGAGAGGACCGGCATCCGGTCGCTCAAGGTCAAGTATTCGCAGGTGTTCGGGTATACCATCGAGGTGAGTAACTCGAACCTTTCCCTCGTGCCTCCCGATTACATCCGGCGCCAGACGCTGGCCGGCGGCGAGCGGTTTATCGTGCCGGAGCTCAAAAGCTGGGACGAAAAGATTTCAGGCGCGCAGGACCGCATTAAGCTGCTCGAGTACGAACTTTTTAATCAGGTGCGCGCAAGCGTTCTGGAGAAGCTCGGGCCCCTGCAGGCGATGGCCCGCGCCATGGGGAACCTGGATGCCCTGGGCTCGCTCGCGATTACGGCCCTCCAGAACAAATGGACAGCGCCTGAAATCCTCGAAGACGGTGTTCTCGAGATCAGGGGGGGGCGCCATCCGGTCGTGGAGCGCATGCTTCCGCAGGGGCAATTCGTCGAGAACGACACCCTGTTGGATTGGGGCGAAAACCAGCTCGTGATCTTGACCGGCCCGAACATGGCCGGGAAATCGACCTACATCCGCCAGGTGGCGCAGATCGTCCTGCTCGCCCAGACGGGCTCCTATGTGCCGGCGGCCTCGGCGCGCCTCGGGCTTGTCGACCGGATCTTTACGCGCATCGGCGCAAGCGACAATCTTGCGCAAGGCGAAAGCACTTTCATGGTCGAGATGCTCGAGACGGCGCATATCCTCCAGTCGGCGACGCAGCGCAGTCTGCTGATCCTGGACGAAGTCGGACGGGGGACCTCGACCTTTGACGGCGTGAGCATCGCCTGGGCCATTTGCGAGCATCTGGCTCAGGGGAAAGTGAAGCCCCGGACGCTTTTTGCGACGCATTATCACGAGCTGACCCAGCTCGAGAAGCATTTCCCGCAGGTCAAAAACTGCCATATCACCGTTCGCGAAACCCGGGACGGCATCGTTTTTCTGAGAAAAGTTGTGCGCGGCAGCACGGACCGCAGCTACGGGATCCATGTGGCGCGCCTCGCCGGAATTCCCGAGACAGTCACGCGGCGGGCGCGTGAAATTCTGAAGATTCTGGAAAGTGAAAGCACCGAAGCGACCGACATCATCGAGGGGCGGGAAGCCCGGCGCTCGTCGAAGGAGCAGGAGTTTCCCCAGCAGGCCACGTTCTTTGAGGCCAAGGTGACCGACGAAAGCGGGAAAACGCACCCTCTTCTGGATGACATCCGCGCTCTTACGGTGGAGGGGATGACGCCGCTCGAGGCGCTCAATAAAATTGCCGAATGGAAAAATCTTTTGGAGAGCCGACATGGGGATCATTAAAGTTTTGCCCGAGATTCTTGCCAACCGGATCGCTGCCGGCGAGGTCGTCGAGCGCCCGGCTTCGATCGTCAAGGAATTGGTCGAAAACGCTTTGGACGCCGGCGCGAAGCGGATTGAAATCTCGGTCCGACACGGCGGAAAAAGCCTCGTGCGCGTGGCCGACGACGGTTGCGGGATGAGTCCCGACGACGCGGAGCTTGCGTTCCAGCGGCACGCGACGTCCAAAATCCGGGAGGCGGCTGACCTGGATGCGATCGCTTCCTACGGCTTCCGCGGAGAGGCCCTGCCCAGCATCGGCGCGGTGGCCCGCGTGAGCCTGACGACCCGGCCGACGGGCGCTGCGGCCGGAACCCGCGTCAGCGTCGAGGGCGGGCATGTGACGATGGCCGGCGAATACGCGGCCTCTGAAGGGACCGTCATCGAGGTTAGGGATCTATTCTTTAACACCCCTGCGCGCCGGAAGTTTCTCAAATCCGACGGCACGGAGGAGGGGCATGTGACGGATGCTGTGGCCCATATCGCCATGGCACGCCGGGACGTCCATTTCATTTACAAGGTGCAGGACAAGACGGTGTGGGATCTTCTGGCGACCGAGGATTTGAGCGAGCGGGCGGGTGCGGTCTGGGGCGAGGAAACGGCCAAGTGTCTCGTTCCGATAGAAGGCCAGTCACAGGACGTCCGAGTCTGGGGCGTGATCGGAAAACCCCGTTCGGCGCGCGCCAACCGGAGCGGACAGCTGTTTTTCGTCAATAACCGGTGGATCAAATCGATGGGCTTGAGCTATGCCCTCGCAGGAGGTTACCACGGCCTTTTGATGCAGGACAGGTATGCGGTGGCGGCGGTCTTCGTCGATTGCGACCTCAAGCGCGTGGATGTCAACGTGCACCCGACGAAGCAAGAAGTGAGGATCTCCAACGAGGCCCAGATCAAATCCTTCTTGAAAGACCTCGTCGAAAAGCGCCTCGCCGCGGAGCCGGACCTGGCGCCGTCCATGCGTTCGATGCCGTCGTCTGAAGAGCGGGCCTGGACGGGACATTTCCAAAAGCCGCTCCCGCAGTCCTGGGGATCCTCAACGCTGGGCGAGGGATTGCCCGGGGTGGCGCAGGGCGAACTGCACGTCCGGTCCGTTGCGGCCGAACCGCTCGAGAAGCCGATTGCGGTCAAAAACAAATTTCATATTACAAAAATCCTGGGCCAAATCCATCACACGTTCATTCTGGCGGAAACCGAAGAAGGGATGATGATCGTGGACCAGCACGCGGCCCATGAGAGGGTCCGGTTCGAAGGCTTGACGAAGGCCTGGGCCTCGGGGGAACCCGTCCGCCAGAAGCTTTTGATGGAAGAGGTCCTGGAGCTTCCGGCCAAACAGGCCGAGATCCTGGGGGAGTCGCTGGACTTCTTCGGCCGGCTCGGCTTCGAGATCGAGGAATTCGGAAACCGCTCGTTTGTTGTGCGCGCGGTGCCGCCGGCCTTCGGGGATCAGCATGCCGCCGCGGTGATCCGGCATTATCTGGAGGAAAAGGAGGAAGGCAGATTGAGGACCGGCCTTGAAAACCGTCAGGAGGACATCGCCGCCCTCGTGGCCTGCAAGCGCCAGTCCGTCAAGGCCCACGACGCGATGACGGCAGACGCCATGCGCGCTCTGCTCGAGCAGCTTGCCGGGTGCGACAATCCCTTCAACTGTCCGCACGGACGGCCCTCGTTCCTGAAATACTCGTTTTCGGACCTCGAGAAGCAATTCAAAAGGAAGCTCTGATGCCCCCCCTCAAATTGATGTCCTGGAACGTCAACGGAATCCGCGCGACGTTGAAGAAGGGGTTCCTCGATTTTCTCGCCCGCGAAAAGCCTGACATCCTCTGCTTGCAGGAAGTCAAGGCCACCCGCGAGCAGGCCGGCCTCGATCTTTTCTTGACCGACTACCAGATTTATTGGAACGAGGCGCGCAAGCCCGGTTATTCCGGGGTGGCTATCCTCACCCGGCCCAAGCCCCTCCGGGTCGTGCCCGGGCTGGGGATCGAAAAGCATGACGGGGAAGGCCGGGTCCTCACGGCTGAATACGAAGATTTTTTTCTGGTCAACGTCTACACCCCTAACTCCAAGCGCGAGCTGACGCGCCTTCCTTACCGCACCCAGGAGTGGGACGTGGACTTCCTCAAGCATGTCCGCAAGCTTGAGAAGAAGAAGCCGGTGATTTTTTGCGGGGATTTGAACGTGGCCCACAGGGAAATCGACCTGGCCAATCCCGCGACGAACCGTCAAACCCACGGATTCACGGATGAAGAGCGTGCGGGCTTCGAGGCGATCGTCAAGGCGGGATTCGTCGATACGTTTCGCGAATTTTGCGCCGAGGGCGGACATTATTCCTGGTGGAGCCCTTTTGCGAATGCGCGCAAGCGGAACATTGGGTGGAGGATCGACTATTTTTGCGTTTCCGGGAGCTTGAGGCCCCGCCTCGAGGACGCGTCGATTTTGCCGGAAGTGACGGGCTCGGACCATTGTCCGGTGAGCATCGTCCTGCAAGACACATTGAGGGCACGAAATGTGCTTGCAGGTCCCGAGCCTAACAGGTGAGGGATGGGTCCATTAATGATAAAGGAGATTCTATGAAAAAATTTTTGGTTAGTTTGCTCATTGTTGCGGGAATCGCGCTGGTAGCCGCATCGGCATTCGGAGGCATTTATAACCGCTTGGTCGCAGCCGACGAAGGAGTCAGCAGCGCCTGGGCGCAGGTCCAGAATGTCTATCAGCGGAGGATGGATTTAATTCCGAACCTTGTCGAGACGGTCAAAGGCTATGCGGCCCATGAGCGCGAAACGCTTCAGGGGGTTACGGATGCCCGGGCACGGGTCGGACAGGTCAACCTCTCGGCGGACATCGTCAATCATCCGGAACAGTTGGAGCAGTTTCAGAAAGCCCAGGGAAGCCTTTCTTCGGCTCTCAGCCGCCTCATGGTGGTGATGGAAAAATATCCGGACTTGAAAGCCAATGAGAATTTTCTTGCCCTCCAGAACCAGCTGGAAGGCACCGAAAACAGGATTGTGGTCGAACGGATGCGTTTCAACGAGGCCGCGCAGAAATTCAATACTCTGATTCGGACCTTCCCCGACAACTTTATTGCTCGCTTCGCGGGTTTTTCGAAGAAGGCCTATTTCCAGGCCGAAGAAGGTGCCGCCAAGGCGCCGGTCGTCAAGTTCTAAAGGGCGAAGTGTTGTTGTGAGAAGCACACACGGGCTGCTGCTTGCCGCTTTTCTTCTTGTCCTTGTGCCGGGAACAGTCCTGGCTCTGAAGGTCCTCGATCGCCCCAAAGGTTACGTGACCGATGAAGCCCTCATGCTTTCGAGCGCCGGGCGCTCGAAGCTCGAGGAGGTCCTTGCCGACTTTGATCGGGAAACCACCCACCAGCTCATCGTGGTGACTCTGCCGGGCCTCGAAGGCGATTCTCTGGAAGCCTTCTCGATGCGGCTTGCCGAGGCCTGGCGGCCGGGCCGCAAGGACAAAGACAACGGCATCATTTTCCTGATTTTCAAAAAGGACCGGAAAATGCGCCTTGAGGTCGGCTACGGCCTCGAAGGTGTTTTGACGGATGCTTTGACCGGACAGATCCTTCGAGAAATCGTCACACCGCCCTTCAAATCGGGAGATTATGAAAGAGGGATTATGGCCGGCGTCGAAGCGGTCATCCGGGTCATCCGGGGGGAATCTCAGGCGCAACGGGACGCACCGGGCTCCAGCGGTTCGACGCCCGGCGAGATGGAGGCCGAGCGCCGGGCCCAGGCTGTTACTTTGATCGTGATTTTGGGGGCGGCCGCGCTGGTTTCGTTTCTCGATTTTTTCCGGTATTTTGATTACCGCCGGAGCCACCTCGCTTACGCCGCGAGGTATGACTTTTGGGAATGGTGGTGGCGGTTTGCGCTGTTGCTGGCTATTTTGAATCTTTTATTCCGCGTCCTTCTTTCGGTCATGCTGCGCTCGGGCGGCGGCTATTCCGGAGGAAGAGGCTCGGGCGGCGGCTTTTCCGGCGGCGGCGGCGGATTCGGCGGCGGCGGTGCAAGCGGGAGTTGGTAAGCTGCCGACGAACGGGTGAGGGATCCATGGGGAGAAAATAATGTTTAAATCGATGCTGAAGGGGTTGGAAGGAAAAAGGAGCGGATTTCCGCTTTTCTTCTTATCCAAACGAGAGAAGGAAAGCATCGTGTCGGCGATACGCCGGGCAGAGAAGAAGACGTCGGGTGAAATACGCGTCCATCTGTGCAGGCGCGCCCCCTCCGATATCCAGGCGCATGCCCGGAAAGTTTTTGAAAAACTCGGAATGACCCACACCCAGCGGCGCAACGGTGTCCTCGTTTTTATCGCGACCCGCGACAGGAGCTTTGCGGTCCTTGCGGACCGAGGGATTCATGAAAGGCTCGATCCGGCTTTTCTGGAAGACGTTGCCGGACGGATGCGGGAACATTTCCGACAGAACCGTTTTTCGGACGGGGTCGTTGCGGCCGTGGAGGCGCTCGGGGAGCAGTTGCGACGGCATTTTCCGGCCGAGACAGGCGATGTCAACGAGCTGCCGGACCGGATTTCCTATTCTCTATGATGACGCTTAAATGCGGGGATATCACGCTCGAGGACGTTGACGTGATCGTCAATGCGGCAAATACAGGGCTTCGAGGCGGCGGGGGAGTCGATGGCGCCATCCACCGGGCGGCCGGGCCTTTTGTGATGGAAGAATGCCGGAAAATCGGCCGGTGCCCTACAGGCGATGCGGTTCTCACCGGTGCCGGGCGGCTGAAAGCCAGAAAAATTATTCACACGGTCGGGCCGGTTTGGCATGGGGGCAAGTCGGGCGAACCGGACCTATTAAGGAAGGCTTACGAATCCAGCTTCCGTCTGGCCAGGAGCCAGGGTTTCAGAACGATTGCTTTTCCCGCCATCAGCACGGGGGTTTACGGCTTCCCTAAACGGGAAGCGGCCCGAATCGCGCTCGCTGTCGGCGTGTGCTTTGAGGATGATTTCGAAGAAATACGCTTTATTTGCTTTTCTGAAAGTGATTTGGCGGTTTATCGAACGGTGCTTGGCGAAGATCTTTCCCACTCATAGAAGTCCTATTTTAAGACAATAATAAAGTATTTACAAAGCAACTTAAATGTATTAAGATTTTCATCGTTTAGATCATGCTTCGAGTCATGAAACCTTCCTACGCGAGGTTATCCATGAATCAGAAACTCCTGCAACAATCGTCAACCCGGTTTATGGATCGTTCCGGGCGGGCGCTGCAATACAAGAACCTCTTCTCTCCGAGCGACGTGCTGGACATCCTGACCGCTCCGAATGAATTTTCAGGGCTCCGGTGCCGTTCCATTTCCGACCGTGCCGCGGGTCAGATCATTCCCCAAAGAGAGCTGGATCCGCGATTTCACCGGCTGGCAGGACCTTTGCGACGGGACTCGAACCGTTGCGTGCCCCGGGCTGCTTGTCTGAAGTCGCGCGGGTGGTCTCCGGAAAAATAGAATGTAACACTCCGCAGTTATGGAGTAAAATGGCGCCTTTCGGACGCCGGGTTCACACCCCTTTTTGAGGAGGCGCTATGCCAATGGGTTCCAAGCCGAGTGAAAACCATGCCGCTCTTTCCACGACCTCTGCGCTTCGCCTTTCGATTGCGACCGGATTTTTTTTGATGCTGGTCAAGATCGCGACCGGCGTCTTGACTCATTCGATGGCCGTCATGGCCTCCGCGCTCGACTCCGGAATGGATGTTGCGGTGTCTTCGGTCAATTACCTGGCTGCGCGCAAGTCCTCCGAGCCGCCGGATGCCGAGCACACCTACGGACACGGGAAGATCGAGAGCCTTGCGGGGCTTTTTCAGAGCCTTTTGATCAGCGCGAGCGGGCTTTATCTGGTCTGGGAATCCTTCTCACGGATGGTCCGGGGCAGCTATATCTCGAACCTCGGCGCCGGCGCCGGCGTCATGGTTTTATCCATCGCTGTGACCTCGCTTCTGGTCTGGCGTCTGAAAGCTTCCGCAAAAAAAAGCGGGTCGATCATCCTTCAAACCGAGAGCCTGCACTTCACGACGGACCTTGCGGCGAACGCCGGCGTCATCTGCGCGTTCGGGCTGATTCGTTTGACGGGCTATGTGTTTTGGGACCTCCTTGTCTCGATCGTGATTGCCGCCACCATTCTTCGGTCCGCGTACTCTATTTTTCAGCATTCGATCGACGAGCTTCTCGACCGCAGCCTTCCGCCCTCCGAACAGCGCCTCATCAAGAGGATGATCCTTTCCCACCACAAGTCGGTGACAGGAATCCATAATTTCAGGAACCGTCGTGTCGGACGGAGGATCTTCCTCGATTTTCATATCGATATTCAGGGCGAGGACGATTTCAAGCACGCCCATTTCATGACGGAGTCGCTTGTGGCCAAAATCCAGAAGCGCTATCCGGATGCGGACGTGACCGTCCATTACGACCCGGAGGGTGAAGACGAAAGGATCAAGCATGCGCATTTTGCTGGTCGAGGATGAGAAGAAGATGTCGAGCTTCATTCAGCGGGGCCTGCGCGAGGAAGGCTATGCAGTCGACCCCGCCTATGACGGCCTTCAAGCTTGGGACCTCGTCTCGGCGAACGACTACGACGCCGTGATTCTCGACCTCATGATTCCGGAGATGAACGGGATTGATTTGTGCGCTCGGATCCGCGCCCAGGGCAACAAGGTTCCCGTGCTAATGCTCACGGCCCGGGATTCCGTCGAGGACAAGATCCGGGGCCTCGACCAGGGAGCGGACGATTATCTGACCAAGCCGTTTGCTTTTGACGAGCTCCTGGCGCGGCTGCGAGCTCTTTTGCGCCGACCCGCCCTTCTTGCGGGCGAGACACAGCTTGCGTGCGGAGATTTGCAGCTCGATTTGCTGAACCGGCAGTGCCGGATCGCCGGCGAAGAGGTGACGCTTTCCCAAAAGGAATTTTCGCTGATCGAGTTTCTCATGAAGCATAGGGGAGAGGTCGTCTCGAGAACCCAGATCGCCGAGCATGTCTGGGACCTTCACTTCGACCCCATGAGCAATACGATCGACGTCTATATCAATTTTCTGCGCAACAAGCTCGACCGGGGACACAAGAAAAGCCGCATCGAAACCATCCGGGGCGCCGGCTACCGTCTGCTTGACGCATGAAAATTCCATTCCGCTCCGTCAAATTCCGCCTGACGATCTGGTACGCCCTGATCCTGGCCGTCCTGCTTTCGATTTTTGCGCTCTTCATGTATTCGGAGCTATCCCGGGCCCTTTACCGGGACGCCGATCAGAAACTCAAGCAGGAGGTCCTTGCCTTGTCCGATTCCGTTCAGAGCTATCTGGACGGAATCGATTTGGGGGCCCGTCTTGCCGAAGAGTCCCGTTCCCATAAAAACCCGTTCACGATTTCCCCTGAAATCCGCCTGAAGCTGAGCGAAGTGATCGCCCTGTGGGAGAAGAGCACCCATCGGTTCAGCCAGAGCACAGTGAGCATGCGTTTCATCAATCTGGACGAGTCGCCGCTTGTGAGCAACCTCCAGGGATGGGAATCCGAGATTCTGTTCCCTCATTACGAGCGAGATTCCCTTTTCATGGAGGTGGGGGAGTCCTACCAGACGATCCATTTTCGCAAACAGCCGATCCGGCTTTACTATGACCTGGTCCGGTACAAAAGCCGGCCGCTTTTCATTATCCAGGCGATGCTGCCGATTCAGGAGGTGGCCCGGACGCTCAACCGGCTCGCGCTCATTATTTGGGTCTCGATTCCCGTGGCGGTCGCCGCGGCCTGCTTTGCCGGATGGTTCATGGCCAAGCGCTCGTTTCAACCGGTCGACCTGATGATCCGCGAGGCCCGGCAGATTACCGCGGCTTATCTGAAGACGCGCCTTCCGCGGACGCAGGCCGGGGATGAGCTCGACCGGCTGGCCGAGACGCTCAACGAGATGATGGACCGGATCGAAGCGTCCACCCGGGCGGTTCGGGATTTCAGCTCCGATGTTTCGCATGAGCTGAAAACGCCGCTTGCGATCATCAAAGGGGAGGTCGAACTGGCTCTTCGGCGGTCGCGCTCTCCGGAAGCTCTTGTGGAGACACTCCGGGTGATCGGTGGGGAGGTGGAGGAGCTGATTTTATTGGTCGAGGACCTGATGCTCCTGGTCAAAAGCGATGCGCGGCAGATCCGGTACGAAATGGGCGATGTTTTCCTCGGAGAGATCCTTGCCCAGACCGTCCAGCGGTTTCACGAAAGGGCCCAGCAGAAAAACATTACGCTCACCCTGAAGGCCGGCCAGGAGGTCGTCATCCGCGCTGATCCGGGATACCTGAAGCGCCTCTTCAGCAATCTTCTCGATAATGCCCTGAAATTTACGCCGGAATTCGGCCGGGTGACTGTGGAATTAAAACCCTCGGATCACCGGTCCGCCGCGGTGGAGGTGGTCGATAACGGCATGGGCATCGACCCCGCGGTTTTGGACAAGGTTTTTTCCCGCTTCTACCGTGCGGACCAGGCGCGTTCGCACGAGGGGGTAGGCCTTGGGTTGAATATTGCCAAGGCGATTGCCGATGCCCATGACGCCCACATCGAGATTACAAGCAAGCAGGGTCAGGGAACGACTGTCCGCGTCATCTTTGCTCTCTCCGAAGCTATCATTCCTGCCTAGCCGGACCACAGGGGCCATTACAGGCCTTTTCCCTACGCACGATAGTACTTACCAAGGCCTGTACTTGTAGGAAATGGCCCCTACGTGGAAGGTGTTATGTAAGCATTATTAAAAACATTTAATACGAATTTAATCTTATTTTAATATAGAAATTGCTATCATTCATACGCATTTAGAGATCAGGCCTCAACTAAGAATACGTAATTATCTTAAGGAGATTAAGAACATGGAAATCAGCCGGCAACTCTTAAATCCGTACCTTTCGCGACTGCGATCGGAGTTCGAAGCGCTCGACCGGGAGTTGAGCCTGCGGGGCGACGCCGTGGAGATATTGCCACTGGCAGATTTAACTCAAAGCAAAATCCACCAAATTGAGCATTTGAGCGCTTCGATCAACGAAGGAGAGGCGTTCGGAGCTCCCGAAAAAAACGAAGAATTCCAGGACCTTTTCCGCCGTCTCAAACTCGATCTTCGCTGCGCCCAGCGCAAGTGGCTGCGCGTCCTTTCGAACGAGTCGAGAATTCGTAAGATGAGGGAGAAAAAAAACCATGCTGCAACACTTGCTGCGTGAAGGTTCGATCGTCTTGGGCTTGACGGCTTCCAGCCGTGAAGAGGCTTTAAAGCAACTGATCGAAAAAATTCCTGGGGAGGCGCTGGTGGACCAGGACCGGAAGTTTTTGTTCGAGCTCCTGCTTCAGCGCGAGAATTTCGGGACGACGGCCATCGGAGACGGCGTGGCGATGCCCCATTGCGCGTTCTCCGGAGTCTCGTTTCCGGTCGGCGTGCTCGGCATCAGCCCGGAGGGGATCGATTGGCAATCGATCGACGGCGCCCGCGTGCACGTGATTTTTCTTTGTATTTTTCCGGACGTAGACGGGCTCTCCGAACTCAAACGCCGCGTTCTTGCGCCGGCCGAATCCATTTTGAAAGACGTTCTTTTTCAGAGCCGCCTCGGCGGCGCCGAGAGCGGACAGGAAGTTTACGACATGATCCTCCGGGAGTCCTCCGACAGACTGCCGGCTCTCAGAGTCGCACAATAATCCGGCATCATCCCGAGCCCCGGGACATTTTCATACGCGAGATCGGGGGGTCTTGCAATGGAAATCCCGGGGCTTTTTTTGTCTGATAATTTGCGTAAAAGAATCTTCAAATTTGCGCTTGCTTTCAAAAAATAATTGTACGATAATCCAGGACAAGAGGTTTTTGGGCGCGGATTTTGGGAGCGGCAGCACCTGTTTTAATCTATTTTTGAGTTTACCTCGTTTTCCTCCTCCCGGCCCCGCCAAACCAATCTGACACAAGCTGAAACGGGCGTTCATGGACAGCGTCGAATTGCCTTTTTTCGTGCGGGAGCAGATCCGTTCCTGTGTTCTCAAGCGGATCGAAGCCTTCGAAAAGGGTTACCGTCAAAATGTGGGTCTCATCGGACCCAAGGGCCGCGGAAAAACCTCGGCTTTGCGGTCAATTTTTCTTTTGCTTTGCGCCAAACCCAGTCTGCTGCCGGTCTATGTCGATGCCTCCGTGATGGATTACGACCATTTTGTGGAGCGCTGGATCGGCGCCCTTCTGACCGGGTTCTTTCTGACGCAGTCGGTGAAGCCCCCCTCGACGTTTCAGTCCCTGGTGGCCAATGCCGAGCCGCTTCTGCCCAAAACCATCGAGCGCGTGCGTTCTCTCAAAGCGGCGATGCGCAAGGGCAGGATCGCCGCATCGGCCCGCGACCTTTTTTCGCTGCCCGCTCTCGTGAGCGAGGAGACGGGCAAGAAGATCGTCCTGATGATCGACGAGTTCGACCACATGGAGACACTGCCTGTCCCCGACCCGTTTGCGCTGCTCGGCAAGGAAATCATGGTCGAAAAGGATACGCTCTTTCTCGTGACCAGTTCGGCGCCTGTGCGCGCGCAGGAAATCTTCCGCGAAAAACTCTCGCTCCTTTTCAGTAACTTCGAAGTGGTCGATTTGAAGCCGCTCGGATTTTCCGAAACGGTCGAGTACCTTCAGCGCTGTTTTCCCCGGCGGTCTTTCGATGCGGTGCAGAAAAAATTTCTGATCCGCATGACCGACGGCAATCCGGTCTACCTGGATCTGTTCATGGACCGCCTGCAGGTCTGCCTGAACGAAGACCGAAGGGGTCTGGGCTCCGACGGGGCTCCGGAGACGTGCGCGGTCGATCACGTCAAGATCGTTGAGGCATTTTGTGAAGAGCTTTCCGGGGGCAGGGCCCGGATCGACCTTCTTTTCCGCAAGAAGCTCCAGCGCTGCCGGGGCCTGGCAAAGGACGGCTCGTCGCATTTGAAGGCGCTCTTGGCGGTCAGCTGCGGGCGGCGCAAGTGCCTTGCGATCGCCACCTTCATCGGCAAGAAAACGCGCGAAACCAAAAAAATCCTCCAGAGGCTCGTCCAAGAAGACATGCTCGTCAGGAAAGGCGCATTTTACGTGCTCGACGATCCTTTGTTCCGGTTCTGGATGCGCGAGGTGTTTCAGCGGGCCAACCAGATGTACCTGCCTGATGACGCGTGGCTGCGCGAAGGGATCCTCGCGGCTCTCCAAAAAGAGTACGACCGGCTGGTCGAAGAGGAGTCGATGGACCTGACGGGCCGCGTCCAGGCCCTTTTCAAAGAATTCCGCAATGACCGGGTCGAGATGGATTCGAGGAAGTTTTGCCTGCCGCAATTTTCGGAAGTCGTTTTCCGTCCCACGAACGGGCGCGTTTTCCCGCTCCTTGCGCGCAACCAGAAGGTCCGGTGGCTGTGTCAAATTGCCGAGCGGGCCGTTCGCGAAGAGGACGTCCTCTTGTTTGCCGAGGAGCTGAAGCATTTCCGTAAGAACCTCCAGCGCAAGATCCTGGTGACCTTGGGCGGAATCGACCAGAACGCCAAGCTGATGGCCCAGCAGGCCGGAATCCAGCTGTGGGACCTGCGCGGCTTCAATTCTCTTTTGGAACTTTATGATTTGCCGAAGATGATCCTGCTCGACGAAGGGGAGAAAAATGAATCGCCTTTGGGCGCCGTGGCGGAAAGCCTACATTCGACCTGACAGAAAACGATCCGGATGCCTGTTTTGCCGCATCCTGAAGTCCCGGAAAGACGCGGCCCAATTTGTCCTCAAAAGAACTCCCTTTAGTTTCGCCCTCCTGAACCTTTACCCGTACAACAACGGTCATGTCATGATCGTTCCTAACCGGCACGTTGATTCGATCAAGCAGATGACGGCCGCGGAGAAGCTCGACTGGCTGGCCTTGACTGAGGAAATCCTCGATGCCCTGCGCAAGGCGCTCAAGCCCCACGGGTTCAATGCCGGACTGAATTTGGGCCGGGCCGGCGGGGCCGGCGTTCCGGGGCACTTGCATTTACACGTGGTGCCCCGATGGGACGGGGACACCAATTTCATGCCGGTTCTCTCGGACACAAAGGTCATTTCGGAATCCATGGAGTCGGTTTATCGCGCTCTGGCCAAGGTCCTCCGGGTTTCCCAAAAGCCGGTTCGGGCCGGGCGGAGGCGGCCGTGAAGGTCACGCGCGAAATGATTCAGGAACGCGAACGCGCCTTTCTTGCGCCTTACGCGGTCAAGAGCTCCGAAAGCCGCGGGCGGAAAATCCGGGAAGAAGAGGACGACACCCGGACCGCGTTTCAGCGCGACAGGGACCGGATCGTCCACTCGACGGCTTTCCGCCGTTTGCAGTACAAGACCCAGGTGTTCGTTTACGATGAAGGCGACCACTACCGCACCCGCCTCACGCATACGCTCGAGACTTCCCAGATTGCCCGCTCGATCGGCCGTGCCCTGGGCTTGAACGAGGATCTGATTGAGGCCGTGGCGCTCGCTCACGATCTCGGGCACGGCCCTTTCGGCCACGCGGGCGAATGGGCGCTCCAGGAGATGATGGCCGGCCACGGCGGCTTTGAGCACAATGAACAGTCGGTCCGGATCGTCGAAAAACTCGAAGAGCGGTGCCCCGGGATCCCGGGACTGAACCTGACCCAGGAGACCCTCGACGGCCTGCGCAAACACCATGGTCCCGGCAAACAGGCAGAGCCTTCGCCGAAGTGCCGTTCGCTGGAGGCGGAAGTGGTCGATGCCGCCGATGAAATCAGCTACATCTGCCACGATCTCGACGACGGTTTGCGCTCTGAACTGCTCGAGGACGGCCAGGCGCAGGCGGTCCGTCTGTGGCGGGACGCCTGCCGGGAAGCCGCCGCCCGCTACGGGACTCCCGGGCCGGCCCCGAAGCGCCGTCTCGCGATTCGCGTGATCATCGATAAGCTCGTGAAGGGTTTGATCCGCCAAAGCGCGGCGAACCTGCGCGGTTCGCGGATCTCGTCGCTGGGCCAGCTGCGCGAGAACGCTCATCGATGGATCGCGCTGCCGGCCGGCATTGAGAAGCAAGCGGCCCAGCTGAAGCTCTTTCTGCGCGGCGAGCTCTATCAGCACAACCGCATCGTCCGGATGACCGACAAGGGACAGCGTTTTCTGAAAGCGCTTTTTCAGGCGTACCTGGACAGACCCTCACTGCTTCCGCCGGAGAGCCGCTTGCGCGGACGCCGTGACGGAATTCGCCGCGTTGTGTGCGATTATTTGGCGGGAATGACCGACCGTTTTGCGATTGACGAATATAAACGTTTTTTTGAACCGGATGAGCGGGTATAATGAGCCGTTGCCTCGCTCAAAGCGGTGAGGACTGGCGATCGAGTTTATCCCTATGACAAAGAAAAAAAGTCCTTCAGTGCTGGAGCGTTTCCTGCTCCCGAATCCTCAGTGGCAGGAAGGGTATCAGTCCTTCGGCCGGCTGATGGGCCGTCCCCTCGGCTGGCTCCTCATCCTCGACGAAGAAGAAGGGGAGCCGCGCATCCTTAGGCTCGACCGGAAGCATCATTGCTCTTTTTTCTGCGGGTCTGTCCGGAACTCCGAAAGCTGCATTGCCTTCCTCAAAAAGTACGCGGGCCTTTTGGCCCGGGACACCGACACTTACGAGAAGCTTCCGAGCTTCTATAAATGCGCGTTCGGCAAGCGGGGAGCGATTTTCGAAATCCGGCACCTTGGGAAGATCAAGGGCTTTGTCATCCTCGATGCCCTGACCAACCCGGAAAAGGAGCTGGCACCCTTCCTGAGCGCCTTCGACGCTTTTTTAGCAACTCACGTCGAGCTGGCCTATAAGACGTTTGAGCTAAACAATTTTTACGAAACCGTCCATCCGAGGGCGCTCGCCCTTTCGACCATCCATTCCGTTCACCGGGTCATCAGCTCTTCGCTGAGGCTCGGCGAGCTCTTGCCCCGGATCGGGCGCCTGAGCGCGCAGGTCCTCAAGGCCCGCGGCTGCTCCATCATGCTTTGCGACCTGGAGCACGAGTACCTCCTGCCGCGTTTTACGTTCGGAACGAGCTCCAAATTTGTCCATCATCACCGCCTCAAAATCGGCAAAGGGCTCGAAGGCAGGATCGCAAAGACCGGCGACTTTCATCTCGGCCGCGCCTCGATCGGCGTGCCCTTCATCGAAGATGACGTGGTGGGGGTGATCGTGCTTTGGGACAAGGTCGACCACCAGCCGTTTACCCGCACCGACCTGGAGATCCTCAAGTCCCTGTCCGAGCAGGCGGTGGTGGCGATCAAGAACGCGCGGCTCTACGAAGAAACGGAACAGCTGACGTTGGGAAGTATCCAGACGATCAATGAGCTTCTGGAACTGAATTTCGGGGGAGACCGCAACCAGCTCCCCGTGTTCGGAGAAATGATCCTCGAAACCGGGAAGGGGCTCCAGCTTTCGCACCAGGAATTGACGAATCTGGAACGGGCCGTGCTCCTCTTGGATACGGGCACGCTCGCGTTTCCGCAGAAGATTTGGAAGAAGAAGGGCAAATTGACCAAAAAAGAGTTCGAGCAGGTCAAAAAGATTCCGATGCAGGGGGCCCACATCCTGAAGTCCATATCCTCTCTGAAGCCCGTGATCCCGATCGTGCTGCATTACCGTGAACGTTACGACGGCAAGGGGTATCCCAAGGGCCTTCAGAAAGAGGAGATCCCCATCGGCGCGAGGATCGTCGCGGTCGCCGATTCGTTTATGGCCATGATCTCGAAGCGGGATTACCGCCAGCAAAAGACGATCGACGAGGCCTTGAAGGAGCTCCAGGCCAACCGGGGGACTCAGTTCGATCCCCACGTGCTGGATGCCTTCCTGGAAGTGGCCCGGGGGAAAAATATTTTGGAAAAATTGAGGGCCCTTTTTCGGGAAATCGGTCCGAGCGCGACGACGCCGAGCGCAAAGGCATAAAGGAGTCAAAAATGGGAAGAGTCGTGATTGAGGGGCCCGGAGAACCGTTTGAGGACGCGGCCGGCGAAGGCGAAATCGGCGGAAGGTTTGTGCTGCTGCTAGCGCTTTCGGCCGTGTGTCTGACCGGGACGTGGGCCCTGCTCTTACGGGCATTTTTTTTCGCCGGCGCATGAAGCGGCTGATCGTTGCGGTTCTTTCGGCCGCGGTGATCGCGGCTGCGCTTCCTCCGGCGGCGGGGTATTGGGTATTCCGGGAGGTCGAGCGGCGCCTCGACTTGCGAATGACGGGCGATTTTGTCCCGGTCTTTTTTTATCCGGGGTTCCTCGTCAGGAACGCACGTTTCCGGTGGCAAGACCGCGTGGAGCTTTTGTCCGGGACTTTGGAGGTGCGCTACGCTCCGTGGTCGGTCTTCGCGGGGCCACTGCTGCGGATCTGTCTTTCGAGCCGCGGGGCGTCAATCCGGCTTGGCGGAGAATGGGCGCGCATGCAAGGCGTTGAGCAGGCGATGGTCGATGTGTTTGAAGCGGAGCTGGGATTGGGGCCTAAAGGTATCCGGGAAATTTACGCGTTGGAAGTCCGGTCGCCCTCATTTCAGTTCCACGTCCAAAAATCCGATAATCATCAATGAGAGGACTTGGAACATGAAACTTGGCGCGCTATTTCAGGGCATTCCGGTCGTCCGCAAGATCCACTGGGACTCCAACCGTGTCATCAAAAAAATCACCTGTGATTCCCGCGCGATCGAGGCCGGAGACGTTTTCATTGCCTGCCAGGGCGTGCGCATGGACGGGCACGATTTTCTGGGGCAGGCGATCCTCGCCAAGGCCTCGGTTATCGTTTACGAGAACGAGCCCGAGCTTGTGATCCCGCCGCGCGTCACGGCCATCCAGGTCCGTGACTCCCGGGCGTGTCTGACGCAGATCCTCGGACGCTATTACGGTTATCCGGACCGGCGCATGAAGTTGAGCGGCGTGACGGGTACCAACGGCAAGACCACGATCGCTTACCTGCTGCACCGCCTGCTCGGCGAGAAGACGCCGTCGGCCTACCTGGGGACGCTGTGGTATGAATTTCTCGGGCGGCGCGAGCCGGCTCACAACACGACGCCCCCTTCGGAGATCCTGATCCCTCTGCTCGACGAAATCAGCCGGCACCGGACCGAGCATTGCGTCATGGAGGTTTCCTCCCACGCACTCGACCAGCGTCGAGTTTTCGGACTCCAATACGAGCTGGCCATCTTTACCCAGCTGACTCAGGACCACTTGGATTATCACAAGGACATGGAGCGGTATTTCCAGGCGAAGCGGAAATTTTTTATCGAAGCTCCCACTCCCGTGTCGGCTCTCATCAACCGGGACTGCCCGTTCGGGCGCCGCTTGATCTCGGAAGTCCGGGGGGCCAAAACTTACAGCGTGCTCGAAGACGCCGATTACCGGGCCGTCGATATCCACCCGTCTTTTCAGGGGAGCCATTTTAAATTGCGGACTGGTTCGAGGGAGATCCCGTTTCAGATCCGGCTGCCGATGCTTCACAACGTCATCAATACCGTTGCGGTGCTGGGGGCCCTGGACCTTTTGGGCTATGACATCGCGGACTTTCGCGGCGCTCTTCAAGAGATCCCGGGCATTCCCGGGCGCATGGAGCGCGTGGGCCAGCAGCAGGATTTTCAGATCTTCGTCGATTATGCCCATACCCCGGACGCGATCGAAAACGTCTTGAGCCAGGCTCGAAAACTTTCGCCCTCGCGCATCCTGACCCTTTTCGGCTGCGGCGGCGACCGCGACCAGTCGAAGCGCCCGCTCATGGCGCGTTCGGCCGCCCGCTGGTCGGACATTCTCGTCGTTACCTCCGACAACCCGCGCTCCGAAGATCCGGAGCTCATCTTGGAAGACATCCGGCGGGGCCTTCCCTCGGACGGCTCGGGCCCGGCCGTCTACGAGATCTCGGACCGCGAGGAGGCGATCGACAAACTGCTGTCGCTCGCCGAGCCCGGCGACGCGCTTTTTGTGTTGGGCAAAGGTCATGAGGACTATCAAATTCTCGGCGAAAGAAAAATTCCGTTCGACGACCGGCTGGTGATCCAGAAATGCCTGCAGAGGAAGCATCGTGTTTTCCTTCCCTGAGGCTGCCCGTGCGCTCGGGATCCGCCTCGAGCTGGCGGAAGGCTCTCTGCGTATTGCGGGGGTCTCGATCGACAGCCGGAGCTTGGGGCAGGGGGAGCTCTTTGTCGCCCTTCCGGGAGCCCGAGCTGACGGCCATGCTTTTCTTGGCGATGTTTTCGGCCGCGGTGCCGCCGGGGCCGTCATCTCGAAAAAATACTTTCATCTCGCCAAAGACAAGCTAGCCCGCTTGCGCAATCTGCTTCCCGTCGACGATCCCGCGGAAGCCCTCGGGACGCTGGCCGCCGCCTACCGCGCGAGGTTTCACCTGCGTGCGATCGGAATCACGGGTTCGGTCGGCAAGACGACGACGAAGGAATTCCTGGCCTATCTTCTCGGCCGCAAGTATGCCGTGCTCGCGACGCGCGGCAACCTCAATAATCATCTGGGCCTGCCGCTGACTTTGTTCGGGCTCAGGAGCGCTCATCGTTTTTGCGTGGCTGAGCTCGGGGCCAATCACCTGGGGGAGATCCGGTACCTGGCTTCGATCCTCCGACCGGACGCCGCGATCCTGACGAAAATTTGTCCGGCCCATCTCGAGGGGTTCGGATCCCTCGAGGCCGTCGTTCAGGCCAAGACGGAGCTCCTCGAGCCGCTCCGGAAGGGGTCTCCGGCCGTGATTCCCGACGACGACGCAGCGCTTCTTGCCAAAGCCCACCGGCTTTCCCTGAAGGTCGTGACCGTGGGATTTTCGGAGCATGCGGATTATCAGATCAGCGTCATCGAGCCCGCGGGCGATTGTATTTCTTTTGTCTTAAACGAGCGGAAGCGTTTTGTTTTCCGGAGCCGGGCGTCTTTTCTGGCCCGGAACGCGGCTTATGCCGTCGCCATGGCCGAGCAGTGCGGCGTGTCGATGGAAGATCTTCCCGAGGTGTGGGACGGCCTGAGCCTGCCGTCCGGACGGTTCGAAGAGATCGCGCTCGAGGGCGGCGTTCGGATCATTTTTGACGGCTATAACGCCAACCCGGCCTCTTTCGAGCACGCCGTTGATTCGTTTTGCGCCATGCCGCTGGCCGGCCGCCGGATGATGGTTTTCTCGGATATGCTGGAGCTCGGGGCTGCTGCGCCAAAATACCACGAGGCGCTGGGCCGGCACTTAGCGGCAAGTTCGCTCCATTACGTCGCGGCCTATGGCCCGATGGCCCGTCACACGATCGACGCCATCGGCCGTTCGAATTCCACGCTTGTCGCCGAATATTTCGAGAGCGCGCAGGAAGCCGCTTTGGCGCTCGAGGCAAGGCTAGAGGAAGGCGACGGTGTTTTGCTGAAGGCCTCCCGTGGCATGAAAGTCGAAAGTGTGCTGGAGTTTCTCAAAAGTCATCCCAAAACGGAACCGAGACAAGCGCCTCAGCCCGTTTTGAAATCATAACTTCAAGTCCGATTTCGAAAGATTTGCGGCAAGGACGCAAGGGACCGTGTTTTATTTTTTGTTCCCGCTGAGGGACGTTTCGATCGTTTTTAATCTGTTCCGCTACATTACCTTCCGCGCCGCGGCGGCAAGCGTCACGGCGTTTCTTTTGTGCCTATGGCTCGGGCCCGTGATCATCCGGTGGCTGACGCACATCAAGGTGACGGCGAATCAGGAGCGGGACCACGCGAAATCCATCCACGGCTTTTTTTCCCACAAAAAAAACGTCCCCACGATGGGAGGCCTCTTGATCGTCGCGAGCGTCACGGTCTCGATCCTGCTGTGGGGGAACCTGACGAGCCGGTATGTTTGGCTGCTCCTCCTGTCGACCCTGGGGTTTGCGGGGGTCGGTTTTCTTGATGACTGGATCAAGCTGCGGTCGAAAAGCTCGAGGGGGCTGAGCTCGAAAACCAAGCTGGCCGGCCAGCTTTTGATTGGGCTTGCGATCGCCGCGTATCTGCATTTCGAGCCCGGCTTCGAGAAATGGCTCTACATGCCTTTCCGCAAAGAGGCCCTTGTTTATCTTGGCGTTTTCTACATTCCCTTTGTGATTCTTGTCCTGGTCGGCTCTTCCAACGCGCTGAACCTGACCGACGGCCTCGACGGCCTGGCCATTGGCTGTACGCTTTTTGCCTCGGGCGCCCTTGCGGTCATTGCCTACATCGTGGGCCGGACCGATTATTCGTTTTACTTGAACCTTCCCTATATTCCGGAGGGCGGGGAGGTCACGGTCTTTGCGGCGGCCCTGATGGGGGCGAGCGCCGGATTTTTATGGTTCAACTCCTTCCCGGCCGAGGTCATGATGGGGGACACCGGCTCGCTCGCGCTCGGCGGAGCGCTCGGGACGATTGCGCTGCTGATCAAAAAGGAGATGGTGCTGGTCATCGTCGGAGGAGTTTTCGTCTGGGAGGCGCTCTCCGTGATCCTTCAAGTCGCCAGTTTCAAGACCTTTCATAAAAGGATTTTTTTGATGTCTCCCTTTCATCATCATCTGCAGCTCAAGGGCTGGCCGGAATCGAAAGTCACGGTCCGGCTGTGGATCATCGCGCTGATCCTTGCCCTGGTCGGGCTCGGAACGCTTAAGGTCATGTGAGATGAAAATTCCAGGGAAAAAAGCGGCCGTTTGGGGTCTGGGGATCACCGGCGTTGAGAGCGCGCGGTTTCTTTCGCAAAGGGGCTTTGACGTCTTTGCGTTCGATCAGATGACGTCCCCCGAACTTTCGGAGCGCTCCGAGACGCTCAAGCGCGAGGGGATTTCGGTCGAGACGGGCACGGCGGAGCCTTCCCGCCTGTGGGAATGCGAATGGATCCTGATTTCCCCCGGCATCCGGCCGACCTTGCCCCTTTACGTGGAGGCACGCCGGCGCGGGATGTCCGTTTGGAGTGAAATCGAGGCGGCAAGCTGGTTCTGCCCGTCGCCCCATATCTACGCCGTGACCGGCTCGGCCGGGAAGACGACCGTGACGACGCTTCTGGCTCAGGTCCTCGCGAAGTCCGGACGCCGGACGGTGACCTGCGGGAATATCGGTAACCCCTGGATCCGCGAAGTCGACGCGATCCGTCCCTCGGACGTGGTGGTCATGGAACTCAGCTCCTTTCAGCTTTTTCACTGCGAGACCTTTTGCCCCGAAATCGGGGTGCTTCTCAACATCAGCCCAAACCATCTGGACTGGCACAAGGACATGCCCGAGTATGTTCACGCGAAACTGAATCTTTTCCGCAATCAGCGGGAATCCGACCTGGCCATTTTGCGCTCGGAGGACGAGGAAAAGTATTTCCCCGGGGAAATTTTCGGCGCCCGGAAAATTTATTCCGACCGGCGCGAGATCCGCTCCAACCCGGCCGGCGGGGAACTCAATCCGAACGAATACGTGATCTCTCTCGCGGCGGACTCCCTGGGAATCGAGGACGGAATCCTGAAGGAAGTCTTCAGGGATTTTCGGGGGATCGAGCACCGGCTCGAGACTGTGGAGACGGTCGGAGGCGTCACGTTCGTCAACGACTCCAAGTGCACTACGCCGCTGTCGCTCGCCTGGGGGCTTGCGAAATATCCGCCGGGGACGGTGGTCCTCATCGCCGGAGGAAGGGCCAAGTCGTCGGATTTCGGGACGCTCAAAAAGGTTTTGGGGGAGCGAGTCAAGAAAGCCGTCCTGATCGGAGAATCCAGGGACGCCATCGCCTCGGCCTGGGAGGGGGCCTGCCCGGCCCTCAAGGCCGTCGATTTCCGCGCGGCTGTTCACGCGGCTTTTCAGGCGGCTGCACCCGGGGACACCGTGCTCCTTTCTCCCGGATGCGCCAGCTTCGACATGTTCAAAAATTACGGGGACCGCGGCCGGATCTTCAAGGAAATCGTGCGTGACCTGAAGCGGGAAGCGGCGGCCGTGGGCGCTCCATGATCTCGCGCGACGGCAGAATACTCTTTGCCTGCGTTTATGTGCTGGTCGCAATCGGGATCGTCATGATCTACAGCGCGACGGCCGTGTATGCCGGCCAGAACTACGGAAGTTCCTCCTATTATCTCGTGCGCCAGCTTTTTTACATCACCCTCGGAACGTTCGCGCTTTTCTGGGCCGCCGCGCGTCCGATACGGTTTTGGCGCGACCACTCGCGCGCGATTATGCTGCTCGGGATCGCCCTGCTGATGGTCGTTTTTGTCCCCGGAATCGGCAAGACGGCAGGGGGCGCCCGCCGGTGGATCCATCTCGGGGGGATCAATTTCCAGCCCGCGGAGTTCGCCAAACTGGCGGTCTGCTTGTATCTGGCCGATTACTTGAGCCGGAAGCGCAAGCAGATCAACCTCGGCAGCATCGGGGTTTTCCTGCCGCCTATGATTCTGGTCGGCCTTGTCTGCGGCCTCATTCTTCTTCAGCCGGACCTGGGATCGTGCGCCTTCATTTTCGTGATCGTCTGCATCCTTTTTTTCTGGGCCGGCATCCGCATGCGCTACGTGTTTTTGGCGGCCCTGGTCTTTGTTCCGGTGCTCTACCTGCTTGTGATCCGCGTGCCTTACCGCTTGAGCCGCGTGACGGCCTATCTGAATCCCTGGGACGACCCCCAGGGAAACGGGTTCCAGATGATCCAGTCCTTTCTTGCTTATGGGGCGGGAGGCATCCGCGGCGTAGGACTCGGGAGGAGCGTGCAAAAGCTTTTCTATCTGCCCTCGGGCCATAACGATTTCATTTTTTCGATCATCGCCGAGGAGCTGGGCCTGGTGGGAACGCTCGTGGTCATCGGCCTGTTTGCCGCCGTTTTCATCGCGGGCCTAAAGATCGCCTCGCGCATCCAGCAGGATTACGAAAAAATTCTGACCGTCTCGCTGACGCTTGCTATCGTCCTGCAGGCCCTCATTCACATGCTCGTGGCCACGGGGCTTGTTCCCACGAAGGGCCTGCCGCTTCCCTTCGTCAGCTACGGGGGGACGTCTCTTGTGTTCAATCTCACCGTGATCGGTCTCGTGCTCGGGATCGACAGGCAGACCCCTCATGGCCGAAAGCATAAATGAAAAACGAGAGTTCCTGGAGGCCAAAAAATGTTTCTTCAAAACGCGCCGCCTCGCTCGGAGCTCTTGGACCTCACGGTGTGTTTGCTGATCTCCTCGTCTCGGAAGCGGCGCTGATTGTTTTTCCGAAACCTTTTTTGGCCTCCAGGAATCTCTATGCGATCGAGAGAGAGGTGATCTGGTGAGTCAATGGACGGTCCTCGTTTTCTCCGGCCACTCGGGCGGCCACCTCTATCCGGCGGTTGCTTTCGCCGAGAGTTTCCGAAAACGCCGCCCTGGCGCGAAGATCGTCCTCGTGTCGAGCCGCAAAGCCGGCCCTTTTGTGGCGCGGATGAGTTCGGGCATTTTTGACGCCGTTCATCTGGTGCGGGAATTCCCGTTTCCGTCGGGAATTTCCTTGAACCTCGTGCGCTTTTTGCTAGAATTGCCCCAGGCCTTTCTCGAGACCCTGAAAATTCTCCGGACCGAACGACCGGACCTGTGTGTCGGCTTCGGCAGTTATGTCTCCTATCCGGGGATTGTCCTTGGATCTTTGTGGAAAATTCCCTGTTTGATTCATGAGCAGAATCTCGTGCCGGGGAGGGCGACGCGTTCACTTTTGAAGCACGCGGATGCCGTCGCAGTTTCTTTCGCGCCCACCTTCGAGAACGATGGCCTCAAGGACCGCGTGGTGACCGGGCTTCCGCTTCGTTCTTGCTTGCGCGAAAAAGCGTCCGAGAGGCTTCGCCTGGAAGCTTCGGTGGGCTTCGGCGCGGCTCGTCCGTTCCGGATTCTTGTGTCGGGCGGATCGCAGGGGGCGCAGCGCCTGAACGACCTTGTTTTGGATGCACTGGCGGGCCTCAACGATGAAGAAAAAAGGGGAATTGCCGTTAATCATATTACGGGCGAGCGGGACCACGAAAGGGTCTCGAAACGCTATGAAGAACTGGGCATTGCGTACCGTGCCTGGCCGTTTTTTGAGACGATGCAGGATCTCTACGCCGAATCCGATATGGCCGTGACGCGCGCCGGGGCAAGCACGCTCGGGGAACTCGCGCTGTTCGGCCTTCCGGCCGTCGTGATTCCGTATCCGCATGCGGCGAGCCACCAGAAGGCGAACGCCGGCTATTTCGAGTCGTGCGGGGCTGTCTTGACGGCGGAAGAATCGGCTGCGGATCCCGCGTGGCTTGCGGAAAAGATCCGGAGCCTGAAAAACGATCCGGAGCTTCGAAGGCGAATGGCGGAAAGTTTGTCGCGCCTAGCCTGTGCGGATGCTGCCGTGCGGCTTGCGGGCGTGGCCGAAAATCTAATCGAGAAAAGGAATTTCTAACATGATTATGCGGGTCGTCGATCGGGACCTCGTGGGAGACAGCCGGAGCGCGTACCTGATCGGGATCGGCGGCGTCGGCATGAGCGCCCTTGCGCGAGTCCTCAAGCACCGCGGGCTCAAAGTCACGGGCTCCGACGCGAAGGCCAACGCGAATACCCGGGCCCTTGCGACCGAAGGCATCCCGGTGGTGATCGGGCACGAAAAGGCAGCTTTTTCGGACACGGATCTTTTTATCTATTCTTCCGCGATTTCTCCGGATAATTGCGAGTTCCGGCTCGCCGCCGCCTCCGGGAAAAAGGTCTGCCACCGGGCCGAGATTCTGGCTTCGCTCCTCAACCAGGCCCGCACTTCCGTGGCGGTGACCGGGACGCACGGTAAGACAACGACCTCTTCTATGATTTCTTTCATCCTTTCGGAAACCGGCCGGCGTCCGACGTGCCTGGTCGGGGGCGACGTGCTGAATTTTGGGACGAATACGGTCCTCGGGTCCTCAGACCTCTGGGTTTCGGAAGTCGACGAGAGCGACCAGACCCACGAGCTCTATGCGCCCAATTACGCGATTATCACGAACCTCGAAGAAGACCACATGGACCATTACCGTGACCGCCAGCATTTGCGCACGTCCTTCGAGACGTTCCTGGGGAATATGCGCAATCCGGGGCTTGTCATCTATTCGACGGATGATCCTGAGACCAGCCGGATCGTGGCCGGGCGGCGGGGGCCGAGCCTCGGGTTCGGGCTGGCCGAGCGCTCCGATTACGCGGCGATTCACCCCGAGGTCCGCGGCTTTGGAATGGAATACGAACTTTATGAAATGGGATTTTACTCCGGGCAAGTCCGCCTGTCCGTGCCGGGCCTGCACAATGTCACCAATTCACTTGCGGCGATCGCCGTCTTGATCCAACTCGGCCTCGACCTCGACGAGATCCTCGAGGCCCTCGAGCGGTTCCGGGGGGCCAGGCGCCGTCTCGAAGTCAAATGGAAGTCCGAGGACCTGATGATCGTTGACGATTACGCGCACCACCCGACCGAAGTGCGCGCCTCGCTGCGCGCGCTTGCGGGACTGGGCCGGCACCTGACCGTTATTTTCCAGCCCCACCGCTTTTCGAGGACGAAATATTTTTTGCGGGATTTTGCGCAGGCCTTCGGGCATGCCGATGAACTGATCCTGACCGATATTTATTCGGCGGGCGAAGCGAACCCCGAGAATATGCACGTCGGCTTGATCTATGATGAAGTGGTCCGCGCCGGCGGCCCTCCCTCGAGGATCCTGGCCAAACGGGAGATCGTCGATTATCTGGCGCAGCGGCCAAGGCAGGACGGGATCGTGGCCTTTCTGGGTGCAGGCGACATAGGAGAGACGGCCGATGAGTTTACGCTCAGATGCAAGCAGTACGCTGCGGCGTAACGTCCCTCTCTCTCGCTATTCGACCATGCAAGTGGGCGGGAACGCGGACTATCTTGCCGACCCGAAGACTTCGGCCGAACTTGAAGAGGTTTTGATGTTCGCGCGGGGCGCGGGGCTTCCGACCCTTGTGATGGGGAAGGGGTCGAATCTGATTTTTCCCGACGAAGGGTTCCGCGGCGTGGTGATTACGATGATCCACTACGAGGCCGACCGCCTCGAGTTCGATTCTGCGTCGCGACGGGTCACGGCCTCTGCGGGGATTCATTTGTACCGGTTTGCATGCGCTTGCCGAGACCGCGGGTTTGCCGGAGCCGAATTCCTGGCAAACATTCCGGGGACGGTGGGCGGGGCGCTTGTGATGAATGCGGGATTCAGCCGGGTTTCAGGCCAAATGTTCCAGATCGGAGATTTGGTCCGCTCCGTGACGGTTCTCGAAGCTCCGGGAGGCGCGATCAAGGTTTTGGCCGCTCAAGAGCTGGCTTTCACCTACCGAAAGTCGAACCTGGACGGAAAGATTATTTTATCCGCTGAGTTCGGACTGCGGGAGGGATCTCCCGAGGCGATACGCGCAGAAATGGAAGCCGGCGTGGAGCTGCGCAATCGCAAGCAGGATTTGCGCTATCCGAGTTGCGGGTCCGTTTTCAAGAATCCGCGGCCGCCGTTTGAGCCGGCAGCGCGGCTCATCGATGAACTCGGGCTCAAAGGAACCAGGCTCGGCGGGGCCATGGTTTCCGACAAGCACGCCAACTATATCGTCAACACCGGAGGGGCCACTGCCTCCGAGGTCGTTCAACTGATTCGCAAGGTTCAGGATGCCGTCTACCGTCAAAAAGGAATACTGCTCGAACCGGAAGTGCGCGTGCTCGAAGCCTCTTAGGGTGGGGGTGTTCTGCGGCGGCCGCTCGTCGGAGAGAAAAATCTCTTTGATGTCGGGACGCGCCGTGCGGCGCGCGCTTCGAACCAAAGGATTTCCGGTTCTGATGATTGATCCCGCCGATCCGGCCGAGATGGCCAGGCGCCTTCGCCGCATCGAAGTGGCCTTTCTTGCCCTTCACGGCCATGGCGGGGAGGACGGGGTGATTCAGCGGTTCCTCGAGGAACGCCGGGTGCCGTATGTCGGTTCTGATGCCCGCGGCAGTCTCAACGCCTTTGACAAGCTGCGCTCGAAGCGGCTCTTTATGAAATCGGGGATTCCGACGGCCCCCTTTGTCGTCGTCCGGATCGCCGACTGGCGCCGGAAGCTCTCGCGCTTCAAGCCGCCGTATTTCGTCAAGCCTCCCTTGGAGGGATCCAGCATCGGAGTCTTCGAGGTCGAAGATTTTGACCGCAGCACAGAAAAGATTAGAGAAGCCCTTCTTCAATACGGGAAGCTTTTGATCGAGCAAAAGATCGACGGCCGGGAGTTTACGGTCGGGGTCCTCGAGGGGACCGCGCTGCCGCCGATCGAACTTTTGCCGAAGCGTTCTTTTTACGATTTCCGGGCGAAGTACACGAAGGGGATGACCGACTATTGCGTGCCGGCGCGGATTTCCAAGGCCCTGTGGAAGCACCTTCAGGCGATGGCCCTCCGGGTCCACCGCTGCCTGGGCCTGAGGGATCTCTCGCGCACCGACATCATGGTCGACCGGCGTGGCAGGCCTTACGTGCTGGAGTCGAATTCGATTCCTGGATTTACCCAGTTCAGCTTGCTGCCGAAGGCGGCCAAGGTTGCAGGAATTTCATTTGAAGACCTTTGCGGCCTGCTGGTCGAGTGGGCCTATACGCGCAGAACGGAGAATGAAGCATGGCCAAAAAGAAAAAAATAAGGAGATCGGTCCGGGGCAAGGGGCTCGCCGGCCTCGGCGGATTATTGACGGGGTTCCTGCGCATGACGGCCCGGGTTTTCCCCTGGCTGCTTGCGGCCTTCGCCGTGGCCGCGCTGTTTCTCGCCGTCCGCTCGGCTCTCATGGCTGACACGAGCTTCGGGATCCAGCAGGTCACCGTCACGCCGCCCCAGGATATTTCGACGGCCAAGCGCCAGGCTCTCGAGACCCGGTATCTGGGGAAAAACATCCTGCGGATCGACCTTGCGAAAGCAGCCGAGGACCTCGAGCAGGATCCAGAAATCGAGTGGGCCCATGTTCGGCGCGATTTTCCCTCCACGCTTTCGATCCATATCCGCCGGCGCGTCCCGATGGCCCTTATCCGTTTTTCGCCCCGGGGTGAATACGGCCTCGTCTCCGAAGACGGCATGATTCTCGAAGTGCTCGCGCAGCCGAATGCCAAGGACCTCGTGATCGAGGCCTTTTCGCTGGGGATCCCTAAGCCCGCGATCGGGATCCGGGTGAAAAGCACCGCGTTTCGCGAGACGGCCCGGTTCATCAAGGCTTATTGGAAAAAATCTCTCTCCGAGGTCGAGCCCATCTCGGTCCTGAGCCTCGACCCCCTCGGCAATGTTTCGGCGGTTCTGGCGAAAGGCCTTGTCGTTCGACTCGGCCGAAAGCCTTCGGGGCGAATCGAAGCCATGGAGAAGCTCGTGCCGCTCCTGGCCGATGAAAACCGCGAGGCCATCGAGTACGTCGACCTTCAATTTGACGATGTCGTCATCAAGCCCAAAGGAACCAAGCGATGAGCGCCGCTCCGGATCAGGAAATGCTCTCGATCCTCTATGTCGGAGCCAGAAAACTGATGCTGCTCGAGGGGCATGCGGGGACGGCCGAGCCGAAGGTGCTGCGGTGCGAGCGTCTCGAGAACCCCGAGGGATTCGAGGGGGGCCTCGTCACGCACCTCGAGAAAGCGGCCCGCTCCCTTGAGATTTTGTGCGGGAAGTCCGCGACCCTTGCGGGCTCCGGAGACCGCTCGGTGATCGTGGTTTTCGGAAATGCCAAATTGCGGTCCCACAGCTTTTCGAGCTCCGAATACTACCGCGGCGGCGCAAAAACGGTGACGGGCGCGGAGATCCGTTCGGTGATCGAGCAGACTCAAAGCGTCGCGACCCTGCCTTTGACCGAGCACGTCCTGCAGGCGGTGCCGGAATCTTTTCTCGTCAATGACATGCCTCAGATCCGAAATCCCCTCGGCCTGGAGGCAACGCGCCTGGGCGTGACGCTCAAAATCTTCAGCATGAATTACCAGGACTATAAGAATCTGGCCAAGGCCTTTGATGCCGCCGAGCTTACTGTGACCACCTGTTTTTCGAAGACCTGGACGGTTTCCGAAGCGGTCCTGCACCCGGTCGAAAAGAAAGAGGGCGCGGTCATTATCGACATTGCCGATGACGCGACGGAGCTTATCCTTTGGCGGGAAGGCGAACTGGCGGCCAGCCGGGTGATTCCGACCGGGGCCAGGGCTCTGACCGAGAAAATTGCGGCGGCCTGGGGGATCGGCTATCACGACGCGGTCCGGGTCAAGGAAGCCTATGCCGCGCTCAAGATTCAAGTGCAGTTCGGTGACGAGCTCATCCCTCTCATTGAGAGAAACGGCCGGGAATCGCATCCGGTGAAACGCCAGGATTTTCAACAGAAAATGGCGGAGCTTGCGGCGGAGTGGCTGGGGGCCCTTCTTGCGTCCTGCGATGAATTTGTCGGCGAGTACAAGGTTCCCCATCCCCATCATATTTTCACGGGCGGGGGGACCCGCATTGACGGCTTCCTCGAATTTCTTCAGTCCCGGTTTTCCCGGGACGGGCGCATGGGGCTTGCTCACGGCCTGGAGGCCCCTACGGAGCTGATGAGCGATCCTTCGGCAACGGCGGCTCTGGGGACGTTCCGGTGCCTGGCCGCCTACGAGCGAGAGGTCGGCAGGTTTCTCGCCCCGAGCGGCTTTTTCGAACGATCGCTGGCCTCTGTCCGGAGCTGGTTCTCAAACTATTTTTGACATTTTGCTTTTGCCCGCGCAAAATACGCCGCTAATGCTGTGGATGATTTAATCGGTGAGTGGAGTCCCGCAAACATGGCGCGAACAAAGCACAGGATTTTGCTGGCCGGCATCCCGTTGACGCTTCTGTCCCTGCTTCTTTTTTTTGAGCCGGCTGTCCTGGCCCAAAACCCTCCTCCCCCCGGCGACAACTCCGGTTCACAGGCTCAGCGTTTCCGCAGGGAATCGGAGGAAGCCGAAAAGACCCTCAAGGGGGAGCCTTCCCGGCCTGCAATCGAGATGCCGGAAGAGAAAGCCGAGGCACCTGCCGAAGAAGAAGTCACGTTTGTCCTCAAGCAAGTCCGCGTGACCGGAACGACCCTCTATCCCCCCGGGACTTTTGAGCAGGCCTCTGCGCCGCTTCTCGGCAAGGACGTGACCCTGGCCGACCTCGATCGCGTGATGCAGAAAATCAAGGAGCGCTACGGGAAGGACGGCTACATGACGGCGAACGTCTACTTGCCTGAGCAGGACATCGTCGCCGGAGACATCGAAATCCGGGTCCTCGAAGGCCGGATGGGGGACCTGCGGACCGAGGGGAACCGGTGGCGCTCGCGGCGTTCCCTGGAGCGCTACGTCCACATAAAAAAAAACGAAACGCTGAACCTACGGCTTCTTCAAAAGGACCTTCTACGACTCAACAATCAAGGGGATCTTGAGGCTCGCACGGTCCTTGCCCCCGGCAAAGAGACCGGCGCGACGGACGTGGTCCTAAAGGTCACGGACAAGTTTCCCTGGCATGTGGGCGCGAGCATCGACAATCAGGGAAGCCGCTTGACCGGCAAGACCCGCTACGGCGTGACGGCCCGGAGCTCGAACGTGACGGGGCGGGGTGACAGCTTCTTTTCAAACTCCGTGATGACCGATTATTCTGTGAGCGAGTACGCCCATTACGAAATACCGCTCACGAGCCGGGGCCTCGCGGCGGGTTTCGATTACACCTTGAGCCGGAACATCCTGGGCAAGGAATACCGCTCCGGTAAAATCGAGGGGACGACCCAGTTTTTCCACTACTATTTCAGCCAGGAACTTTACCTTTCCGAAAAGCTCGAAATCGAAGCGGCGACCGGCATGGACATCCGCCGGAGCCTCCGGACGGCCGACGATGAGATGACCAGCCACGACGAGCTTCGGATTCTCTACGGGTCGACGGAATTTGTCCTCAATGACCGGTTCGGGAGGACCGTCTTTAAGCCGACCGTCAGTTTTTCGACGGCGGGATTTCTAGGCGCGTCTCACCGGGGCCATCCGAGCGCGAGCCGCGACGGCACCGGCGGCTTTTTCTTCAAGTATGAACAAGCCCTGACCAGGATCCAGCGGATGCCCTTTGGCAGTTACGCCATGATCCGCTCCCAGTTTCAGTTTCCCACTCACACGCTTCCTTCCTCGGAACAATTTCAGCTCGGTGGTTTTTATACGGTGCGCGGATATCCGGAAGGGGACTTCATGTCGGACTGGGGCTTTTCATTCGGGTTCGACTGGATTCTGCAGGCCTACGGCCTTCCGAGGTCTTGGAAACTTCCCTTCGCCAAAGTCCCTTTGAGAAATCAACTCGAGCCGGTGATCTTCACGGATTTGGGCTACGGCAAAGTCAAGAAAGCCCAGCCGGGAGAGCGCGGGGAGAAATTCCTGATGGGCCTCGGCGGGGGACTTCGATACCGTTTCGATGAATACGCGTCGGTCCGCCTCGAATGGGCGACAGCCGTCGGCGATCATCCTCAGCCCGGAAACGGCGCCTCCACGTTTTACCTTGCCAGCCAAGTCGAAGTTTAATCTCCCGTGATTTTCCGCGCGACGAATTTTTATCCTATTCTCTAACTCTATATAGATAAGAAAGATACGGCATTCAAAAACCATGCCCAAACTTTGATTTTTGATGATCGCTCGTGTATCTTCTAGATAGAAGATGATCATGGATGATTGTTCACGTTGTCGTGGAGGGAAGTAAGATCACAATGAATCTTTTTCGGGTGAAAAAGCAAAGGAAAATTTTACAGATCGCGCTGTGCGCGGGTGTCCTCTTTCTGCGCGCCGCGGTGCCTGCCTTTGCTCTTCCCGAGACCGACAATGTCGAGAGCGGAAACGTTCGCTTCGAGCAGCCCGATGCCAACACGATGAACATCATCGCCGACGACAAGTCCGTCATCAACTTCAAAAGCTTCAACATCGCCCAGAACGAAATCGTAAACTTTATCCAGCCATCCGCGGCCTCATCGGTCTTAAATCGCGTCACCGGAAACGAGGCGAGCAGAATCTCGGGCGGACTTTTTTCAAACGGGATGGTGTACCTGGTCAACCGGAACGGAATTCATTTTACGCCGAGCGCGAGCGTGAACGTTGCCGGACTCGTCGCCTCGACTTTGGATATTACGACGAACAATTTCATTCAGCAAAATTATATTTTTGAGCACCTCAAAGACGAAGCTTACGCGCAAATTCTGAACGAAGGAAAAATTACGGCCGGAAATCTGGCGTTGATCGCGAGCGCCGTCACAAACAACGGCGTCGTCGTTGCCCAGACGGGAACAGTTCACCTCGTCTCCGGCGACAAGACTGTTGTCAGTTTCGACGACCGGGGCTTGATCCAGGTTCAGGTCGACGAGGAGACCTCGGGCCAGGTGGTCGACCTTGTGACCGGCAAGACGGTCAAGGACGCGGTTTCGAATTCGGGGTCGATTGAGGCTCACCAGGTGGTCATGAACGCGCGGACGGCCAACAACATCTTCGAGCGTGCGGTGAACCAGAAGGGGATTGTGAAGGCCACGAAGCTTGTCAAGGTCAACGGGGTTATCAAGCTCGTGGCGAACGGCAATATTCAGGCCTCCGGAACCACCCAGGCGGAGGGGGGCAAAACCGAGGTCAAAACCACCCAGTCGGTGGCGGTCGAAGAGCCATGGGTCCTCAGGGGGGATACCGACATCCAGGCGGATAAGGATGTGATGATCAAGTCCAATATGACCCAGGAAGATGGGACCCTCAAGATCATGGCGGATAGCGATGGGGACGGGGTCGGACAGTTCACCCAAGCCCCGGAAACCACGATTTATGTCAAAGGGACGGGCGATTTATATATAGACGGATCGCAAACGATGACACTAGAAACACTTATGACCGATTTCGGGGCAATTAAGGTCGGAACCCGCCGGGATCCGGATGTGATTGCCGGTCATCCCCGGTATGTGCACGCCGAAGGCGACTTGACCATCACCCGGATGACGGATACGGGTGAGAAAGTGACCCTCGAAACGGACCGGGGCGATGTCCTGAAATATGCCAAAAACGGAGAGGTGACTCTGGCCGCTCCGAACGGGATGGTCCGGGATTTGAGCCAAAGTTTGATCCCGGCCGAGACTCTCAAACTCGAGGCCAACCGGTTCGATTTGATCTCGGCGGCACCCAACACGGAGCTCTACAAATCGAACGGGGATTTCGTCATTAATGATCTTAAAAAAGTCGGTGACTGGATCACGATCGAAGCCGATGATTTGGGGACCGTCACCCTCAAAGTGGATAGCAATGTCACATTCAAGACCGACGGGATGTTCGGGACCCGGGCGGGGGTGATCATCCCCGGGAACCAGATTACGGTGGTCGCCAGGCGGTTCGGCTCGAACTCGAACCCCGTGGTGATTGATGCGAAGGTCACAAAAATCGAAAGATTGGGCGAAGACATCGATATTCTAGGAAGTTTGGGTATCGGTACCAGTATTATGATCCACGGTCCGCCTAATACTTGGGGAGCCATTCAATATAATCATGATTCGGAACTGATTTTGAAGGCGCGCCGTGTGTCCCTCTCCGGAAATTCCCCTATAAGCTTCTTCGGAAACATCACGTTCTACAATTTCTTCGTCCAAAATCTTCCCGGTAAGGAAATCGTGTTCGAGGCGGGGAGAACCTACACATTTCGTGACTCCGTGACGGTCGAGGGTCTCACCGGAGGCTACAACATCGTGACCCTCCGTTCGAGTCAAACCGGCACACCGTGGTTCATCAACCTTGAGACAGAAAACTATCTTTTTAAAAGGGTCGGGGTTTGTGATTCCGTGAACGTTTCAGGGACAGTCCCCAGCCACCAAATCAACGAAGGGGACGGTCTCTCCTTGGCCTCGATCTATGCCTCCCCCTCCTCCAACTTTGGCGGCAATTCCGGGTGGGTTTTGAACACGGTCTATTGGGTTGGAGGGGGGACAGATTCCAACTGGTCGAACCCTTCGAACTGGGACGGAGGCATGCCCTCGGGCCAAGACGTCGTCTTCAATTCCGCGCACGATTCCGGAGCGCATCCTTCGATTATTGACCTGGACTCCACTGTGTCAAATTTAACCATTGATGGTTGGGGGGGGGTACTGACTCAATCGGCCCGCCTGACCATCGCCGGGAATTACACCCAGACCTCGGGGACATTCCAGGGGGGCAGTTTTCCGGTTCATATCGGCGGTGATTTTGAACAAACCGGTGGGGCCTTTTACTGCCCGGCAGAAAGCCTGACTTTTGGGGGTTCCGTCACCCCCCATTTTGACACTTTTTTCGAGAATCACGACGGACAAATCGCGGTCTCGGATTTCAGCGAATGGTGGGCTTTTATTCAGGCTCAGTTGCGCTGGATGGCGACCCTGCCGGTGTATGACGAGGAGACCGGAAGCTACAGCATCGTGAATCAGGAAAAGGGCCTGCAAGCCACGTTTAACGCAGAGGGCTGGCTTCTCGAGGATTATGAGAGCGGTCAGACTTCTCCCGCGTGGCAATGGCGGTATTCCTATGAAGGGATCGGCAGAGGGGATGGCCATCTCACCGGAGGAGGGGCCGGTGGCATTTCGCTTACGGACAACCAGACGACGATCGTCTTCGACCGGGGAAACGTCAAAGAATGGTACCGGTACACCTCAAACGGAATCGAGCAGGGCTTTACGGTTACCGAGAGGCCGGAGGGTGACGGCGACCTCATTCTTTCAGGTGCGATTCTCAGCGGTTTGACCGTGATTTCGGCCGACGAGGATCAAGTGACCTTCGGCACGGGCTCGGGCTTTAGCTTCACTTACTGCGACCTTGTGGTTTATGACGCGCAGGGAACTCGTCTCGATGCCGTGATTCGGGTGCAGGCATTGGGCGGCACGACGCACCTCCAATTTCTGATCGACGATGTTGCGGCGATCTATCCCCTGACGATTGATCCGATTTCTACAAGCCCGTCCTGGACGGAGCAGGGAGAAAATTCGAACAACTATTTCGGTCAGTCGGTTTCGACGGCCGGAGATGTCAACGGCGACGGCTACTCCGACATTATCGTCGGCGCTCCCGGTTACTCGTCGAATCGCGGGAAAGTTTACGTGTTTCACGGTTCAGTTTCAGGCATGACGGGGACCCCCGGTGCGCCGGCCTGGAGCGCCTCGGGAGATACCGGTGAATACTTCGGGTGTTCGGTTTCAACGGCCGGGGATATCAATGGTGACGGCTATTCTGATATTCTCATCGGCGCCTACGGCTATTTGAGCTCCACCGGTAAAGCTTATGTTTTTCACGGCTCTGCTTCCGGGATACAAATCGGTTCGCCCTCATGGAGCTCGACGGGAGAAACCGCCGGCGATTATTATGGCTACGCGGTTTCGGCGGCCGGTGACGTCAACGGCGACGGGTATTCGGATGTGATCGTGAGCGCTGTGTCCTATGATGTCTATTCAGGGAAAGCGTATGTCTTTCACGGATCCGCCTCCGGAGTTTCGAACACTGCCGCCTGGAGCGCTGTGGGGCCGTGGGTTTATCTTAGCTTCGGGACTTCAGTCGCCGGCGCCGGGGACGTGAACGCAGACGGGTATTCGGACGTGATTGTCGGCTCGGGGACCGACTACATGGGATATGAGGGGAAGGCGTATGTGTTCCATGGTTCGGCTGCGGGGATTACGGGGGACTCATCCTCGCCGGCCTGGAGCTCGCTGGGAGAGACGGGTGCAGACCTTTTTGGATTTTCTGTTTCAACGGCGGGTGATGTGAATGCCGACGGCTACGCGGATATTCTCATCGGCGCCTCGGGTTACTCTTCGGGGACCGGAAAGGCCTACGTTTTTTGCGGCTCCGCGACGGGGATTACCGGGAGCGCTTCCTCTTCCGCCTGGGCTTCGGCAGGCGAAACGGCCGGTGACAACTTTGGCGCATCGGTCGCCGCGGGCGGAGATCTCAATAACGACGGCTATTCGGATGTCCTCATAGGCGCACATGGTTATTCCAGTGCGAAAGGCAAGGCCTACGCATTTTACGGCTCCGCTTCAGGGATGTCAGGAAACGCTGCCTCGCCTGCTTGGAGCGCCACCGGAGAAACTAACTCGGATCGATTGGGCGCTTCGGTTGCCGCCGCGGGCGACGTGAATGGTGACGGCCTTTGGGACGTTCTCATCGGCGCCTACCGTTATGGCATTGGCGACAACGGCAAAGTCTACGTCTACTACGGCACCGCCAACTCGCTTGCTTCCGTCCCTCAAGTTCGTACCGGCGAAAGCGGAAGCACTCAATTCGGCAGCTCTGTTGCGAGTGCGGGCGATGTGAATGGCGATGGCTATTCGGATGTGGTGGTGGGGGCTTACGGCTATTCGGGAAATATAGGAAAAGCCTATGTTTTCCACGGTTCTCCTTCGGGAATGACGGGTAGCGCGTCTTCGCCGTCATGGAGTTCGCAGGGAGAAAGCGGATCGGATTATTTCGGCAGTGCGGTTGCCGGAGCCGGGGATGTCAACGGTGACGGCTATTCCGATGTCTTGGTCGGCGCTTATGCCAACTCCATGACGAGGGGAAAAGCTTATGTTTTCTACGGCTCGGCTGCCGGCATCAGCGGCACCGCGGCTTCTCCCGGTTGGTCGGTGCTGGGAGAGGAAGGCACGACCAATCACTTCGGGACATCTGTTTCGACGGCTGGAGACGTCAATGCAGATGGTTACTCAGACGTGATGATTGGCGCATTTTATTTTGTCAGTGACCCCGCGGCGACAGGGAAGGCTTATGTTTTTCACGGCTCTGCGGCCGGAATGACTGCGGCAAGTGCCGTTGATGCTGACTGGATCGGCACCGCAGAATCTGGAAATGACTACTTTGGCACCGCTGTTTCGACGGCCGGAGATGTGAATGGCGACGGCTATTCAGACGTGATCATCGGGGCGCCGGTGTACGGAGGATATCAAGGAAAAGTTTATGTCTTTCAGGGTTCCGCGGCGGGCATTACCGGGACGACGGCTGCGCCGGCCTGGAGCATGGTGGGTTCAAGTAGCGGCGACTGGTTCGGTGCGTCCGTCGCGGGTGCGGGCGATGTGAACGGCGACGGCTATTCGGACGTGGTGATCGGCGCGTGGAATGTTCTGATGGCCACGGGGAAAGTCTACGTATTTAACGGAGCCTCGGGAGGGATTACTGCCCCGACTCTGAATGAAGCCTCTTGGTCTGCGGAAGGTGAAGGCACGGGACATTATTTCGGTTCGGTGGTTGCGGCGGCGGGCGATGTGAACGGAGACGGCTACTCGGATATTCTTGTCGGTGCCCGAAGTTATATGAGCCTCGGGAAAGCCTATGTGTTTCACGGCTCGTCGGGGGGAATTACGGGGACGGCAGCATCTGCGGCCTGGAGCGCTACCGGGGGAAAAACGGGCGATTATTTCAGTTATACCCTGGCGGGCGCAGGAGACATCAACGGAGACGGGTATAGCGATGTCATTGTCGGCGCCTATCAGTATGCAAGCGGTCAAGGCCGGATCTACGTTTATTACGGAAACGAGTGGCGCCAGGGCGGTGGCGTGGGCGACGATCCGTCGTGGCAAGGCACCGGAGTGACGAACGGCTATTTTGGCTATTCCGTTGCAACGGCAGGAGATGTGAATAACGACGGTTATTCGGATGTGATTGTGGGGGCTCCGGTAGGTACCGTCTCAGCCGGGAGAGTTTATGTTTTCCACGGATCCGCCCAAGGGGTGACGGGGAGTGCGTCCTCGCCGGCTTGGAGCGTCGCCGGCGAAGGTGAAGATGACTGGTTCGGATATTCCGTGGCAACGGCGGGGGACGTGAATAACGACGGTTATTCGGATATCATCGTGGGCACTAGCGGCGACAGCATTAATCCTCCAAACGGTGCCGGCAAAGCGTACGTTTTCCACGGTTCCGCCTCGGGGATCACCGCGGCGAGCGCGGCCGCTGCGGATTGGAGCTCGATAGGGGAAGCTGACGGCAACGATTTCGGCGCTTCTGTTTCAACGGCAGGGGATGTGAATAACGACGGTTATTCGGACGTGATCGTGGGGGCGGATGGTTATTCATCAGCGAAGGGGAAGGTCTATGTTTTTCACGGCTCCGCAGCGGGTATTACCGGGAATGCGGCATCCCCTGCCTGGAGCGCCGCCGGCGAAAGTGCCGGGGACATGTTTGGGCACTCGGTTGCGACGGCCGGTAATGTCAATGGCGATGCTTATTCGGACATCCTCGTGGGCGCTTATGGCTATTCGTCGAATACGGGCAAGGCCTATGTTTTTCACGGCTCTGGAACGGGCATTACCGGGACTGCGGCGTCTCCGGCCTGGAGCGCGACCGGACAGAACGGGAGCGATTATTTTGGCTATTCCGTTTCAGCGGCCGGCGATGTGAACCAAGACGGTTACTCGGATGTGATCGTGGGCGCTAAAGGCTATTCGACGAGTGCGGGCAAGGCTTATGTTTTTCACGGGTCCTCCGGGGGGATGACAGGAAATTCGTCGACGCCGGCTTGGAGTACGGTGGGAGGCGTGAGTGGTGATCTGTTGGGTTTCTCGGTCTCGACGGCCGGCGATGTCAATAACGACGGCTATGCGGATGTGATCGTGGGAGCGTATGGCTACTCGGACAGTCGGGGGAAGGTGTATGTTTTTCACGGATCCGCCGGAGGAATTACCGGAGAACCGGCGTCGCCGGCCTGGAGCTCAACGGGAGAAAATGCGTCGGATATGTTTGGCTATTCTGTCGCAAGCGCGGGGGATGTCAACGGAGACGGCTGTGATGATGTGATCATCGGCGCCTACGGTTATTCGACCCTAACCGGCCGTGCCTATGTCTACCTCGGCAGTAACGGCGCCGAGGGCGGCGGTCTCTCACCTGCGACCTCGTGGACAGCGGCAGGGCAAAACGCATCGGATCAGTTTGGCGGGTCGCTGTCGACGGCGGGGGATGTCAATGGCGACGGCTTTTCC
>Ga0172379_10000751_pt1 | contig 76363 bp, 81 predicted proteins | sample GrowelOW334metaG_FD_119756 | JGI IMG/M metagenome (GOLD analysis project Ga0172379, IMG submission 119756) | Groundwater microbial communities from an aquifer near a municipal landfill in Southern Ontario, Canada - Groundwater well OW334 metaG | ecosystem: Environmental > Aquatic > Deep...
AAGAAAATACTCCAATTAAATTAGAATTTAGCGAGAGAACGGATGAAAAATACGATATGTTTGGAAATCAAACATTGACGGCACAGGAATATGGGTTAACAAGATTAGCACTAATAACAGACAATCTTAACGAGGGGCGATTGCTTGATGTGTTTGTTTTTGAGAAAACTAATAAATTTCAGGGATTGTCTAAATTTTTAGATAGTCTTAAAGCAGGAAGTTGTGAAAAATGCAGTTTTGACATTAAACCATATAATATTAGCGGGAACGAAGCCACAAAAGTAAGGCAAGGTTATGCAAACGCAAGAGGAAACATTACAGAAAGAATTTTTATTGATAAAAACAATAAAATCTTCGAATTAGTTTTCAGTTATGGATACTACGGTCTTTTTGACGAATTCGGTAATTTTGTTACTAAATATAATCCCACTGATGATGGAGAAACAAATCTCGACTGGCAAAGATATACTCTTACTCAAAAAATCCTCCAAACTTTCAAATTTCTCTAATCCCGCAACCTAAAAACCGCCCGAAGGCGGTTTTTAATTATTCACAATTCATTATCCATTCCCCATGTCCCATTCTCCATTTCCCTAATCACACTTCTTCTCGTAATCTATAACTAAACGCCTCGGCCAAATGCTCCGCCGCCACCGTTTGTTTTTCTTCTAAATCCGCAATCGTTCGAGCCACTTTTAGTAGCCGATAATATCCTCTTGGTGAAAGTCGGCTTTTATCCAACGTCTTTAAAAAATCCTCGGCCGCTGGTTCCAAATCAATCATCTCTTCCGTTTGTTTTGAGCTCATCTCGGCATTAGTCGTAATTCGCCGGCCCGCCGGCAATTTTTCAAAACGCTTCCGTTGGATTTCTCTAACCCTTTCCACTTGTTTCTTAACTTCCGGACTTTGCGAGTTTTTTTCGTTTCCGGATTTTGCCCGTAATTCTTCAATTTTCACTCTTGGCACGCGAATTTGAATATCGATTCTATCTAAAAGCGGCCCCGAGATTTTTTTCTGGTAGCGAATCACTTCGTAAGCCGAGCATTTGCATTCTTTTTCCGGGTCGCCGTAAAATCCGCAGGGGCAAGGGTTCATCGCCGCGATCAAAGAAAACTTAGCCGGAAAGGCGAGCGTCCCTTTCGCGCGAGCGACGTGGACCACGCCCGATTCCATCGGTTGCCGCAACGACTCCAAAACATTTTTTTGAAATTCTGGCACTTCGTCTAAAAATAAAATTCCCCGGTGAGCCAAACTAATCTCGCCCGGCTTTGGATTTGTCCCGCCGCCGACGATCGCGATTAGCGACGCCGTCTGGTGTGGCGAACGAAACGGTCGGGTCGCCACTAGTCCATTTATCCCGAGCCCGGCGGCGCTATAAATTTTAGTAATTTCAATCGCTTCTTCAAGCGCCAAAGAGGGGAGAATCCCCGTCATTGCTTGTGAAAGTAAACTTTTACCCACCCCTGGCGGCCCGATCATTAGCATATTGTGTCCGCCCGCGGCGGCGATTATGAGCGCTCGTTTGGCATTTTCCTGGGATTTAATTTCCGAAAAATCCGGCGCGTGAACCAATTCGGATTTTACTGGCTGAAAAATTTTCGGTTTGATTTCTTTCCTCTCTTCCAAAAAATCAATCGCTTCCTGTAGGTTTTCAACGGGAACTACTTTTATGTTTTTTATCACCGCCGCCTCGTTGGCGTTTTCTTCCGGTAAAAATAAATATTCAAAGTTATTTTCCGCCGCCATTTGGGCGATATTAAGCGCTCCCGAAACTGGCCGCAATCGTCCATCCAAAGCCAACTCTCCTAAAAATATTTTGTTCTTTGTTTCAAAATCTTTCATCTGTCCGGTCGCGAGCAGATATCCAATCGCGATGGCCAGATCGTATTGCGAGCCGGCTTTCTTGATATCCGCCGGCGCTAAATTAATGGTGATTTTTCGGTTCTCCCGATTTGGCGGTTTCACCCCGGAATTTTTAAGCGCCGAATTAACCCGCTCCTTTGCTTCGTTAAGTGCCTTATCGGCGAGGCCGACAATATTAAAAGCATGTAGCCCGACATTCAAATCAACTTCAACCTCAATCAACCGCGCCTTGATTCCCTCTAATTCTGCCGAATAAACTTTCGCAAGATTTTTTAACATTACCTAAAGATTATCTCGGAAACTAAATTTTCTCAAATCTAAAAAACGCACGTTTTTACGTGCGTTCGCGTCATTCGCGTCGGCTAATATCTATCACCTAAAACCTATAGCCAATAACCTAGCTCGCCATCTTGCATTCCCTACACAACAGGGACTCCGGCGCCGCATCAAAAACTTCTTTCGTTATTTCCCCGCCGCACTTATCGCATTTTTCATATCGTCCGGCTTCAATTTTGCCAAGCGCTTTTTCGATTTCGTCTAAATTATCTTCGAGCGCCTTAACAATCGCCACTTGGTTTCCTCTCTCCTCTACCTCGTCCGCTTCTTCGTCTTCGCTGTCAACATCATCGCCTAAATCAACCGATTTTTCGTGTTCGGCAATTTGCGCGCTAACCTCCCGTTGTTTTCTCTCTAACTCCTCCTTATATTTTTGAATTTCTTCTTTTGTTAAAGCCATTTTTTATTCAGTAATTGTATTCTTCGTAACTATTACCGTCAAATTCACGCTATTGTTATATACTGCATGTAACATAATTTCTATTTCAACACCCTAACCGTTTTCAAATACCACCTACTAACACCAACGAACCTATCCGCCGGCTCGCTGATAAGCCCATCACCAACCCCTCCTAAATTTTTATTTGTTAGATAAAGGTAATAAGGCGAGTAAAGAAAGACGGCCGGGTAATCGTTTTCAATTGTGTTTGTTAAGTCCATTAACTTGCTTGCCCGCTCTTCGGGGATCAGGCTTTGCCGTATTGTTTCCATCAAGCCATCGGCTCGGCTGCTATTGTATAAAGAAAGATTAAGACCAGGCGCAAACCTCTCCGATGAATGCCAAAAAGGATATAGATCCTGAGGATCATTTGGGGCATTTCCAAATATAATCATTTCGTAATCCCGATTTTTGATGATTTTTTCCATCGCTTCCTGGGGAGTTGCCGAAACAAGATTCACTCTAAAGCCGGCTTTTTGCCACATCTCCTGAAGCAACGCTGCTGTGTCGTTTAAAAAAGAAATTTTCGGCACCACTAAATTTAACTCCAACTTGATATTTTCTTTGCCGATTATTTTTTCCCTAAATAGCGAAGTGGACGATTGATTAACAGAGCTATCTGGTAATTTCCAGCCCGCCCCTTCAAGAAGCTGAATTGCGGTTTCCGGTGAGTAGTCGCTACTAGTCGCTTCTCCGGTTTCTAAATTGGCGTTTTTTATTATCGTCGGACCATTTATCACCGCCGCCTCTCCGCCAAAAACTTGCTCTCCTATTTTCTTCTTATCAATCGTTAAGGTTAAGGCTTTTCGAACCGCCCACTCTCTTAGAGCTGGATTTTTTGCTTGATTAAAAAATACCGCGTAGTAGCTTGGAATCTCAAAAATATTCTTCTTATATGATCTGCGGACATTATCTAAATCTTTTGTGCTTTGGATTCCAATTCCATCAACTTGGCCGCGATTAAAAGCCGTAATTAGATCATCATTATTTTCGTAAAATTTAAATCTTACATCGCTGACAAAAGTGCTTGTTGCTCCGGTTAAGCCCTTTTCTTTTAAAGCATAATCAGTGATAAATCCGTCGCTCTTCCTACCGAATGTATCAAATTTATAAAACCCACTTCCCACCGGTTTTAGATTGTAATCCGAGATTCTCCAGTTTTGAGGCGGAACATTTTTGAAAATATGGGCGGGAATTATATATAATCCCGCTAAATTTTTCGAAAAAAATGAATAAGGCGCCGCTAGGCTAAATTGAAGTTCTAGCTCGCTGATCCTTTCCGCCGCCACTCCTTGCCAAAAGGCCCGAAGCGGGGATTTATTTTCCGGATCGTTAATCATCGCCACCGTGAAAATTATATCGTCACTAGTAAGCTTCTCTCCGTCTGACCATTTTACGTCGTCTTTGATTCTAACTCGCCAAGTTTTCCCGTTATTTTCCGGCTCAATTTTTGAAGCCACATCCTCAAGCCGACTGAATGTGAGGCGCACCAAAGCTTTGTCGATTTCCGTCTCCGCTAGTACCGGATTTATCAAGGCTGGTTGCCCCACTATTCCTTCGGTGTAGGTTCCTCCCTTTGCTGGAACTACTTTTGTTATTTGTCCAATCACGATCGTAGCCAAAGTTATCAGGGCTATTATTCCCACCGCCGCCGCCAACACAAAAACACTCCGCTCTTTTCCAGAAAGTGAAGTAAAAATTTTTTTTAATTCGGTCATTGTCAAATTTCGAAACTAAAAACTGCTTATTTAATTAACTCAACTAAAAACAAAACCTAGGCGCTAGAACTCAAAAGTTTAAATACTGCTAAACCAATAAATAGTATCGTAAGGACTACCGTACTCGTGAATATGGCTTTCTCCATTCCCCGCCGAGCGTGGTAAAAACCGCCGCTGTCTCCACCGCCGAAAATTCCCGAAAGCCCCGCTGATCGTTCTTGAAGGATAATTAAAACAACAATCGCCGCCGCTATTATAATTTGTAGTACTGATAAAATCATTTTCTTTGATGGGAAATAAAGTGCAGTAAGAAATTCACTCCGCCCAATATAAGTGACGCGTAAAGGAGCGTCAAAGGTCCTTCTATGGTAATGTTTTCCACGATTAAGTCAAGCACGTAGAGCACGATCATATTAACTACAATCAAGCCCAAGCCGAGAGTAAAAATAATCACTGGTCCCAGCACCATCTTCAAAATTGGTTTTAAAATAGAATTCAAAACTGTAAAAATCACCGCTGCCAAAATCACCTGTTTGTAATCCAAACTAGCCAAATTAAAACCCGGCAACCATTTTGAAAGGCCTACTAGGGTAAAAGCGTTAACGGCGATTGTTATGGCGAACTTTAAAATCCACATTGTCTAAAGAATTAAATTATATTTCCTAGCAGACTCCTTCCGGTCATCTCTGGAGGTTTTGGTATCTGCATTAATTCTAGCACCGTCGGCGCCACATCCGAAAGCGACCCGCTTGCCATCCGCTCCGCTATTTCCCAGTCTTTGAATTTTCGGCCCTTAAATTCTTTAGCCACCAAATAAAAAGGCACCGGGCTTAAATCGTGCTGGGTCTCCGGTTCTCCCGTGAACGGGTTAGAGATCTCTTCGATATTGCCGTGATCGGAAGTGATAATAACAATGGAATTAGTGTCCAATCCCGCTTGGACTATCCGGCCGATTTCTCGGTCGATGGTTTTCACCGCTTCTACTGCCGCGTCATAATTCCCTGTGTGCCCCATCGTGTCCGGGTTCGAATAATTAGCCAAAATAAAATCAAAAGCCTGGTTCTCTAGCGCCTGGATTAAACGGTTGGTTATCTCGGATGCCATCATCTCCGGGTATTCTTCAACGTGCGCCGCTTTAACCGATGGAATAAAAACACGGTACTCATTTTTTAAAGGCTGTTCCATATAAGCATTAAAAAAATAAGTCACGTGCGCGTACTTATAACTTTCAGCGATTCGCAATTGGGTTTTCCCCGCGTCGCTCAAAACCTTGCCGAGCGGTTCTTTGATTTCTTCCGGCGGAAAAATCACCGGCGCATCCAGCGTATCCTCGTAATGAGTCATCGTCGCCACCATCAAATTTTTAAAATCTTTTCTCGGAAAATTTTTAAAGTCTTTAAGTATAAAAGACTCCGCGATTTGGCGAATACTATCTTCTCTAAAATTAAATATCACGAGCGACTCATTATCCTTTATAAATTTATCCGGCCCGAATCTCATTGGCGGCACAAATTCTTCGTTGTTTCCTTTTTTGTAGGTTTCCTCGATAATCGGCGCTGGATCATTAATAATCATCCCGTCTTCTCCAACTAGCGTGTCGTAGGCTTTTTTGGTCAGCTGCCAATTTTTTTCCCGGTCCATTCCATAGTAGCGCCCCATCACTGTCGCTAATTTATCTTTCGGCAGTTTCTCTAAAACTTTTTGAAGGCGGAAAGGGGAGGCGTCTTTTCCGTCGGCGAACAAATGAAGTTTCACCGGCACATTTTCCCGTTCGCCCATTTGGATAAGGGCTAATAAATGATCGAGCGCCGCGTGAGTCGTTCCCTCGGTTAAAAGCCCCATTAAATTAACCGCCGTTCCGTTTTTTCGGGCGTGTTCAAAAGCATCTTTCAAAACTTTATTCTCAAAAAAAGTGCCGTCTTTTATTGCCATTTCAATTCGCGGAAAATATTGATAGATAACTTTTCCGGCGCCGATTGTTAAGTGGCCGACTTCGCTGTTACCGACTTCATTCCACGGGAGGCCGACGGCGATTCCTGACGCTTGCAAGCTGGTCATAGGGAAATTTTCCTTAAGTGAGCGAAAAGTCGCCGGCTGAACAAAATGAACCGGATTAGACGCATCCGGCTGTCCCAACCCCCAACCATCCAAAACCACCAAAAGTAATGTTCGTTTCATTCCAATCCCTTAATTCTAGTTTGGTTTGACAAATAAAAGAAATAGTTTATACTGAAAAAAGTACAATCAAAGATACCATGGGTTATAGAAAGGAGATAAAGTGGTTAAAAGAAGGGCAGCTACTTTTAGAAGAGGAGGGTATGTTCGTCCTATTCGTGTTTATCGCTGTTTCAGATGGGCGATATCTATGGCGAAAAAGAACAAGAAAGGCTTCCGGTTTGAATTTTATGGATTTAGGTTTATGGCTCGCCCCCGCGACACCTATCAGAAGATGAAAGAACGCTACAACAGGAAGCACAGAGCTAAGTACGGCTGGTAATGAATCGAGCCGCATATAACAGGAAAGCCGAACGCAACAATGCTGCATTCGGCTTTTTTTATTTATTTTCCTCTAAATCCCCAGCGCCGAAGTTGCTCCTTTTGGGAAGTATTAAAAATCCAAAGAAATGAGTATTTCCCTTTTAAGAAGCTATCGAAGCTCTAGCGAGCTTGGTCTCCGCCAAAACGGAGTCGCTAGAGCGAGATGCAGGCGCGTTTTGCCGCTGGAAGCAAAACGACGCCGGTTCTTAAAAGGGAAATACGAACGACCCTTGACTAAGGCCCCCAAAACCCGTACCTTTAATAATGTAGTTAAATTCAAAAACCCTTATTATTCATTTCGTCATTTGTTTCTTGAGTCAGAATTTTAACCTAATATTTTCAAGTTTTTAACGTATTAACCCTAGCCGAAACCAGGACGATTGGATATTTATGGGTGGCCGAACAAAAAAGTCACCAATTTTTATTTCTTAAAAAATTCAATAATGAAGAATTTAAGAAAAAACCATTATGGAAAAATCATTACTAATCGCCGCTGCCGGCCTGTTTTTTGGTCTAATCATCGGCTATCTTGCTCGCCACGTCTGGGCCGCTAAGCAAACCCGGTCAATCGAACAAATCAATAAAGAGAAAATTGAGAAGGCCGAGAACGAAGCCAAAAAAATCGTTCTCGATGCCGAAAGCAAAGCCGCCGACACCCTAGCCGAAGTTAGGAAAGAAGGCCGGGAGCAAAAAATTCAACTCGGCGCGCTCGAGTCCCGCCTAATTCATCGCGAGGAAATTTTAGACAAAAAACAAAATTCCCTTAGCGCTGAAGAGGGGAATCTCAAAACCAAATCCGAAGAATTAAAACGCCACGAAGAAAATATTTCCCTCGCCAAAGAAAAAGCCGAAAAAGAACTCGAAAGAATTAGCGGGCTCTCTAAAGAGGAAGCTAAAACCACTCTTTTAAAAGACATCGAAGAAAATAACAGCGCCGAGCTTGCTCAGACGCTTCAAAAAATGGATCGGGAGAGGCACGAAGAAATAGAAAAGAAAGCCAGCGAAATAATAACCACTAGCTTGCAGCGATTTGCCCGCTCCCAAGTTGCCGAAATTACCACTACCACTTTCCCGCTTATAGACGAGGAACTAAAGGGAAAAATTATCGGCCGGGAAGGGCGGAATATCCGCGCTCTTGAACGCGCCACCGGCGTTGAGTTTGTGATCGACGAAACTCCGGACAGCGTCGTTATTTCTTCTTTTGATCCTTTCCGTCGAGAGGTTGCTAGATTAGCCCTTGAAAAATTAATCAAAGATGGCCGCATTCAACCGGCGAAAATTGAAGAAAAAGTTGAAGAGGCCAAACAAGAATTAAACAAGCGGATCATGGAAATCGGCGAAGCCGCTTGCGCCGATCTTGGTATATTTGATTTACCGAAAGAGTTAATCCAACTTTTAGGCCGGCTTCATTTCCGTACCAGCTACGGGCAAAACGTTTTAATGCACTCAATTGAGATGGCCCACATCGCCACCATGATGGCCGGTGAGTTAGGATTAAATGTTGAAATTGCCAAAAAAGGCGCCCTCCTTCACGACATCGGCAAAGCCATCGATCACGAAGTTGAAGGCACTCACGTTGAACTCGGCCGGAAGATTCTCAAAAAATACAGCATCAATGAAAAAATAATCGAGGCGATGCAGTCTCATCACGAAGATTATCCTTACGCTATTCCCGAGGCCTACGTTGTTACCGCCGCCGACATCCTCTCGGCCGCCCGTCCCGGCGCCCGCCGTGACACTCTAGAAAATTACATCAAGCGTTTAGGCGATCTTGAAAAAATTGCTCTCGAATTTCCTGGCGTTAAAACTGCCTACGCTATTTCCGCCGGCCGCGAACTGCGGGTTTTTGTTTTGCCGGAAAAAATCGACGACTTTAAAGCGCTAGAACTAGCCCGGGAAATTGCCAACCGGATCCAATCCGAGTTAAAATATCCCGGAGAGATTAAGGTTAATGTTATCCGAGAAATGCGCGCCGTCGAATACGCCAAATAAAATATAAATCATGTTCCAAAAAATTTCTAAATTTTTCTTGTACGCTTCGGTCTTTAGTATTGCCTTAGTCGCCACCTCAACTTTTTTTCCGTTTATAGGCGTTAAATATTATTTTTTTCGGGTAGTTATCGAACTCGCTTTGCTGTTTTATCTTCTCTACTGGGCTTTTGAAGCCAAAATCAACGAGGTAAAAAATCGGCTCCTAGAAGTGTCTCGCCGACCGCTTTTCATTGCTGTTTCTATTTTCGTTCTCGCCTTTCTTCTGGCTTCAATTTTCGCCCTGAATTCTCACGCCGCTTTCTGGTCTAATTTTGAAAGAGGAGAAGGGGGATTTCAAATGATCCACTATTACCTTTTCTTTTTTCTCCTAATTATCCAACTCAAAGAATGGAAAGAATGGCGACTCTTATTTTGGTTGTCAGTAGGTGCCGCCTTCTTAATGGTTCTCTATGGATTCCTTGCTCAAGTAGGTGTTAATGGTTTAATCAGCCCATTGAGGGGAGATACTAGCGGACTTAGCATCTCCGATAGAATTTTTAGTCCCCGTTTCCAGGGTTCCTTGGGCAATCCCGCCTATGTAGCGCCCTATTTACTCTTTACCTTATTTTTTACATCTTATCTTTGGCTCGTAGATAGTAAAAAAACCAAATCCAGTCGTTTCTTAATTTACGGTGGGTTATCGCTTGTATTTCTGCTTTTTTTTATTTTAAGCCAAACTCGCGGCGCGTTTCTTGGCTTAATCGGCGCTATTTTTGCTTTCTTTATCTGTTCTATTATCATCAGCTCCAAACGGCGAAAAATAAATTCCTACATTCTTCTTGGAATTATCTTAGTCGGCTCTATTTTTATTGTTTTTCGGCACAATCCTATTATTCAAAAACTTCCCGGAAGCCGATTATTGCAAATTGCTGACACGGGATATGAAACCGACTCTATACGAACTCGGCTTTGGACATGGGGATCCGCTTGGCGGGCATTTAAGGATCGTCCAATTTTTGGCTGGGGGCCGGAAAATTTCAGCGCCGCCTTCGATAAGCATTTTGATCCACGGCACTTTTCCCCTGAGAAAAATTCCGAAACTTGGTTTGACCGCGCTCATAGTATCGTTTTTGATTATTTATCAACCACTGGCCTGATCGGTTTTCTAGCGTATTTGTCTATATTTATAATTTTCTTCCGGAACCTTTTCCAAGGAAATAAATTTATTGAAAAAAATAATATTAACCCCCAGCAATTAGATGCAAATATGCCCCACTTCAAAAAAGCACCTTTATTGACAAGCTTAATGTTTGCAGTTATAATTGGCTATCTCATTCAAGGCCTCGCCTTGTTCGATGTATTACCGATTTATCTTAATTTATTTATCGTTTTAGCTTTCGCTTCCTATATTTTTTCCTCAAATAAATTGAAAGCCAATGAACCCAACAACTAAAAAAATAATAGCGATTAGTATTAGTTGCGTCGTTATCTGGATGGCTTATTATGGTTCCTACTTACCATTCCAGAAATCTCGTAATTTCATCGAGACAATGCGGAATCTGGGTGGTAGTAGTTCTCTATCTGATTTTAAATCTAGAATATCTGGCGTTCTTGATAGGCCTTCTCCAATTGGCCAGGAGGAGCTTGTTCGCCAAACTGCCAATTTAATCGCCGGATTCTTCAATCAGCCATCCGCCACTCCTGACGTTATCGCTGATTTGATGGGGTACCTTGAGAGCTACTATAAACCAATGATAGATCAAGGGAGTGGAATGAGTTTTGGTCAAGATCTTTATCTTTTGGGCTCGCTCAATGAATTGGCTTTCGTGAAAACTAATCAAAAAGCCTACTTTGACAAAGCCAAAAGCTATTATTCTCTTGCCCTAGTCGACGGTCCCAAACGGCCCCAAGCGCTTTATGGCATGTTCGATATCTATCGTTTAGAAAAAAATGTTGCCGAAGTGAAAACCGTTTCCGATCAAATTCTTAGTCAGTGGCCCAATGATAGTAAGGTCAAAAATGCTCTAGCTGATTTTTTGAAGCAAATTACCCTAAAGAAAAAATAAAATTTTTATGCTGAAGGCTCTAGTTACCGGTGTTACTGGACAAGACGGCTCGTATCTAGCCGAATTATTGCTTAGTAAAGGTTACGAAGTCCACGGTGTTATCCGCCGCGCTTCAACCTTCAATACTGCCCGTATCGAGCATATCTATCAAGATCCCCACGAAGAAAAGCCCCATTTAATTCTTCATTACGGAGATCTTTCGGATGCCAACACGATCCGAAAGTTAATCTATAAAATTCAACCCGACGAAATTTATAATCTTGGCGCCCAATCCCACGTTCGTGTTTCTTTTGATATTCCTGAATACACTGCCAACATTACTGGTCTTGGCACACTCCGCATGCTTGAAGCTATTAAAGATTTCGAAGAACATATTGGGAAAAAGGTTAAATTTTACCAAGCTTCTAGCTCGGAAATGTTCGGTGCCACTCCACCGCCCCAAAATGAAGAAACTCCATTTTATCCGCGAAGCCCATATGCAATTGCCAAAGTTTTTTCCTACAACACGGTAAGAAATTATCGGGAGGCATATGGCCTGTTTGCCACAAATGGAATTCTATTCAATCACGAAAGTCCTCGGCGAGGCGAAACTTTTGTCACTAAAAAAATTACTCGCGGTTTAGCTAGTATAAAAAATGGATCAGCCAAAAAAATTTATCTTGGTAATCTAGAGGCGAAGCGCGATTGGGGTTACGCTCCTGAATATGTTGAGGCCATGTGGTTAATGATGCAACAGCCAAAACCAGATGACTATGTAATCGGCACAGGCGAGAGTCATTCCGTTGAAGAATTTTTAAATGCCGCTTTTTCGTACTGCAACCTTAATTGGCGAGATTATGTAGAAATTGATCCTCGTTATTTTCGTCCCACAGAAGTTGATAATTTAATTGCCGATCCTAAAAAAGCCAAAGAAAAATTAGGTTGGGAAGCAAAGACTAAATTTAAAGATTTAGTCAAAATAATGGTTGACGCTGATATAAAAATTTAACCCTCTGTAATTCAAGATCTAATAGATGAAGCCGTATTCAAGAAAAATACCAACCAGCCTTTTCGAAAAAATTCACAAATCTGTTCCGATAGTAACTGTGGATTTAGTTGTAACGAGTGGAAAAAATTTTCTCTTAGTTTTTCGTAAAAATAATCCAGAAGCCCAAACTTGGTATTTTCCTGGGGGAAGGTTATTTAAAAACGAGCATTTATTAGATTCAGCAAGGAGAAAATTACGGGAAGAAACTGGATTGTCGGGCAAAAATTATAGAATACTAGGAATTCACGAGCACTTTTATAATCCAAAAAAGAGTTATTTCAAGGGTTTTGGATCTCACGCTCTAGCTGTTATATTTAGAGTAGAAGTTAGTAAAAAAGAAAATATAAAATTAGATTCCCAAAGTCTCGATTTCAGATGGTTTAATAGTGTCGATAAAAATTTTAATCCGTATATTAAAAAATTTTTAAAAATAGCTAATCTTGGATAGTCGAAATAAGGATTTTATTTTTAGTGATCTAATGGATAAAAATTCTAAAATTTACATAGCCGGGCACCGAGGCCTTGTTGGGTCGGCTATTTTAAGGAAGCTTCAGGCCGGCAACTATTCAAACCTGGTCACTCGCGAACATCAAGAACTTGATCTGCTTGACGCAAGAATGACAGCAGATTTTTTTAAAAAAGAAAAACCAGAATACGTAATCGATGCTGCAGCAAAAGTAGGTGGTATTCACGCAAATAACACCTATCCCGCTGAATTTATTTACAACAACCTCTGTATCCAAAACAATATTATTCACAGCTCATATCTGGCGAATGTTAAACGTTTGCTTTTCATGGGGAGTGCCTGCATCTATCCGAAAATTTGTCCGCAACCAATCAAAGAAGAATACCTATTGACTGGAGCGCTTGAACCGACAAATGAACCTTATGCAATTGCAAAAATCGCGGGGTATGAAATGTGTGATGCATATAATCGCCAATATGGGACCGATTATTTTTCGGTAATGCCCACCAATCTCTATGGTCCCAACGATCACTTTAACCTTGAGAACTCACACGTGATCCCAGCACTTATGCGTAAATTCTATGAGGCAAAAACGAAAGGGAAAAATGAAGTGGTTCTTTGGGGGACTGGAAGTCCTACGCGTGACTTTATGCACTCCGACGATCTCGCCGATGCCTGTATCTTTCTCATGAATCAGCCATCGCTCTCTCATAGCCTCATTAACATCGGAACCGGCAAGGATATTTCGATTAGGGATCTTGCCGAAACCGTAAGTAAGGTGAGCGGATTTGAGGGAAAACTCACCTGGGATACCTCAAAGCCAGATGGAACGCCGCGAAGACGCGTTGACACCGAGCGGCTGAACGCTATGGGATGGCATCACACCGTAATACTCGAAGACGGACTTAGTTCGACTTATCAGTGGTTTCTTGATAATGTCGCCAATAAAATCAAGGTATAACGATAAAAATCCTTGGGCGAGATAATAAAAAAGCAATAAAAATTTTATGAATATTTCTGTAAAAGGAAAAAAAGTCGTAGTGTTTGATACTTTGGGGCCGCATTCCAAGCAGAATTTATGTTTTGATCCGAGCGTAGCAAAAGAGAAATGGTATCATCACTGTGCTTCTTATTTCTATGAAGAGTGCCAAAAAAAAGGTATTCAACTTATTACCACCGATATTTATTTTGCCTTGTCAGAAAAACCAAAGGCTATCTGTATGCGAGAACGCATTGATGTGGACATGAGTACGTCACTCGCCCTACAAAAATCCGGGGTGCGGCTTGCGGTTATTAGAAATTCTGAAAATCCGTTATATGCCTGCCGTTTTTTTTGGAACCTCGAAAGGCTTACGAGCTATTTTGATCATTCAGTCGTGGTAAAAGGTGTAAAAGATTGGGTATCGCCTAAAAGCCATTTCCATCCGTGGTTTATCCCTCACGCATATTACAGCCAAATTCATGAAGTGCAATCAGACTTCCGCAAAAAAAAGTTTCTCGTTCTCATTCAACGGAATGCGAGGATACATTGGTTGCGCCGTTTATATGTGTCCGGGTTGAATTTTATAAAACCTCTGCCAAATTTCGTAAACCAGGAAGGGTATCTTAATCGGCTAGAAGCCATAAAATATTTCTCTCAATATCCTGATTTTGATTTATATGGAATGTGGTGGGATAAACCAGTTCGCTATACACGCAAATATGACGAATCTATTCGAAAATCATATCGTGGGGCTGTTGAAGATAAATTCGCATTATTGAAGCAGTACAAGTTTTCTCTTATATTTGATAATGCTTATTTAGGGGGGATGGTACATGAGAAAATGACTGATTGTCTTTATGCCGGTTCCGTCCCGATTTATTGGGGGGCGCCAGACATTGCCGATATTTTCCCAGCTAATTGTTTTATTGATTTCAGGAAATTCGGTTGTGATTTTGCCCGCCTTAATGAATATCTACGCGCTATGGACGAAAACACCTATAACGACTACATTAAAAATATCAATAAATTTATATCCTCGCCTGCAGCCTACAATCTAAGTCAAGAAAAATACACGGGCGATATGATAAAAATTTTTGAATCGTATTTTTAAAGACATATGTCATCTAAAAAAATTCTTATAACCGGCGGGGCGGGCTATATTGGATCGATATTGGTTCCGGAGTTATTACGAGCGGGGCACGAGGTAACCGTTATTGATAATTTTACCTATAACCAGTCCTCGCTTTTGGATGTTTGTAATTTTCAAACCCTTACCCTGATTCGCGGTGACGCTCGTGATGAAAAAATAATCTCCCAGCACATTAAAGAAAAGGATTTTATTATTCCGCTTGCTTGCGTTGTTGGTGCTCCTGCTTGTAATAGAGACCCAGTTGCCGCTCGCACCATTAATCTTGAAGCAGTAGAACTTATTCTAAAACTTCGCGAAAAATGTCAAAAAATTATTTTTCCCAATACCAATAGCGGCTATGGTCGGATGGCCGAAGGTGTCGCATTTTGTGATGAAACAAGTACTCTCGATCCAATCTCGCTTTACGGCAAACTAAAAGTGCAAGCGGAAAAAGAACTGCTCGAAGCGGGAAACGCGATCACTTTACGACTCGCTACCGTCTTCGGGATTAGTCCTCGTATGCGCCTCGATCTTCTTGTGAATGATTTTGTTTATCGCGCCGTTAATGATGGGGCCGTTGTATTATTCGAGCCTCATTTCAAACGTAATTATATTCACATCAGAGATGTGGCGGGTGCCTTTATGCATGCGATGGAAAATTTTGAAAAAATGAAAAACGAACCCTATAATGTCGGTCTTTCAGACGCTAACTTAAGTAAGATTGAACTTTGTGAGGAAATAAAAAAGCAAATTCCCAACTTTGTTTTCATAGAATCAAAAATAGGAGAAGATCCTGATAAACGGAATTATATTGTAAGTAATACTAAAATTGAAAATATGGGTTTCAAGCCCCGAATATCGCTTACCGAGGGAATTTCTGAGCTGATCAAGGGTTATCAAATTATTAAAAGAAATAACTTCTCTAATCTCTAGTTTCTATTTTCCTTGACAACAATAGCTCGGAGAATTATATTGCTCCTAGGTCTTTGATACCTTAAATTCGTCAATTCAAATAGTATCTCATAGAAGGAGTTGTAGAATGAGTCGTTTAGACGCAGTTTTTGTTATCCCTGGCAACCTCACTCAGGTTTACCAAGTTTTTGCTAAAGAACACGCCATCGAACCGCCTATTTTCGCCCTCTGGATAGCGTCTCATCTAGAGAGCAAAGGGTATAGTTTCGAATTTATTGATGCCGTGCCGTCCAATCTTTTTCCAGAAGAAGTTGCTGCTGAAGTCGTTCATCTCAACCCAAGACTTGTTATTGTACCTGTCTATGGTTCTCAACCTTCTGCTTCAACTCAAAACATGCCAGCCGCGCGAAGAACGTGCCAAGCAATAAAAGATCTCAAGCCAGATCAAAAAATCCTCGTCACTGGCACCCATCCCGCGGCATTACCAGAGCGAACTCTTAGGGAAGAACCAGTGGATTTTGTTTGCGACGGTGAAGGTCCCACAACTCTTATCGAAATTCTCGAGGTCTTGAGAAATGGGGATGATGTTTCCAATGTGGGAAGTCTTTGGTACTGGGAAAGTGGGAAACCCAAATACACTCATCCGGCGCGGAATGTTACCGAACTTGAGTTTGATCCGGACATCTGGCGATTTCTTCCGATGAGTCGCTACATTGCCCACGATTGGCATACTGGTTATCGAGATTTTGCGTCTCGCAAGCCCTACGCTTCTATCCTAACTACGCTTGGTTGTCCTTTCCGATGTTCATTCTGCTGCATTCAAACTCCGTTTAGAGCGGGTGAGGCAGCTATAGGGCGTAATCCAAAATCGAACTCTTACCGTTTCTGGTCGCCGCAGGTCATCATCAAAACCATAGAAGTGCTCGTTAGAAAGTATGGTATGGAGCATATCAAGATTCACGATGAGTTATTCGTCTTGAATCAAAGGCATGTGAGTGCCATTTGCGCTTTAATCAAAGAACGCTTCAACGATGATTTGAATATTTGGGCTTACTCTCGTGCCGACACAGCCCAGCCTAAGTCTTTAGACATCCTAAGGGCGGCCGGGATTCGTTGGCTAGCTGTTGGTATTGAGCGCGACGGTAAAAACAAATCTTTTTCTGGCGAGGATATACTCCGAGTTAGAGAAATGATTAAGGATGCTGGTATTAAATTAGCGGCGAACTACATTTTTGGACTGCCCGGTGATACCAAGGATAGCATGCAGGCTACACTAGATATGGCTCTGGCAATAAATTCGCCATTCGCTAATTTCTATTGTGCTATGGCTTACCCCGGTTCCGAACTCTATGAGGAAGCCGTAAGAAGAAATTTACCATTGCCAGATAGTCCTGGTGGTCCCGGTTGGATTGGTTACTCTCAGCACGCCTACGAAGCCACGCCTCTTCCGACCGATTCTCTTTCCGCCGCAGACATTCTTCGTTTTAGGGATGAAGCCTGGAGGAGATACTACACCAACCCAAAGTTTCTTTCCATGCTTCAGGATTGGTATGGTGAAAACGGCGAAGAAGCAGAGAGAAACATAAAAAAAATGACCTCTCTATCTCCCCTCCGCCGAGCGCTTTTCGAAAAAACATGATTGACGACAGTTTAAGTTATTCTCTAACGAGGGCTTTTTTCGGAGTCCTCGTTTTTTATTTTATGAATTATTTTTGTAGTTGATATTTTTTCAAATTCAGGCGGGCAGTACCTATCAAGGATAACAAGTTCGACCCCTGTCTTTTGAGCTATTATTTTTCGATAAGGAATATCTCCTGCGTCCTCGTTGATCACGTAAATATCAGGCTTGAGTTTGTTCAAGGCCACTTCTATAGACCAAAGGACATGATTATCTCCCGGTATTATCTCATCCATAAAACAATAATCTACTGGCCTTAAGGAATCCACCATCTTTAAACGAACATGCTGATTTAAAATAGGGCGGTGGTTACCTTTATTACTTCTAATTGCAGCATCACACCCCACCATAACCACTAGTATGTCTCCGCGCATTTTGCAATCTTCAAAAAAAAGCACATGCCCGGCATGAGTGACATCAAAACTACCAGAGCAAAAAACAATTTTTTGATCCCGGTGTCTGTTTCTTATAATCGCTACATCTTCTAATTTCGTGACCGCCATTAGTGAAAGAATATAACACAAATCAATCCATTTACAATACAGAGTGATTCAGTCGTTGTCCTCATCACGCTCCTTTTTTGCCCAACGAATATCTTCGCACTATGGACGAGAACATCCGCAACGGGTATATTCGAGATATTGAGTTCATAATTTCCCCAATAGTATATGCAATAAACTAGAATAGATAGGTGGGTGATATAATAATTATTTTGAATTATAAAAATTAAAGAAAATAATCTAAACAAGCTTAAAAGCATGAATAAAGAACTTAGAAATAGAGTGGCGTTAATCACGGGCTCAAGTCGCGGTATCGGCAAGGAGATCGCCGTAACACTCGCGAAAGCCGGTGCCGATGTTGTAATCTGCGGGTCAAGTAAGGTAAACGTAGAAAAAGCAGAAAAAGAACTAGGGTCGTCTGGGACAAAAACATACTCTTACGTACTTGATGCCACAAAAAGCGCGGAGGTCAAAAATCTGTTTTCAAATATAATTCAGAAAATCGGCCAGCTAGACATTCTCGTGAATAACGTCGGCGGTATAAAGGAGTCGGTAAAGTTTTTGGATGTTACGGATGAGCAGTGGCAAGCAGCATGGAATTTAAATTTCATGACGATGGTTAATTTCTCACGCGAGGCGATTCCCTGGCTAAAAAAATCCCTTTATGGAAGAATTATTAATATCTCAAGTGTTCCAGGGAAACAGCCGGGAATGTTTAATCCTCATTATGGCGCCCCGAAGGCTGCCATGAATTATCTAAATAAATACCTCGCCAACTCTCTTGCACCCGACGGAATTCTTGTTAATGCAATTTTGCCACACACAGTCTTGGGTGGATTATGGGACGAGCATGTGGCAGATAGAGCTAAAAAACTAAATGTTTCCGCCGAAGAGGCAGGAGAAATTATGAAAAAAGAGATTAAAGAAAGAATTCCATTAGGGAAAATGGCAATGCTGGAAGATGTTGCCGAATTGGTTGCTTTTTTAGCGTCCGACAAAGCAAAATTCATTACCGGCACAAGTATTGCCGTTGATGGCGGAACTATTAAATCAATTTTCTAATGAAATACCGAAAATTAGGCGATACCGGTCTTATCGTTTCGGAAATTGGCTTTGGCGCTTGGGGAATTGGGGGGCTTTCGGCCGGTGCGACTTCATACGGCGAGACGAATGATGATGAATCTTGTAAGGCTCTCAAGCGCGCCTATGATTTAGGGGTAAATTTTTATGATACCTCAGATTTGTATGGCGCTGGGCACAGTGAGGAATTGATTGGCGAAGCGCTAAAGGCAGTCCGTGACAAAGTTATTATTGCGACAAAAGTTGGTTTTCTTGAGCACCGAGGCCAGCAGGATTTTAAAAGAGATTACATTAGAAAATCTCTCGTGGAGAGTTTAAAGCGACTAAAAACCGATTACGTCGATCTTTATCAATTGCACAGTCCTGATATAAAAGTTGTTGAAGAAAATAATGAGATTTTAGAGACACTCCAAGATTTAAAAAAAGAGGGGAAAATAAGGGTTTTTGGAATTTCTGTTCGGCATCCGGATGATGCTCTTGTCGCAGTAAAAAAATTAAACATAAAATCCATCCAGGCAAATTTTAATATAATTGATCAGCGTATCATTGAAAACGGTCTTTTTGAACTTGCTAAGGATATGAGCGTTGGCATCATTGCAAGAACCCCGCTTAATTTTGGATTTTTAAGCGGAAAACTCAATAATACAACCTTTGGCCCCGGCGACCATCGATCGGCTTGGCCCAAGAGCCAACTTATAAAATGGGCAGAAGCTCCACGTTTGTTTTCTTTCCTATCCAAGGGGAAGCTGACCCCCGTACAGGTGGCGCTTAATTTCTGCCTTAGTTTTGAGGCGGTTTCCGTTGTTATTCCCGGGATGCTAACAGAAGCGGAGGTGGAAGAAAATGTTATTGTGAGCTCTGCGGAAAAATTTACAAGAGATGAGCTCATGCGGGCTAGAAAAGTATATAATGAAAATGATTTTTTTGAGAGGAATAAATAATTTTTCCGGAAATTTTTAAATTAATGAATACTCAAATGATTTCTAGATTCTCCTCGTTTGTGGGTGATTTTTGTTAGGTGGAAGATTTTTAAGCAGAATAGTAATATTTAATATCTTTATTCGTTGCTGTTTGTTTTTTAAAAGAGTTTTACGAGGCATTGATTTGTTTGCTTCACCGCCAAGGTCTGTCTAATATTTTGACAACGCCAAAACCGAAGCGGTATACTCATTTTGTAATTTATAATCTAGCCCTCTTAAGTTATACTCAAAAAGTTTTTTCTTAAAATAAATATAAATACAGTGAAATGTTAGAAAAAAAAATAAAATATTTTCTCGCCGAAGACACAATTGATCATAAGGACATAGATGCGCTTATCGAGTGGCTTAAGACTTATCCGCGCCTTACAAAAGATAAACTTACTATTGAGTTCGAAGGAAAATGGAATAATTGGTTGGGAAGGAAATATTCCGTATTTAATAATTCCGGTTCTTCTGCAAACTTACTCATGTATTATGCGCTTCTTCTGTCCGGAAGATTAAAAAATAAGAAAATCATCGTGCCTAGCGTAGGGTGGGTTACAACTATCGCTCCCGCAATCCAATTCGGATTTGAGCCGATTATGTGTGAGGCAGATAAAAAAACATTTGGACTCGACTTAGAGCATTTAGAAAAACTTTTAATTGAGCACCGGCCGAGTACGGTTATTTTTGTGCAAGTTTTAGGTGTCCCGAATAAAATGGAAGAACTATTAGCGCTTAAAGAAAAATACGGATTCACATTGCTTGAAGATGCTTGTGCGGCAATGGGATCAACTTATCAGGGCAAAAACGTAGGCACATTCGGAGACATGGCAAGTTTCTCGTTCTACTTTGGCCATCAGATCTCAACAATCGAGGGTGGCATGGTCTCTACCGATGATAAAGAGCTAAACGATCTACTCTTAATGCTTCGGAGTCATGGTTGGGATAAGGATTTAGACAATGAGACAAGGGCTGGTTTGCGCTCAAAATACAACATAGATGATTTTCATTCCCCATTTGTTTTTTACGAACCCGGATTTAATCTGCGATCAACTGATCTCAATGCCTTTCTAGGAATTCGCCAAGTGGACAAAATGGAGTGGTTAGTGAGGCGCAGAAATGAAAACCACCTACTCTACAAAAAAATTCTTAGAGACAGATTTTATTTTCAGGAATATGATTCAGATTCCACAATTTGTAGTATCCATTTTGGTATGCTTGCAAAAGATACCGAGGAGAGAAGGAAAATAGTAAGCGCCTTAGAGCAAGAAGGTGTAGAAACGCGTATTTTTTCGGCTGGTAATCTTGGACTCCATCCATTTTGGGCAAACCGGTATGGCGTGGCTTCTTTCCCGATGGCCGACCGCATCCACCACACCGGACTTTTTCTACCAAACAATCCTTCTCTAAAAATTGAAGATATAGAATTTATATCGAAAACAGTTTTGCAAAGCGTTCCATAAAAGAAATTTTTAAAAAAGAGATTGAAATTTTTATCACTAGCCACTCTAATCCTTTCTGTGGCTATTTTACTGAAGATAAAAATCTCGTACTTATTTTTAAAAAATCATCACTTATCTTGCATTTTTTTCGGTCTTAGTGCAAAATATGTTTGTTAAGTTTTAAGTACGCCCGGGGTTTTGTGTGTTATCTATGGCTTTTAAGATCACATCATTATTCGTCGAACTGATTCTAAGGGAGTAGTTTTTCATGACCAAACAAGAACTTATCGAGTTCGAAAACGAAATTGCCGACATCTACTGCGCCGGAAAAATTCTAGCGCCGATTCATTTATCTGATGGTAATGAAGATGTTCTAATAAATATATTCAAAGACATTAAGGAAGACGACTGGGTATTTTCTACGTGGCGCAGCCACTATCACGCTTTGCTTCATGGTGTGCCGCGAGAAAAAGTAAAAAATGAAATTATTAAAGGAAATAGTATCACATTAAGTTTTCCTGAGCATCGATTTTTTACGTCGGCAATCGTTGGGGGAATCGTGCCTATCGCCATGGGTGTCGCGCTTGGCCTCGAGATGAAAAAAGAAAAGCACCATGTTTGGTGTTTTGTAGGGGATATGACCGCCGAAACCGGCGGGTTTTATGAGTCCGTAAAATACGCCAACAATCACAAATTACCCGTTACTTTTATAGTGGAAGATAATGAGGAGAGTGTGGGAACGCCTACGAGATCTGTTTGGGGATACGGGCCTAATCAAAAATCTGATTACCTCCTGTACCCGCACGATAATATGATCTATTACCATTATAAAAAGAAGTATCCGCATGTCGGTGCGGGGAAGTGGGTTACCTTTTAGTAATTACACAGCTATGCGCTACTTAGAAGAAATTAAGCGGGCAATGGTGCTTCTTGCCGAGGATGATCGCACGGTATTTGTTGGGCAGAGCGTGGCTTATCCCGGAAACGCAATTTTTAATTCTCTCAAAGATATTCCTACTACAAAGAAAATAGAGTTACCTGTTTTCGAGGAAACTCAAATGGGGTTATCGATAGGGCTTGCGCTTAATGGTTTTATCCCTGTTAGTATCTTTCCGCGTTTTAATTTTCTCCTTTTAGCTATGAACCAACTCGTAAATCACTTGGATAAAATTTCACATATTTCGCATGGAGAATTACAACCAAAGGTTATTATCAAAGTAATGGTAGGGAGTGTCCACCCATTTGATCCCGGAATTCAACACAAAAGTAATTTTACTGAAGCTCTCCGTAAGCTTGTCGATTCCGTTATTGTCGAAGATCTTACGGAGCCAGAACTGATTTTCCCCGCCTACGAACGCGCACTCTCGCGGAACGATGGCAAGTCGACTATTCTTGTCGAATACGGAGATTATTATAACGAAAAATAAATTATTTTCATGATTATTTCCCGAACACCTTTTCGTATATCCTTTTTCGGAGGGGGCACCGATTATCCCGCTTGGTATAAGGAAAATGGTGGCGCCGTTCTTTCGGCATCGATCGATAAATATTGTTACCTTACGTGTCGGTATCTACCTCCATTTTTTGAGCATAAGACAAGAGTTGTTTGGTCTAAAATTGAAACGGTGGCGCAAACAGAAGAGATTCAACATCCGGCCATCCGGGAGACCATAAAATTTTTAGGAATCCAAGATGGCTTACAAATCCATCATGACGCAGATCTTCCCGCACGCTCCGGGATTGGTTCGAGCTCATCCTTTACAGTAGGGCTTTTGAACTCTCTCTATACTCTCCTAGGGAAAAGTCCTACCAAAACACAACTTGCGCTCGAAGCGATTCATGTAGAACAAGAACTCGTAAAAGAAAATGTGGGCTCCCAAGATCAGTCCGCCGCCGCGTTTGGGGGATTTAACAAGATTGAATTTGGTGGTCCTGATCATATTCGCGTGACGCCTATCGGCATATCACAGGCCGATCTCGACGCATTACAGAGCCATCTAATGCTTTTTTTTACAGGATTTGCAAGAAATGCCTCAGAGATTGCGGCAGAGCAGATTCGGTTAACCTCGCAGAAAGCAAAAGAGCTCAAAATAATGTATAGCATGGTAAATACGGCAGAAGAATTACTCGAAAAGAGGGATTTCGACGGTTTTGGAAAACTTCTCCACGAAAATTGGAAGATCAAAAGGACGCTTTCGTCACAAATCAGCAATAATGCTATTGATGAAATTTATGAATTAGGTAAATCCGCTGGAGCTTTGGGTGGAAAGCTTTTAGGAGCCGGAGCGGGTGGATTTATACTTTTTTTTGTGAAGCCGGAACATCAGGAAAGGGTAAAAGCGGCGCTTAGTAAGTTGTTGTATGTGCCGATAAAATTTGAAAAAGAGGGAAGCCAAATTATCTTTAATAATGGCGCGAAAACTTATACTTCCTAATAAAATTAAGTATAAAACCAAGGAATCCGCTAATCCTCCAGAGATTGACGTAGTAATTTTAGCCGGTGGATTGGGAAAACGGTTACGTCGTGCAATCTCCGGTAAGCCTAAGGTGCTCGCAGAGGTGGCTGGGCGGCCGTTTCTCGATATATTAATTAACCATTTATTAACTGCCGGTTTTTATCGGGTTATTTTAAGTATTGGATATTTAAAAGATCAGATCAAAGATCGCTACAAAGGGAAGGGAATTATTTTTGCCGAGGAAGAAGATCCTTTGGGAACTGGCGGAGGAATAAAAAATGCCCAACAGTTTATAAAGAGTGAAAATTTTTTTGTTATGAATGGAGATTCTTGGATATCAGATGGAATAGACATGCGCGCAATTCACGATTTTCATAAAAATAAAAAAGCGTTAATCACTATGGTGCTCTCTCGGCCCAGAGAGGAGAAGGATTACGGCGCAGTATTCTTGGGTGAAGATAATCGGATCAGCCGTTTTAATGAAAAATCAAAAGAGGAGAATGGCCATTTCTTAAATGCCGGCATCTATATCATGAATAAAAAAGTTTTATCTAAAATGAAAACAACTCCCTTCTCCCTTGAGGTTGATTTTTTTCCAGGATTAATTGGCGGAGCTTTTTATGGCTTCCCTATAAACGGAGAAGTAATTGATATTGGAACACCCGAAAGATATAAAGCTGCCCAGCAGAAATTTTAAAGCTAATCATGATACTCATCTTCTCCGTAAAAATTGTTTTTATATAATAGTCAATAATCTAATCAAAGGGTGTGCGCCCCGTGATTCGAAAATCCACAAATAGTAATAGAATGAAAATAGCTATTATATGTTTTAACCTCTTTACCGCCGGTGGAGCGCGTCTTGTTTTTAATCTCGCGCAGTCGTTGGGCGCACAAGGCGAAAAAGTTATAATCTACACCCCAAAATTTGAAGGCACAGATTTTCCTGATCTAGCAGAGGGACTCGAAATAAAAGTAGTTGAAAAAGAAATTAATTTTTTTAAAAGTAATAAGCCAAGAAATATTTTTGATTGGATATGGAAAAAAATAAAACATGAGAGAGAATTTATAAAAACCTCTCGTGCAATTGCGGAACTCATGGACGCTGATTTTGATGCAGTGAACGTGCATGATAGCTCATACCGTGTGGGGTATTACTACAAAAGAAAAAATCCGAACGCTAAAATCATTTGGACCGTAAACGGAGAGCCATTTCAATACCTTTCCCGCAAAAAATTAATGCGCGACATTTTGGGATATTGCTATCAATTCTTAAAGCGCCTTACGAGTTATAAGTTTTTGAATGCAATTGATGGGGCCGTTGTTTTGGCCAATGGAGATAGAGAATGGTTTAAAGGATCCCCGATAAGGAATGTATCGGTAGTAAGGGCCGGTCTTGATTTCAAGAAGTTTTATGCCCCCGTTAAGGATTTTCAGGAAAAGGCCAGAAAAAAATACGTAAAACTTATGGCGCTGGGCGCATTAAATGTTTTTCGGCGTTATGAAGACGTCATCCAAGCCGTAAAATATTTACGCGAGTGGAATTACGACGCCAGCTCAGTAATTTTTGCCGCCAACGTTTGGAATGAAAACAAATATCAAGCGGACCTCCTCGAACTTATTAGAGAAAATAATCTTGAAAAATTTGTAGAGATGCGTTTTAGTGGCGTTTCTGAAAAAGAGCTTGCGGGACTCTACCAAGATTCCGATATTTTCATCCAGGCAGTCTATGTCCCTCCGCCGGGACATCACGGCTGGGGACTCGTGAATTTCGAAGCTATGGCTGCAGGGCTGCCAGTTATTTTATGCAGAGCCTCAACCGCAACTGAAGTCCTTATTGACGGCGTGAGCGCCTTCTTTGTTGATCCTCTCTCACCGCGACAAATTGCCGAGAAAGTAAAACTGTGCATTGATCACCCGGATATATATGCTAAAGTTGCCAAATCCGGTCAGGATGTTGCTCAGAGTATGACGTGGGAAAAATATTCCAAGGAAATATTAATACTTCTCAAAAAAGCGTAACGTTATTATATTATTTTTTTCCTCTTTAAAATTGTATCAATAAAACATAGAATGGAGCGCATGCGAAATTATTTAGTTTAATTTGAATTAGAATCAAAGAATATTGCGAAGTGGAATGTGGTTGATATACAATAGAAATAAAAAAGATGAGATCAAAAGTAGAGTTAGAAAAACGGATTGCCCTTATCACGGGCGGAAGTAACGGAATAGGGAAGGCAATCGCTGTGGCACTCGCCCGCGAAGGCGCTGATATTATTTTATGCGCCCTAGACTCGAAATCTCTGAGGGAAGCACAGGTAGAAATCGAAAAACTTGGCGTGAAAGTTTGGAGTATGGCTTTCGACGCAACCGATCCTACTCAAGTAAAAAAATTTTTCTCAGATATTATCGCGAAGATCGGCCAGCTCGATATTCTTGTAAATAACGTCGGCGGTGTTCGCGATCACGCCACATTTAAGGAATTGGATGATAAACAATGGATTGATTCCTGGAAGCTTAACTTTATGACAATGGTATATTTTACGCGTGAGGCATTGCCTTTACTCGAGAAATCAGAGCACGCGCGAATTATTAATATTTCAAGTAGTGCTGGTAAGCAGCCTGGAGGATTTAACCCCCACTATGGAGCGGCAAAAACCGCCGTTAATTCCTTAAGTAAGTATTTGGCGAATCAGCTCGCTCCCCAAAAAATTTTAGTAAATACCATAACTCCAAGCACAGTGAATGGCGGTTTATGGCATCCCCATATAGAGGATAAAGCGCGGCGTTCCGGAGTTTCCATCGCAGAAGCAACTAGGTTAATGGAAGAAGAGGTGATTAAGAAAACCCCGCTTGGGCAAGTTGGCACACCAGAAGATGTTGCCGAACTCGTTGCGTTTCTTGCTTCTGATAGAGCTAAGTTTATAACGGGAACCTGCATCGCCGTTGATGGTGGGCTTATAAAGTCTATTTTCTAATCTGGGTAAGCCTGAATTCGGTTATTTACTTATAATTTTAACCTCTGGAAGTGGGATTATGAATTTTGATCTTAAACCTTTCTTTCGAAGCTTCTTAATGATTGTATCCGCAATATGCCAGGAGAAAAGCAATACGTAATCTGGCTGATCTATGAAAAGTTGTTTTTCGTCAATGATTGGTATGTGCGTACCCGGTGAGTGAAGGCCGAGCTTCAGTGAACTGGATTGTTCAGCGAGGTAGGGAATAAGCAAGGAATCAATATGGCAGTAATTAAGAATGGGACTCGAGCGGCCCGGGCTTCCAACGCCCGCAATAGTCTTTTCTTTTAGTTTTAGTTCGGAGAGAAATTTCACTAATTTTAACCGCGAAGTTTCGATTCTCTTTTTAAAATTAATATAGGTCGGTTGCTTGTAGAGCCCGGCTTTTTCTTCCGCCTGAATAAGCGAGGCGATGTGAGGGGATTGAGAAAGATTTTTTCCTTTCGTGGCAAAAACCCGAATTGATCCTCCAGATGAGGAGATACGTTCAGCATCCGTGAGGGTGAAGCCGAATTTTTCGAAAAGAAGCGAAAGTGGCTTCAGTGAATAAAAACGAAGATGTTCATGATACATTGTGTCATATTGCACTTTTTGAATCGTGTCTAAAAGATATTGTGATTCGGATATAAACACTCCGCCTGGTTTAAGTAGGGTATAAACCCCTTCCACGAAAGAGCTGAGATTATTAATGTGGGCAAAAACGTTTGTTGCGATAACAAGCGAGGCGGTGCCGTGTTTTTTCACGATCTGCTTAGCGATCTCCTTCGTAAAGAAATCATTTATAGTCGGTATCCCTTGTTTTATTGCTATTCGCGCTACGTCCGTTGGCTCGATTCCTAAAACCCGCATCCCCTTTTCCTTGAAAGGTTGGAGCGCAGTGCCGTCGTTTGATCCAATATCCACAATAAGTGATCCTTTCGGTAGTTTTAATCGTGCCACGGTTGCCTCCGCAAGCTCTTTAAAATTATCAACAAGCATTTGTGTGATCCCTGTTCGATATGGATATTTTTTATGGAAAACCACTTGTGGCGGCGGAATAAAATCTAATTGAACCAATCCGCACTTAACACACCGTACCACGTTAATCGGGTAGTGAATTTCCTCTTCTTTTATCTCTTTAGCATTGAGTAAAACATCGCAGGGTGGTTGATGGTCCAAATTTACAATATCGATTAGCTCTTTAGAGCCGCAAATCTGGCAGGTCGTTAACTTTCCCAATGGGTTTTTATTCATTTTTTTAATTTCCTTTATATTCCGCAATTATAAACAAAGCGAATCTCTTTTACAAATTTACACCGCGACTCAAGTGTTGTCTGAGGTTGATTTTAAATGTACAATAATACCCGCAATGATTTCTATGGATAGTATTGAAAAAGCGTTTGAGCAGCACGGCGAAATAGTGCGAAAAACCGCGGAAAGCATGGCGGCTGATATAAAAAAAGGCGCCTCAATACTAGAGCAGGCGGTAAAAAACGGTCATTGTGTCTTTATGTGTGGTAATGGGGGTTCGGCGGCGGATGCCCAGCACTTTGCGGCGGAATTTGTTTGCAAATATAAAAACGACCGGCGCCCCTTCTCGGCGGTAGCTCTTACTGTAGATACTTCTGCGCTAACCGCGATTGGTAACGATTTTGGCTTTGAGAACGTTTTTAGCCGCCAAATCGAGGCACTCGGTAGGAAAGAAGATGTACTCATTGCAATCACAACAAGCGGAATTTCAAAAAATATTTTAAATGCCATCGTTAAAGCAAGGAAGTTAGGACTAACCGTTATAGCGCTTACTGGCGCCCGCGGGAAAAATATGGACGCTGATCTTGTTATTGCGATACCATCCGAAGAAACTGCGCGCATTCAAGAAATGCATGAACTGATCTATCACTCATGGTGTGAATATATTGAGTCAAAAATTATTTGATATGCGGCGCGTTGAGAGGCGGGTTCAAACGAACCGTAATAATTTTCCATGAAATTAGCATTTCTTCATCTTTATCTTGCGACTGCAAGCGGCGACCCAAGAATGATTTTGTCTATCGCCAAGGAGTTCAAATCGCAAGGGCACGAGGTAAAAGTATATTGCTCCGAATTTAATCCATTATTTTTAACAGATCTCCATAGGGATCTGAATATTAAAGTTGTTCCACCCCGCGCCTCTCTAAGATTAGCCCTAGGCGCGTCTAGTTTTCTTGGTAAGATCGCAGAACGTATTCGTCGCACTAAACTTTACACCGACGCGGCATATCGTATTGCGGATAAATTAGATAAAGATTTTGATTTCATTTTTTGCGAGAATGACTACACGTATAAAGCGGGAGCTCGATATAAAAAGTTTAATTCGCGTGCGAAGGTCGTTTGGATTATGAATAATCCTCCATTTTATCATTCCCCCAAGAATAACTTTCTCGTAAATATAATTAGTCAATGCGCTGCCGTGTATGAGGCGGTCGTCGCAAAAAAATTCGTAAAATGGATTGACTGGGTAGTAGTCTATGATAAAAAAAATAAAGCGGATGCGGAGATATTAGGTTTTAAAACAAAACTCATTGGGAATCCCTTGGATTTTGATTATTTTTATGCTCCCGTAAAAAAACTTATTTCCGGTCAACCAATTAAAATTCTCGCTGTTGGAGCACTGAGTCCGCTTCGTAGATTTGAAGACGTGGTGGCAGTAACCGCGATGTTACGAAAACGGAATCTTGATGTGAGAGCAATAATAGTTTGTAAGGATTACTGGTCGGACAAAAAATACCGAGAGTCATTCACCTCGTTTATAGAAAACTCTGGAGTTAAAGAGTATATTGATATCCGATTTGATGGCGTGGAAGAGGAAGAAATTATGCAGATGCTCCGAGAATCCCAAGTAAGCGTGGTAACAAATATCGCGAAAGTGTGGATCGCGACCGCGTGCGAGGCAATGGCAGCGGGGCTACCTCTTATACTTACAAAAACAACCTCATTAGCCGATGTTCTATCCGATGGGGAAAACGCTCTCTTTGTTGATCCCCGGCACCCAGAGCAGATTGCCGAAAAAATGGAAATGTTAATTAAGAATTCAGAACTCTACGCAAATGTTGCTTTAGCTGGGCAGCGGTATGTGAGAGAAAATTTAAGTTTCCCTAAATTTGCACAAGAAATTATCAAATATCCATGAAAAAAATATTACGCCTTACGAAAGAATTTTTACGTGCCATTTTTCTGTATAGAAATTTTTGGACCTATTATCTTGTGCGCGCGGGCTTATCACGGCACAAGAAAGTCGTGATAAAACTTCGGAACGGACTAATGTATTTAATCTTCACCGAAACAAGCCAAATTGTTATCCTTAATGAAATTTGGAATTTTGGGATTTATGACGAGCTAGAAAGGTTCATTCATGATAATTCTATCGTTATCGACATTGGTGCGAACATTGGAGTTTTTTCTATTAAAGCCTCACGCCTTGCAAAAAACGTGAAGGTTTTAAGTTATGAACCATTCCCAAAAAATTTTGAAATTCTAAGAGAAAATACAAAACTCAACGAACTAGAAGAAATTGTTTTTCCCAAAAAAGAGGCTGTGGCTGGCAGAAAGGGAGAGCTTGAGCTCTTTTTCAATCCCAATGATTCCGGGGATGTTTCATCACGCCAGCAAAAACAAAAAAATCAATCCCAGTCCATTAAAGTTCCATCAATAACACTCGAAAATATTTTCCGAGAGAACGATATCGAAGTCTGTGATTTTTTGAAGATTGACTGTGAGGGTGCTGAAGAGGAAATACTGCTTAATACTCCAAGGGATTTATTTAGCCGGATAAAAAGCATCACGCTCGAGTGGCATTATAGCCTCAATAAAATGACCACTGATGAGCTCGGGCAGTTTTTCAAAAATATGGATTATAAAATTAAATACAATCCTTCCACTCTTACTTTTTATGCTTGGCGTTAGGCTAGATCTATTTCCGTTTTGGTTTATCCTTGCATTGCGCCCGTCATATTTGCATAATTCCAAACATGCATCCTAAGATTTCTGTTATTTGCACAACATTTAATGTCTGGCCTCGCATGAAAGATACCCTTGAGAGTATTATTGCCCAAACTTACAAAGATTGGGAACTTCTTGTTATGGATGGAGGATCGAAGGATGGAACGGTTGCGATGGTTGAAAGCTACATTGCCAATGATCCTCGGATAAAAATTTACTCTGAGCCTGACGAAGGAGCGCTGCATGCTCTTGAAAAAGGCCTCACACGTGCAACTGGAGATTACCTTATTCTTGCATGTGGGCAGGATTATTTTAGTGATCCGAATTGGTTTTCTGCAGCTACGAAGGTTTTAGAGGAAGACAAGCAGGTTTCTTTAGTGTGGGCATTAGGACGCGGCATAACAGAGGAAGGAAAAGATGTTGGTACCAACGCTTCATATGCTCATTTTATCGACGGGCGCGGTGAATTGGAGGTTCTATGGATTTTTATAATAAAGTGCCTGGATATCGTGAAGAATCTGCTCTTTGCTGGTTGGGAAAAGAAAAAATTTACCCTGCGAAAAATTTTTTCCAAGGCGGCTCCGCTCCGAGTTCACTCGATCACCACTTCTGGATTTACAAAAGAAAAATTTCCCCAAAAAGAAGACTGGTTTTTTTATTGGCTAAAAACAGGCTTAGTTTTTCCTGATCAATGCCTCGTAGTAAGTAAGAAGGTTTATATCGAATGCGCTCCCCGATACAATATAGGAAGCAAACGGTTAAATTCCTTTGGTGATTTCGTTTTTAATTTCAACACTAAAGGATATATGGCGTATTTCATACCCGCGTACGTGGGGTATGGTCTGCTTCATGCTAGTAGTTCTGGAAATAGAGCAGCAAGAGGCATCTATCTTGAAGCTGAAAAATACTTTAGTATGATCCAGGCTTTTAAAAAAAATAATCTCGGGAAAATGATTACGTTTCGTGACCGGGACGGTAATTTTGTTTCGGAAAGAAAAGTCAACTAAGAGATTTTAAAATAGATTCCAGGGGTAGTGTATTTGTGAACTTAAACAATTTTCTGATTATATTTATGTATAAAGTAATAGTTTTATTGTATATTAATAAGAACAAAGGCGTTTCTTTATCTCAATAAAATGAAAGTACTTTACGCCGGTATGCAGAAAGAAAATTATGATTCTAAAAACAGGGATAGTTTTGAGTATATTAATTTTTTTCTTACGCTGAAAGCTATGCCCGGAGTTGAAGTTTTTGAGCACCCATTCGACAGAATCCTTGAAGTAGGCAAAAAAAACTGGAATATAGAGCTATTTGAAATTATTAAAAAAGAAAAACCAGAGCTACTCTTTGTTTTTATGTATACCGACGAACTTGAGACAGCGATACTTGAAAAAATTAGAAATACAACCACCACTAAGAGTATTGCCTGGTTCGCGGATGACTATTGGCGTTTTTGGAACTACTCTAAAAATTGGGCATCTCATTTTGATTGGGTAGTCACTACATATTCTCGAGCCGTCGAATGGTATCAAAAAAAAGGGTTAGGTAATATTCTTCTATCTCAGTGGGCTTGTAATACTAACAACTATAAGTCCCTAAATCTCCAAAAGGGTATCGATGTTAGTTTTATTGGGCAATATAAATCTGGCCGAGCCAAAGTAATCAAGCAACTAAAAAAGGTCGGCATTTCTGTCGAAACTTATGGATTTGGTTGGCCCAACGGCAAGATTAGTCAGGAAAAAATGATAGAAATTTTTAGCCGCAGCAAAATCAACCTAAACATCAATGCTAGGCCAGGCCTTTTGCACCCTAAGGTAGTCAGCCGTATTTTTTTTAGAAAATCAATAAATAGAATTAAGGTGGATCTTCACTTAGTCGATAATCTAATGGCCTATTTCCATTTTCCGATCCATCATACTCACGCCCGGCCTTTTGAACTCGCTGGTTGTGGGTCCTTCGTTATTTCGGGATATTCCGAAGACATAGATAAATACTATCGTAACGGCGAGGAAATGGTTTTCTATAAATCACCTGATGACCTAGCTGAAAAAATCAAGTATTATTTATCTCATTCCGAGGAAAGGGAAAAAATTGCTGTTGCTGGCTATAAACGAACGATTTGTGAACACACTTACCAAGCTAGATTTATGGAAATATTTAAAAAAATCGGGTTAAATTTATAAACATGGAAAATTCAAAACCCCTAAAACTTCATCTTGGTTGCCAAGAAAAATATCTCGATGGATATGTTAATATCGATCTTCCGCCAGAAGCCCACACCGTAGAAAAAGTGCGGGTGGATGTCTACGCCGATGTGCGCACTCTTTCTTATGAAGCTGAATCAATAAGCGAAGTGCGTTCTGAACATCTTCTTGAGCATTTTTCGCGCCAGGAATCCCTTCTACTTCTCGCCCGCTGGCATAAATGGCTGAAGATGGACGGCCTACTCCACGTTGAAACCCCCGACTTTGAAGAATCCGCTAAAAAATTTCTAAAAGGCTCGCTCGATGAAAAATTCATGCTCGCTCGCCACATCTTTGGTTCCCATGAGGCGGACTGGGCCTATCACAAAGATTTTTGGTCGGAAGAAAAATTCCGGTTTGTTCTCGGCGAATTGGGCTATGGTGATTTCCACTTTGATAAAATTTCCAATAATCTTGAATCAAAATTTCCTGTTTTAAAAGGAACGTTCATTACTAAACCCGAAAGCGTCTTTAAAAAACTTGGGCCTTTAGGATTTAATAATCTGCCCAATATTATCTGCTACGCTAAAAAAGTTAAAAAAGAAATTGACTACCTCGCGGCGATAAAGTGCATTCTAGAAAAATCACTCGTGGGCAGAGAAGCCAAAATATTAGAAGTTTGGCTCCTCGATATAAAAGGGAAAATATAAATGAAGCCTCTAGTTTCTATCATTATCCCAGCCTATAACGCCGGCAGTTTCCTAGCTGAAACCATTGAGAGCGTTATCGCTCAAACGTATTCGAATTGGGAATTAATTATTATTGATGACGGCTCAGTCGATGAAACCGCCAGCGTTGTAAGTGGGTATACAAATAAAGATGAGAGAATTAAATATTTTTTTCAAACCAACCAAAAAATGGCTTCAGCTAGAAACGCTGGAATCAAAAGGGCCAGAGGAGAATACGTAGCTTTTTTAGACGCTGATAATCTTTTTCTTCCAGACAAATTATTTAAACATATTGATTTTATGGAAAGTCACCCAGAGTGCGATGTTTCTTACGGCAAGATCAACTATTTTTATGGGAGTAATAAGGCGATTCTCTACAAAAATGAACAGCCAGAATTTTCCGGCGATATTTTTGAAAAAGTTTTACCTCAAAATTTCATTAATGTTTTGGCGGTGATGGTTAAAAAGGAATTATTTAATAAATTTGGCGCTTTCCAGGAAGGGTGGTATGCCTGCGACGAGCATTACGTTTGGATAAATCTTTCCTATCACGGAGCCAAATTTTACCCCTTCCAAGAAGTTGTTGGTCTGTTGCGTCTTCACAATGCCAATGATTCCTATCGTGCGGACTATCTAATAAGGACCGCAGATCAATTTACTAAAATGCTCGATATCATTGAATCTTGGTTCAATCCAAAGGAGAAAATCAAATACAAAAAAACCATTTTATCCTTGAGAAGGCATTGGTATCGAATGAGGTTCTTAGGCCAATTGCTTATAACCCCCGCCTTATCGTGGATCCTGATGCCCCTTTTTCTCTATTATCGTAAAACTAAATATCAACTCATAAAATAAATCGCACATAGACGGATCGAAATTTGTCGTGCTACTCTATTGTTGTTATGGCTAAGGTACTAATTACTGGTGTGGCGGGTTTTATCGGTTCAAATCTTGCCGAAAAATTGCTCCAAAATGGCCACGAGGTCATCGGTGTTGATGACCTCTCTTACGGTATTCTTGAGCAGGTTCCCAAGGGAGTTGAATTTCACAAGATTGATATTCGATCAGAAGATATTTTTTCCCTGTTCAAAGGAGTGCATACGGTATTTCATCTTGCGGCAAAAAACGATTTAATTGCGTGTCAGGAAAATCCAGTAGAGACTATCAGCGTGAATGTGCACGGCACAATAAATATTTTTGAAGCCTCGCGTCGCGCGGGAGTAAAAAAAGTTGTATTTGCCTCATCTTCAGCGCTTGAAGAAGGAGAAGCAAGACTCAAGGGATTCTATGCGATCAGTAAGACAGTATGTGAAAAAATTGCGGACGGCTATCACGTCGCATTCGGTTTGAATTACGTCTTGCTTAGATATTTTAATGTTTATGGCCCCAGGCAGGATTATCGTCGCGCGCATCCACCTGTGATGAGCGCACTTATAATTAAAGTGCTCAAAGGAGAGCAGCCAATTCTCTACGAGGGATACGAAGAAAATAAGCGGGATTTTATTTATGTGGACGATGCTAATGATTTCAATATTTTATGCATCGAAAATGAGAATATGAATAATAAATTTTTTCGGCTGGGCACGGGGAAATCCAGTTCAATTGAAGATGTCTGGAATGCAGTTAAGAAAGTTACTGGTTCCAATCTTGAACCCATCATTAAATCTCGCCTGCCTCTAGACACGCTTTCTGTAACGTTAGCCGACATAACCGAAGCCGGAAAAATCGGCTGGAAAGCTAAGACCTCGCTAGAGGATGGTCTCAAGGCTCAATTTGAATATTTAAAGAGCGAATTTATAAAAGGGAAAATTAAATAACTTTTTTATTGTCATCTCGTCAAAAATTTAAATAATTTTTAATCCCTATGGACGAAAGGCTATTTTCTAGATAAAATAAAAAGAAATGATTATAACACGCACTCCTTTCCGAGTTACTTTAGGTGGTGGCGGTACCGACCTCCCCTCCTACTATTCTAAATACGGTGGATTTATTTTCTCCGCCGGCCTTGATAAATATATGTTTGTGAGTGTTAACCGCCCCGTTGTTGATGATCTGATTCGCCTTAAATATTCCAAGAGTGAAACCGTTGAGCGTCTTGATCAGCTTCAACACGAAATAGCTCGGGAAACGCTTCGGATGATGGGCATTGAAAAAGGAATTGAGATTAATTCCATTGCCGACATCTCTGCTGGTACCGGTCTTGGTTCGTCCAGTTGCTACGCTGTCGGTCTTCTCCGCGCTCTCCACACTTTAAAGCGGGAATATGTTCCTCTCCAGCAAATTGCCGAAGAAGATTTCAAAGTCGAAGCCGAAATTCTCGGCCGGCCTATCGGCAAGCAAGATCCCTACCTCGCCGCTTTCGGCGGGCTTACTATTCTGGAAATTGAAAAGGACGGGAAAGTTAAAATTCGTAAAGCTAATGTTTCTGACGAAACCATTGATGCCTTAAATCGCAATATGCTCTTGTTTTTCACCGGTACCACTCGTAGTGCTGATGATATTTTAGGGGAACAGTCCACCGGGGTTAAGGAAGAAAAAAAAGATGTTATTGAAAGCATGCATTACATTAAAGAGCTTGGTTACGAAATTTTGGAAGCTGTTGAAAGCGGTAATGTTGATGAGGTTGGTCGTTTGTTCCATGCTCATTGGCAACACAAAAAAAAGATTTCCGCTAAAATGTCCAACGAGCATTTCGATAAAATTTACGAAGTCGCGCGAGAAAATGGCGCTTTGGGTGGAAAAATATCTGGCGCTGGCGGAGGCGGTTTCTTCACTTTCTACGCGGAAAAAAATCACGGTAAATTAAAAAAGGTAATGGCCGAAATGGGTCTTCGTGAAATGCGCTATCATTTTGACCTCGAGGGATCTAAGGTGTTGGTTGATTTCTAATTAGTAAAGTTTTCTATGTGGCCCTATAAAATCGCTGTTCTTGGCCTCTGGCATTTGGGTGAAATCTATTCCGCCGGCCTATCCGACTTAGGGCATCAAGTAGTTGGTTTGAGTGAAGACGAATCATTAATCAGTAATTTTCAAAAAAATATTCCACCTTTGCCGGAGCCGAATCTTGAAGAAACTCTTAAAAATAATCAAGCCGTTGGTCGCTTAACTTTTAGTGCTGATTTTTCAAAGATTGAAGGTTGCGATGTGCTTTGGGTTACTTTCGATACCCCAGTAAATAATCAAGATGAAGTTGATCTAACTCTGATTTGGTCAGCGCTGGGAAAATCGTTACCGCATCTGAAAAATCAATCCCTGATTATTATTTCAAGTCAGATTCCAGTTGGCACTTCAAACAAAATTTGTGAATTTATAAATCAAAAGCGGCCAGATTTAAATTTTGATTATATTTATTCCCCGGAAAATCTTCGCCTTGGCGAGGCCCTAGAGTGTTTCAAAAATCCCGGCCGAATTGTTTTTGGTGCTTTTAGTTCCAAGGCATCAGAAAAATTTAAAGATATTCTATCGGGCCTTAAAACTGAATTTATCGAAATGAGCCCGGTTTCAGCCGAGATGTCTAAGCACGCCATTAATGCTTTTCTTGCCACTTCCGTTAGTTTTATAAACGACCTCTCTGATCTTTCCGAAAAAGTTGGAGCCGATATTATCGATGTTTCTCGGGCTCTTAAATCAGAACCAAGAATCGGCCCCAAGGCTTTTCTCAGCGCCGGTATTGGTTTCGCCGGCGGCACACTTGGTCGGGATCTTCAAGCTTTAATTAAATCCGCCAAAGACCAAAATATTTCTCTGCCAGTCATTGAAAGTATCTACGAAAAAAATAAAAATCGCGCCGAAGCCATATTAAATATTCTTCAAAAAAATTTAGGGGATTTTAAAAATAAAAAAATTTCTATTCTTGGCCTGACTTATAAACCCGGGACAAGAACCCTTCGCCGTTCAAGATCTTTGGAAATAGCGCTAAAGTTAAAAAATCTAGGTGCCCGCCTTTCTCTCTGCGATCCGCAAGTTGATGAGAAGGAACTGGCCTCTTTTGGCGATTTCGATTTTTCTCGCGATCCCTATCAGGCCGTTGCCAACGCTGAGGCCGTGATTGTCGCTACCCCTTGGCCGGAGTTCAGGGATTTAGATTTTCAAAAATTAAAAGAAGTGGCATCTTCTAATGCTATTATTTTTGACACCTCTAACTTTTTTTCAGAAAAAGAATCTATAATTAAAAAAGTCGGTTTTATCTATCTTGGCATTGGCCGCAAATAATTCAATGGATTTAGAAAATAAAGTTGTTCTTATAACCGGCGCTAGCCGGGGTATTGGCAAGGCAGTCGCCGCCGCCTTCTTAAAAGAAGGAGCAAAGGTTATGCTTGCCGCCCGCTCCGAAGAAGAATTAAAAATCACTCAACAAGAGTTTAAGATTAATTATCCGTTCGTTGAGATCGCTGCTTTTGATGTCTCTAATTTTCTCGAATCAACAGAAGTTGTTAAAAAAACTGTTGCCGCCTTTGGAACCATCGATATTCTTGTAAATGCCGCGGGAATCTATGGTCCCATTGGTCCGTCTGAAGAAATAGATATAAATCTTTGGAGAAATACCTATGAAGTAAATGTTTTTGGAACTTTCCAGATGATCCATCAAGTCGCCCCTATCATGATCAAAAATAAATCCGGCAAAATCATAAATTTTTCCGGCGGTGGCGATGGGCCCCTTGCCCGTTTCAGCGCTTACAATTCCTCTAAAGTTGCCATTGTCCGCCTTACCGAAACCTTAGCCGTGGAATTTAAAGATTATAATCTTGAAGTAAATTGTCTCGCCCCTGGGCCGGTCAATACTAAATTTTTAGATGAAGCTCTTGCCGCCGGTGAAGGGAAGGTAGGGCCGGATAGGTATGCTATTCTTCAAAAACAAAAAGCGGACGGCGGTGTTCCTCCAGAAAAAACTGCCGAGCTCTGCGTTTTTCTAGCTTCATCAAGATCAAATGGCCTAACGGGTAAATTTTTAAGCGTCGTCTGGGATAAATGGCAAGACTGGGGGCCGGAAGAAATTAAAAAAATTATGGCGACCGATGTCTATACTCTGCGCCGGGTAAAAATATGAAAAAAATAAATATCGGCATCGTTGGTGCTGGCAATATCGGCAGTAAAAGAGCTGAGGTTCTCAAAAAATTTAAAAATTGCCACCTTGTTGCCGTAAGTGAAGTTGATCCAAAAAGAGCCAGTGAATTTGCCAAAACTTACCAATGTGAAATTGTTTCCAAGTGGAGGGACTTGATTAATCGGCCCGATCTTCACGTTGTTATTGTTTCGGTTCCTAATGTATTTACTGCTCCCGTTGTTATTGCTGCTCTAAAATCAGGTAAGCATGTTCTCTCTGAGAAGCCTTTTGGAAAAAATTCAAAAGAATCTCTTGCTATCATTAAGGCTGCCCGCAAAAATAAGCGGCTGGTGAAAGTTGGTTTCAATCATCGTTTCCACGCTGCCATAGGAAAGGCCAAAGAAATTTTTTATCGGGGAGAAATCGGAAAAATAATGTTTATCCGGTCCCGATACGGTTACGGCGGTCGCTTAGGAATGCAAAACGAATGGCGTTTTAACAAAAAAATTTCCGGCGGCGGGGAGCTTCTCGATCAAGGGGTTCATATTATTGATCTCTGCCGCTATTTTGCTGGTGAGTTTAAAGAAGTCTTCGGCTCCGTCTCTTCAAAATTTTGGTCTCCCGGAGTGGACGACAACGCTTTTGCCATAATGAAAAATGAAAAAGTTACCGCTAGTTTTCACGTTAGTGCTACCCAATGGAAGAATCTTTTTTCTTTTGAAATTTACGGTGACAAAGGTTTTTTAGATATTGAAGGAAAGGGTGGCAGCTACGGCCGGGAAACCCTTATTTTTGGAAAAAGAAAAAAAGAGTTTGGAATTCCTATTTTAAAAAATTTCGAATTTTCGGAAGATATTAGTTGGGAAAAAGAATGGCAGAATTTTTTGGGCGCCCTAGAAAATAAAAATAAAATTAACGGCGACATGAATGATGGTTATTTTGCTAACTATATCGCCGAAGCGATTTATAAATCTTCTAAATTAAATAAAATAGTTAGAATCAGCTGATTATCTTTGACACAAATTTTGGTTTGGTTTAAACTAGAACCAACTCAATATGCCTCAAAAAATCGAAGATTTGAAGATAAAGATTTTTGCTGATGGCGCCGAAAAAGAAGGAATGGTTGAGCTGGCCAAACAGCCCTTCATTAAGGGTTTTACCACTAACCCGACTTTAATGCGGAAGGCTGGTATTACTGATTATGTAAGTTTTGCCAAAGATATTCTTTCGGTTATAAAAGACAAATCCGTTTCTTTTGAAGTTTTTTCTGATGAATTTAATGAGATGGAACGCCAAGCGCGTCTCATTGCCTCTTGGGCTCCTAATGTTTATGTGAAAATTCCGATTTCTAACACAAAAGGGGAGTCGTCTTTTGATTTGGTAAAAAAACTTGCTTCAAGCGGCGTGAAAGTGAACGTCACGGCTATTTTAACCGTTCCCCAAACTGAGCACATAGTTAAGGCGCTTTCGCCCAGTGTTCCCTCCATAATCTCGGTTTTCGCCGGCCGAATCGCTGACACCGGAGTTGATCCAATGCCAATTATGAAAGAAGCTAAACAGATCATGACTGCATTTCCAAACGCCGAGCTTCTTTGGGCGAGTACCCGGGAACTATATAACATCTATCAAGCCGAAGTAGTTGGGGCCGACATTATCACCGTTACCCACGACATCTTGAAAAAATTAGGGAAAGTAGGTTATGATCATCACGAATTGTCAGTTGAAACCGTCAAAATGTTTTATGATGACGGCCAAAAAGTAGGGTATACCCTCTACGAATCTTAAGAAATATGTACTCAGAATATATAAATAGCTATCTAAATGAGGTTAAAACGATCGTTGATAAAATTGATCGAAATTCGATTAATAAATTTATAGAAGTTTTGAAAGGGGTTCGGGATCAAAAGGGGCGCTTGTTCATTATTGGCATCGGCGGCGGTGCCGGTCACGCCAGTCACGCGGTGAACGACTTCCGCAAACTCACCAGTATTGAATCCTATACTCCCGTTGATAACGTTTCGGAAATGACCGCCAGAGCCAATGACGATGGCTGGCACACGATTTTTTCTAATTGGCTTGCGGGAAGCTCTTTAAATAATAAAGATGCCGTTTTTGTTTTCTCTGTTGGCGGCGGAAATTCCGAGAAAAATATCAGCCCTAACATTGTTGAAGCTCTTAAATATGCCAAGCAAGTTGGCGCGAAAGTAGTTGGAATTGTCGGTCGGGACGGCGGTTACACCGCCCAAGTGGCCGATGCCTGCGTTATTGTTCCAGTTGTAAATTCTGAAAACGTCACTCCTCACACCGAAGCTTTTCAGGCTATCATCTGGCACCTCATTGTTTCTCATCCCGGTTTTAAAACCAAAGAAGGTAAATGGGAGTCCGTCCAAACTCGAATAAGTTAGCCAGAAGGAAAGCTGTTTTTCTCGACCGCGACGGAACTATAATCCATCACGTCGAGTTGATGCACCGGGTCGCTGATTTGAAATTTTTCCCGCAAACTGCGAGTGCAATCAAATCGCTAAATCGGCTCGGATTTTTAGTGGTGGTAATTACAAACCAGCCAGTTATCGCGCGCGGGATTATCACTCCCAAAGAAGTTGATGCGATCCACGCCGTCTTAATAGAACGCCTGAATAAAAAAGGCGCTCGTATTGATGCCGTCTATTTTTGCCCCCATCATCCCAACGCCGACTTAAAAAAATATCGCCTCAAATGCCGCTGTCGCAAACCAGCCCCCGGGCTTATCCTGAAAGCCCTTAAGGAATTCAATATTAATCCTAAAAAAAGTTTTATGATCGGCGATTCGGTGATTGATATTGTTGCCGGGCATAAAGCCAAACTCAAAACTATTCTTGTTAAAACCGGTCCCGGCCACGCCCGAGACAAAGAATTCGTTGATATCAAACCGAATTTTACTTCCGAAAATTTACTCGCCGCCGTTAAGATCGTTGAAGATCATTCTTGATTTTCGTTTTATAAATCATGAATTCTAATTCATCTAAAATAACTCAGGCCGTCATTCTCTGCGCCGGTCTTGGTACTCGCCTTCGGCCGTTAACCGATACCGTTCCCAAGCCGATGATTCCTCTTTTAGGTAAGCCGATGCTTGAGTGGAATATTGAGAATTTAAAAAGCCATGGTGTCGCCGAATTTTTTATTAATCTTCATCACCTTCCCGAGGTGGTCAAAAATTATTTCGGCGATGGTTCGCGTTTTGGGATAAAAATAAATTATAGTTACGAACCGGAAATCTTGGGCACTGCCGGCGGCCTCAAAAATTTCGAGAATTTGGTCGGAGAAAATTTCTTTTTGATTTATGGCGATATGTTAAGTTTAGTTGATTATTCCAAAATGGCCACTGCCTTTTTTTCGAAAAAAGATTCGATCGGTATGCAACGGACCAAGAAAACCAGTGACTATGCGGATGCCGATGTGGCCGAACTGGACAGTGATATGAAATTTATAAAAATCCACCCTAAACCCCATCTCGAATCCTATCCCAACGCCCATCGCATGCGCGGCGTCTTTATATTCAGAAAAGAAATTTTTTCTCTAATTCCCGCCAAAACTTTTTACGAAATCGGGCGCCAGCTTCTTCCTGGCGTTGTGGCTAGGGGAAAAAATTTCTATGGTTATGAGTGTGAGGAATATTCCAAAGGAATTGATACAGTAGATAAATATAAAGAGGTGGAAAGTTATCTAAAAAATATTAATTTAAAAGAGTTTATAAAATAATAAAAAAGCCGTTGTACAAGCAACGGCTTTTGGTCTAGCTTCTATTCAGCTAACGGCCACGATTATTGAGACTGTCTATAACCGCGAGAATATCTACTTCTAGCCAGCTACAAAATACTCGGTAAGCGCCAGTTTGGTAGAGGGGTATGATCGCGGAAGGACAATCGTAAACTGTCATTCCGACTACTGGGGATTTAGCCGCAACCCCAGCGGCAAGACCACGAAGTGAATCTTCGATGACCACCTGTTCCGCCGGGTCAATTTCCATTCGCCTTGCCGTTTCCAAGAAAATATCCGGCTCGGGTTTGTGCCGTATCCTACTGCCTTCGTCAGCCAAGACGATTTGGTTTCCGTCAAAATACTCATCGAATCCGATGGCTTTCCAGTAGATCCAGAACTCTTCTGACAGAGTCGACGATCCGATCGTTACCTTTAGTTCCGCTTCTCTCAACCTCTTCAAGGAATTAAGAAATCCCGGTCTTGGTGCGATCTGTCGTTCTCCAGAAGCAATTTGCTGAACAAATTGTTTGAAATGCATGCTTGATCTGGTCAAAATTTGCTCGGCGTTCAACTGAGGGGTAATCCCTCTCCTTTTCATCAGATCAAAAATTTGTTCAGCGATGAGTTTTCCCGGACCGCCCGATAAATTTGGAATCAAATCGACCGCTTCTTGCACGGTTAACTCAATTCCAGCTTCCTTGGCCGCCATACGATGAGCAAGATGATGGCCGTCTTTTTCGAAATCAATGACTGGTCCCTCAAAATCAACCGCCACTCCTCTAATCCTACGATTCATATTCCCTCTCTTTCGTTATGATTTCTGTTTTATTGTCAGTAATAGCACTGATGCCACACCCATCGAGTAACCCAATCCTTGTCTCCAAGTAAAGGGTTCTTGTCCTGTGGTGATTTTAATGGTTGTCACCACTATAATCTGGGTGATGATAACGACGATATACATCGTCGCTAAACTCCCAACCGGATCGGCACTGTTTCTAGCCAGAGCGATCATTTTCTGAAAAAAAATCTGACCAACTCCGTTTATTAGCGCCGTGCCTATTCCTAAAGCCAGTAAGACTGAAATAGGAAAATTGAACTGGCGATAAAATGGCAGAAAAACTACAGTTGTTCCCAAAGAGAGAACAATTGCTGCCGTCTGCCAATTCAGACCCGTCCGAGACATTAGGAACGGCCACGTTGCGAAACACGCAGCCGCCGCCACCGGAAAAAGAAATGTCTTTAACTCCAACTCATCCTCTCTTTCTGTATTTGCGTTGTAAATAAAACTGGCTACATTGTAATAGATTATTCAAAATTTGTCAAAATAAAAAGGAGGATTCATTCCTGAATCCTCCCAACGTTTCTAAGTTCGACGATCTCTATCGGATTTTTTCTAGAATCTTCCAGAGTTTTTCCGCCTGCTGCGAATCTCTTGTGGCGATGAGCGCAGTGCGGCGAACATTAGTTTTTGTTCTCCTATACGAAATCTCGTCAAGATTTTCGAGGCGAATAATTCTCCTAGCTTGCCGATGAACCTCGTGGCGATAAAGAATTACTTTTCCGCCAAGCGCGTTAATAATCGCCATTCCGGGAGTTATGTCCCAGATCGCTTGGTGGTCTTGAATTACTCCATCGGCGATTCCGCAGGCAATCATCGCGAGGGCCATCGATCCCGAATTAGCTGTAAGCAAGCGTCTGGTTTTAGTAGCGAGCTCGTTTTTGACCTGATTAAACAAGGGAAGTAAATCAAGATCGGCTCCCCAATACCAGACTCGTGTTTGATCTTGTTTCGGTTCTCGCTCGATTCCGCCGTCTTCCTCCAGCCACAAAACCCCTTTCCCAATTTCTCCAATCACCAGGGTGCCGCCTCTTATCTCCGGCATATAAACTACACCGGCTATAAGTTTGTCGTCTTCCCAAACCGCAATCGCTACTGACCAATCCGGCAAGCCGAGAGCTTGCATAGCGGTACCATCTATAGAATCCACATCAAAACGCAGGCCGTCAAAAGAAAAAACATAATTCGGATCATTTCTCCCCGTCGAGAGAAGAAGATTTGAGTATCTCTCTGTTTTTTCCTCTGCTAGAAACTTCGCTTCGGGATGGAGAGCGGAAAGAAGTAGAATTATCAACTCCTGAGCGGCAACGTCCGTAGGAGTAACTATCGCCCTGAAGTTCTCCTTACTTCTTGTACTTCTCGTGTTCTTCGGAAGGGAGCCGCCTCTGATTATTTTTCCTACAATAAGCGCTACTTGAGCAGCACTCACCACAGGAAATGAGAATCGTTGCAGACCAATAAGGGCTTTCATCTCATATCCCTTCGCCGCGCAAATGAGCGGCAGTAATCTCGTGCGGCCACGGGACCGTCATCGGCTGTTCTCCTAGAAGTCCAGAATCTTCTGTCGCGCCCCAGTTATTCAGAATTGGCACATAAAATCCATAAACAAGACTTCCAAGTTCGGTGATTTTGAAGCTCATCTTGTATTCTGGCGGCAATCCTCCGGGATCGCTTCGAAAACGTTCGGCGTAGAGCCGAATTATTTTGAGAACAATGTTGGCGAATTGGACTCGTGACGCCTGCCCAATGTTTATCGTCTCTTTGGGAACAAAAAAACATTGGCCGGCTCGATATCCGCCTGCGAAAACTCGACAAGTCGAATCCTCGAAAATCAGTAACTCTGGTCGCTGCCCTTGTTCATCGAGCCACTTTCTGACATCGCCTCGGTTCATTTCGATTCCATAACCGAGACTTCCTGGTTTTGCCAACTTAGCCGGAGCTGGTGGCTCCAAGATATGGAAATGTAGATGAGGAATGTTCTGTCCGGCAAGAGGACCGATATGAACGGTAAGTGATAGAAATCTCTTTACCTCTCCCGCAACCATATCCACAATTTTCGACGCCACCATTAAAACTTCCCCAAAAGATCCAGCCCCGCCCAACTCATACAAACGATTATTATCCCAACATGAATTAGGAATAATTAAGTCGTGTATTGGATAGGGGGTAAATTGATTTTTCATCACCGCCCAGGTTCCGTTTGCCCCCGGGTAGAGAGTTTTTTCTTCTGCATTCCATTTCGTGCAAAACGGGCAACTCGCCGAATCGGCTACTGGTAGTCGCTGTTGCCAGGATCGCCTAAGCTTTATTTCCGTTCTGGTTCCTCCAAAGAAAATTCCTGGACCTCCGCCCGGAATTCCCTCAATCTTCATCGGGAAAACCGATTCAGTCATGATTCCTCTCCTTCTTTCTAGATTTATTCAAATATTCTCTGTTATCAAAATTCCGACTATATAATAATAGATAAACCAAAATTTGTCAAAAAGCTAAAAAATCTGTTATCTTTCATTAATGGCTAATCCTAAAATCAGCGTCCTAATCGCCACCTATAACCGTTCTAATTTAATCAGCCGCGCCATTCAAAGTGTCATTGATCAAAATTTCAAAAACTGGGAACTTCTCATCGCCGACGACGGCTCTACTGATGACACCGAAAAAATTGTCCGTAGCTTTGCGATTCAGGATGAGCGTGTCAAACATCTAAAAAGTGAGCACTTTGGCCGCATCGCCAAAATTTCCAATTTCGGCCTTCGCCACGCGAAAGGGGAATATATTGCCATCTTGGATGATGATGATCATTGGTGTGATCCCGAAAAATTGAACAAGCAAATAAAATTTTTAGACGAAAATCCTGATTATGCCGGTTGCGGCGGCGGCTTTATCGTTGTTGATGAAAATCAAAAAGTTAAGATGAAATTTTTCAAACCGGAAAAAGACGAAGAGATCAAAAAGAATTTTTTAATCGCTAACCCAATGGCCAACTCAACCACAATGTTTCGGTTGTCGGTCGCTAAAAAAGTTGAGCTCTATGATGAAGCCCTGCCTCAATTCGCCGACTGGGATTTTTGGCTGAAAATGGGAGTTGCGGGAAAGCTTTATAATTTCCCCGAATACTTTTCCTATTATCTGATGTGGGATAAAAGTATGTCATTCAGCAGGCAGAAAGAAGCTTCTTATTCGGCTCTTATAATTATTCCTCGCTACAAAAAAAAATATCCAAGCTATCTTAAGGCTAAAACTCTGGTATTAATTTATTATCTCTACACTCATTTACCAGAATTTATTAAAAAATTTTTGAACCCAATTTTATCTAATCTTAAAAAAATAATCTTTTCTGGCCGATCTGCTCACCCCTTTGAATAAAAATTGAAGGCTCAATCTTATCTATATTTTAATTTTTAATATTGCGAGAGAATCTTTAAGTAAGGGTTCTTTAGTAAAATAAAGAACTCCGAAATACACAAAAATAGACGCCCCGATATTCATCAAAAGGTTAGTTTTTAAAATTAATAATACAAAAGTTACAATCGCCATTACCAAAGTAGCTATTACTATATTTTTTAAAACCGGCACAACCCTGAAATAATTTATTCTCTTCATTTTATTCCAAAGATAAGCATTGCTCGCAGAGATAGCAATCAATGTCGCTATGGCCGATCCAGTAATTCCAAATCTAGGAATTAAGATTAAATCCAATAAAACATTTAAAAATCCTCCTATTATCGCATTTATAATCAAACTCTTTTGATTGTTATAAGAAAATATTGCGCTACTTAAAATAACCGCCGGGAAATTGATCATCAAGGTGAGAATGAGAATTTGGAATGATAGAGTGGCTCCAGAATATGCGCTGCCGAAAAGGAAACTTATAATATTTCCCCCAAGAATAACCCCCCCGATGGATATAGGAATTGCAACAAGCATGACTGTCCCCAGTGTGTTTTCCATAACCCTGCGCATTTTTGTATTATCCTTTCCGGCTATTCTAGAAAAAAGAGGTAAGACGCTTACCGAAATAACGCTCGGAATAATGTAAAAAATTTGAATTATCCTGTCTGCCGCTGAGTAAAGCCCCACATCTTTCGTGGTCAACAATCCTCCGATTAATAAAATGTCAGTATTTATCATCAAAATTCCTAACACACCCGAGATAGCAAATGGCCACGCTGTAGATAAGATTGGCTTAACCAACTTAAAACAAAAATCTGAAAAAAGCTGGCGAAGTTTATCTCTAAGAATAAAAGCTGTTGCCATCACGCCTAGTCCAGTGCCAAGCGCGTACGCGAATGCGAATGATTTTACGCTCGGCCTTAACGAAAGAAAAATGAAGCCAAAAACAACTATTGCAACATTTGTTAATAAAAATAAACCAGCTTCCTTTTCCATTTTTTCATAGGCTCTATTCAGGGCAAAGCCAAATTCCCGGAAGCTATCAAAAATTACTATAAAAACTACAATCGGCAATATTTCTTTTACTCCTTGAACACTAATAAAATGAGGGACGATAAATATTATTAAAAAAGCTCCAAGTATCAAAAATACAGTTTTTATAGTGAAAGAAGTAGAAAGTATACGTGATCTCTCGGCTGGGTCTTCGGTTTTTGTGGATTCTCTTATTAGAATAGAATTAATTCCGAAATCAATAAAAATTGTGAAAAAAGCAGTTATTGTAACTGCGTAAGAAAAAATTCCCCACTTCTCCACTCCTAAAACCCTTGCGGCGTAGATTATTATTATTGCCTTAATAAGTCTCCCGCCAACATTACTAACTGACAACCAAAAACTATTTTTTACTATGGTTTGCCGGGCGTTTTGATTTGTGAATAAAAATCCCTTTATTTTTTTTATCATTTGTTGTATAGTGACTTCCAAATGAAAGCTGTCATTTTAGCCGGCGGGCTTGGAACTCGGCTCCGACCTATCACCTACGAGATCCCAAAACCACTCCTTACGGTAAAAAAAGAGCCCATTCTAAATCATCTCATCAAGCTTTTCAAACGCCACCATATCTCCGAGGTCGGAGTTTTGGTTAGCCGTCAGCACGAAACCGACTTCGCTAGATGGCGAAAAACCTGGGCTAATGAACTTCCTTACGAGAAGATTAGCATATTTCATGAGGAGAAACCAAGCGGCACTTTTGGTTGGTTAAAGCACTTGCGCGACTGGTTGGGCGAAGAAAAGTTTATTCTCTCGAACGGAGACGAGCTTAAGGATTTTGATCTCACGGCACTTAAAAATTTCCACGAAACAAATAAACCGGTGGCTACTATCGCTCTTGTAAAAGTTCTAAATCCCAACGAATATGGCGTTCCGATTTTAGACGGACACCATATTAAAGAATTTTTAGAAAAACCCGAAAATCCTCCTTCTAATTTTATTAACTCTGGTCTCTATATTCTTGAGCCGGAAATATTCGATTACGCTGATTTGTCGAAAGAATTTCTCATGATTGAAAATGATGTTTTCCCAAATGTCGCCGTTGCTGGTAAGCTTCATGGTTATAAATTTGAAAACAGTCGCTGGTATGATTGTGGTAACCTTGAGCGTTGGGAAAAAGCAATCAAGGAGTGGTAATAATCCTTTATTTAAATGAAAATTTTTATAACCGGCGCCAGTGGCTATATCGGTTCCCTCCTAATTAATTCCTGGCTTAGTAATCCCGAAATCGAAAAAATAATCGCTCTCGATGTTAAATCGCCGCGTTTTTTGTGGAACGAGAATAATCCCAAGATTCACTTTATTCAAAAAAATCTTGCCGACATAAACATAGAAGAAGAATTAAAATCTTTCGGCTCGGTCGACGTTGTCATCCACGCCGCTTATTTTATCCGGACGCCTTATTTCAAAAAAGCCCTTATCTATCAACGGTATTCAAATTTTGACGGCGCCAAAAATATTTTTGAATTTTGTTTTAAAAATAACATAAAAAAATTAATTCATTTCGGCACCGTTGCTTCCTATGGTGCCCGTTTGGAAAATTCTCTAGATAAAAAATTCAGAGAATCTGACAGCCTTGAGGAGGAGGCGATTGCTTATGGCTGTGACAAAAAAATTATTGAAGAAAATTTAAGCCAATTTTTTGAAGATCATAAACCTGCAACTGATGTTGTTGTTTTGCGTCTTGGTTCAGTTTCGGGTCCGTTTTTGATAAACACCGTAAAAAAAATTGGCCTGCTTAGTTTTTTTCGTGGGCTTTCACCGTTTATTCCAATAACCGGCGAACTCTCCGCTAGGCAATATATTCACGAAGACGATGTCGTCTCCGCTATTAATTTCTTGATTAGAAAAGGATCTTCCCAAAATGAAATTAATATTTACAATCTCGCCGCCGATTGTTATTTAACTTTCCGTGAAATTGCCTCCCGGCTTAAAAAGAAAACTATTAAAATTCCTTTTTCTTTGGCAAATCTAGTCTTTAGAATATTTTGGAATCTAAGTTGCGGTTTGGTGCCCACGCCGCCTAACGTAATCAATTCCTACACCTTTCCAATTATTGTTGATAATTCAAAACTAATTGCCGCTGGTTTTAAATATAAATTTAACTGCCAAGAATCTCTCCTCGGTTCGGCTGGAAAATTCGCCAACCCCCTCTAGATTCCAATCCCCAATCTCTATTAGCCAGTTTATTTTCCCGCAAAAGTCAGAATAGTTTTCAGGGTTTTTAGAACTATCAATAAATCCAGAACGAACGATCGGTTTTTCACGTAATAAATATCATAAGCTAGTCTTTCTATTGCTTCGTCCACCGAGCTGCCATATTTGTCCTGCACTTGCGCCCAGCCGGTTAATCCTGGTGCGATCACGGTTCTAATTTGATAATGAGGTATTTTTTCCTTTAATAATTTATAAAAATCAACGAAATCCGCTCTTGGCCCGACGAAAGATAATTCTCCTCTTAGTATATTTATCACCTGCGGCAATTCATCCGCCCGCACTTTCCGAAGAATTTTTCCGATTCTAAAAACTCTTCCGTCATTTTCTACAACTCCGAACTCGGTGCCAACTTTTTTAAATTCATCGCTTCCCACGCTCATCGTTCTAAATTTAAAAAGGGTAAAAATTTCTTCTTTTCTGCCCACTCTCTTATTGAGAAAAAAAGCCGGCCCTTTTGAGCTCGCCTTTATAAGTAGGATAATAAGCGGCCAAATCCAAATCGTAATTATTAAAACGATAAATGCCAATATTGAATCCTCAATTCTCTTAGCTATAATGTACAATCCGTTCCGTGGCCTTATCTTATCCAAAAACCAACTTTCCTCAAGCTCATCGATGGAGACTTTTCCCATAATCGCTTCATAAAATTCAGAAAAAGATGAGATCTCAACCCCCCTTAAAAGCTGTTTATATATTCTCTCTGCCATATCGCGATCGCTCTTTAAACTTGCTGGAATAACTAAAACATCATATCCGCCGTTACCAATTAAACTTTTTATTACTTCCAAGTCTAAATCATGAACCCAATGTAAAACCTTATATCCAAGCTGCGGATTATCAGTAAGGCAACTCACTAATTCTTCCGCATCTCTGCCTTTTCCAATAATACAAACCCCCATAAGCGGACTTGATTGTAGATAATGTTTGCACAAAAATTCCCTGAAAGAAAAAATAAGCACCCCGAAAATAATAATCAAAAGAACTAAAATGGTTTTTGGCGCAATATCGAAATAGGGGAGTAAATAAAAAAACAAAATCGCCAAAACTGAGAATAAAATTATTCCAGTTAAAAAAAGTTTTACTCGCTGCATTCGTCGTCGGAATTTTCTAAGGTCATACAGGCCCACTATATAAAAAACAATCAGACCGAATAGAAGCAGAAAACTAAAAGGCCAAAGATGAAGCTTAAAAAGTTGCCAATTGAAACTCTCTGTATTCCTTATCAGGAGGGATAGGAAAAGGGCAAAGTAAAAAGAAAGCACGTCGAATATAAAGAATGAAAGTTTTTTTGTAGTCGTTTTCATATAGCTCTTGTTCTACTACTTTTAGAGGTCTTTTAGCAAGTCCCAGCCTTCTCTATGGACCCACTTAATTATATTACTTTATTTCCCTATTTTCTTGACAGCCTCCTCAAGGAGGTGTTACAATCGAGACCATGGATAACGAAAATAAAAATAATATGATGTTGCCGGTAAGCATCATCGTCGCTGCCATCTTGATTTCCGGCTCGATTTTTTTAGTCGTTGGAAATAAAAATTCCAATAATCCTGACGGGTTAGCTCAAGTTGGCGCCCAAGTTCCGGCCGATGTCAGTAAGGTCACCGACCAAGATGTTGTCTTAGGCGACACCAAGGCTCCGGTTTCTTTTATCGTTTATGCTGACTATCAATGTCCTTTTTGTGGAAAACTGTTTTCTGAAACAGAGCAGCCGATTATCGATACCTATGTAAAAACCGGCAAAGTTAAATTAGTCTATCGTAATTATTCGTTCCTCGGTCCTGAATCTTTTGCCGCCGCCGAAGCAGCTGAGGCTGCAAGAGAGCAAAGTAAATTTTGGGAATTCCACGATGCAATCTATCAAGCCGAAATTAAAGACGGCAAAGAAAACAACGGTAATCTTAACCGCGATTTATTCTTAAAAATTGCCGCCAACCTGAAATTAGATATTAAAGTTTTCACAGCCGCTATTGATAGCAAAAAATATGCTGACCTGATCAAAAAGCAAAGCGAAGCTGCCAATGCCGCCGGCATTAATTCCACTCCGGCCGTTTTTATTAATGACCAGAAAATTGAAGGGGCCTTACCTCTCGATCAGTTTAAAACAGTTATCGACGGAATTTTGGCTAAACAAAAATAATTTATATTGCGATTAAGTTAGCGTCGGCGCGACGAATTCGTTTCGCCCGTTAATCAAAATCAAAAAAGGGCGAAAAACTCGCGTTTAATAAGTCTAACTATCAAGTTATTTTTCGGAATCAATTCGGAAAACACCTTATTTATCTCGGGTAAAAATAAATCAATTAATGGATTATCAAAATAATCGGGAAGAGCGGAAGATGTTCAAGGGTGACTGGGCCTGTTCGAAATGTGGCGCTAAAATCACCGAACTTCCTTTCGAGCCGGATCCAAGCCGTTTGGGCCAGCTTCTCTGCCGCGACTGTCATCGTTCGATGCGGCAATCTTTCCGCCGTTACTAATTTCATCTCGGAGGTGAAATTATTCCGCCTGCCCGTCCGAAATATTGCTCAGCAATATGAAGCGAGAATTGCATTCAGGGATTACGATAAATAATGCAACAAAAAACTCCCACCCCGCTATTTAGCAGAGACGGGAGTTTTTTATTTTAAGAGTTTTCAAAAACCCAGCACGTTCGACAATAAAAAAAACGGCCTCTCGCTTGCATAAAGCGAGAGGCCGTCGGATTTAGTATCAACTAGTATCCCTCTAGCAGAGCGACAATCCCCGCGAGGAAAGCGTATTACATTATTTACAGTGATTAATCGCAAGATCACCGCTCCACCTCAAAGGACACGAGCTAAACCCATACTAACTCCAATTCGAATTTTCTAACCTCCTTCGCCAATTGTTCAAATAACTAATCTCCGGTTGTTAAACCCCAATCTTTCATGGTTTTCCCAACCTCTAGACTACGACAATTATAACAAACCCCCAAAAATTGTCAATGCATTCGAAAATTTAATAAAATCAGCTCTTCCTCCAGTTTTTATTAAGTGCTAAAATGGCCATAACTTATGCTCAAATATAAAATTCAAATTTTTGTCGGCCTTTGGCTGATTATCTCTCCATGGCTATTTGGCGTGGATCAAGTTTTTCTTCTCAAGTGGAGTAATATTGCCGTTGGTCTTTTTATCTCACTGTCTGGTCTCTGGGAAGTGTTTGGTGAAAAACCAATTACAACCGGAACCGAAAAAACCGAACCAAAAAATTACAAGTCGAACCCTAAACTTTAAACCCTATTAGTTAATTCAATGTATGATCTGATAATTATCGGCGGCGGCCCTGGCGGCGTTTCTGCCGGCATCTATGCTGCCCGAAAAAAAATCAAAGCTCTGCTTATCACCGAAACCTTCGGCGGCCAGTCTTTAGTTTCGGCCGACATCCAAAATTGGATCGGCACCAAATCAATTTCCGGTTTTGATTTAGCGAAGTCTTTAGAAGAACATCTCAAAGCCCAAGAGGGGATAGAAATACTTGAAGGCGACCTCGTCGATTCCATTTCAAAAAAAGACAGCGGGTTTGAAATAAAAACCAAAGCCGGGAAATCATTTGAAACTAAATATATTCTAGTTGCCTCCGGGAGCCGCCGCCGAAAACTTGGCGTTCCCGGAGAAGCTGAACACGACGGAAAAGGCGTAGCTTATTGCTCAATCTGCGATGCCCCGCTTTTTAACGGCAAAGAGGTGGCCGTAATCGGCGGTGGCAACGCCGGCCTTGAAGCCGTAATTGATCTCTTTCCCTACGCTTCCAAGATTTATCTTTTAGAATTTAGCGATGCCTTGAAAGGTGATCCCGTTACCCAAGAAAAAATTAAATCTAATCCTAAGATAGAAATTATTTTTGGCGCCAAAACTTTAGAAATTATAGGCGACACAAATGTTTCCAGTCTTAAGTATCTCGACCAAAAAAATAACGAAGAAAAAACTTTAGCCGTTCAAGGAGTTTTCATTGAAGTGGGAATCGCTCCTAACTCTGAATTTATGAAAGGTTTGGTAAATATAAATAATTTTGACGAAATTACCGTTGATCCTAAAACTTATCAAACTTCTTCTCCGGGGATCTGGGCAGTAGGGGATGTCACTGATTCTCTATATAAGCAAAATAACATCTCCGTCGGTGAAGCCGTCACGGCAACTCTCAATATTTACGAAAAAATAACCAAAAGCTAATCTATTGACAAATTTGTATATTCACAATATAATCTAAACCTCAAAAATAGTGTGTTAAATACACGCTTTTTTTGTTTCCAGCAACTTTATAAGAATTAAATAGGAAGGGAAAAGTAGTAATTCAGATCTATAAAAAAGCAGCAATCGTTCACTAATCCACAGAAAGAGAGGAAAAAGAAATGAGGAAAGCCCTGCTATTTTCAATTATCTGCCTTTTGGCGATGACAATTTTTGGTTGTTCTGAGAGCCCCGTGTCACCGCCGAAAGAAAATCAATCTGGAAGTCTTCAGAGAGCCGGCGTTCTAAAGAAGGCCAGCGTCTTGGTCCAGGCGAAGTTTATGTTGCCGATGGTGGAAAAAAACTCCATCACGACTACATTCGTTTCACTCTCGGATGATAGAAGGATCACCTCTCATATTACTCCAACGATGTCTCCGTCTGGAAACTACTACACATTTGAAGTATACGTCAGTCTACCGGCTTCGTCGGCGGGAACTCTTTATCGTTTCAAAGCGATTCTCGGACAACCCAATGATAATGCTCCGGCCGATTCAGTTTGGCCGGACAGAAACGTAACAGGCTGTGTTTTCCTAAACGGCATGGAGCCGAGTTATGGAAACAAGAACGAATTGTACTTCAAGGTATATCCCAACGGGACCGTTCTTATTGATGTCCAGAACGATGTCAAAGAGCTAGGGGAGAATATTTACCCCAAGTCGTATCTTGGGGTCATGGTTAACAAAGAACCAGACGGTAAGATTCATCAAATCGAAATCTCGGTGTTTAGATTAATTCCTGGCCGCCGGGGTAGTTTAATCTTGCAGCCAGTTTTCATTCCCGCGGAGATATTCTCCGGGGCAATACCGCCACTCGGAACAACTTGTTCCGGACTGGTTTCGTTTATTGGTCCAGCGGATGCCTGGACAAGGACTATCATGCCGAACCCGACGGAAGACGTGTACCTGACCGTTAGAGTCAGGTACTACTCCGAAAGTTACGGCACCCAGGTGGTCCAGGAAATTTCCAGGGCTTCATTCGTTTTCTTTAGAACACCGGGATACAGGTGTGATTATCCTGGTTGCGATTTCCCGGTCTTCAAGATACCAGCTGCCGGTGGATGTGGTAACGGCAAAGGCTAATACCAACCTCCTTCCTATTCTCTATTTGGTTTGTAATCCGCATCTTTGCGGATGCAAACGCAAAAAACACTCTGGCCAAGAGTGTTAAGAGCGTTCCAATCCAGGGCGCTCTTTTTTTAAAAATCAAAGAAGCGAATTTTTCTTTTTAGAGAAGCTATCGGAGGCGCGGCAAGCTAGGTTCTCGAGCTTGCGAGGGATTGCCGCGCCGAGATGCAGGGGGGTTCGAACCGCAGGAGTTCTAACAACCCCGGTTCTCTGAAAAGAAAAAGGAGCTTCCCTTGACAGTCTTTCTCGGTCCGATTACACTATTAGCACTCTTGGGTCGAGAGTGCTAATTTAAACCAAAAAATAAATGAATTTTAAACCTTTATCCAATCATCTCTTTCTCGAACCAACAGAGGAAGAGAAAACCACTAAGTCGGGAATTGTTCTCCCGGACTCGGCGGAAAAAGAAAAACCTATTCGGGGCAAAGTTCTCGCCATCGGCCCCGGCAAGTTAAATGAAAAAGGCGAGCGAATCCAAATGTCGGTCAAGGTCGGCGACATTGTTCTCTTTAAAAAATACGGTCCCGACGAAATTGAAGTTGAGGGAAAGAAATATTTAGTCGGCGACGAGGATGATATCCTCGCAATCATTGAATAATCATGGCAAAACAAATTTTATTTAACGAAGAAGCGCGCGCAGCGCTCAAAAAAGGAATCGACAAATTAGCTGATGCCGTTCGGATGACTCTTGGCCCTCGCGGCCGGGCAGTTGTTATCGAAAAAGGCTACGGCGCTCCGCAGGTTACTTTTGATGGCGTTACTGTCGCCAAAGAAATTGAATTTCAAGATAAATACGAAAATCTCGGCGCTGATTTTATTAAGCAAGCGGCCGATAAAACTAACGACAATGTTGGTGATGGCACTACCACTTCCGTCGTCTTGGCTCACGCCATGATCGATGAAGGTGAAAAATTAATCCGAGAAAAAGGATTCAACGTCATCCAGCTCGCCGAAGAATTAAAAAAAGAAAGCCTGGAAGTGGTTAAAGCTCTTGAAGCCCAGCGCGAACTGATCAACGACAATAAAAAAATCGAAGAAGTCGCCACTCTCTCGGCTAAAGATAAATCTATTGGCCAGCTCATCGCTAAAGTGATGGATAAAATTGGCAAAGAAGGCGTTGTTACAATCGAAGATTCCAACACCATCGGCAACTCCGATGAATTTGTCGAAGGAATGCAGTTTGACCGCGGTTATATCTCGCCCTATATGATTACCAATCAAGAACGAATGGAGTCTGAACTCGAAGATCCGTATGTTCTTGTGACCGACAAAAAGATTTCTTCAATCAGTGAGCTTCTTCCAATTTTGGAAAAAATCGTCCAAAGCGGCAAAAAAGAATTAGTTATTATCGCCGAAGAAGTTGATGGCGAAGCTCTTGCCACCTTAGTGGTCAACAAGCTTCGCGGTATCTTTAACGTCTTAGCAGTGAAGGCTCCAGGGTTTGGTGATCGTCGCAAAGAGATGCTTCAAGACATCGCGGTTGTAACTGGCGCGGAATTTATCTCTGAAGATCTTGGTAAAAAAATCGAAGGAATCGAAATTTCCGACCTTGGCCACGCCCATCGTGTTTTATCTAATAAAGATAATACGACCATTGTCGGCGGCAAGGGTAATAAAAAAGATATTGAAGCTCGCGTTTCCCAAATCAAAGCCCAGATTCAAAAAACCGATTCCGATTTTGATAAAGAAAAACTTCAGGAACGGTTAGGCAAGCTTTCGAGCGGCGTCGCCGTAATCAAAGTTGGCGCGCCCACTGAGTCGGCTCAAAAAGAATTAAAGCAACGTGTCGAAGACGCTGTGGCCGCCACCCGCGCTGCCATGGAAGAGGGAATTGTCCCCGGCGGTGGTATGGCTCTCTTTAATGTCATTCCGACCATCGAAGCGCTAAAAGGAAAGGATAATAATATAATTGAAGCCACTCGTCAGATTCTAAAGCGCGCTCTCGAAGCGCCGATAACCGCGATTGTGGTGAATAGCGGCGAAGCGCCGAAGACGGTCATTGAAGAACTAAAAGAAAAGAAAACTAAGTCATCTAGTGTTTGGCTTGGCTTCAACGCGGTAGTAAATAAAATTGCCGACCTTAAAGAAGCAGGGATTATTGATCCGCTTAAAGTCACCAAAACTGCCTTTCTAAATGCCATCTCGGTCGCCGCCAATTATTTGACTGTCGGCGCCGCTATTTCAGAGCTTCCCAAAAAAGAAGAGAAAGGAATGCCCGGAATGGGTGGTATGCCTGGTGGTATGGGGATGAGTGATTACTAATTCTCAATCTATAAATAAAAAAAGCCCCGCTCAAAAAAAGCGGGGTTTTGGTTTCTTGGTTTCTGGAAACCTTGAACTCTTATCTTGGCCGATAGAGTTCACGATATTGTAGTATTGCCAATCCTTCCCATCCAAATCCTAACGCCTTAGCCGCGGCATAAGAAAGATCAATATCGCGTCCCTTCACATATGGTCCGCGATCAGTAACTTCCACCACAATTTCTTTGCCATTGCGCGGATTCTGAAGTAATAACAGCGTTCCTAGGGGCAGGTAGCGGTGTGCCGCCGAAATTCTTGTCAGATCAAATCTCTGACCGTTTGCCATCAACTTGTTCTGAAAATACAACCCATACCACGAAGCGCTAATCGGGCGCATCGAGTGATAATTTGAGGTTGGTGTTTGAGAGAAAGTTACTTCCCCGTCTTTAGGATTAGCTTGGTATTCTGCCAGAGCAGGCGTACTTCTTGAGCTGACGCAGAGCACCAGAAACCATAAACCAATCCAAAAAATAAGAAGAGAAAAAAATACTTTCAAAATTCAACTCCTTCTTGTCGCGTTATAGCTTCAGCGAAAACGGACTTTTTTATCATAACTTTTTCGCCTCAGGCTGAAACGCAAACAGACACGTGACTGACATCAATGAACTGCCAATATTCTATTAGATAAAATCAATTTTGTCAACCCTAACACTAATTGGGGAATTGTTTAATTAGATTTCACTTCTGCTGCAACTTTCAATTTTCAAACAGCTAAGTTATTTAAACCATTTTTTATTGATTTTCCCCGATTAGTGTGGGGGCCAATGGTTCTAATAATTAAGACGAATCAATCGGGAATTTGTTACAAACTTTTATAAAAAAAAGTGGCCCCTGCCTAATTCCCGCAAGGGGAGAGACAGAGGCCGGTTACGAATCGCGCCGTTTACTTCTTCGTGGAACCTTCCAGTATAGAAATAACGGAGTGAAGAATTTTGAGCAACATAATTGTCTCCTTTCGAGAAACTCATCATCTGTTGCCTTCATCTTTTTTTCGATTCCCCTCTGTTCCGGAGGGGAAACAATGCTTTCCACTCGGGAAAGTTGCTGATTAAATATTATCACAAGCCGCCACATTTTCAATAGAGAGTATTCCCTTTTTTTGATTTTTATATTATATTAGTCTTATGAAAAAAGGTTCAACTAGCTTAATAATAATATTAATCGTGGTCGTCGTGGTCATCGTTGGAGGGTATCTTATCTTGAGTAAAAAATCAGTAGCGCCTGGAGATAATCAAAACCAATCATCCAGCACCGCCCCAGAAGTAAATAGTAATCAGCCCGTTACTAATGAAGAGTTGCCCACCGCCTCCGATTTAAAAACTTACCGTAACGCCAAGTATGGATTTGAGTTTCAGTATCCGAAAAACTGGGACATCGGTTCGGATGTTGATTCTCCGGTGCAAGCCTCCATCGTATTTTTCGATTCTTCGAAAAATATGGTTTTCGCCGCTGCGGTTTTTCCTAAACTCGGCGCTTTTCAAGAAGTAAAAAAAGATTTTTCCTCAATAGTAGAAGAAAAATCAACAACCGTTTTAGGTATAAGTGCTACTAATATAACCGGAGTTAGTAAATTTAGTGGACAGACCGAAAATGACATCATTTTTGAAAAATCTGAAAAGACCTATGTCTTTGGTGGCCCCACTACACCGGCAACTCTTGATCAAATTATCAGCACTCTTAAATTTTTCTAAAAATAAATGAGCAAGAAAAAAATAATTCTAATTACTATACTTATTTTAGTAATTATAGGGGTGGTTATAGCTTTTAGGGCTTTTTCTCTGCCTACACCTCCGACATTTCCTGACTAATAATTAATAAAAAAATTTATGAAGAAAAAATCCAGCTCAATAAATATATTATTGCTAATTGTATTTTTTAGTTTTGCGCTCTTTTCTAATTCTACTAAAGCCGAAAATCAGCCCTATCTAGTAGGACACGACATTAAAATTACCAAAGGATGGAATCTGCTTATCAGTACATCTGAATTCGATTCTTACAACCCGGGAAATATCATAAAAGAAGATTATATTAAAAATATTGATGTGCTAGTTCGTTATCTTTGGGTCAATCCCCTAGACAAGTACATTCGCGGCGATATTCCAGAAATTAAATCTATTTCAAAAAACGATCAAAACAAGATATTAGAACTAAAAAGCCAACTAGGTGAAGATGCTGAACTTTACGCCAGTAATGCTTCTTTTGTTTACTTTAAAAAATCAGGCACGTTTGTCGCGAGTCGATACAAAGGAGTAGTTATTCCATACAATCGGGTCAAATTGTTTAAAGGATGGAATTTAAAGTATGTGGATGAATGGATGGTATCTGGAGAGGGGAAAACCATAGAAGATTTTAAAGGCAATTGTAATGTAGAAAAATTATATTTCTACGATAGCGAAAATAAAAAGTGGCAGTCTTATATGCAGGAGAAGTTTACAGACAACATGGTTTTCAGAGGATTTGCAATCAAGGTTGCTGATAATTGCGAGTTTAGTAACCCAAAATAAATTATCCTTTAGAAATTGACTTCCTGTTTTTTTGATTTTTCCGATTTCTGCCTTAAACTAAAGGCATTATTATGAACCCCGAATTTGAAAAATATCAGCCCGACTTTAAGGGCGAGGAATGGACCGAACGCGACCTTTCTTATTTAGAACCTTTTGCTTCCAATCCCAAAGGCTTAATCTCGGTTTTATCCAATCTGCCGCCAGAGCTCGCCGGCGCTCTTTGTTCCCGCGCCAGCCGCGCTCAAAACTCTCTCCTCCGTGTTCTTCTAAAAGAATACATCTATCCGATTATCGACGGCGAAGATAAAGCTCTCGCCGATGAATTAAACAAAACCGTTGAATTTCTCAAAACCGGCGGCTTCAAAAATATTTTAAACAACCAGCGCGCCCAGGCTTTTTACGCCAAGTGGCTTTCCCAATACGGCGACGATTCCATCGCTCAAATGACGGGAACCCACGTTGTTTTCTGGGGTATCTCGCAGGTGGCAATGAAATTTTTAGAAGATCGCCGCATCGGGCTCGAGCCGATTGAAAAATCCACTCGCTACGTTAATTTCGGCGAGAAAATTAACGGCCGCTATCTTTATTACATTCCCCAACCCGATCTCGAAAAATTTGGTTTACTCCAAGAATACAAATCCACTCTTGATAATCTTTTTGAAACTTACGTGGCCATTCTCCCGCCTCTTCTCGAATGGTTAAAGAAAAATTACAACGATAAAGAATCCGTCCTCGAGAAAAAAGCTTTTGACACCCTTCGTGGCCTTTTGCCGATGGCGACTTTAGGCCAAGTCGCGTTTCGGGGAAATGCCCAAGCCTTTGAATATTTAATCAACCGCACCGCCAAAAATTCCCTTGGCGAACTTCGCTGGATAGCCAACACCCTCAAACAAGAACTAGACAAAGAAATCCCTTCCCTCCTTTTGCGTTTCGATGATGGAAAAACCAAAGATTATCAAGACATTCTCGCTTCTCGCCAAAAAGAAGTTCGCGCCCATTTAAAAAATTCTAAACTTGTAGAAGACGATGTTTTAGAAATCGGCGGAAAACCCGAAGTCCATCTCGTTGAATTTGATCCCGAAGCGGAAAATAAAATAATCGCCGGAATAATTTTTCCCGAAACTCATCTTGGCTGGGAAAAGATTTTAAACAAAGTTAAATCGCTTTCGCCGGCCGAAAAAAATGAAGCGCTCAAAAAATACATTGGCAATCGCACCGCTCGCTGGCAAAAAGTCGGCCGCGCTTTTGAAAATTCTTATCTTCGTTTTGAAATAAAAATGAACATCGGCGCTTATCGTGATCTCCATCGCCATCGGATGATGACCCAAGACCGCCAATATTTTTCCGCCCATCACGGCTACGATCTGCCGTCCGAACTCGAAGAAGCCGACCTTTCTTCGAAATTCAAAGAGGCGCTCGAAAAAGCCAAAGAACTTTTTCTTAAACTGGAAAAATTTGACCATGAGGTTGCTCAATACGCCGTTCCGCTGGCCTACCGAATGCGATTTTATGAATGGCAAAACTTCCGCCAATTTTTTTGGGAGACCGAGCTTCGCACCATCTCGCAAGGGCATCCCGATTATAGATTTATTGAACAGGAAAAATATCGTCTAGTAAAAGAAAAGTTTCCAGCGCTAGCCGAGTTGGTCATGGTTGATTTGAATGATTACAAAATCGCCAGGCGGGGAACGGAGGAAAACATCCAAAAAAAAGAAGAGTCCCTAGTTGATAAGCTAAAAAATATTAAGAGGTAAAATTACTGAAGCCTGCCCTTCCGAAGCCTTGGCGCAGGGGGGAAAAAATAAAAAGATAAGAAGCTAGAAAATAAAAACAAGGGGCATCTGAAATAGATGCCCTTGTGGCTTTAGTATTACTCTCCCTTGGCCTCGATGAATTGCCCCTCATAAGAGTCAACAAAACGGACGCACCAATCTCGGATTTCCTTTTTCCAAATTTCTTTTCGGAAACCAGGTAAAGAGCGGGCCAGGTAGTCTAACCGCCTTATCTGATGACGCAATGTTTGAACAAGAATTCTCACATTCCCGCGCTCCGTGTATTGTTCAAAAGCGTAGAGAAGATAATCCCAGATTTCTACTGCCCGAAAAACCAATGCCTCTACCCTTTCATTTCTAGCCAATTCTTTCATTATTTCCTTGGCATCATGCGGGAAGATCTTAGGAACATCCAACGCGAACTGTAATAAGAAGGCACGGTGGAAGAAGTAGAACTGATCAGGCGGTAGTTTCGAAAAAACTTTCAAAAACGCACTATATTCCTCCAGATCTCCCACCCCGCTCTTGTCAATAAAAACTGTGTCCCTCCCCATTTCACCCTCGCCAAAATCATGGATAATAAGCGCCGATAAGACTAAATTTCTATCGAAGATAGCATAAGGGCTTATTTGGGTCATCATCTGGATGCCCAATAGAGAAATAGAAAGAGAATGTTGACAAGAATTCTGTATTCTAACCCCACCATCTCCTTCAATATATTTGTCCCACCTGATTACGCTACTCAGTCTTGTTTGGATTGATAGCCATGATTCAGTAATCTGTTGAAACGGCGCCAAGGACAACGAAGTTGGCAACGCTTCAGTTCTTGAAGTCATAGAAACTCCTCTCTGTAAGTTTTCAAGTTTAACTGTGGTTATTTATAGCACCTACTAAATTCCTGGCAAGGGCTGTTAAATTTTTGTAAAATAGGTTAAAATCCACTCATAAAAAGTCGCAGAAAACCCATTTATATTAAAAACCAAATAAAATGACAACAATCATCATCGCTATTGTCGCTGTAATCGTCTTGTGGTTCATTTTCAGTTACAACGGCTTCGTGCGGTTGAATAACCGCGTCAAAGAAGCCTGGTCGGATATCGAAGTTCAGTTAAAACGTCGCTACGACTTAATTCCCAATTTAGTCGCCACCGTTAAAGGTTACGCTTCTCACGAAAGCGGAGTTTTTGAAAAAGTCACCGAAGCTCGCACTCGCGCCATGGGCGCCGAAGCAAAAGGGGATATGAAAGATTTAGCCAAAGCCGAGAATATGCTCTCCGGCGCGCTCAAAACGCTTTTTGCCGTCTCCGAAAATTATCCCAATCTTCGCGCTTCGGAAAATTTCTCCCAGCTTCAGGTTGAACTCTCCGACACCGAAAATAAAATCCAAGCCGCCCGCCGCTTCTACAATGGCAATGTTCGTGACTTCAATACTAAAGTTGAAACTTTTCCATCCAATCTAATCGCCGGAATGTTTCATTTCACCGCCAAGGAATTTTTCGACATTGATGAATCCGGCCCGGAAGCTAAGCCGGTGGAGGTTAAATTTTAAAGTTATAAATGTTGTAATTGTTGTAGGTGTTGTAAATGCACGATTCTGGTTTCAAAAACTATCGTTTTGAGGATCTTGAAGTTTGGCAGCTTGGAATAAAAATAGTTGGCGAAGTTTATAATCTTGCAAAAAAATTTCCAAAGGAAGAATTATTTGCTCTATCTGATCAATTAAAACGAGCGTCAACATCAATTGTTTTGAATATTGCCGAAGGATCTGGCCAGTCGACACATAAAAGTTTCGCTCTATATCTGAACCGCTCCAAGTCGTCGCTTTTAGAATCAGTCGCTTGTATCAAGATTGCTATTCAGCAAGGATTTGTTAACAAAAAAGAAACTGAAGATTTGGACAAATTATTTCGGGAAGAATATTTTAAGATTATTGCTTTAGAAAAATCGGTAAATAATAAATAAACATCTAGAACACTTATAACATTTAGAACATCTACAACAATTTTAGCAACATGTCTACTCTCTATACCTTCAAGTCCTCAAACATAAGAAAGACTTATCTCCTATTTTTTCTTTTCTTCATTGTCATCATCGGCCTCGGCTGGGTGTTTTCGCGCATCTACGGAAATTTTAATATCCTGATTTTTGCCGTTATTTTCTCGAGCTTTATGAGCATCATCAGCTACTGGTATTCTGACAAGATTGTTTTGAAAATGGCGAAAGCTGTTCCAGTTTCCGAATCTACCAATCAAGAGCTCTATCACCTCGTTGAAAACCTCGCCATCACCGCTGGCCTCCCCACTCCGAAAATTTATATTGTTCCCGAAATGGCGCCGAACGCTTTCGCCACCGGACGAGACCCCCGGCACGCTGTCGTTGCCGTAACCAATGGTCTGCTTCAAAAACTAAACAAAACCGAACTCGAAGGAGTTCTCGCTCATGAACTATCACACATTGGCAATCGCGATATATTAATCGGCACCGTCGCCGTTATTCTAGTCGGCTTCATTACAGTTCTAGCCGACATCTTTATCCGTTCCACGTTTTTTGGCGGCTTTCGCCGCAGCAACGACCGCGATAATCAAGCTGGTAATATTCTTTTCCTTGTCGGTATTGCCCTTTCGATTCTCGCTCCGATTGCCGCTACCTTAATGCAGTTGGCCATTTCCCGCCGGCGCGAATTTTTAGCCGACACCTCCGGCGCGCTTTTAACCCGCTACCCCGAGGGGCTCGCCACCGCTCTTGAAAAAATTTCTAGTGATCAAACCCCAATGAGCGTGGCCAAAGACTCCACCGCTCATCTCTGGCTTTCTAATCCATTCAAAAACAATAAAAAGGTTTCCTTCATTTCTAAATTGTTTATGACCCACCCGCCGATAGAGGAAAGAGTAAAAGCTCTCCGAGGTTTAAAGATCTGATATAATATAAGTCATGAAACTATTCACCAATTTTAAAAACAGCGTTTATTCGCCAAAGTTTTATTCCGAACTAAAAACCAAACCATTTTCATTTTCTTTTAAATATTATTTTTCTCTTTCCCTTGTTCTCTCAATAATCCTCGCCTTTATTTTTTCTTACAATCTAATTCCCGTCGTCCACTCTTTTCTAGATAAATTTACCTCCGAAGCGGTTAGCTCCTTTCCTGCTGAATTGAAAATAGATATTAAAAACGGCCAAGCCACCTCCAATGTTGTTGAGCCGTATTTCATCAAAATCCCCAATTCTTTGAAAGCCGCTTCTTTAGGCGATAACAAGCCAGTCATCGAAAATCTTATCGTTATCGATACCAAAAACGATTTCACCGTTGATAAATTCAAAAGCTATAACACCGCGACCTGGCTCACCAAAGACGCGATTATAATCGGCCCAAACGATGAGGATCTAAGAGTGACTAGTCTTCAAAGCGTTCCCGATATCACTATTGATAAAAGTTTTGTTATCACTTTAGTCGACCGGTTAAAACCGCTTACGAATTGGCTAAGCCCAGTTTTGGTTTTTGGTTCTTTCATTATCGCTTTTCTACTATTCCTCGTTAAGCTAATTTACGCCTTTTTGATGACGCTTTTTGTTATGGCTATTGGGAAAATAAAAAAAGTAAAATTAAATTATTGGGATTCCTATCGCATTGTTCTTCACGCCATGAGCTTGAGTTTAATCTTCTACGTTCTTGGATTTATTTTCTTCCCTCGCGTTATATTTCTCTTTAGCATAATTCTTTTAGTAGTTGTCTGGTTAAATTTAAAACCCGAATCAATTTCCGAGCCTGCCGCCAACACAAAAATCGCCAAAAGTTATTAATGAATCATCCGTTTGGAAAAGTTATTATTGTCTCTCTGGGAGGCTCTATAGTTTGTCCTGACGGCGTAGATGTTCCGTTTCTAAAAAAATTTAAAAAACTAGTTGAAGCTCAAATAAAAAAAGGAACCAAGTTTGTGCTAATTATTGGTGGAGGCCGCATAAGCCGCGATTATCAAAACGCCGCCGGTGCGGTCTCTAGTGTTGTTGATGAAGATAAAGATTGGATCGGTATCCACGCCACCCGCTTAAATGCCCATCTTCTCCGGACGATTTTTCGGAATATGTGCGATCCAACAATTATCGATAGCCGCGAAAAAGTTAAAAAATTAAAGTATCCAATTACCATCGGCGCCGGCTGGCGTCCGGGCTGGTCTACCGATTTTGTCACCGTTGCCACTGCCGCTGATTTGAAAATAAAAGAAGTAATTTTTGCCGGCAAGCCGGAGTATGTCTACAACAAAGACAACCAGAAATTTAAGGATGCTATGCCGTTTGAAAAAATGAGCTGGCCGGAGTACAAAAAATTGATTCCGGCAAAATGGAGTCCGGGTTTTCATTCACCAGTTGATCCTGTTGCCGCCCGCCTCGCCGAAAAAGCCAAAATTACCGGTATCGTTATTGGCGGCCGCGATCTAAAAAACTTTTCCAATCTTATCACCGGCAAAAATTTCAAAGGAACTACTATTAGTTGATAATAGGAAAGTAATACGGTAATCTCTAAAACGAAAGGAGGGTTCGCATAGTGGTCTAGTGCGCAGTCCTGGAAAGACTGTGTGGGGAAACCCACCGAGAGTTCGAATCTCTCACCCTCCGCCTTGTACGGGACAAACCTCTCCCTGGTAATTTAGCCAGCCATCGCTTTAGCCCAAAAAATTTTCGTGGTAAAATTCCAATTATTAAGGAAAAACCTAGAATTTTAAAGATAGTATGAGAAGAAATTTTAAGACATTTATAAATGAGTATTTTGTTTTCCCAAAAAACTTTGTTTTTACATTTTCTTTGTTAATATTTTTTTGGGCAATATTTGATAGCATAATGTCGTACCTTACGCCGTTGCTGATAGAGGAGAACGGTTTTTCTAACAGTATGGTAGGGCTTATCATCGGCTCTTCTTCAATCACGGGTGCGCTTTTTGACTTTGCCATTTGTAGAATTTTTAAAAACACCGATTTTAGGCGGGTATTCCTGACCATGTTTGCGATCTGCTTAATCTATCCCTTGTTGCTCTGGCAATCAAAAACACTCTGGCTTTTTTTGTTAGCCATGGCGATCTGGGGCATATACTATGATCTGCATGGTTTTGGCATTTTTGATTTTATTGGGAGGCATACAGAGAAAAAGGATCATTCGTCAAATTTTGGTATTATCCAAATATTTCAATCACTGGGAGTAATATTAGCACCGTTGATTGTTGGGTTTGTGATCGTTGACGCTATCGATTGGCGGGCCTTCTCGTTGGGTTGGATTTTTTTGATAGTAAGTTTTACTTTTTTTCTTACCCTTTTGATTTTTATGCGAAAACATCGGCCGACCGATGGTAATTTAGCTTATCCGCCCAGAAGAAAGAATTTTTTTACTGAACTTCATTTATGGAAAAAATTAGGGAAATTATTAACACCAGTTTTACTTTTAACATTTTACTTGTTTTTTATAGATGCCTTTTTTTGGACATTAGCGCCGCTGTATGCTGAGGCCAGCAGTCTTGGAGAATTTGGCGGTTTATTTTTAACGGCCTACGCTTTGCCGGCTTTAATTGTTGGGTGGTTCGTGGGTAGCCTAACAAAGCGTTTCGGAAAAAAAAGAACGGCCTTCGTCGGATTACTGCTAGGTTCTTTAATTCTGTCGTCTTTTTCCTATCTGCCAAATCCTATTCTTTCAATCGTCATAGTTTTTGTAGCGTCATTATTTATAAGCATGTCTATGCCGGCAATAAACGCAGCTTACGCCGACTATATCTCTGAGGCGACACAGGTTGAGGGAGAAATTGAGGGTCTTGAAGATTTCGCCTTTAATATTGGGTATGTTTTGGGCCCGATTTCTGCCGGCGTGTTGGCTGACACTTTAGGAATGAAGGGCGCATTTAGTATTCTGGGATTATTGGGGGTGATATTAGCAGTTATTCTTTTAGTGGTAACTCCAAAAACCATAACAATAAAAACAAGGCCATCGGAATTGTAATTGGATTTTTGAAGTGGTACGCCGCTAGAATAAATACAGTCTCCAACTAATAAAGTAAAATGCCCCGTTGCTCCTGGCCCCAAAACGATCCGTTGATGATTGAGTACCACGATCGCGAGTGGGGTGTACCTTTGCGTCACGACCAAAAACTATTTGAGTTTATGGTTCTTGATGCTTTCCAGGCCGGCCTAAGCTGGCGGACCGTTTTGCATAAACGGGAAAATTTCCGCCGCGCTTTTAATAATTTTGATGTCGCAAAAATCGCCCGCTATAACGACGCTAAGTTTAAAAAACTCCTCGCTGATGCGGGCATCATCCGCAATCGAGCGAAAATAAAAGCCACTATTCAAAACGCTATTGTCTTTCAAGGAATTCAAAAAGAGTTTGGCTCGTTTAATAAATACATCTGGGGCTTTGTCGGCAATAAGCCAATTATCAATAAATGGAGAGCAGAAAAACAAATTCCTACCCACTCAAAAGAATCCGACGCCATGAGCATCGACCTCAAAAACAGTGGATTCAAATTCGTCGGCTCAACTATTTGTTATGCTTTTATGCAAGCCGCCGGTCTTGTGAACGACCACCTCGTTAGCTGTTTCCGCTATAAAGAATTAAAATAAGAAAAATTTTATGTCTCGCATTATCGCCCACTTAGATATGGACGCTTTTTTCGCCGCGATTGAAGAGCGCGACCGCCCGCGTCTTAAAGGCTTGCCTATTGTCATTGGCGCCGACCCCAAAGGCGGCCATGGGCGAGGCGTAGTTTCAACGGCTAACTACAAAGCTCGCGAATATGGCATTCGTTCTGCTATTCCCATTAACCGCGCCTGGGAGTTTTCTGAAATTGCGCGCCAAGCCGGAAAGCCGCCCGCTGTTTTTTTAGGCGGCGATTATCACCACTATATCGAAGTTTCGGAGGAGATTTTTGCTGTTATAAAAAAATTCCTAGAGGAGGCTTGCCCGCCTAAATTTTCCGGAGAAAATTTTGAGCGGGGTGGTCTTGATGAAATTTATCTAGATATCAGCTTTACCGAAAATTTTAATGACGCCGGCAAGTTAATGAAAAAAATAAAATCCGAGATAAAAGAAAAAATTAAACTTTCTTCTTCTGTTGGAATTGGCCCCAACAAGCTAATCGCCAAAATCGCTTCAGATTATAAAAAGCCGGATGGGCTTACTATTATTACCCCCAAGGATGTCCAAAAATTTCTCGACCCGCTTCCAATTCGCAAGATTCCAGGGCTAGGCCCTAAAACAGAAATTCAATTAGAAAAAATTGGAATCAAAACCATCGCCGACCTTCGTAAAATTTCCGAAGAAAAAATGAGTAAGGATTTCGGCAAATGGGGGAGCGCGCTTTTTAGCCACGCTCGGGGCGAAGACGACAGTCCCGTCTCCAACGAGCGGGAAGTGAAATCAATCGGCGAGCAAGAAACTTTTGAAAAAGACACTCGCGATTCCGGTTTTATCACCGAACGGCTAGAATCCCTTTCGGCCTATGTTTTTAAAAGATTCAAAGAAAGCGGTTTTAAAACTTTTCGTTCTGTTACTATAACGGTTCGTTTTTCTAATTTCGAAACAAAAAATCGCAGCCACACTTTCTCCCTACCCTTCGAAGATTCAGCGAAGAATGGTGAGACCAATCAAGGTCAGGCAATGTTGAAATTTGAAGCCTTGAAACTTCTTTTGCCATTTCTCGACACGCGGGAAAATCCTAAACGGCATCTAATTCGCCTGATCGGCATCCGTATCGAAAAATTTTCGTAAGGCACATGTTAATATGCTAAAATAATTAACATGGAAACAACAAATAGCTTTAATGATCCTATTGGTGCTGCGGTCGAACCAGCTAATCCCGTCCCACCTAGTCACTCGCATCTTTCAAAAAAATTAATTATTGCCTTTATAGCCGCCGGCGTCGTTATCGTTGGCGGCGCTGCTTTCGGTTTTACTTATTTTCAAAACGAAGACCCAAGCCAGGTTGTAAATAAAGCCGTTGCCAACTTGAGTAAAATTAAAAGCGAAGAATTTTCCATTGAGATTAAAAGTGAAATAAGCGATGGTTCATCAAAAACCGATAGTTTACCTCTGTCACTTTTGAGCAATAACAAAATTGTGGTTATTTTTTCCGCCCTTGGAGGTTTTGATATTAACGACCAAGCCAATCCTAAGGTTTTTGCCAATCTAAAATTTGATGCGAAACAAGGAATAAAATATTCAGCCAACGTTGATTTAGACGGAAAATTTATTGATAAAATCTTGTACTTAAAACCGAATAATCTTAACCTAGCGGATTTCTTTGGAGGCAGCGCTGCCACAAATCCCCTGGATCAATTTAAAGATAATTGGATCAAAATTGACTTTAACAGCGCGAAGGAAAATATTTCTACCGAAGAAGAAAATTATCTTAAAAGCTATTTTGAAAAGTATCTTTCATCGAGCAAATTTAACCAATTTGCTGATTCTCTCCAAAATTACCATCTTCTCATAGTCACTAAAAATTTCCCCAAAGAAAAAATGGAGGGAAATAATGTTAATCATTTTGCTTATTCAATCAATAAAGATGAAGCAAAAAAGTGGTATCTGGATATGATGAATATCATGTCTGGTCAAACCGTTGGCGCAAGCCAATCCCAATATCTTACGAAAGCAGTGGACAAAACTTTTGATTCAATTGGAAATATTGATGGAGAAATTTGGATTGGTGATAAAGATTATTTTATCTATAAAATTTCCAGTGGCTATCAAAGCAATAGCACAAGTTCTTATACTCCATCCTATAATTTTTCTTCAACTATCTCTTATAAAAATCACAATAAGCCGATTAATGCTGATGTTCCAGCCCAATTTACCGATATTAAAGAAGTTATCACCGCCTTAATGGGGGATCAACTGGTTCAATCAAAAGACACAACTGTTTTCTCTGATCTTTCCACCCTTAACTCCGCTATAGCTCTCTATCTCTCGGACGTTGCTAATCCGTATCTTTGCAAAGATAAAAATACTATTTACGCTACCTCTAAAATAACCGTTCCGCCGGGCTGGAAATTGGGCTCCAATGCCGGCCGAGATAATGTTGACGGCACCGGTTGGATACCAGTCAATTTCACTTCAATTAGTACTGGTGCTCCAATTGCTCATCTTCCACTTCCACCAACAGATAAAAATTCAACCAGCACCGACAAAGAGGTCTACATCTTTGTCTGCGACCCGCAAATCCACACTTACGAGTTGAACGCCAAAATAAAAAGCGAGAAATTTGCTAGTAGTTCCGAAAAGGATGGTGGTGACGATCCTTACTCCTACGAAGTTGGCATTGCTCCCGGTTTAAAATTAATTCCCGGAAGCATTTTGGATAAAATTAAAATTATTCCGTAACGTTGGGGATATCTTCCCTTGAAAGTTAAAATATAACGAACATAATGGAAACGTGGGAAGGGCGGAATAGGTAGTATATTTGCCAGAACGCATTGTGTTTTTTATAACGTAATTTTTTTGCGGTCTTTATCGGCCTCTCTTGACATCCAATTTTTAAAGGAAGAAAATACAACTAAAGAAAAGGTCGGATTCAACATACTTTATTCTAGTATTTTTTATTATGACCAAGAAAATCATTGTTTTCGCGATTGTTATTGTTGCTTTTGGGGTGATGTTATTTGCGGGCTCTAATAAGGCGTTGGCATATAAGCACTCCCATCAATGTCGTATCGTAGGCAACATATTTGATCCGGGACCAGGGGAAGGTCAAGGACATGTTGTGTGTACAGATGTATACGCGTACTAAGTTCCGGGTATTAAAGTAATAACACAGTTCTATAAAATAAAAAGCGCCCCCATGGGAGCGCTTTTTATTTTATAGAAGAGAACTCTTCTCTTCCTATTTGACTTTTTTTAATATAAATATATAATGTAGCCAGTTATTAACACTTGAAAATTTAACAAGAAAGGAAGGATAGAACAATGGGAATCAGGCATCTTTTGGTGTTTCTGGCCGTAGCTCTGGTGGTAGTTATTCTTGTCTCTTCCTGTGCTTTTGTGAGTGTGGGAAGTCTTGAGTACGCCAAAAATCGGGCAGACGAAGCCACTTTTCTCAACAGTGTTTTCAAAAATTATGCTGTTGATGTTCCGGCTGATTCAATCGCGCAAGATTCATTGCGAATGATGTTGCGAATAATTGAAATCATGGAAGGCAAAGACGACACCGTCTACTTCAGTAAATTACGGCGGATGAATCCGTTTACTGAGCCTCAAGTCGTTGACAGTCTCCTTCGGGTTTGGATATGTCGTCTTGATTTATTGTCAGGGCCGCAGACTCCGCAAAACGAAAAATGGGAAGAGCTCAAACGAAGAATTGTATTTTGTAATGAGCGCTACTATCCCCGTGAGAGTCATTTTGAATTTTGGGACGACATTCGGTCTCTGCTTGCAATTAAACTTGGCCCGCAGTTCAGTTCCTATGTTGTCACTAACATCTGTTGGGATCCCTATCAGGGGTATCTCACTCCCGAAAACACAAGGGGAAGATCGAAAAAAACTCCGACTTGTTTTATCGACAATATGGAGTTTGATACTCCGGAAGGAGCGCAAAGGTTCGGCTGCGAGGGAGATATGTCGGATATGAGGGCTCACAACATAGTTCCGTATTCCGGTGATGTTTCCTCTATTGGTTCCGCAACTGATGTAGCGGCAATTGCCCAAAAGCAGATGATGAATCAAAAAGAGAAGATTATTGAATCCCCCGGTATTCTCGTGAATTTATTTCCTGATGTAGAAGAAGAGCTTGATATTCCAGCTTCTGTGACGATATTGCCGCAAGATACTGGATATCTTTGTCTTCTAGCCGGTGGTGTCGGGCAGGAAAAAGTAGAAGCGGATTCAAACAACCTCGCAAGTATTTCGTTCAAACGTCGGGCTCTGCGCGATCTTTCGATTCCTGAAGATCTACATCTTGATTTTGATAGTTCAACCGTGTTGTACAAAGCGAAACACATAAAGGGCTACTGTTATCCTTTTTCCTTCGTATATCCTTTGCCCGATTCAGGTAAGTATCTACTTATTGCCTCTGCTTCAAATGCTCGTGGCTTAGGGGTGATAACTGCATCCGTACATGTTCCCTCAGTCATGCAGTCATCCGACAAAATCTCGGGGCTTATGCTTCTTGATTCGCCGATGAAGCCAATCTTTGAGTCTAACGGGTCAACGCGATTTTCCTACCGCGGTTGGTCATTCCATGGGAAACCGCAGGCAACTTATGATCGCGGGGACTCTGTTTATCTTTTTGTGGAGGTGAAAAAACCTGACTCCGCTGAGAATAAAATTGGATACGATATCGAGGCGGAAGTGTATCTAAAACCAGTATCCAATAGAGAGGGTGAAGCGATCTTTGGCCCCGTGAAGGTTTTGGAAGTGCTCAACGTAGTGAGAGATTCGTTAGGAAGGCCGTTGAAATCTCGCCTGCCCGGGAGCCATTCTTCGGGAAAACTCCCCGAGCAAAATTCGCGTACGGGAAAGTCTAGTGAACTTGTAGCTTCTAAAAGCTATCACACGAATGAGTTTTTCCCAACGCAGGAATTGATTGCTCTGTCTTTCAAAATTCCGAAGGATTTCAAGAGACATACTTACGCGAATTGTCGCATTGAGGTGCACATAAACGGAAAACCCGCAGAGTGGACCTACCGAACAATTCGGATTCTCTGATTTAAGTAAGTTTTTTACTAAGCCTCGGCTTCGTAGAAAGCAAACGCCCCCAAAATTTGGAGGGCGTTTTTTTAGTCTAAAAAATATTTATAGTTATCAATAGGTTATAATTGAATTATGTTGAAAAACCAAAACGGCCTGGAATATCTTGCCCTTGAATTTATAAAAGTTACCGATGTCGCCGCTATTGCCGCTTCAAAGTGGATCGGCCGCGGTAAAAAAAAATTAGCCGACAAAGCCGCCGTTGATGCGATGCGCCAAGCGTTAAATCAAATTGATTTCCGCGGCGAAATTGTCATCGGCGAAGGAGCTAAAGATGAATCCTTTGAACTTTTTATCGGCGAAAAAGTTGGCCGGGGGAAAGAGCCACTTCTAGACATCGCCGTCGATCCTCTTGAATGTACTTCTTCTGTTGCTTTTGGTCGGCCAAATGCTTTAACCGTAATCGCTGCCGGTCCCCAAAACACGCTCTATAAGGCAATTGATTCTTATATGGAAAAAATTGCCGTCGGCCCGGAAGCCGCAAAAATTATTAATCTTGATGCGCCCGTCAAGGATAATCTTAAAAAAGTGGCACAAGCTTTAGGAAAAAAGATTCCCGAAATTACTGTTGCCGTGCTCGATCGGCCTCGTCACGACGAATTAATAAAAAAAATTAGGTCGGCCGGCGCCCGCGTTCAACTTTTTACCGACGGCGACATTGCTATGTCCATCGCCACCTGCCTTCCCGATTCCCCGATTGATATTTTAATCGGCACCGGCGGCAGCACCGAAGCCGTTCTTTCTGCGTCTGCGCTAAAATGCCTAGGTGGAAATATTATTTGCCGCTGGCAACCAAAAGATGAATTGCATAAAAAACGGCTTCAAGTTGCGGGTATCACCAATCTCAAAAAAGTTTTTGCCATTGACGATCTAGCCAAAGGTAACGATTTGATTTTTGTTGCCACGGGCGTTGTCTCGGGTCCGATTTTAGACGGTGTGGTTTCTAAGTACTCGAAAGTCATCACTCATTCAGTGGTAATGTCTCTAAATCCGCGCGTTATTCGTTTTGTCAGCACCCATCATATATAATTAAACAATGATTAATAAACAAGAAAAATTGGAAACTATTAAGAAAATATTTAGCCAAAATCGCGGCATTTTGGCAGCTGACGAAAGTATTCCGACTGCCACCAAGCGCCTCGCTTCTATCAATTTGGAATCCACGCCTGAAACGAGGAAAAAATATCGGGAAATTTTTCTAACAACTCCGGAAATTGAAAAATACATTAGCGGTGTGATTTTTTTTGATGAAACTTTTCGCCAATCTGTAAATGAAAAAATATTCCCCCAGTTTCTAGCGGAGAAGGGGATTATTCCTGGCATTAAGGTTGATAAGGGCGTTATTGAATTTCCCGCCTCCCCAACCGAAAAAATAACCGATGGTCTAATCGGTCTGCCCGAACGGATGGCCGAATACTACGCCCTCGGTGCTCGCTTTGCTAAATGGCGGGCGATCATCACAATCGGCGAGGGAATTCCCACCGACGCCTGTATCCAAAAAAACGCCGAGATTCTCGCGGAGTACGCCAAGGATTGCATTGAAGTAAACATAGTTCCCATTATTGAGCCCGAAGTCCTTCTGGATGGTGATCACACAATAGCGAAAAGCGAAGAAGTTACAACGAAAACATTGCAAGTTGTTTTTCAAAATCTAAAAAATCTCCAAATTCCTCTTGACGAAGTAATTTTAAAAACCAGTATGGTTATTCCCGGTAATAAATCAGGTGAACCAATGGATTCAAATAAAATTGCCGAAGCCACTGTTCGTTGTCTTAGGGCCAGCGTTCCTAATGAGCTCGGCGGCGTTGTCTTCCTATCCGGCGGCCAAACTCCCATTCAAGCCACCGAAAATCTAAACGTTATCGCTAAGCTTGGTCCGTTCCCGTGGCCGCTAAGTTTTTCTTATGCTCGCGCTCTCCAAGGGCCATCCCTAAAAATTTGGCAAGGTAAAGACGAAAACATTCCCGTCGCCCAAGCGGAATTCATTAAACGATTGAAACTAAACTCCGCCGCCGTCAAAGGCGTTTACGACGCCGCGATGGAGTAAATTATCTATTTAAGTAAGTAACCGTTAATTGTAAAACAGTGGCAAACAAAACCCATATTAAATATGGAATTTGTATATATGCAATCCAGCGTACGTGGGGATAAATAGCGATTATTGCCCAAATAAGCGTACCTAGTACTAATAAAATATCGATTGCCGCTAATAAATTGTTTTTTAATCCGAATTGCAAGGGAGTAAAAGAAAAATTGAAAATAAGATTTAGAAGAAATGGCAGGGCTACAAAAAGGGAAATCTGTTTTTGCCACGCCATTATAAAAACCTTACCAAAAGACAAGGCGATTAAAACATAGAGAAATGTCCATACGGGGCCGAAGAGCCAAGAGGGCGGCGCCCACGAAGGCTTTATTAATTTTAAGTACCAGGTATATGAATTCATTTTTTAATTTATTATTTTTTTTAGTTCTTTCAGTCCGGTGCACCGCCAGTTTATCTCAGCGGTTTTTTTCTCTTCACTTACCACGCAAGCGGGATTGCATCCTTCGCGGATTGAATTTAGATTTGCATCGTACCACCATGTTTTTGAATTTTTATTGTAAATACCAGCCGTTAATGTCTCGCCGCCTTTAATGCATGATTTTTCAGCAATTACGCGAGCTTCGGTTTCGGAAAGAAGGCTATCCATTTTAGGGCAAAGAGTAAATTCGCAATTCGGGCCAGTGCGGCCCACGGCCGATCCGTCGGGACAAAGCTTAGCTTCCTCGGTGCAAGCCACTCCATTATTATCGCCAAAATTAAATTTATATATTTTCTGCCCAACAATAAAAACTCCAACTATCACTAAAACAACAACAGCAATTATTATATTTTTCTTCGTCATAATTTTTTTAATTTCTAGTCTAAATTGTTCCTGACATCATCACTATATAACAAAAAAAAATACTCGCAAGAAGTATCTTTTTTTGTAAATGCGG
>Ga0172379_10000752_pt1 | contig 76278 bp, 62 predicted proteins | sample GrowelOW334metaG_FD_119756 | JGI IMG/M metagenome (GOLD analysis project Ga0172379, IMG submission 119756) | Groundwater microbial communities from an aquifer near a municipal landfill in Southern Ontario, Canada - Groundwater well OW334 metaG | ecosystem: Environmental > Aquatic > Deep...
GAGGTCTTTGATTGCAGACTTAAGGAAAGATACGATGTACAAAATTTATCCAAGACCGAGTTGTTTCATTGCAGAGGATAAATCTACACCTCGATCACCCTTTGAAGTAGCCTTTTTTTGGAGGACAAGTCTCTTTCTTAATCGATCTTTAATGATGAGTCCTTCATCAGGGTCACCATAAAGTTCTATTAGTTTTTGTTCGACTACATTAGAAAGAATTTCGGTGAATTCTTTCTTAGTCATTTGAGCCAAAGTTGAGGTAGCCATATTATTGTTCCTTTCTTTAACAATAATAAGTAATCTACCGAAGAATATCAATATAGGTTTTGCTGCCTAACCTCTTTAATCCTCCAGATGTATCAGCCTTTGGCTGAGGCGGATAGGAAAGAGAAAAATTTCCGCCAGAGGCGTATCCGCCTTTAGCGGACATTCCGCAAACACAGGTGTTTGGATAGAATGTTCGTTGTTGTTGGTGTGCAAAAATTTTTAATAAATAAATAATTTGTTTTGCTTATGTAAAACGAGAATGGAAATCTTTAAATAATTAATTTGGTAGTGTTGGAGTTTTACAACCTGTCGCACAAGGCGTGATAACACGGCGGTATATGTGTGTAATCTAATAATATCATCTAAGGAATGTGGTTAATGAGAAATTCAATGAAACGAATAATACTATCAGCAATTGTAATAATTCTGGGATTGAGCGATTATGGTTTTGGACAAAAAGAATTTATGACAGTGAACGGAAGGAAAATAGAGGTTTTTATTTCCGGACTTGAAAATAATCAACCCGGTAAACCTGTAATTGTCTTTGAAAATGGAATGGCAACTAAATATGATTATTGGAAAAACATAATTAATGAAGTTTCCAACACCTCCGTTGTTTTTTCCTATAACCGACCAAGAATTGGAGAATCTGAAAATGACAGCCTGCCTCCAACAGTAGAACATATTAATCGTAACTTAAAATCAATGCTCTTAGAGAAGGGTCTTAACCCGCCATATCTGTTAGTTGGTCACTCATTCGGCGGTGCATACATCAGAAGTTTTGCATCAAAACACCCGGAAGAAATTGCCGGGCTAATTTTTGTGGATCCAATTGACTTCACTAAAAAGGGAGATGACGGTGATCTTCCCTATTTAGAAATTGGATTAACAAAGCACCAAATCGATTCTATGTTTGCAAAACCGTATACTAAATTCAAAGAAAAGCTTTATGAAGAAATGCCGAATTTTTATGTTGAGGAAGTGAAAATATCCAGTCAGTTAACCAAAAATGATTTTAAAGATTGCGATAGCATCCCCCTGCCTGATGTTCCGGTTCATTTTATTAAAGCGGGTGAATATCCCAAAGGACCCGATGATCGGGGAGAAACTAGTTTTGATAAAAAGAAATTGTTTAGAATTAATAATAATATTCAAATGAAGCGCTGGATTGAATTATTAAATCCTCTTAAATATGGGAAGCTAATTTATTTATCAAATTCGGGGCATTATATCCCCACAGACGATCCTGAAACAATTATCACAAGCATTAGGCTGGCTCTGAATGATTATGGAAGAATTCAAAAAGAAAAAGCAATCAAGGAATAGGATAATCACACATAATCCGCTGCGGCTAATGAACTCACACCAGTTGCGGAGGAAGAGTAAAAGGCGAAACGTTTAGATATTGTTTTTGTAAAAAAGGAAGAATGATATCCCGATTTTAGAGGAGAGTAATTTCGTCATTTTGGGTGTGGAGAATTTTAATAATTAAATGGTTTGTTTTACTTACGTAAAATGAGAATGGAAATCTATAAATAATTAATGCGGCGGTGTTGGAGTTTAAGATAACACGGCGGTATATGGCAAAATGTAACTTTAAAACTTATTACAGAATCAAAAAATGGAAAAATAATGAAAACAATTACTCGTATTGTTTATTTGTTTGTTTTACTACTAACAAACCAGATGATCGCACAGCAGTGGTGGACTGTAGGTGCAGCCGGTTTTTCTGATAGCTCATCATATTACACCTCAATTGTAATAGATGGAAACGGAACGCCTTATGTTGCATATCAGGATGCTGGAAATTTATCTAAGGCAACCGTAAAGAAATTTGACGGCAGCAGTTGGGTGGGTGTAGGTTCAGCCGGTTTCTCTGCCAATACAGCAGAGTACACCTCAATCGCAATAGATAGCAGCGGAACTCCTTATGTGGCTTATATGGATTATGGAAATTCATTTAAAGCAACCGTAATGAAATTTTACAGCAGCAGTTGGCAAGTTGTCGGTTCAGTCGGTTTCTCTGCCGGTACAGCAGCTAACACCTCAATCGCAATAGATAGCAGCGGAACTCCTTATGTGGCATATAAGGATGGTACAAAATCAAACAAAGCAACGGTAATGAAATTTGACGGCAGCAACTGGGTGGTTGTCGGTTCAACCGGTTTCTCTGCGGGTGCAGCTGGTTACGTCTCAATCGCAATAGATAGCAGCGGAACTCCTTATGTGGCATATTTGGATTATGCAATTTCAAATAAAGCAACCGTAATGAAATTTGACGGCAGCAACTGGGTGGTTGTCGGTTCAGCAGGTTTCTCTGATAGTACAGCAACTTACACTTCAATAGTAATCGATGGAAGCGGCACTCCTTATATCGCATATCAGGATTTTGCAAAATCAAATAAAGCAACCGTAATGAAATTTTACGGGGGCAGCTGGCAAGTTGTCGGTTCAGCAGGTTTCTCTGCAGGGCAGGCAGACTACACCTCAATCGCAATTAATGGAAGCGGCACTCCTTATGTTGCATATAGGGATTATGGAAATTCAAATAAAGCAACCGTAATGAAATTTGACGGCAGCAGCTGGGTGGTTGTCGGTTCAGCCGGTTTCTCTGCAGGGCAGGCAGAGTACACCTCACTCGCAATAGCCCCGAATAGTATTCCTATTGTTGCATATATGGATGGTGGAAATTCATCTAAAGCAACAGTAATGAAATATACTGTAAATCAAATCGACCCTTTGCCGGTAGAACTGACCTCATTTAATGCATCAATAAATGGAAGTAAAATAATACTTAACTGGCAGACTGCAACGGAAATTAATAGTTATGGATTTGAGGTGGAAAGATTACAAGATTGCAAGATTTCAAAATTGCACGATTGGGAAAGGGTTGGATTTGTAAAGGGAAACGGAAACAGTAATTCTCCTAAAGAGTATTCGTTTATTGATAATAACCCTGGTGCCGGAAAATATCTCTACCGCTTAAAACAATTGGATAATGATGGGAAACATACCTACAGTAAAGAAGTAGAAGTAAATTTTATTACTCCAACTGCGTATGCATTAGCACAGAATTATCCGAATCCGTTTAATCCAAATACAGTAATCAGTTATCAGTTATCAGTCGTCGGTAAAACATCAATAAAAGTTTACGATATGTTAGGAAATGAACTTGCAACTTTGGTGAATGAAACAAAAGAGCCCGGTATTTACAACGTTGCATTTAATGCAAGTAATCTTGCAAGCGGAATATACTTTTATAAAATAGTGAGCGGCAATTATTCCGACATTAAGAAAATGATACTACTTAGATAAACGCTACAGCAAATAAATTCAATGCGGGTCCCGCAAGAAAACTGCGGGACAAGCTCAGTGGAAAACCACGCCGTTATATGTTTAGGAAACAGTCTTGATGTTGTCGTAATATGGGCTTATATTTAGTCCAGAATAAAGACAATAAAAGGAGACAAAAATGAAAGACATCTTAGTTGCAAATGATATAATCCCGGTTGGTCAATTCAAAACCGGGTTGGCAAAATATCTAAAAGAAATCCAGAACAAGCGTAATTCTTTGATAATCACGCAAAATGGAAAGCCAGCCGGAGTATTAATCTCTCCAACGGAATTTGATGATTTGAGACAGACAAAACTTTTCATCGATTCAATTTCACGAGGTTTATCTGCTTCTGAAAAAGGAGAACTATTATCTACTTCACAGCTTAGAAGTGAAATGCAAAAAGCAAGAGCCGTGAAAGAAAGATGAAAATATTCTGGACCAAAGAAGCATTGTTTCGCTTACAAGAAATTGAAGAATACATTTCAAGAGATAATCCAGTTATAGCAATTGAATTTGTTGAGAAGTTAATATCGCTTGCGGAAACATTACTAGAGAATCCGGGAAAAGGTAGAATTGTGCCTGAATTATCGTTGGAGAATATCCGGGAGTTGTTACATAAAAATTATCGTATCGTTTACCTGGTTAAGAAAAACTCGGTAGATATTCTTACAGTATTTGAAGGACATCAATTATTGAAAAAAGAAGAAATATTTAAAAGTAAAAACCGATAAGCGAATATAAAACGCTGCTCAACTCGGACGGTCATGTATAAGGCGGGGTAGACTGTTTTATGATGCGACAAGAGGAGAGAAATGCATTAGGAACTTCGGTAATTTGAAATTGCGAATGCCGCTAAAGCGCCACAAGTTTAAGAATGAAGACGCCCCTCGACTTTACATGGAAAGACGATGAGATCGAGGAACATGAGAAAATTTCAGAATTACAAGCATGGCAGGGCCTGTAATGAATTGAAAAGATTTTTTGTTTTTTTTTGGTGAACAAAAAAAAATGGTTTAGTTTTGTCTATAATAATTATTGAGAGATTGGATGGGTTTTATTTCTGAAATAGTTTTACATGGTTTCAAGGCGCTACGATGCGGGGTAAATGAGATATTACCTTTCTATGCTTATACCAGGATTTTAACAACTTATCACGCTAAGCGTGATAACATACCGTTATGCAAATAATATGAAAGAGGAGAAATGATAAAATCTTTATTGCTGTACTCATTGGTAATGATTTTTGTGGTAATTGCTTTTCCCGGATGTTCTATCGTTCCCAAAAGTTTTAAGGAAACAACACTTGATGATATGTACCCAATTTTAACGGATGAACAATATCAAGAGATGAAAACACTTAATAGTGATGAGGAATTAACTAACTTTCTTGATACATATTGGCACAATCTTGATTCAACTTCATGTACAAGTGAGAATGAATATAAAACTGAATACGTGCGAAGATTAAAATATGCTAATGAACATTTTCCTGATAGTCGGGGTTGGGGGAGGTCAGACCGCAAAAGAATCTATCTAGTTTATGGACCTCCGGACTATATCGAGAGATATGCATCTACGGAAAATCGGATTGGGGCTTTTTCGAGAATGAAATCAATAGAGATTTGGCTTTACATGAGTCCGGGCAAAAACAACTCTTTTCCTTCGCAAGGGAATAACTTTGATAAGGGAGAGAAGAAGTTTCTCTTTGCTGATGTAACTGGAGTTGGGATCTATAAGATTCTCTATTCATCCGAAGATAATGGAGATATTGATATAAGGATGTTTAATCCATAATGATTTTTCCACCCGGCCGCCTTACCTTGGCGTGGTGAACTGTTTTTATTGCGGCATTGTTCAAGTTCTTGGGTTGGGTTAAAGAGGTAGGCATTGTAATTTAAGGTTGTACTCTTAAATAAAATTATTTCAGCCAAAGGCTGATGAGCCACATGCTCAAAAATTTATAGGCAATGGTTTTTCATTATGTCATTCAGGTTCGGGGTTGATTCCGCAAGAAAACTGCGGGACAAGCTCAGTGGAAAACCACGCCGTAAGGAACTCAAAAGAATATGAATGAGATTGAAAAACTTGGCTTTGATAAATGGTTTCAAGATAAGATTGATTTATCTAAAATGACCGATTATCAAATTGCAAGAGTAATAAGTGTGAATAAAAATAGTTTTGTTGTATCAAACGGGAAGAAGGATATTTATGCCGAAGTAACCGGGAAATATTTATTCAATTCCGATTCGTCCCTGGATATACCGACTGTTGGGGATTGGGTCTATGTGCAATTCTTCGATGACGATTCGTTAGCTATTATTCACGATATCTTTCCCCGGAAATCATTATTGAAAAGAAAGACCTCCGGTAAAAAAATTGAATATCAACTACTTGCTGCGAACATAGATACGGCAATAATTATGCAATCACTTGATTCCAATTTTAATTTAAGGAGACTGGAGCGTTACTTAGTGATGATAAACGAGAGTAACATTACTCCGGTTATTTTCCTAAGTAAAAGTGATCTTATAAGTAGCGGCGAGATCGAAAGCAAGAAAAACGATATTTATAAAATCTTACCAGAGATTAAAATAGCGGCATTCAGCAACAACAATTTGTCGGATATAGAAAACATTAAAACACTCTTTACTCCTTCGAAAACATTTTGTTTGCTTGGATCATCCGGGGTTGGGAAAACCACTTTATTAAACAACCTGATACATCAAGACCTATACAAAACACAACCAATAAGAGAGAAAGACGGAAGAGGGAAACATACCACTACACGCCGTGAACTTATCGTTTTAGAAAACGGATCGATTGTTGTTGATAATCCCGGAATGCGTGAACTTGGAATAATGTCTCTTGATTCGGGACTTGATGATACCTTTAATGAAATTGCAGAGTTATCAAAACAGTGCCGCTATGCAGATTGTACCCATACTATTGAGAAGGGGTGTGCAATTTTAAAAGCCGTTGAACTGGAAAAAATAACAACCGAGCGATATAATAATTATATAAAAATCTATAAAGAATCCTTGTATAACGAAATGTCATATTTTGAAAAGAGACAGAAGGACAAAAAATTCGGTAAATTTATTCACACGTATATGAAAAATAAAAAAGATATAAAATAGTATCTAACCTCTTCGATAAATAAAAATCCACGCTAAGTCGTGGCTGGCAAGAAAAACGAAAGCGATAATCTTTTATAATTAAGGCGGTGTTGAATATGCACAACTTGTAACACAAAGCATGGTAAAACACCGTTAGATGTTTACAGATCAACAAGGCTAAACCGAATATTTCGACAATAAAAAAAGATACTATGGAAAATTATTTTGATAAAACATTTGAGTTACGATATTCTGAAATGGATAAATCCGGAGAGGCTTCACCAACCACCATCTTAACGCTGCTAGAGGAAACGGCTGCGGACCATTGTTATTCAATAAATACTAGTTTATATAGCCTAAAAGAACAAGATCTGGGATGGGTGTTGCTTTCCGGGATTATTCAAATGGAGCGCTATCCCATTTATAAAGAAAAGATAACCATTAGAACATGGTTGTCAAGCTATTCATTTATAAAAGGAATTAGAGAAAATATTATTTATGATGAACTGGCGAACGTTATAGGAAGAGCTAAAGGTTTATGGCTTTTCTTTGATATTAAAAGGAGGAGACCGGTTCAAATATTTGATTCAATAAAAGAGCAGTGGTCTTGCTGCGGTGAAGAATCAATAAAACAGAATATTGCTAAAAATATAGAAGCACCAGATTCTGCAAGTCACGTTAAAAAATATGCGGTTAACCGGTTTGATATAGATATGTATCAGCATTTAAATAATATTAGATATTTACAATGGGTAATCGATTCCATTGACGAAGATATTGTTGATACCTATTATTTGGCTTCTATAGAAGGACGGTTTGTTGCAGAAGCTAAAAATGGTGAGTCAATTATATCTTTAACTAAGAAGGATGTTAATGACAATTCTTTTATCCATATTATAAAAACTCAAGATAGTAATAAGGTTTGTGCCACAGCAAAAACAATATGGAGAAAAAAAATAAACCAGTAACAACGCAGAACCTCTTTGCCAGCAAAGAATCTACACCAAGGCGTGATAGGACGGAAAAACAAATATCGCTGACATTCCACCTCAGCGGATGCGTAGATACAGTGTTTTCTGTTTTTATTTCTTCCTATTAAATCATTTTTACTAAAACCCCTGATTACTTGCGTCTCTTCCGTCATCAAGACTTCTGTCTCTTCTATCTTTATAATCATTAATCATATAAGTAATTCCAAGAGAAATACTCCGGCTCCGGTAAGGGGTGTAAACGGTGTGGTAGAAAAAGTCGGTGCCAAAGGTTTGTCTATCGTAAACATTCGTATTTAAAAGATCAGAAACCGAAAGATTGATTTTCAATTTTTTATTCCACACCGACTTGCTTAAATAGACCGAAAGATCGGTCTGCCGGTTGCTTACATATTTTTTGCTTTCGGTTTTGGGAGCAAATCTAAAATAGAAATTGGCATCAACTTCCCACCAGAGTTTCAGCCCTAAGTTGACATTCATCCATTTTCTGTAACCCCAATCGGAAAGATCTTCGGCAAGATATTGACCGATTTTTTTTGTGTACGTATATCCCAACTGAACATTAACCATATTAATAAAATCGGGAAGATGAAACGGCATCATCGGGCCGTTATAGTAGGGCAAAGTCAGCTCAACTCCGTACGTCTTGTTTGAAGAAAGATTTACCGGACTGCTGAACGTAACGCTGTCGTTCTTGTTAGCCATTACATTTTCAAATTGATCGGTTGTATAATTATAGTAAACGTTGAGGTATTGTGATAACCCGAGAGCATAGGAATTTATAAACGAAGGTTTGATGGCAGGATTTCCTTCCCGATAACTATTTGGACCATTATATTGTTTAAATGGATTGACGTAATACATTTGCGGATACCGTACACGTCGAAACACGTTGAACGTTAGTTGAAACAAGTCATTGAATTTATAAGAAAGATTGAGGTTCGGAAAAAAGTTCAGGTAACTTCCGGAGAAGTTCTCTCCAGTTGTTTTTTGTTCCCCGTTCGTGTTCAGGTCCTCAACCCGAACACCGGTTTTTATGCCAATATTACCAAAATTATTAGAGTAGGTTACATATATCGCATGAATGTTTTCTTTGTAACTGAATAGATTGCTCAGGAGTAAACTATCACTCCAATTAAATGTTGTATAAGAAAAATCCATGCTGTTATAATTGTTCTCTCTAGTTCTCAAAGTTAAATTGTAGCCGGCTTCAAATTTGCCGAGTGTGGAAGGGACAACATATTCAACTTTACTAATAAACGTATTGGCTTTTTCATCGGTTGACGTGTTATGAAGTTGTGGATAATAGGGATCATAGCTGTATGCAGTGTTCAGTTCCGAACTGGAAGGGTTTGCCATGTTCGTAAAGTAGGCATCAAAAGTAAGTTCATGTCCTTTCGCATCAAATTTCTTTTTATAAAAACCATACAGCGAATAATTGTTCGAACGAAAAAGTGTAGCATTGTTGCTATTATAGCCATACTGTAAAACCTGTAAATTATTTTCAGCATTGGTGCTACTTATTCCGTCAACACTATATTTAAATCTATTTACATTTCCATAAACAGTAAACGAATTATTGTCATCCACTGTGTAGTCAAAACCGAATTTGTAAAACTGCATATTCCCTTTAACATCATTTCTTCCATCCGAATTTAAGTAATATAAATTATCACTGTTGTAATTGTATTTCTCCGAGGAGGAATTATTGACAAAGCTCATCAACCCACCGGAGAAAGAACCGAACAAATTGAACTTTCCGCTTTTATAATTCAGATTTAAGCCGCCGAATGTTCTGTTGTTTGTTGATGAGTTTAAATTGATAGAGCCGCTATAGCTATCCGGATTTCCCTTTTTAGAAATGATGTTAAGAATATACGCCCCTTCGTCGGCGCTTTCTTTAGCCGAAGGAGATAAAACAACTTCAACTTGATCTACCATGGAAGCAGGAAGTTGCGCAAGCATATCGTTTGACATTTCAAACGGATGTCCATCCATTTGTATTTTTACCGCCTGGCCGCGGACGGTAATTGCATTTGTTTGGGGATCAACATCTACAGACCCGGTGTTTTTTAAAGCGTCGGTTAACGTGCCGGATCCTCCGGGAACTTGATCCATATTTATTACCTGTTTATCAACATGAAATTCAATCATCGGTTTAACCGTGCTGACAACGGCTTCAGGCATTACTATCATAGTGGAACGAAGCTTGATTATTCCTAAGCGGTAAGTTTTTTCTAACGGAATTGAATCGATAACAAATGTTTGGTATCCGAGCATCGAAAATTTTGCCCTTATGGTACTTTCAGCAATGTTGCTTGCGGTAAAATATCCTTTAGCGTCGCATGTTGTTTGCGCAAGGATTTTCCCATCGACCCGGGAAATGACCGTTACGTTAGCACCCGGTAGCGCGGTTCCTATTTCAGAATCTACTACACCGCCGGAGAGTTTGTATGTGTTTTTACTTTGTGAATAAATGAGACTCGAAAACATTAATAGAATAAAAATAAGTGAGGATCTCTTAGCCATACCATACCCTTGCAAAAAATAATTTTATTTTAAAAGTACCGATCAAATATAAATAATGACAAAATATTAATTGAGCCGTTCATCCTCTCTATTATCCATCCACTCAATTAAAGGAATGGTTTGTCTTTCTTCATTATAAAATGAGGGAGCCCGACTTCTGTAAATTCATCGCCAACGGTTTCGTATTTCAATTTCTCATAAAACGGAACCGCCGTTTTTCTTGCGTGAAGCGTGATAAGAGAGAAGCCTTTTACCGAAACAAACTTTTCCGAATAAAGAACAAGCATTTTACCAACACCTTTCCCTTGATAGTCTTCATCAACGGCAACCTGCCGCATTTTTATTTCTTTATTATCGATCGCCTTCATTAGTAGGCAGCCAACAAGTTTGTCTCCTTCAAAAGCGGCGAAATGAAATTCGTCTTTTTCTGAATTGAGCTGTTCCTGAGTGTACTTCAAGCCTAGCGGCTGGCGGAGAATTTTGTGGCGGAGTTCAATTTCTTTCTTGTGTTCTGTTCCACCGAATGCAATTTGCTTTATTTCAATGTTCATAATTGTAAAAGTGAATATCTAAAATATTTTGTAGTTTAATTTAGTCAATCACAAAGAGTATTTAAAAATGAAATTACCGATTTATCAAGTTGATGCTTTTACCTCAAAATTATTTGGCGGAAACCCTGCGGCTGTTTGTCCGCTTGAATCCTGGCTGGAAGAGAGCGTTATGCAATTCATCGCCGCGGAGAATAATCTTGCCGAAACAGCGTTCTTCGTTAAGAAAGAAAATTATTACGAGCTCCGCTGGTTTACTCCCGAAGCAGAAGTTGATCTTTGCGGACATGCAACACTCGCTTCCGCTTTTGTAATTTTTAATGTTTTAAAAAGTGAACGTGAAAAAATCACTTTTCAAACGCAAAGTGGAAAACTTGAAGTAACAAAAAAGAATGAATTGCTGATAATGAATTTTCCTTCTCGTAAACCGGTTGAAACAGAAATTCCCGATGGCTTAATTGAAGCTCTTGGTAAAAAGCCAAAAGAGGTTTTGCAATCACGCGATCTTCTTTTAGTTTATGAAACGGAAGAAGAGATCCTTTCGCTTCAACCCGATTTTACACTGCTAAAAAAAATAGATTGCTTCGGCTATATCGTAACTGCAAAAGGAGATGAAGTTGATTTTGTCTCCCGCTTCTTTGCGCCGAAAGAAGGAATTAACGAAGACCCGGTGACGGGTTCTTCGCACAGCACCCTCATTCCGTTTTGGGCTGAACGACTTGGAAAAAATGAATTACTCGCGGGTCAAATTTCTAAACGCGGCGGGGAATTGTTTTGCAAACTTCTTGGCGACCGTGTGGAAATTGCGGGTAATGCGGTTTTGTATTTAACAGGAACAATAGATATTTAATTGAGGCAGGCTTGGTAAGTTTTATTACACAAAAAAATATACTTAGTGTTTCTTTGTGCCCTTAGTGTCTTAGTGGTGAAAAACTCTTTACCACTAAGTCACTTAGAACACTTAGTTTCACTAAGAAAAAAATAGGATTAATAATAGATATTCGTAATCTCAATTAACTCTGCTTCAGGGTCTTTTTCTTTCAGGAAATTCACAAAATCAAAATTATAGTATTCCTGATGCGTTTGCTCAAAATCTTTTACCAAAGCTTCAATAGCAACGTGATCGAACGAACATTTGAAATAATTTTTTTCTTCCTTGTCGTCATAAGCCCGGTAATAATAAATTTTCTTATTCATAATATCTCCCGTGTAAATATGTTGTTAAACTAAGATTTTATCTGCATGTAAAAGATCGGAGAACAACTCATTCTTAATTGAAGCCGCATTTTTTCTGGCGTTTGCAAGCGAGTTGATAATATAACGGTTAGCAATAAAGATTTTTTTCGATTCAATCTCTGCTTCATTCAAAACCAAATAGCCGATGTACAAATAAGAATAAAGTTCTACTAAATCCTTTGCTGCAACATCCTGGAAGCTGGTATCTTTTTTATCAAGAACGTATTTGAGGCAATCAAGATAAATTTCGCGGATTTCTTTTAAATGGTTTGCAAGTCTTGTCAAACCGCCCTTGTATTCGCGTTGCTCTTTTTCTTCAAAATATTCTTTCATCACATCGTTGATAACACCCCCGGCAGCCGCAACTATCTGCATCTGCGAAGTTCCTTCGTAGATGTTTGTAATGCGTGCGTCGCGTGCAAGGCGTTCAACTTTGAATTCTTTCATGTATCCGGTTCCACCGTGTATTTGCAATGCGTCGTAGGTAATTTTATTTGCCGATTCCGTTAACGTGTACTTGCTTATCGGTGTTAAAAAGTTTGCAATCTTTGTTGCTTGTTTCAAGCGATTGTTTTCTTCGACGAAAGATTTCCCTTCGGTTTTTAATTTTTCAACTTGCTCTTCGAGTTTCTCTTTTGTATCGACCGATTTTGCCGCGCTGTAAAAAAGTGAACGGTTACTTTCAAGCAGCACTCTCATTTCAATTAACATGTTGGTAATAACCGGGATGTTGTAAATCGCTTTACCGAACTGTTCACGTTCGCGTGCATATTTTACAGCTTCTTCATAAGCGGCTTGCGAAATACCGAGCGCTTGTGCCGAAACTCCCATACGTGCGCGGAACATTAAATCAAGGACATATTTTATTAAGCCGAATTTTCTTTGTCCCACAAGCTGCGCCGGAGTATCGTTAAATTGTAATTCGCATGTCGGTGAACCGTGAATGCCAAGCTTATGCTCAATTCTTCTAATCACAACAGTTTTATCGGTACGGCAAACAAACATACTTAAACCGCGACCGTCTTTAGTTCCGGCTTCCGAACGGGCGAGCACTAAATGAACTTCGCCGTTTCCGTTGGTGATAAATCTTTTTACCCCGCGTAAAAACCATTCTCCTTTTTCATTTTGATAAGCTTGCAGTTTTACCGCTTGCAGATCCGAACCGGCATCGGGCTCGGTGAGCGCCATCGCGCCTGTATTTTCACCGGTGCAAAACTTAGGAATAAATTCCCGGCGCTGGTCTTCATTTCCGAATTTTTTAATAGTATCGGCGATATCTTGTAAGCCGAAAACATTCATCAACGAAGCGTCGGCGCGTGCAAGTATTTCTACCGCCATCATATAAATAGAGAAAGGAAAATTCAATCCGCCGTATTTGCGCGGAAGGATCATCCCCATCAGATCAGCTTGTCCAAGTTGCTTAAGAGTATCTTGAGTACCCTTTGCGTAAGTAACTTTTCCTTCCGAAAAAGTTGCTCCCTCGGTATCAACATCGGCGGCTCTGTCCGCAATAAAGTTTCCGGCTAAATCACCGGTTACTTCTAAAACTTTTTTGTAATTCTCAATGGCGTCTTCATAATTCACCGGAGCATAATTATATGTTTTTGCTTCTTCATAATTATCTTCGGTTATGCGAACAACTTCTTTTAACTCAAGTTGATTAAAATGAAATTGCAGATCGCTGTTATCTAAAAAGAAATTTGGCATAGTTCCTCTATTTCAATTTATGTTTATAGGCATCAATAAATTTTGGAATAATATCGGCGGCATCACCGACAATTCCATAATGCGCAATTTGGAAAATAGGTGCGTCGGGATCAGTGTTGATAGCAATAATTTTATTTGCTTCCTGCATTCCGGCACGGTGTTGAATTGCGCCGGAAATTCCGACTGCAATATAAAGTTTTGGGCGAACGGTAATCCCTGTTTGTCCCACCTGTCTTTCGTGCGGAACGAAGCCTGCATCAACAGCGGCACGGCTTCCGGCAACTTCTCCACCGAGAACGTGTGCAAGTTCGTGGATCAGTTTAAAATTTTCTTTTGTGCCGAGACCGTATCCGCCGGCAACAATTACCGGCGCACCTTTTAAGTTTACTTTGTTTTCCTGATGGAATTGTTCGATAATCTCAACCAATGCATCGGTTGGATCGGGAAGAAAAGGAATTTCTGTAATTTTTGTTTTGTTCGGTTTTTCAAGCGGAGATAATTCCATTACCCCTTCGCGAACCGTCGCCATCTGCACGGGATTATCGGGAGTAATAATCGTTGCAATAATATTGCCGCCAAAAGCGGGACGAATCTGGAGTAAAATATCTTTACATTCTTTTCCAAGATAAGTGATTGTATCGATCCGTAACTCGGTGCAATCGGCAGTCAATCCGCTTTTTGTGTTGGAAGCAACACGAGGAGCCAAATCTCTTCCGATAACTGTTGCACCGAACAGTACAATGCGTGGAGAAAATTTTATAATGAGATCATTTAATATTCTGCTGTAAGGAAGCGTTCGGTAGTTTTTTAATTCTTTGTGTTGAATTAACAAAACTTCGTTCGCGCCGTATTTAAAAGTTTCGGCGGCAATAGATTTTACATCTTCACCAATAACTACAGCTTTCAACGGTCCTTGCAGTTGCTCTGCTAATTTTCTTCCTTTACAAAGAAGTTCTAAACTAACATCCGCAGCTTTTCCGTTTCGTTGTTCAATAAAAACCCAAACTTCATTTGAGAGATTTTGCATAATTTTTTTTCTGTTTGTTTTTAGTCTGAATTATCTTCTTGCTATGGACTTTCTATCACGTTTCGAGCTGATTAACTCAACGGTTTTGTAAATTAATATTGATAGTAGAAAACATCGTTCGTTAATATACTTACCCTTTTAATTCTTTATTAAGTCTTTTCATATCTGCAACAACAGTTGGGATGCTAATTGCAATGGTGAAAGACCCACCATGACCAATATTGTTCCTTTGATCATAATATTGCTTAATCAAGTTGTAGTCGAATTGACCTTTCGGAGTAAGCAAAGCAACTCTATTCATAAAATGTAATGAGTCATTTGATTTTTGTTTATTAATAATATCCCATGCTCTATTTATTTTCCAATCCACCAGGTTAGTCGCTTTACTCTTAATAAGGCTATCAGAAATATCTCTTACTCTACCCTCAAATCGTGTAAACATAAAAAGGAAATAGGCTTGGTCATTTAGTTGTCTTTTCCTTGAATATTCTGCTTCTTTTTTATGATGGCCTCTTAAACGAGCTTGAACTTCTATGCTTGCATATTTATTATCAATCTCATTATAAATTGTTCCGAGTTCGTCAAAAATATTCATAGGTGATTATTTTTTTAGCAGTTGAAAAAATGATTGTTTAGTAAATTCAACTCCATTTTTTTTATCGCCATTAAATAATTGCCAATGCGGGGACTCAAACTGCTCTGCAAAATCTACAAGCATATAATTGCCTTTGGTCGATAATAGATCAATTCTTCCATTAGCTCCGACTATCCAGAGCCCTTTTGGCTTTAGTGTTAATACTATTTTATTGTCTTTGTAGATGTCAGCAGTTTCTATGTCCGTTGCACGGACACTGAATTCAGACATTAATTCCTCATACATTTTTAATTTTGAACCGCGCTTAATGTAATAATCACTACTCTTTAACCACAATTCTATTGTTGAATAAAGGTCTGAAACACGTTTTTTCCAATCATCAACTCTTTTGACTACGTGTTGTTTGTCAATTTTAATTGTTTTTTGCATCGTCATAAATTTTCTCTACCATTAATCAATAAATCATTTTATCAAATATAAATACTTTCAATGTGACATTATTCCCATTTTTTTATCCAAGAATATGATCTTCCAAAAGTTTGTCGATCAATATTCCGATGCCGTCTTTTGTTGGTTCTACTCTTGTTTGATTTCCACCTGCAAGGACAACCGATTCAACTTTATGTACTTTCGTCGGTGAACCTTTAACGCCACAGCGGTCAACATCAAGTTGAAGATCGTCCATTGTTAATGTAGAGATAAATAAATTTCTCTCTTTGTATTCGTGGATCAGCGTATCGGTGTAGAGAAGAGAATTTCCTTCAGTTAATTTTTCAAGATCAGTTAAAGACTTAGCCCCTTTATACGCCATAACCTTTTTTGCGCTAAACGGACGTGTTTCGGCGGCTTCTTTAATAACAGTTACCAGCACGGGTAAAGTCGCTTGAACAATTTCATGTCCGCCGTCAATTTTTCTTTTAATAGTAACTTTGTCCTTTTTAATATCAATGATCTGTTCTGCGTAGGTAACTTGCGGAATGTTAAGTTTGTCGGCTGTTTGAGGACCGACCTGAGCCGTGTCGCCGTCAATAGCCTGTCTTCCACCGAAAATGAAATGGTAATTGCCGATCTTGTTTATCGCTTCGCTTAAAACGTAGGAAGTAGCCAGCGTATCTGCGCCGGCAAATTTTCTATCGCTTATAAGAAAGACTTCATCGGCTCCCATATACAAACATTCGCGTAAAATATCGGAAGCTCGCGGAGGTCCCATGGTGATAGCGGTAACCTTGCCACCATATTTTTCTTTAACTTGAAGCGCCAACTCAAGCGCGACTTTATCTTCGTGATTAAATATCGCCGGCAGTTTTGAGCGGTTGACTGTTCCGTCTTCCTTCATTACCTTGCCCGAAATATTTGCGGTATCCGGCACTTGCTTAACTAATACAATTGAATTATACATGCGTTCCCTGAATTATTTGCAAAACAAAAATAAAAAGATTTGGGGAAATACAGGGCAGATAGAGAAAAATATTTCTCAGCGCTACTTGAAATTTTTTTCAGAACGCTTAACTTCTGCTTGTTTTTGGGGGGTCGTCCTCCCTCTCGTGGATCAATTATCATTGATAAAAACTGCAAACTGTTAGATCATGAACTTGTATTCTATGAATTAAGAATGAACCAAGGCTGAAATCTCCGCTATTCAAAAAAAAGATAATTGATGAGACACATAAAATAATATTGCGCTTTGTAAAACAATTCTATTTTATCAAAAAAATCGGAGTGTAAGCTTCCGGATACGATCAAACGTTACAAACTATATTCGGTTTAACCGCTGTTATTCACTCTTTTCTCCTGCAAGCATTCTGTCGAGCTTGGGGCGAGAAATTCCTAAGGCTTTTGCAGCCAGAGACTTGTTTCCGTTAACTTTTTTTAATACTTCATGTGTATAAAGAAGGGTTAGTTGATGCAAATTTGTTGCAGAGTAGAAAATGCCAAGGTGAATGTCCCCGGATTTTTTTTTTGAATGCAGGTGACCAAAGCTTTTATCCGGATGCGAAGCTTTCTCCTGATTTCGGTTTATGATGTTATCAAAATACTTAGAGGTTAAAACATCACCTTCACATAAAAGAACCGCCCGCTCAACGGCGTTTCGCAACTCTCTAATATTGCCTGGCCAATCGTATGATGTAAGAAACGCTAAGACATCATTCTCTATTCTTTTAACTACTTTGTGATAGCTTTCGCTAAATTCCTTAATAAAAAGGTCGATAAGAGAGAGGATAAAATCTCTTCTTTCACGCAGAGAAGTCAGTTTAATGGTAATTACATTTAACCGGTAAAAAAGGTCTGTTCTGAAAAGATTTTTTTCAATCAGTTGCTCCAGATCTCGATGCGTGGCAGAAATTATCCTGGCAGTTATTGGAATATCGCGTGTACCACCGACTCTTCTGATAATTTTTTTTTCAATGACACGCAAAAGTTTAATCTGTAAGTTGAGACTCAGTTCACCAATCTCATCTAAAAAAATTGTTCCGTTATCCGCAAGTTCAAACAAACCAATCTTGCGCGATTTGGCATCTGTAAAAGCACCTTTTTCATGTCCGAAAAGTTCCGATTCCAGGAGTTGTTCGGGAATTGCCGAGCAGGTAACTTCTATAAACGGAGATTTTTTATTGTTGCTATAATTATGGATGGCATTTGCCAGCATCCCCTTTCCGGTTCCGGTTTCCCCGAGAATTAAAACATTTACCGATGCATTTTCAGCAGCTGTTTTTGCTGCTGCGATTAGCTTTTCAGCTTCATCCGATTCACCTAGCAAAGAGCGAAACACGTTGTCCCGTTCATCAACATTAAATGTTGGTCCCTCTTCAGATTCGTCGGAAATGGTTTCGACTTTCTCTTTAAGATAGGTGGTGAACTTAAATAATTCATCCGGGAGAAGATAAATTTCATTGAACCCAAGTTTTGCCAGGGTACTAATAATTACCGGATTTTTGTTTTCAACAAGAAAAACAATAGGATTAAGAGCGAATTTTCTTGAGTCTACAATTTTGTGGAACATGCTGGAATTTAATGAAGTTATGTAAAAGACTATAATGTCGTCTTTTAATAAATCCGGTTCCTTTTGGGTATCGGCAGACAGGTTATAATAGACCACAGAGTAGCCGATAAATTCAGAGGCAATTTTTGAAATATCTTTTTTTTCGGAGAATAAATGGATCGTCACTTTTTTTTCGTTCATAGTATGAGAAAAGAATTCTTTATAAATTGTAACACTTCTCTTCTTTCTTTCTTTGAAAAATACGCTGTTCTCAAGGATTCATCGTAAATATTTTTTGAAAAAAAGACGATTAATCCTTCCGTTAAATTAAAAAATTCTTCCGCCTTTGAAAAAAGATTTCTTTCAAAATAAACATTCGCTATCGCGTTTAGAATAATCCAAGTAAATTCCGTTATATTTTGTTCTTTGATAATGTTATAGGCATCATTGAAATAATCGATAAACAATTTCTCACCCAACTGGAAATGAATTGCCACTTTCCCCAATAAATAGATGCGCACTGCCAGATAGACTTCGTTCATTCTACATAGGTCAACATATTTTTCACTCATAAGAAATGCATGTGCGGATTTATATTTTTTTGTTTTGATGCAGTTATCAATATATATCAACGAAGTCAAAACCGTATCGTATTTGTTATCGGTTTCAAGCAAAGTAGAACAAAGAGAGAGGAGTTTGGCGTTGCTCGGCTCGGAAGTTCCGTCATCAAAATAATAGCCCGTAAGCGCCATTATAAACTCCAACTGAATGAGATGTTTTCCCCCCAATTTTGCATCAGCTATGGATTTTTGATATTGCCGGGTATAATAGCCGGTTTTTTCAAAATCACCGATGACGGCAAACGTTTTAGCCAGTAAATAATACGCCGAAGCTTCTTCCTCTTCATTTTCTGTAGAGCGAAAAATATCTACCGCCCGGAGAAATTCGTCTATGGCAAAAGAATATTCGCAGGTAATTAAATACGTTTCACCGGAATTGAGTAGTGCTAAACCCAAGCCGTTTTTCTTTCCAATGGTCTGGAAAATATTTTTCGCGCTTTTATATAAATCAATTGCTTTTTCATAATTGGCGGTATCAAAAAGATAAATTCCATAGTTCATCAAAACCAAGGCTTCCTGCTCTAAATCGCCAATCGCATTATTAATGGAAAGTGACTTTCTCCAATACTGTTCCGCTCCGGCAAGATCTCCTTTCATGCTGCAAATATTTCCAAGATTAACTTGTACTCTTGCGATGCGTTGTTTAAGATTGGCGTTTGTAAATTCACTCAGCGCCATACTGAAAAAGGAAAAAGCTTTGCCGGTATTGTTGTTTTTATACAACTCAAGTAGACCGTTCATATTAAAAACTTTTCCTTTTTGCTCATGCGTTAAGTCATCAGCTTCCAGAAGTCGATCCAAAATCTTTTTCACATCGTTGTACAGGTTTTTATTAAGATTTGCATTTGCAATCTCAAGAAGTATCTCTGTTTTATCGTTGCCGTCCGTTAATTTTGTTGCTTGCTTTATCAACAATTTTTTTCCCGTTTCAACTTCACCGGAAGCAATAAGAAAAATCCCTTTTTGTGTGATCAGTTCTCTATCGAGTTTAAGTTTATAAACGGACTCTAATTCGTCTATGATCTGCAGCGCCAGCTCGTTGTTTCCGGTTTGCCGCAGGATTTGCACAAATTTTTTCCGTACTTCTATCGCAAATATTTTCGAAAGAGGAAGCTTAAACAAGCGCGTTAATATTTTGGTTAGATAAATATACGCGGAGAGTTCGGATGCACGGACTATTTCGGTTTTCAGACAAAGATACGCTTCGTCAAATTCCTTCGCTAACTCAAAATGACGTGAGATTTCGTTTGGAGAAATATGCGGAAGATGCTTGAGAAGCGAGGCAATCTTTTTATGCAGAATGACTTTATCCATTATGTTGGAGTATACATATAATTTTAATCCCGAAGCAATCAATTGTGTAAACGAATTACGGCTTGGCATACGGATTAGATTTTTTTTATGTAACCCAAGAAGGATTTTATCTGCCTCATTCTTATACTCTTTAAGAATTGTTTTCGTTTGGTCAAGGTTTAGCTCAACTTCAATACAAGAAAGCAATGCAAGCGCTTCTTTTTCATTGCTGGATAAGTGAGAAATTCTTTTTTCAAAGATTACACTTTGCGACGCACCGGAAAATAGTTTGGCTTTCTCTGTATCGATATAAATAGTTTCCGCAGAAAATATTAAAATCCTTTCTGCGATCAGTTCATTCAAAAAAAGCAAAATATTTCCGGGAAATAAATCTGCAAATTTTTCGATAAGCGGCGCTACTTGCTTCTGCGGAAAATATCCGGCAAAATTCTTTTTCAGAAAAATTGGAATTTCTTCATGCAATAAAGCACTCACTTGATATTCCGTTCTGTTCGGTATTGCTTCAACAGACGAGACCCCTGTTTGATCTTCGAGTATAATAATTTTGCAGCCATTCACTTGCAAAACAGGAAGAACATGATAAAGCATTTCTTTTACTACTTCATCAAGTAAGTTAAAATCATCAAAAAGTAAAATAAAATTCTTTGCTTTACAAATTTCAGTGAATATGAAAATCACTGTTTCTCGGTTCAAATCTACATTCTCATTAACCAGATGAGAGAGATCAACGCCCTTCTCAACTTCTTCGTCATGCATAAAAGAACTAAACGCCATTCTCGATGCGATATATTGAAGAACTAAACCTGGTTTTTGAGAAGGTAATCTATCAAGAAGCACGGTATTTTGAAATTCACCCGCCACTTTTTCTGCCAATAAACTTTTCCCGCTATTTTGTATTCCCTGCAAAACAAGAATATCGTTTCGTTCTTTATTTTCAATGTATTCAACGATAACCGCAAAATCGTTTTTTCTTCCAATAAACTGCGTTGCTGAAATCAAATTGAGATAATAATTTTCTAGAGGAAGATGTAACAAATAGTAGAGTTGCAAAGCCGACTGAATTCTCTTCGCGGGAACTTTATTAAGAAGCTGCGATATAACATCTATAATTGCCGCTGAAAAATATGATGAAGCGGGAAATTTATATTCTTCTTCCAGATGAGATTGATAAATTTTTAATTCATCAACTTCCGAACACGGAAATATTCCATACACCAAACGATAAAGCAGGATTCCAAATGAATAGAGATCGGCGCGAGAATCAATGTGTTGATTTTGAATAATTTCCGGAGCTATGTAATACGCTGTTCCGCGTCGAATATTCTGTGAGCCGTTATCTGTTCTTTGCACGAAACCGAAATCAAGAATTTTTATTTCGATATAGTTTCCGCGCTGTGAGCAAAGGATGTTCTCGAACTTTAAATCGAAATAAATATAATTTGCAAGATGAAGGTAACTCAGAAACGAACTGATCTGTCCAATTACTTCGAGGAGTAATGACGGATTGGCTTTGAAGTCTATCTCCAGTAAACTCTTCCCCTCATAATATTCAAGAAGGATAAAGTGGTTTCCTTTTTCAACTCCAAACGCTTCATCCTCTGCATTCATTCCAATAATTTTACCCGCTTCGTACGCCTTGACAATGTTTGGATGAGAAAATTTTTTTAGAAGATCGTATTCTTGAAAAAAAGCACGTTCTTCCTCTTTACTTATTATAGATGGAAGAATCTTAATTGCATACTGTTGTGAAGGAAAAAATTTATCTTCACAAAGGAAAACCTTGTTGCGTCCTTCACCAAGAAGTTTGAGAAGAGTAATTCGTCCGTTAATCATAGGTGTAACCGTGGATTAAAATATTCAGCCAATTTTCTACCGAAATCATTTATAGTTACAAGTAATAAAACGATTGCGGCACCGGGGAAAAAAATCATCCACCAGGCTTGCGAAAGATATTCTTGCCCTGAGTTTAACATGCCTCCCCACGTTGGAAATTCGTTCCCTATTCCGAGTCCTAAAAAACTTAACGCCGACTCTGAAAGGACAACGTTCCCAAATTGAAAAACCATATTTATGATTACCGGAATTATTATTACGGGCAGCACCTCTTTCAATAATAGTTTTGTCTTCGAAAGCCCAAGTTGTTGTGCGGTTATAAAGTAATCCTTATTTTTTAATGAGAGCACTTCTCCCTTAACGATGCGAAACAAACTCATCCAGCCGGAAAATCCGAGAACGACAACTACCGAAAGAAATGAATTGCCAAAAAATGCAAGAATAAGAATGATGAAGAAAATTATTGGGAACGACAAGAACATATCGGTTAAGCGGCTTAGAAAAACATCGATTAATCCTCCTGAAAATCCCGCTAAAAAGCCAAGCAGAATACCGACAATCAAGGCTAGACTAACTGCGCTAAGCCCGATTAAGAGTGAAATTCTTGTGCCGTAAATTAGTCGTGTAAAAATATCTCTTCCAAATTCATCACTGCCGAGAAGAAAAAACTTATGAGAGATGTCGGGTTTTCCACCAAGCGTTTCGATTGAAGAATTTTGTAATCTATGTTCTACTCCATTCTGATAATAGAAAAACCCGCTTTCCCTTTTTTGCAGGCTATCCAAGAAAACTATTTTTTCATCAAAAGAATTTTTTACAATCTTTTTTTTCAAAGCAAGAAAATTATTTAACCGTCCGGGTTTTTCCACCGGATCAATTAAATGCAGAACCTTAACAGAACTAAAAGGGGGGAGAAGTCTTGTGACGGAGATATCCTTTTGAAAATCAGAATTGCTATTCGCTATCACCGGGGCAAAAAGGAATGCATAAAGAATGACAGCCATGACGTAGTGAGAAAAAGAAAAGACTTTTAGTGATGTTAGTTTTTTCCTTTCCAAAAAAAGAAACACAAAAAAAGAGAGCATCAAAAAAAGAGAGCAAAAATAATCCGCCATGCTTAATGAAAATTGAGCCGACGCAGTATGATAATCGGTTACGAGTAATCGCAGATAAGAAATCAGCAGCAGTGCTATACTACCCAACAACGGCAAGCGAAAAGCTATGGTTGCCAGCATCAGTAAAAAGAAAAAATGGAGAGCGGAAAAGCGGATTTTTATCAATTTAAAAGTCCCTTAACTAACCGTTTGTCAATTTTCATACGGATTAAATCTGCAAGAAAACCCGTAAGAATTATTAACGCTCCCGCAGTTAACGTACATCCAATAATCAACGGGTAATCGCGACCAAGGATTGCATTAACAACCAACCTACCCATCCCCGGCAAACCAAAAATCATTTCGGTAATTAAAGCTCCGCTGAATAAAATTCCCAAATCGACACCGGCATAAGCAATGATCGAGTTCAACGAATTGGGAATGATATGACTGCATAAAATTTTCTTTTCCGATACTCCATTTGCCCGAAGATAGGTAACAAAAAGTTTGTGCCCGTTCTCTTCAAAGTTTTCTCGAAAATATTTGAAATATACCGGTAAGCCCGTTAACGACAAGACAAGTACCGGAAGGAAGAGATGTTGCGCATAATCAAGAAGAAGAAAAATTAAATTATCCTCAAGCGCTCCTACTGTTTTAATTCCTGATGAAGGAAATATTTTTAGCTGAACAGAAAAAATATAGATGAAAAACAATCCGCTGACAAACGAAGGAACCGCATACAATAACATGCTTCCACCCGAAAGGAAATGATCCCAAAATTTTTTGTTGTAATGAGAAGCTAAAACTGCAAGCAGCAGACCGCCTACTAGTTGTAAAATAAAGGCAGACAACGAGAAATAAACAGTAAAGGGAAGCACTTCAAAAATTACATCACTCACCGGACGATGGAACGAATAAGAAAAACCCAGATCTCCGGTTACTGCATTTTTTAAAAAACTTATATACTGTTCGTGTATCTGTTTATCTAACTGAAATGAGATTTTTACTTTTTCAACTAACCGTGGACTTAATTTTGGCGACAAAAATTTTTGGCTCGGATCACCGGGGGCAATCCTAACCAAAACAAAAAGAAAACTTACGGTTAGAAACAAAACAAAAACAGATGTCGCTAGTCTTTTGGTAAGAGATACAAACAGCGGAAAACGATTCATGGGTTCATTCGTTTACTGCCATAACCAGCAGTGATGGATCGTCCCCAGAGTTGTAACGTCAATGTTTTTTATTTTTTTGTTATACGCAACAATATTATCAATCCAATAAAGAAATGTTACCGGCTGATCACGGTAGAGCAGGGCTTCAATCTTTTTATAGATTTCATTTTTTTGCTGACGGGAAATTTTTGTTTCCAGTTTGTCTAAGAGCGCGTCAAGCTCTTTGTTTTGATATGATGGAAAATTCATCGGAGTAGTTGCAAGATTTGAGTACCACGAAAACTTTAAATCAAGCGGAATAGGAATGATCCAGCTTGCCATCCATGCATCAACACTTTTAGTGTTTATCCGGTCAATCAACATTCCCAGCTCCAACTGCTCAATATTCATCGCAATCCCGAGTTGCTTGAACGTATTTTTAATTAATGTTGCCGCAAATATTCTGCGCGGATTATTTGAAGAGATCGTTAATGTAAATTTAAATTTCACTCCGTTCTTTTCAAGAATACCGTCATTGTCTTTATCGACCCAACCTTCTTCTGCCAAAAGAGACTTCGCTTTTTCTAAATCGAACGTGTACGGCTTTAGGTTTTCATCAACAGCATTTTTAAAAATTGGAGAAATGGGGCTGTTGGCAAGTTCTCCATAGCCGCGTAAATATTCACTAAGAATCTCATTCCTGTTTATCGCCATTGAAAGCGCTTGCCGGACTTTTACCGATCCAAAAAATTTATTTGGTACAATTTTATGATTTGCTTTATAGAGCGCAGGATCAAGATTATTCCAGCCGAGATAATCATATTCCCTTCCTTTAAGAGATGCGATATTTAAAGTGCCAAGTTTTTTCAACTCACTAACATTTTCAGGTTTAAGATATTCGGCTAAATCAACTTCTCCATTTTTTAGTTGCGTTAACCGGGCGTTATATTCAGGAATCACTTTAAAAATAATACGATTAATTGTTCCCTCTTTGTATAAAAATGATTTCGGATTAGCTTTTAAAATAATTGCCTGATTCTTTTCCCATTTTTCCAGAGTGAATGGACCGCTGGTTACAGGAGCAAAGTTTTCCTTTGCCGTCGCAAATTCTTTGCGAGGAATTTTTTCAAAGATATGTTTTGGAACGATAGGGAAATCGAGATTATATAATGAAGGAACCGAACCCGGCGCAAAGGTAATCTTCAGTTTTGTTCTGGATAATTCTTCAAATGTTTTTGAAGCAATGATATGTTCATCTTTATCTGTATTAAAGCATTTAAACGAACCATACAAATAGCTTTCAACTAACGGGTCGGAATAAACATCAAACGAAAAAATAACATCATCAAGAGTAAGCGGCACACCGTCTGACCATTTCACGTCATCTCGAACATCAAGGGTTATAGCGCTTGAATCGCCGTTCCATTCCCATGAAGTTGCAAGCATCGGTTCGGTTTTTAAATCACCGGTTTTATTATCCCAGGAATGTTTTACGAGAGATAAAAAGATGAGTTCGTTTATATTCGCTTCGTTAATGCTGAATGCAAAAAGCGGATTTATCCGTTCTACATCGGAGGGAATTGCGATGACGATTTGAGAGTTGTTGACGGTTGAGGTTTTTTTACAGCCGACGAAAATTGACAACAGGATTAAAAAATATATGGTAATATTTTTCCGGGCAAAAGACATTTTTTCCTCGCAAATTTACTGAAACCACTTTATCCAAATTATTATTTTGTAATTTAATAAACAAAATATTTGACAATTAATGATACAAATAAATATTAAGTCTGTTACCTTGATTGTGATAACCGGAAAAAGAATTCTACTGAAGGATGTTACGTTTACAACGAAAGAACACAACATCTACACAATCCTTGGCAAGAATGGCGAAGGGAAATCAACGTTTCTAAAATCAATTACCAACCTTTTAGATAAAAATGTTTTCTCAACTGCCGGGTCTGTTGAGTTTGATGGCGTGGATCTCCTGTCTCTTCCGTTTGCGAACTTGAGGGAATTCCGTAAAGCAAAAATTCAATATCTCTTTCAAGACCCCGTAAACTCTTTTGATCCGTTAAAAAAGATGGAATATTACTTTGGGCTTAGCCCGTTCAATGAAGATGAGATAAAAAAGGAATTCGAGTTTTTTAATCTCCCCGCGCCGGAAAAAATTTATGAACTTTACCCCTATGAACTGAGCGGCGGAATGGCGCAAAGAATCGCCCTCATCCTTGCGTTACTAAAAAAACCGAACTTTCTGCTGCTCGATGAACCCACTTCCGGAATTGACGCCGAAACTATTTCTCTTATAAAAGAGCGGTTGAAAACTTTTGTCAAACAAAACAGCGCCGTTGTGCTTGTTATTACACAGGATTTATCTTTCGCCGAGAACATGACGGATTCTATCGCCTATATGGAAAAAGGAACCCTTTCGAAATTTGTTTCTTATCAAGATTTTTTCAACGAAGAATCAGGATCAATTAAAAATTTTCTCAACGCTTATAAACAATTAAATAATGAATTCGTTAGTAACAGTTAAAAACATCTCTTATTCCGTTAACAACCATTCTTTTCTTGGAAAAAGAAACAAGAAAAAAATATTAACCGATATTTCCTTTGAAGTGAAGAGCGGGGAAATCCTTGGTATCGCAGGTCCTTCCGGCGGTGGTAAAACCACACTCGCAAAAATTCTGGCAGGAATTTTTGACCCGACAGAGGGAGAAGTTGTTTGGAGTTTTTTGAAAACAGAACAACGTACCGCAAACAACGTTCAACTCTTGTTTCAAAATTCTGAAGAGATAATTAATCCGTTAAGAAAAACAAAAGACCTTCTTCTTGAGGCTTTGCGGCAGGAAAAAGAAAAAACTGATTTTAGCGAAGCGCGGTTAACCGCATTACTGCGTGACGTTAATGTTAACAAAAACTTGCTCGGCACGTACGGTTTTCAATTAAGCGGTGGACAAAGGCAACGCGTTGCTCTGGCAAGACTCTTAGCCGTTGAACCGGAAGTACTAATTTTAGATGAACCTTTCTCTGCACAGGATGTTGAATCTCAATTGAATTTACTCCTGCTGCTCAAAAAAATTAATTCTGAAAAAAGGATAACACTGATCTGCATTTCGCATCAAGTTAATGTTCTGAAAAAACTAACTCCAAGAATACTTTATATAAAAGAAGGGAAGTTGGTGTCTGAACTAACCTAACGATATCGTTCGCTTCAAATCGAAAATAAATTTTTCCACTGCAGACTATAATCGCATTACCATTAGACCGGTTTTAATCACTCCCAGAATTTACCGGTTACCTCGATTTTTGAGATTTGACCTTTGAGATTTGAAATTTATAAATTGTTTTTTGTGATTTCCAATTTATCCCCCTTAGTAAATAAAAATTTTTTATGTTTAGATAACGAATAAATAACTTTAAACTCATTACGAAAACAAAACTCTATGAAAACAATCTCAAAAATTCTATTTGTTCTCTTGATGCTGCTTGTTTCAGCAAACTCAACAATACTCGGGCAGCAGAACAACGATTTCCTCATTAAAGGAATTGATACAACCGTTGATCCAGGCGTTGACTTTTTTAAGTATGCTACCGGCACCTGGATGAAAAATAATCCTATTCCTGAAACAGAAAAAGCCTGGACCATCGGGCATCTTGTTGAAGATGAAATCTACAACCAGTTAAAAACTATTTTAACGGAAGCTTCCCAAACCACATCGCCTGAAGGAGGCAACGCTCAAAAGGTTGGTGATTTTTATTTTTCCGGTATGGATTCCGCCACAATCGAAAAACAAGGCGCTTCATATCTCAAAAAAGAACTCGAAATGATTTCCAATGCTTCAACAAAGGACGATCTGCTTGCTGCGGTCGCTTTGTTGCAAACATACGGAGTTCCTGCAATGTTTAGTGCGTTTGTGGAACAGGATGCGATGAACAGCGATCTCTGGTCGCTCTATCTCTGGCAAGGCGGCTTGGGCTTGCGCCAGCGTGATTATTATTTTAGAAATGATGCCCGCACGGAAAACATCCGTCAAGAATATGTAAAACATCTTTCTAAAATGCTTACTCTTTCAGGAGACGATAATTCTCTTTCTCTCGAAAAGGGAAGTGCAATATTTAAAATTGAAACCTTCCTCGCCGATTCTTCACGCAAGCTGGAAGACTTACGCGATCCTTACGCCAACTACAATAAAATGACGCTCGCTCAATTGCAGAAGCTAACTCCCAATATCAATTGGCAAAACTTCTTCGAAACAATCGGCATTCAAAAAATTGATAGTGTAATTGTCGGGCAGCCGGAATTTTTTGTTCAACTAAATGCTGCGCTAACTAAATTTTCGTTAAGTGATTGGAAAGCCTACGTAAAGTGGCATCTGTTTAACGCGTTTGCCGACCGTTTGAGCACCCCCTTTGATAACGAAAAATTTCATTTCAGAGGAACAGTTATGTCCGGCGTACAAAAACAGAGACCTCGCTGGAAGAGAATTCAAGATGCCGTTGAAGATGCTATGGGCGAACTGCTCGGACAAGTTTACGTGCAGAAATATTATTCACCCAAAACAAAACAACGGTACGAAAAAGTTGTTGATGATATTATTGAAGCCTACCGCGAGAGAATTAAAAATCTTGATTGGATGACCGAATCAACTAAAGAAAAAGCTTTGATCAAACTAAACAGCATTACAAAAAAAGTCGGCTACCCGGATAAGTGGAAAGATTTTTCTTCCTTAAAAGTTGACCGTACTTCGTTCTTGAGAAATTCCATCAACGCGAATGTTTTTTGGTTTAAAAGAAATATCAGCAGACTTGGTACGCCTGTAGATAGGACCGAATGGAACATGACTCCCCAAACCTACAACGCTTATTACAACCCTTCAAATAACGAGATTGTTTTACCCGCGGCAATTTTTATTATTCCCGGAGTTGTTGATTCTCTCCTTGATGACGCTGTTGTTTATTCCTACGCCGGAGCTTCTACTATCGGGCATGAATTAACGCATGGCTTTGATGACGAAGGAAGACAGTATGACGCCAAAGGAAATTTAACAAATTGGTGGACGAAAGAAGACGAAGAAAAGTTCACACAAAAAGCCGCCGTTATGATTGAGCAATTTGATAATTATGTTGTGCTGGATAGTATGCACGTTAACGGCAAAGCAACGCTTGGAGAAAACATTGCCGATCTCGGCGGTTTGGTTTTAGGCTACGATGCTTTCAAAAAAACAGAACAATTTAAAGAAGGAAAATTGATCAGCGGTTTTACTCCGCAGCAGCGTTTCTGGCTTGGGTATGCGTATGCATGGCTGGGACACAAAAGACCCGAATCCCTCGCCCAGCAAATTATGACAGACGTTCATGCTCCTGAATTTTTGCGTGTCAATGGTCCACTAAGTGATCTCCCCGATTTCTATAAAGCCTTCGGTGTAAAAGAAGGACAACCGATGTATAGACCTGAAAACAAACGTGTAAAGATCTGGTAAAAATTATAGCGGCAATCTTAATCTTATGGTTGCCGCTTTTTATTTTATGACTATGAACTATTCCTTGATAAAAGGAACTGGTGTTGTTAAGTTTCGGGTGAGGTAATTTTACAATACGATTAATTTAGAGAATTTTATTATAAATGAAATTTATTGATTTATTTGCGGGACTCGGAGGTTTTCACAAAGCGTTGCACGAACTAGGACATGAGTGTGTATTTGCCAGTGAACTAGACCCGACATTACAAAAGCTATATTTTGATAATTGGGGTGTAGTAGCTAAAGGAGACATAAAACATATCGTAGAAAACGAAATTGATATGATACCTCCCCATGACATTTTATGCGCTGGTTTTCCGTGCCAACCATTCTCGAAGGCTGGTAATCAAGCGGGTAGGAAAGACAAAGTTAGGGGAAATCTCTTTGATGAAATCGTAAAAATTCTAAAGCACAGAACTCCAAATTATTTTATTCTTGAAAATGTACCGTACATAAGACAACATGACAATGAGGAAACTTGGAACTACATGCATGGTGAATTAACTAAATTAGGTTATAAGGTTGATCATGAAATTTATTCACCGCAGGATTTTGGAATTCCTCAAAACAGGAAACGAATTTTTATAGTTGGTTCAATCATGGGGCTTGAGCATTTCTCTTTCAGAGAAATTGACAAACAAAAGACATCTTTAGTTGGCATTCACGAATTCATTGAAGAAAATCCGACAAATTTTAAGTCATTACCAAGAGCAAACCAAGAATGTATCAAACTTTGGCAAAAGTTTATTGACTTAATTCCTAAGAAAACAAAACTCCCGAGTTTTCCAATTTGGGGAATGGAATTTGGCGCAACATATCCTTTTGAAAAATCTTATCCATTAAAACTTTCAGTAAAAGAGTTGGGAGAATTCAAAGGAAATTTTGGTTATAGTTTACATGGACTTTCAAAAGAAGAACAAAAAGCCAAATTACCAAGCTATGCAAGAGTTAAAAGCGCCTTCCCATCCTGGAAACGTACTTACATAAAAAAAAGTAGAGAATTTTACATAGACAATAAAGAGTATGTGGAAGAAGTGATAAGAGAAATTGCCAAATATCCTTCTCAGAGTTGGCAAAAATTAGAGTGGAATGTTGGAGATAGCAAAAGAAAAATTACTGATTATATAATACAATTTAGAGCTTCAGGAATTAGAATTAAAAAGGCCGATTTCTTCCCATCTCTTGTTTGCTCAAGTACGCAAATCCCAATTATTGGTTGGCAAAAGCGATATATAACGCGAGGGGAAGGATTAAAACTTCAATCGTTGGAAAACCTGACTTTGCCCACTAACGATAACGCTGCTTTCAGAGCTTTGGGAAATGCAGTAAATGCTTTTATAGTAAAACTCATCGCATCTGAATTAATAAAAGAATTAAATATAAGCAAACAAGATTTCATTAATGAAGAAATTAAAAATGATGCAGCATAACAGAGTAAATATTAGACCGAATGTGACCATGCTTTCTGTTCTTAAGTTTCTAGAATACGAAACATGGTTTGCTTTAGCTGAATTTGTTGACAATGCAATTGCAAGTTTTCAAAGTAATCAAGGTGAACTTAAACAAATCCATGGGAAAGACTTTCAACTGGTAGTTTACATTGAAATAAATGATTCTGAGAATAAAATCATTATAAGAGACAATGCAGCAGGAATCGATGAGGAAAATTATCCAAGAGCATTTAGAGCGGCTGAAATACCTCCTGACACTTCGGGGCTTTCGGAGTTTGGAATGGGGATGAAATCAGCTGCGTGCTGGTTTTCTGATTTATGGAGCGTAAGAACCACGGCACTAGGAGAAGCGACAGAGAAGACTGTGAAGTTTGATATGAATAAAATATTTGAAGAAAAAATTGAAGAGCTAGACTTTGAAATTAAAACAACCGAAAAAGAACATCACTATACAATCATTGAACTTTGTAATGTACACAAAATGCCAAGAGGAAGAGGACTTGGCAAGGTCAAATCACATTTAACTAGTATTTATCGGGAATTTATTCGTAAAGGCATTTTGAAATTATACGTTGATAATGTTAAACTTCAATATCACGACCCAAAAGTCCTTAATGTTGCAAGGTATGATGACTTAAAAGGAGAACCAATATTGTGGAAAAAGGATATTGAATTTCTGGTAGAAGAAGGATTAAGTGTACACGGTTTTGTGGCCATTAGGGAAACGGGGTCTACTTCCGAAGCTGGATTTGCCTTATTTCGCAAAGGTCGAGTAATTGAAGGCAGTTTTGATAATGGTTTCAGGCCTGAATATATTTTTGGTAATCCAAATAGTTTTCGTTATCAACGGCTTTTTGGCGAATTACATCTTGAGGGTTTTGAAGTTATTTTTACAAAAAAGGGAGTTAAGTGGGATGATAATTTTGATGTGTTTTTAGAACTTTTAAAGGAAGAACTAGAGAGGGATGACTTTCCTATTCTCAAGCAAATAGATAGATACAGGGCTCGTGCAACGGAAACAGAATATAAAATTGCAAAAAAAGCATTAGATATAACTGTAGATGATCTTGAAAAGAAAGCCCCATATGCGATTCAAGAAGTAATCAATTCGACAAGGGTTGCAGAACCTGAACAACAAGAATTGACGATAACAGATAAACTTATCCACCGTGATTTCGAAATTCGTTTCAATAAAGTTAATTGGAGAATTTCAATAGAACTATCTTATGATCCTTCATTAAAAGAATTAATAGAGATAGGCAATCATTTAATTAAAGCAAAAACGAACAAAACCTCGGTTAAACAAATAGGAATTAGATTATCACTTACACATCCATTCATGGTTGAGTTTGTTGGTGTTGATAATTCCAAAATTGAACCTGTTCTCCGGATTATGGCTGCATTAGGCTTATCTGAGGTAATTGCAAAAGAAAGTGGAATAAAAACACAAGGGGAAGTGAGAAGAAATTTTAACGAGCTAATTTCAAGTTTATCAAAGGGAGTATAATATGACGGAAGTTATAGAAATTCAAAATAATATAAACAACGGAAATTGGATTCCGTTTGTTGGAGACGAAACAAATGAATTACTGCGGAGTAACTCAAAACTTGTAGATGTGAATAGAAATTTGAACATAGCAGGCCAAAGGGTACGTGATGAAGCTTATCGCATAATGAAATTGTGCGGAAATCCAAATATTTCAACAAACAACGAAACTGGAATTGTCATAGGTTTCGTTCAAAGCGGAAAGACACTTTCATTTACTACTCTTACCGCTTTGGCCAGAGACAATAACTATCAATTAGTCATTCTAATTGCAGGGACGTCTGAACTTTTACTAGACCAATCTACTAAACGCCTACGAAGTGATTTGAGATTAGAAAGCAGGTTCGACCGCAAATGGACACTGTTACAAAATCCAAGAAGAACTGAGGATAGAGAAACCATAGAAACAACGTTAGCCCAATGGGCAGACCAAACCTTTTCAGAAGACCGTTGCAGAACGCTTCTTATAACAGTTATGAAACAAAAGGATCATCTCTTAAATTTGAGAAATCTTTTTTCGGGTTTACAGTTAGTGGGTGTCCCAGTGTTAATTATTGATGATGAAGGTGATCAAGCAAGTCTAAACACAGCTGCAAGGAGAGCGGCAAGAAGAGGAATAGATATAGATGATTTAACTGAAAACGATGTATCAACCGTTTACCGCAGAATTACAGGATTAAGATCAATTTTTCCTCACCACACATTCTTACAATACACTGCAACACCTCAAGCAAATCTGTTCATTAATATAACAGATCGACTTTCTCCAAATTTTATTAAACTGCTTACTCCGGGTGAAGATTATATTGGAGGTATACAATTTTTTCAGCAAAACCCAGAATTGATAGTAGAGATTCCGTTAGCAGACATTCCAGTCCCAAGCCAACCGTTTAATGAAGTACCTGGTAGTTTATTACGAGCATTGCAAATATTTTTTCTTGGCGTTGTTGCCGACGATGTCTATATTAAAAATCAAAGAAATCGATCTATGCTTGTACACCCATCACGCCTGCAATGGGATCATAACATTTATATCGGATGGGTACGAGAGATCTGCCACAGTTGGCAAAGATTGCTTTCAGGAAATGATCAGGAAGAAAAAGCGTCATTACTTGCAGAGTTCCGCATCGCGTATGATGAATTACTAGCTAGTTCAGGGGATTCATTACCATCTTTTGAAAAATTGACAGATCACAATTTAATTCACTCTATACAATACACGCAAATTGTTGAAGTAAATACACGACAAGGCCCAACCCCTCAAATTCATTGGCACGACTGGTATTCATGGATACTCATAGGGGGTCAATCGATGGACAGAGGGTTTACTGTAGAGGGGTTGACGGTGACTTATATGCCAAGAAATCTCGGAGTTAACAATGCTGACACAATCCTACAAAGAGCAAGATTTTTTGGTTATAAGAGAGGCTATTTAGGTTTCTGTCGTGTCTATCTTCCACAAGTAACAATAGATGCTTTTAATGCAATTATCGAACACGAAGAAGATGTGAGAGAAAGATTAGTAGAATTTGACATAAACAATAAACATCTGAACACTTGGGCCAGGGAGGCCGTATTAGACCAAATGCTTAATCTCACTCGATCAAACGTTCTTTACGATGATTTAGACAGAGATAGATTCGGTAATGACTGGTACAGAATAAATGCACCACATGACACTGAAGCATACATTGCAACAAATCGAATAGCATTGTTTGATTATTTATCTCAAAGAGAAGCAACCTTTACAGAAAATGAAGGTCACGAAAATAGGACTGATGTCCAAAAACATCTTTTTGCGCGAATTTCTATGCGAGATTGTTTAGAAAATTTACTGAATAAATTTAAATTTACAAGAGACAGTGATTCGGCAACCTATTCAAGTTTGAGGGGAATTTTGAAACGATATTTAGAGGAACATACCACTGAGCAGTGTCTAATTTATCTGATGAGTGCAAACAGTTTGACAGATTGGAAAAGAAGAACTCGTAGGTTAGATAGGAATGACGAAATACAACAACTTTTTCAAGGGCGAAACCCACTAGATGGTGAAATAATCTACCCTGGTGATTCAGAAATAAAGAATAATAGTTTATTAACTGTTCAAATTCATTTGCTTGATATTAAAGACACTACACTAACAAGTGTACCAACTCTTGCTATTTGGGTACCTGAACACATTGGAAGAGATATTATAAGACAAGTATGAATTTAATTGAGTTATACGATTCGCTTTCCTTCCCTGAAGAAGAAAATATAAATACTTTCAACGCTCTTCCAATTTCTGATTATCCGCAACACAGAATTGCAATTGATATTGAGGGGAATCCCGTTTTGCTTTTATCTGTTGTCGATACTTTCAAGAACACTGGTTTGAAAAATTTTAGGTTGAAGTATTTACAACTTAAACAGAATGTTGAGTGTAAAATTACTGAGAAAGGTAATAGTTGTTTCCAAACTTTTACAATAATTGCATTCACATGTTCAGACAGAAATTTACAAGAATATTTTTTAAGGATTTCTGAGACACTTGTAAAAACATTAAGCAATAGACCCTCACAACAAAAAGTAATTGAAGCGTTAGACAAATTTGTTGAAATTTTTCGTTCTTTGACAGATACACCAACAAACACAGTTCATGGCCTTTGGTCAGAATTGTTTTTAATTGCCAATTCAACAAATCCGAGAACCCTTGTGAATTACTGGCACAACCTACCAGAAGAAAAGTTTGATTTTAATTCAGGTGAAGAAAAAATTGAAGTGAAAAGCAATTCAAACTTTGAGCGTATTCATATATTTTCATCAGAACAGCTAAATCCACCACCTAGAACTCAGGTTTTGATTGCTTCAATTTTTGTTCGACAACATAGTAGCGGTATAAATATTCAGCAACTTGTTGACAGCATTACAGACATGGTTCAAAACGATATAGACCTTACCTACAAACTAAATAGTATAGTCTTTAAAACGCTGGGTAATTCATTAGAACAATCAATAAAAATAAAATTTGACTACAACATCGCAAAAGTTTCATTGCTGTATTACCGTCATCAAGATATTAATAAGATTGAAGAAATCAATATTCCAAACGAAGTTTCGGAAGTTAAATATAAATCCGATTTAACGAATTTACGTCCTATAAAAATAAATGAGTTGAAAATTATTAAGCAGTTATTTGCCGCAATTTAAAACAACTTATTTTTCTTATCAGCTAAAAAATATTCCTAAAATTCCTTGCTTTTGTTAATCATTTTTAGCTTATTTTTGCAGAACAAATAAGTTCTGATTTTTATTAACATTCTCTGGAGAAATGCAATGCCAGTACAAGAAACAGGTCATGCAAAGAATGTAGCTAACTTTGAAGACCTTATTTCCTTTTGCGTCGGCTACGGCGCAAGCTACAACCCCTCTAAAGATTCAATCAAACTCCCGGCGCTAAACACCCTTCATGCTATAGCAAAAACTAAATTGGCTGAAGTTAACGCGGCACAAACTCCCTGGGCTAACGCGGTTGCCGCGCGTGAAATCCTCTTTAAGCCTTTAAGCAAGCTTGTCACCCGCGTAATTAATGCGCTCGATGCAAGCGAGGTTCCTAAACAAGTGGTTGATAACGCTAAAACCCTTGCAAGAAAAATTCAAGGAAAACGGGCTACTCCTAAAAACACTCCGCCTCCCGCAGACCCTGCAGTTCCCGATGAAGAAAGTGCAAAAAACATTTCTGCTTCTCAAATGGGCTTTGATAATAGAATTGATAATCTGGACAAACTTATTCAACTTTTATCAGCCCAAACCGGTTACGCTCCAAACGAAACAGAATTAACAACAACAGCTTTAACAACAATCCTCACAAACATGAAAGCTGCTAACACCGCGGTAATTAACGCCTATACTCCTTTAAGCAATACCAGGATCGAGAGAAATAATATTCTCTATCAAGCGGAAACGGGACTCGTTGATATAGCTGCCGGTGTAAAAAAATATGTAAAAAGCGTTTTCGGCGCAACAAATCCGCAGTACAAACAAATAAGCGGCTTAAAATTTATTAATCTCCAGAATTAAGCTATATGAGAAAAGCCGCCTCAATTAAAAAGGCGGCTTCTCTACTTTAGCAATAAGCTTCCGTAAAAAGAAAATAGCCACCTACATTTAGGAAACTTCTCACTATAAAAAGGAAACAGCCTTCCGTATTTAGGAAACTCGCGTCTGAAAAAAGGAAATAAGCGGCTGCATTTAAGAAACTTTCGACTGCAGAAAGGAAAGAGGCGACTGCATTTAGGAAACTTCCTCCTACAGAAAGGAAACAACCAACTGTATTTAGGAAACTCCCGACTGTAAATAGGAAACTAGCCTCTGTAAAATGGAAATTCCCACCCATAAAATGGCGTTTTCCCTCTAAAAACCGGGAAATCAGCCCATAATCACATTTTATTCAAATTTAACGTTTTTAAGAAGGTTTTTCGAAAAGGCAAAAAAAATGCCCGGTGGAGGGCTACCGGGCGTGGGAAGATTCACTATGGGGGGTAAGCATAATGAATCATGGGTACAAAACTATAGTACTTTTTTTTAAAAAGCAAGTCTTTTTTTCGGTTTTAAATAATTTTTTTTACTTTTTTTTATTTGCCAAAAATAATGCCAAAAACACCTTTTTGCCCATCAAAAAACCAACACAGCTTCTCACTCCCAAACGTTGTTCCAAATAAAAAGGGCAACAGCGTTGCCCCTTTATTATCAATGCTTTTAAGCGCATCCTCACTTTTGTAAATAATTTAAAACCGTTGCATTAAACTCTTCCGGATGCTCTATCTGCAGCATGTGTCCGCAATTATCTATTTGATGGAGGGTGCAATTTTTCATGGTTTTTGCTCCTGCTTCAAATACACAAGAGGTAAACCCGGGGTTCAAATATGGATTCGGGATCAACCCGTCATACTTTCCGTAAATAACTAACGTAGGAACCGTAATTTTATCAAGCTTATCCCACGTCGGTTCGTCAAGCATGCCGTTTACACTGCGAACAACCGCGTAAGAAAAATCATCAAACTCTTTTGCCTTTGCCATACGGACGCGCTCTTCAACCATCCATTCCCATTTATCAGACCACGTATAGAAGTTCATAGCAAGATTTCTTCTAATTCCTTCTTCGGAAGTTTTTTTCACTCCGGAAACAGTCATAACACTGCGGAGCCAATCGCCTTCGCCTTGTTCAAATTCTTCAAAGCCTGCGGGAGAAGCTAAAATCAGTTTTTCCAGCCGTTCCGGAAAACGTAGAGCAAAATTAATTCCTACTTGACCACCCATTGAGTGTCCGACATAAATAAATTTATCGATCTTTAATTCATCAACTAACCGTTTTATTTGATCGGCGAAGAAACTCATGTTGTACAAGTAATAATCTTTTTGCGATTTTCCGTAACCGGGCAGATCAACCGCAATTACGCGATAGTGCTTGGCAAGTTCTGCAATGTTGTACCGCCAAAAACCGGCGTTGCTCGCAAGACCATGAACAAGTACTATCGTTTGCTTTCCCTGTCCCTCATCAATAAAGGAGATGGAAGGATTTGATAAAACTTTTTTTGTTGGAAATCCGTAATCGAAATCGGAAAATTCCAGAGGGGACATTTTAGTATAAAGATAACCCGAACATCCGCTGAACAAAAAAGTTGTCATAAGTATAAATCCAAATAATTTTTTCATGGGTTTCTCCTAAAACATTAGCCAGCTAAGTGAAGTAAAAATTACAAACGGGTCTTTCGGTTTCTCGGAACTGCTTGTGTACTTAACGGTAGGAGATTTATAGAAATCACCTAATTGTAAATACCCTGCGCTTAATCCAAGCGTTAGAAAAACTTTGATGTTGTACTTAAATTCCACGTTAACTTCCGAACCGATATAAGAAGAGCCGCCGTTCGGAGTAACATTAGAGATCGCCGTAGCGAAACCGAGTTTACCGCTAAATTTATTCGGGATAATATCTTTTGAAACGGAGAAAAATCCAGCCGTAACACCCATCCCCATATTTGAAATATCGTGTACAGCGGAATAATATCTGTTCACAACTTGCGGATCGGGAAAAAGCAATAATGCTTTATGCGAACTGTAAATGCCTGTGGGCGAGCCCCAAACATTTCCGGTAATTACGGAATTAATTTTTTTATCGCTCGCGCCGTTTTCATCTCCCGTTGTGTAAAGAGCTTCAACAGAAATTTTGTCATTTGCGGTCTGTCCATATTTGTATGCTACCGAAGCGTTTGTAGCAATACCGAAAATGTCGGCATATTTTTTTGCTGTTGAATAATCACTAACCGTATCTACAGTTCCAAGGTTTGCAATTACATAAGCATCAGCCCACCATCTTCCGGCAAGAAATTCCCGGTTGTAAGCTGCGTGCGTTCCAAGCCAGACAATGTTTGCTTCATATTTTTGTGAAGGAAAACTAAGCCGAACCGCACCGTTATATTGCGCGAGACCGCTGTTTAAACCTTGTCCAAGGACAGAAATTCCACCGGAGTTTTTTCCTCTATCCCAAACGAACCAGGCATCGGCTCCGACTTCAACCAAAGGATGAACTCGTGATTCAACATCCAACATCCACAGCGCCACATCATCATTTTCTTGAATGATATTTTCATAAAGTTGAAAATAACCGAAGCGCGCTTGTGTAGTTTCATTCAAATTTCCGAAAACACTGATACCGGTTGCCTGTGTTCCCCAAAAGGAAAGTTTGTAGGAACTGTTTTGGTAAGTGCTTACTGCGTTTTGGTTGGGATCACGAACATTATCAAACATTCTCTGCAAACCGATAACAACATTCCAATCACTGTCTTTCGGTTTTATATCAACGTTTGCCAGAAGCGTTTGCAAGTTTACTTGTCCGGCGTTTATTCCGCCGCCGTTATTTCCGCCAACACCGTACGCCGCGTCTCCCCATGTCATATCAATTTTAAATAAACTCCTGAACGTTGCTACTCCATCAAGAATTTGAGGAGTATAAATGAACATCGGAACAAATCTTTGCTCAAAATAAGTCGCGGTTTTTTCGCTTGTGTTTGTTGTGTTCGGTCCGAATAACCGTCCGATGATTTGCCCTCGGAGTAGTTCATTCGTCGGGGCTATATTAGAAGCGGTTCCGCGGCTAAACCAATAACCGATAAATTTAAATTCCGGTGCTTTTGCGTCCGGAATTTTTTTTACTTGTGCATCCTGTCCAAAATTATTCGGGACGACAAAAAGCATGCACATAAAAAAGAGAAGCAGTTTAAATTTCATTTCCCGTCTCCTAAAAAAATCTTAATCATAATCTTAATCTTCATTCATTTCCTAAACAAACAAGAAAAAGATTATGATTAATAAAGTGTTTATGTTCTTATTGCTTAACGTACTTTTGAATATAAATAGGATATTTAACACCAACGATTGTTGTGCTTCCAAATCCGCCCGCAGCAGTTGGAGCATTCACACCGGTTAATGCAGGTGAAGTTTGAATAACTTCATACGACATATTTGTTCCGCTAATTGCATAAATACCTGTTGCCGTTACCGTTGATGGAGTTGCCTGATTAGCAACAATGTTATAAATCGTTGCACCCTTTGTGAACGAAGTTGACAGGGTATCCGAATTTGTTGAAACAGGATTTGAATACGTTCCGGTAAAAGTTGTTGTTACATCAGAGCTGTCTGTTTGTACAACTATATAGGATTTGTTTTCGTTAAATGTTGCAACAATTTTTTTCACTTTGAACGGAGCGAGTTTTAATCCATACGCTACGTTTGCGCCGTCAGAAACCCAAACACCAACTATTGGATCTGTTGTGGTTGTAGGTGCGGTTGTTGTGTCATCTTTTTTACAAGATGTAAAAAGAACAGCGACAGAAAAGAACAAAAGCATGAGAGACTTTTTCATACGAACTCCTTTTATTGATATTATTATGTTATTGTTTGTTGATGAATTTTCAACAATTCCTTTTTATTAATTTTTCCCGCATCCGTTTTCGGAAGAGTTTTGAGAAATTGAACATATTTCGGGATTTTATATTTTGCCAAATTTCCTTTGCAAAAATCAAGAACAGCATTTTCGTCTAAAGAATTTTCATCATTTAAAACGATAAACGCCTTGCCAACTTCACCCCATTTTTCATCGGGAACGCCTATCACCGCCACTTCTTTTATATAATCATTTGTGTAAAGAAATTTTTCTATTTCTGCAGGGTAGACATTTTCTCCGCCGCTGATGAACATGTTTTTTTTGCGGTCGACCACAAAATAGTAGCCGTCGTCGTCACGTTTTACCAAATCACCGGTATGAAAAAATCCATCGGTTATGGCGTTAATAGTTTCCTTTTCTTTTCGCCAATAACCGGGAGTAACAACGGGAGATTTCAGCCAGAGTTCGCCAACTTCATTATTACCGCAATCAATTCCTTTTTCATTTACAATTTTCGGTTCAACATAAAAATTCGGAAAACCGATCGATCCCTTTTTTCTGATTGCATCATCTTGATGAAGCGAATAACAATTTGGACCAACTTCAGTTAATCCGTAACCTTGCCGGATGTAAACTCCTTTTTGATGCCACGTATTTATTAAAGGAATCGGCATTGGAGCGCCACCGACAATTGCGTAACGAACGGAAGAAAGATCAACTTGCCTAAAATATTCCAGGTCAGACATCATCTGCAGCATTGTGGGAACACCAAACATAATTGTCGCGCGTTCTTTTTCCATCAGTTTCAAAATTAATTCCGCATCAAAATTTTGAAGCAGCGTATGAGAACCACCATGCAATAAGAATGGTGTAAACAATACATTCCATCCGCCGGTATGAAAAAACGGCGCATAACTTTGCGTGTGGTCTTGCGAGTTTAAATCAAGCCGTAAGCCTGTGTTGATAGCGTTCCAGAAAAGCATTTGATGATTGATCTTTACTCCTTTTGAAAGCCCGGTTGTCCCGGCGGTGTAAAGAATCATCACTAGATCGTCGTTCGTATAATTTCTTACGGGAGAAAAATCTTTTTCCGTTACTTCATCAATTAAAAAAGAAGTAATTCTTTCAATCTTCATTTGAACCGGAATATTTTTTACCGTTTGAAGTTCTTTGATCTGTTTGGAATATTCCTCTTCATAAAAAAAGATTTTCGGCTCCGCATCTTTTATTAATGTATCAAGCTCGCGCGGGGTTAAGCGAAAATTTAGCGGAACTAAAATTGCTCCACACTTAATACATGCTAAAAATAGTTGAACGTATTCGGCGCGATTCTTAGAGTAGACGGCGATTCTTTCTCCTTCTTTAATTCCAATTTCTTTAGTGAGATAATTCGCCAACGCATTAGTGCGCTCATTAAACTGAAGGAACGTCCATTCCAAATTTCTGTTATATTCACGCAGAAATAATTTGTTCGGTGTATAGTAAGCCCATTTAGCAAGCCAATCAGTCGGCATCATTTTGAGGTCTCCAAACGTTTGCTTCCTAAGAAAAGAATAATCGCTGCTATAAGTGCCGCTAACGGAGCCAACAATAAAGTGGTTCGCATCAATTCAGGTTGAAGAGCAACATGCAAATAATCGTTAATCTTTCCGAAGATTGGCGGAGCAATGCCATATCCAATTACATTAACGGTAAAGAAATATAATCCAACTGCTAATCCACGTAAGTAAGGACCAGCGATGTCGTTCACGTCTGCGGCTGCAGGTCCAAGCCATGATAATGTTAGTGCAAGAAGAATAGTGATACAGACTATTTGCAAGGAAAGTATTGAAGTATTTAATAGGGTTAGCCAAACAGGAATACATAAAAATGCGATCATACTTGTAAACCGTAGTCTTCCACCGATTCGTTTTGCTTTGAATTTATCGGCAAACCATCCTCCTAAAATCGTTCCGGGAAGTCCGCCAATTAATGTTCCGATACCGATTAACAATCCAATTTCAGAAATTGCCATTTTCTGAGTTCTTACTAAAAAAGTCGGTATCCAGATTGAAACGCTGTTGGCTGAAACCGCAAAAAATGCATATCCTACCAAGATGTATCTAAGCGGAACATTTTGAAATAAAAGCTTCCAATTTTTTTTCTGATGTTCTTTTGGTGCGTCGCTAATTCCTCTTTCAGGTTCTCTTAAAAGCAAAACTAAAATGACAAAGATTAATCCCGGAAAACCTAAAAAGTAAAATGCGTATCGCCAGCTAAGCGCATCGCTAATCCATCCGCCAAAGAAAAAAGCAATGCCCGTACCAATTGCAATTCCGGAAGAAAAAACCGCCTGAACAGTAGCTCTCATCTTCGAAGGGAAATAATCACTAAGCAATGATAAGGCTGCCGGACCTAACGAAGCTTCTCCAATTCCAACTAACATTCTACACGTAAATATTGTCCAAAATCCGGTTGCAAAACCTGTTAAGCCTGAAAAAATACTCCATACAGCTAAACCAAATGCTATTAACTTTTTTCTCGAAACTTTGTCCGCCATTCTTCCAAACGGAATTCCGAGTGCGGTATAGAAAATTACGAAAGACGTTGCCCCAAGCAACGCAAGTTCAAGATCGCTAAACTGTAATTCTTTTTTTATCGGAGTAAATAAAATGTAGATCAAAACGCGGTCGACAAAATTCATCACATAAATTAATGTTAAAAGAAGCAGCGCATACCAGGCATATATCGGTATTGAAGATTTTGTTTCGTTGTTTTTTTCAGCTGTCATAATATTGTTTCTCAATATTTATATATTGCATTTGCAAAAGCCAATCCGCCGCCCGACCCCATGAAACAAAGCACATCTCCCTTTTTTACTTTTCCTTTTTGCACTGCATCATCAAAAGCCATCGGGATACAGGCAGAGCCGGTATAACCATATTTATCCATTATTGTGTGCGCTTTTGTTTTTTCAACTCCAAGGTTAGCAAGAGTTTCCCAGATTGTGTTGATATTAATTTGTGTAAAGAAATAATGATCGATTTGCGAAGGTAGAATATTTATTTTCCCGCATGATTCTTTTATCATTTTTGTCCAGATCGTAGGATTAATTTCTTTCGGAAATTTTTTCACAAATTTTAGTAAGTGATCTTTGTTTTCAACCACTTGATGCGTTACGGGCATGTGTGTTCCACCAGCATAAATTCCCATCCAATCGCTATACTGTCCATCGGTAAAAAGTGATCCCGTTAAAAATCCGCTTTCAGAATTTACTTCAGACTTTAGAACTACTGCACCGGCGCCATCGGCAAATAGTGTTACGGTTTTTTTGTCTGTTAAGTCCAAATATTTACTCATCGCATAAGCGCCTATGACTAAAACGTAATTATATTTTTCATCGGCTTGAATAAATTTTCCTGCTGTATCCAGCGCTGTAACAAATCCTGCACAAGCCGTATTGATATCAAAAGTTCCTGCTTTTTTTGCTCCAATTCTGTATTGAACAACAGAGGCGGTCGATGGAGAAATATATTCAGGCGTATCTGTCGCAACTATCAAAAGATCAATTTGATCAGCCGGGATTTGTGCCGACGCCAAAGCTTTCAACGCTGCGTTAACCGCAAGATCAGCGGTTGATTGATTTTCTTCACACCATCTTCTTTCGCGTATTGTCAAATTCTCTCTTAGCCAGGTATCTACGTCTTCTCCCAGAAGTTCATTAAAAAATGAATTTGGAATAATCCTTTCAGGTACATACGAACCAGAACCAACAATTAAGGAGTTTCTCATAAATTTTTCCAGACTGGCTTAGACAATTAATCCGCCATCAACACTTAATGTAATTCCGTTTATAAAATTTGCTTCTTCACTTGATAAGAAAAGATAGGCGTAGGCAATATCTTCCGGCAAACCGAGTCTGCCAAGAGGTGTTTTTTCTTCAAGTGATTTTAAAATGTTTTCGGGAACAGTTTTCACCATTTCGGTTGCGATAAAACCCGGCGCAACGGCGTTTACGTTAATTCCTTTTCTACCAAGTTCGCGAGCCCAAACTTTCGTCATTCCGATAATTCCTGCTTTTGTTGCCACGTAATTTGTTTGCCCAAAATTTCCATATAATCCAACAACAGAGGAAGTATTAACAATTTTGCCGTATTTTTTTTCAATCATATAGGGCATGACTGCTTTTGTACAGTTAAAAACTCCGGTCAAGTTAACATCAATAACTTGCTGCCATTGTTCGGCGGTCATTTTGGCTAGAGAGGCGTCGCGGGTAATTCCTGCATTGTTGATAAGAATATCAATCGTTGAAAATATCTCTACAGCTTCTTTCGCGGCTTTATCTGTTGAGTCAAGTTTCGTTACATCAACTTTTGTGAAATGCGCTTTCGTTCCTCTGTCGGAAAGTTCTTTTGCCAGAGCAATTCCTTTTTCTTCATTAACGTCCCAGATAACAATAGAGGCACCTTCTTCCGAAAATTTTAGCGCGGTAGCTTTCCCGATTCCTTGTGCTCCTCCGGTGATTACAGCAACTCTATTTTGGAGACGTTTCATAGTTACTTTCCTTTTGCGTTTTTATCGTTTGAAATATTTCAAACGTTTATACTAAAAAATTATTTGCTTTTCTTGTTCTTATTTTTTGAAATTAGCTTTTGCCGCTCTACAATCCATTCAGCTAAGAAATTCCGGTAATGTTTTTCCATGAAAATATAGAACTGTTCCATCTCAATAATTCTTTGCTGAATTACTTCTACATTTTTTTTGTTTATTTCTTTTACTTTTTCATTAAGGAATTTTGCGATACGGGTATTGTTTTTGATGAGCTCAAGGTTGTTACGGAATGCGTTTTCAAAAATTTCAGGTTCCACTTCGTAATAATCTTTTCTGTTATTTTCCGGCGACCATGTTTTGCGAATTAATTTTTTGTCACGAAGTCGCCTAACAATTTGGCTTATTGGACCTTTACTCCTCCCGAGTTGTTTTGTTATTTCATCAAGCGAAAGAGGTTCCGGGGAATAAATAAGAAGTGCAACGATGTGCCCCATCAGTTTGTTTAATCCGAAGGCTTTGTAAGCATCTCCGAACCGTTGAATCATTTCTTTACGAACGCGTTCTTCGTCAGGCATAAAAATCAATTATATTTTTTAACAATTAAAGCAGAGGCTTCACCGCCACCAATGCATAGTGAAGCCAACCCATATTCCGAATTTCTTCTTTTCATTTCATAAAGCAGTGTTGTTAAAATCCGCGCTCCACTTGCACCAATAGGGTGTCCGATTGCTATTGCACCGCCGTTAACATTAACTTTCTCAACCGGTAAATCAAGAATTTTGTTCACTGCTAATGAAACCACTGCAAAGGCTTCGTTAATCTCATAAAGATCAATTTTATCTTTTGTAAGCTTGGCTTTTGCTAAAACTTTTTGGATTGCATCTGCCGGTGCAGTTGTAAATTCAATTGGAGCTTTTGCCGCGGAACTTTGCGCCACAATTTCTGCTATAGGAGTGAGTCCAAGTTCTTTCGCTTTTTCTTCCGACATAATAAGTAAAGCTGCCGCACCATCATTAATACTGGAAGCGTTTGCCGCTGTAACAACACCGTTCTTATCGAACACAGGTTTAAGTGAAGATATTTTATCGAAGTTCACTTTCCCCGGTTCTTCATCTTTATTAAAAATTATCTCACCGGTTTTTGATTTTATAGCAACATCAATAGTTTCATCTTTAAACTTTCCTTCTTCAATTGCAGCTAATGCTTTTTTATAGGATTGAATTGAAAATGCATCAAGTTCTTCGCGGGTAAAATGAAAATCTTTCGCGCAAGACTCAGCACAATTTCCCATGTGAATATTGTTATAAACATCTGTTAAGCCGTCAATTAAAATGGAATCGTAGATTGTTGCGTTTCCTAATCTATAACCGTTTCTTCCTTGTTTTAATAGATATGGAGCATTCGTCATGCTTTCTTGTCCGCCGGCAATAATTATATCTGCATCACCGCAGGCAATCGCTTGTTGGGCTAACATAACTGCTTTTAATCCGCTACCGCACATTTTATTTATTGTTAGGCATTCTGTCTTTTCAGGAAGCCCTGCGTAGATGGCGGCTTGTCGTGCCGGAGCTTGCCCTAATCCTGCCGATAATACATTTCCCATTATTACTTCGTCAACAAGATTTTTATCAAGTCCCGATTCATCTAATAATGCTTTAATAACAAAACTTCCGAGTTGGGGAGCGGTAAAACTGCTTAAGCTTCCGTTGAAAGTTCCAACAGCTGTTCTTTTGGCATGAGTGATGACTACTTTTTTCATAGTTCTTCTCTTCTTCGATAAGATATATTATGTTTTTTACATTTGAAATATTTCAAACGTTGAAAACATAACTAATCTTTTTTAGAAAGTCAATATTTATTTTTAGTAGTTCAGAAATTTTGGGGATGGGAGTATCAGAGTTTTATTTCGATTGCCTTGCGGACAAATCCGTCAGCAAGTTCCAATCTTTTGCGAGCTTCTTCAACCGAGACTTCCGCTTTGATCATAACTAATGCAGATTTAACATGCCATTCAGCTTTAACCAAAAAGGAGGTTGCGGTCTCATAATCAACGCCGGTTATTGTCATTACAATTCGTTTTGCTCGCTCGATTAATTTTTTATTCGTCATCTGCAAGTCTATCATCATATTCTCATAGACTTTTCCCATCCGGATCATAGAGGCAGTAGTTAGCATATTTAAAACTAATTTTTGCGCAGTTCCACTTTTCATTCTTGTTGAACCCATAACAACTTCTGGCCCAACGTAGGGACAAATTGCTACATCAACTTCTTTAATATCAAACTTACTTCTGGGATTACATGTAACGTAAAGCGTTGTTGCACCAAGTTCTTTTGCTTTTTTTACTGCACCGATAACATACGGAGTGCGTTTGCTGGCAGCGATTCCACAAACAACATCTTTCGGTGTAACCGATGCTTTTAAAACATCAGCGGCACCATTTTCTTCATGATCTTCAGCTCCTTCCTGAGAAACAAACATTGCTTCTCTTCCGCCGGCAATAAATCCTTGTACTAATTCCGGAGGAGTTCCATAAGTTGGCGGACATTCTGAAGCATCAACAACTCCAAGCCTTCCACTTGTTCCGGCTCCAAAGTAAAACAACCTTCCCCCATTTTTAAATGCTTTAACAATTAGTTCAACAGCCTCTTCAATAAATGGGAGTTCTTGTTCAACCGCCAAAGGAACCAGCTTATCTTCTTCATTTATAATTTTTAATATTTCAGAAGTTGGGCTAGCATCGATTTCCATTGAATGCGGATTTCGTTGTTCGGTTGCTAAACCGGCTATTTCATGGAAAAATTTTTGTGTGTCGAGTATATGAGCCATTACTTTTCAATTTCCAAATGAACAAGTTTTTTTTCTTTCACATTTCTAAGGTTGGTAGGCTTATAGTGAAGATCATAAATAGTTGATTTTTTTATTCGTGGTTTATATTTTGTTTCTGCTTTTTGGAACTCCTCCGTTAAATCCCCTCCTTTAAGTACAAACAGATGTCCTTTATCTTTAATAAGCGGCAAAGCATAACGAAGGAGAATAATTAATGGCTCGGTCGCACGGCTCACTATCAGATCAAAGCTGTTTTTGTACTTAGCAATAAATTCCGGGTCTTCAACTCTGCTGTTTTCTGCTTTGATATTATTCAACATTAATTTGTCGATAAATTCCTCAACCGCAGCAATTTTTTTTCCGGTTGAATCAATTAAAACTCCCTGCAAATCCGGACGCATAATTGCAAGGGGAATTCCGGGGAAACCACCGCCGGTTCCGATATCAAGGAACCGCGTACATTTCTCGGGAATATATTTTGATATGTAGGATGAAATAAAGATATGATTTTCAACAATTGCATCTACATCTTTTCTTGAAATAAGATTAACAACTTCATTCTTTTCAACAACCAATTTCGCAAAATAAGCTAATTGTTCCATTTGTGTTGAATCGGGATTATAACCGTTTTCCCAATAAAAAGATGTAATCTGCTGAAAATATTTTTCTCGAGTATTATTTGTCGCCATACGGGATCCAAATTGTTTGAAATTACTTGCGCAAATATACCAATAAAATTGAAATATCTGAAGCCGTGACACCCGATATTCTGGAGGCTTGACCTATTGAACGAGGTTTTACTTTGAAGAGTTTTTCTCTTCCTTCAGTTGACAGACTGTTTAAGATTAAATAATTGAAGTTCGAAGGAATGTTCAATGCGTCAAATTTTTCTACTTTTTTTACCACTTCTTCTTGTCTCTTAATATACCCTTCATACTTTAATTCGATCTCTAATTGTTCAATGAAGTAATCGCTGTTCTTTATTTCGGAAAGCACAAAATCGTTCTCCGATTTTAGTTGAAGTATTTCTTTTAACCTTAACTCCGGTCGTTTAACAAGTTTGGCAATAAATTCAGAAGCCTCTGTTTCATTTTCACCAACTTTAACCAGCAAAGGATTTATTTCTTTTGATGGAATTTTTATTGTTTCCAGCAATTCTCTTCCCGCTAATATTTTTTTCTTCTTCTCTTTTATCTGCACAAAGAGTTCGTCTGAAATTAATTGATATTTGTGCCCGAAGTAAGATAACCTAAGATCGGCATTATCCTGCCTTAGTAGTAACCGGTGTTCTGCGCGCGAAGTGAACATTCTATACGGTTCTTCCGTCGATTTATTTACCAAATCATCGATCATTACGCCGACATAAGCCTCACTCCTTTTTAAAACAAATTCTTCCATCTGTAAAATCTTTGCAGCTGCGTTAATGCCGACAACCAACCCTTGCGCAGCTGCTTCTTCATATCCTGAAGTTCCATTTATTTGACCGGCAAAATAAAGTCCTTCAACTAACTTTGTTTCAAGCGTTAAATCCACTTGATGAGGGGGAAAAAAATCATATTCAACCGCATAGCCGGGTCGTATCATTTCAACTTCTTCTAATCCTTTAATTTTATGAATGGCTTCCAATTGGACTTCTGCAGGCAGCGAAGTAGAAAATCCATTTAAATAAATTAGATCGGAATCTAACCCTTCTGGTTCAAGAAATAGATGATGTCTTTCTTTATCTTTAAATCGAACTATTTTATCTTCAATCGATGGACAATACCGCGGACCGACTCCCTTAATTAATCCTGTAAACATTGGTGATTCATTAAATCCTTTTTCGAGAATACCGTGAACAGAGGCATCGGTATGAGTAATATGGCAATTTACTTGCGGCAAATAAGGAAATTTCGAAATATCGGTTCTAAAAGAAAAAGGTTGTGGATTTTCATCTCCAGCTTGAACTTCCAGAATATCCCAATTGATCGAGTTTTTGTTTAACCTCGGTGGTGTTCCAGTTTTCAACCTGCCAGATTCAAAACCAAGTTGAACCAGACACTCAGTTAATCCTGTTGATGGCATTTCTCCAAATCTTCCACCAGAAATTGCTTTTAACCCTGTATGCATTAATCCATTTAAGAATGTTCCGGAACAAATGACGACAGCTTTGCAAAGAATCTTTTCATTTTCCGAAGTAACAACTGCTGTGACTTTTTTATTTTCGACCAAAATTTCAACAATAGATTTTTCAATAATATCAATGTTTTTGTATGATTCAACAACCTTTATTGCTACTTCAGAATATAACTTTCGATCATTCTGACTTCTTGGAGACCAAACAGCCGGACCCTTAGAGCGATTCAACATTCTAAATTGAATTCCACTTTGATCCGCAATAATTCCCATTACTCCACCAAGGGCATCAATTTCTCTTACCAAATGTCCTTTGGCTGTTCCACCAATTGCCGGATTGCAAGACATTCTACCAATGGCTTTTTTCTCCATTGTAACTAACGCAACCTGCAAACCCATTTTTGCAGAAGCGCAAGCAGCTTCAATTCCCGCATGACCACCACCAACGACAACTACATCATAACCTAAATTCAATTAACTTCGATTTCCTTTCAAATATAAAACGGATTATTTTTCGGTTCCACGTGAAACAAGATTTTCTTTTAATAAACGAAATTCATACATCTTCTCTTTCAAAAAAGTATTAAAATATACCTTTTCTGAAAATCCAGAATTACAAAATCCAGATTTTCCCAAAGCTTTTATGGAAGCAATGTTTGATTCAAAAACTATCGCCTTAATAACACTAAGCCCCAAATCCTTGAAACAAAATTGTGATATTATTTCAATTGATCTAGTGATAATTCCCCTGTTGTGATGTTCTCTCCCCAACCAATAACCAATCTCACAAGTTCCAAGTTGATAATTTATTTCTTTCACTCCAATTAAGCCGAGCATTTTATCATCGCAAGCATTTGCAATTGCAAAGTGAAATTCTGTTTTCTTGTTTTCCTGTTCATTTGCGAAAAGAATAAAGGAAATGGCGTTTTCCAACAAGTAAGGAGAAGGAACGGTTGCTAAATATTTCACAATATCAAAATCCTGCAGATAAATAAAGATGTCACCAGCGTCATTCTGCTTTAGATTTCTAATTTTATATGAATTAAATATAATTTCCATGCCGTTCCACGTGAAACTTTTTTATTTGCCGATACAAAAACGGCTAAATATGTTGTTCAATATATCATCCGAAGTGACTTCACCAATAATTTCTCCAAGTGAATTTTCCGCATTTCGTAAATCTACAGAAATAAATTCGCCACTCAATTTTTGCTTTATAGCATCTATTGAGTTTTGCAAACATGTTTTGGCTTTTTTCAAATTCTCAAAATGGCGAGAGTTGGAGACAACGGCCGAATGTTCTGAATATGAATTTCCACTAAACACTTTAGCATGAAGTTTGGTAAATAAATTGTTTATCCCATAGCCCGTCAAAGCGGAAATATAGACATCTGCCTCCTTTTCGGGAAGGGTTTCAAGATCTACTTTATTTAAAACAGTAATAACCTTATCACCGGAAGTCAATTGAAGGAGTTCTTCCCGTAATTCTTTTGATATTTTTTGTTGAACATCATTTATAAATAAAACAACATCAGCGTTCTTAACCGCTTCCCTACTGCGTAAAACACCCTCTATCTCAATTTCATTCTTTGTTGGGCGAATTCCGGCTGTATCAAAAAGTCGAAATAAAACTCCGTTAATTGAAACTTCTTCACGAATAACGTCGCGGGTTGTTCCAGGAATTTCACTTACAATTGCTCGCGCTTCTTTTAAAATATAATTAAGTAATGATGATTTCCCTACATTCGGAATGCCTACCAAAGCGACGTTAACTCCGTCGCGAATAACTTTGCCAAACGAATACGTTCCAAGCAATTTATCAATTTCCGAAATAATCCTTTCAATCATAAGTAGTAGTTTGTCGTGAGCAACGAATTCAACATCTTCTTCGGCAAAATCTAACTCAAGCTCTACAAGCGAAGATGTATCTATTAACTGTGTTCGCAATTCATGAATTTTTTTTGAAAGCATTCCATCAAGTTGATTTCTTGCACCTCTCAGAGAAGCCTCCGTACGCGCATTAATAACCTCAACAACCGCTTCTGCTTGTGCAAGATCAAGTTTACCATTTAAGAAAGCGCGCTTCGTAAATTCTCCCGGTTCCGCAATACGCACATCTCGTTGAAGCAATAATTCAATAATTTTTTTTGTAATAAATTGATTTCCATGCATGCTTATTTCAACACTATCTTCCCCGGTGTATGAGTGTGGCTTACGAAAAACTGAAACCAAAACATCATCAACAAGATTTTTATTTTCGTCAATGATCTTTCCGTAATGAATTGTGTGTGATCTTGCATCGGCTATTTTTATTTTGCCGGAAAAGACCGCATCAATTACTTCAAAAGAATTTTTTCCGCTGATGCGAATAATTGAAATAGCACCAACACCTGCGGGTGTGGCTACTGCGGCGATAGTATCATCCAGGTTTTGTAAAATCATAGTTCGCAAAAATACGGAAAGCGAAAGGGAGTAACAAAGAATTTTAATGGTTGCAATAAATCTCCGGTGAGCCAGCAAAAATTGAATTGCACAAAAAACTTTATCGATGTATGTTTGTACATTGAAAAAGGAAGTGTTATGAAAAGAACTCAAATCTATCTTGACGCTGAAATCTTTGCTGTTTTGAAGGTTGAGAGCAAATTAAAAAAAACAAGAATTTCCAGTTTGATCCGCGAAGCATTGCGAGAAAAATATTCAGTTCAAGAAAAAAAGGCACTGGTAATCGATAAAGTTGCGGGGATTTGGAAAGATAGAGATTTTGATGTAGATGATTATGTCCGCGAAAAACGCTCAAACAAAAGAAGAAGATCTTTATATGAAAAATAGTGTCCTGCTTGATTCAGATGTTATCATCTGGTTTCTGAGAGGGAGAATTGACATAAAAGAAAAACTTCAGAAATTTTTTTTAGAAGAAACACTTTATACAACTCCGGTCTCTGTTGCTGAAATATTTGCGGGGCTTAGACCCAACGAATCCAAAATGATTAAAGAATTTTTTAACCAACTGAACATAAGCACTATTACTTATGATATCGGCTGTCTCGCAGGTGAATATTTAAATAAATACTCAAAAAGTCATAATGTTGAATTAGGTGATGCCTTAATAGCCGCTTCAGCACTTACGTTTAATTTAAAACTTTGGACTTTAAATACAAAACATTATCCGATGCTAACATCACAAAATTTAATTGCATAAGGTTTTAATCAATGGCTTTCAACTTTAACAAATTTACGGTAAAAGCACAGGAAGTAGTTCAAAACGGAATTGAAATTGCACAAAGTTTCAATAATCAAATTCTGGAACCGGAACATATTCTTGCCGCATTAGTAGAAGAAAAAGGAAGTATCGCCGACACAATCATCCAAAAAGCCGGTGGAAATTCCGACAGAATAAAAATAAAAGTAAGCGAATTACTTGAACGCTTGCCAAAAGTTTCCGGCGCTTCTGCTGGAATTGGCGATCATCAGATGTCGAACAATCTTGCAAAACTATTTGATCAATCTTCCGAAGAAGCGAAGAACTTAAAAGATGAATTTATTTCTACCGAACATTTACTTCTTGCGCTGGCTAAAGACTCTGGAAAAGTAGGACAATTGCTTCGCGATAACGGAGTAACTGCCGATATTATTTTATTAGCTTTAAAAGATGTTCGCGGTACCCAGCGCGTAACCAATCAAAATGCGGAAGATACTTATCAATCACTTAAAAAATTCGGAAGAGATTTAAATGAACTCGCCCGTGCCGGCAAACTTGATCCGGTTATTGGACGAGATGAAGAAATACGAAGAGTGCTGCAAGTCCTTTCTCGAAGAACAAAAAATAATCCCGTTTTAATTGGAGAACCAGGCGTTGGAAAAACCGCAATTGCCGAAGGAATTGCACATCGAATTATTTCCGGCGATGTCCCGGAAAATTTAAAAACTAAACGAATCGTTGCACTTGACATGGGGGCGCTTATTGCCGGCACACAATTCCGTGGACAATTTGAAGAACGAATGAAAGCCGTGTTAAAAGAAGTTCAAGATGCAAACGGCGAAATAATTTTATTTATCGATGAACTTCACACACTTGTTGGCGCAGGTTCTGTACAAGGCTCAATGGATGCAGCAAATATTTTGAAGCCTGCACTTGCACGCGGCGAACTACACTGCATTGGCGCCACAACGCTTGACGAATACAAAAAACATATCGAAAAAGATGCCGCACTCGAAAGAAGATTTCAACCGGTTCTCGTTGATGAGCCGAGCGAAGAAGACGCTATTTCAATTCTGCGCGGATTAAAAGAACGATATGAAGTCCATCACGGAGTGAGAATAACTGATGGTGCTATCGTTGCGGCTGTTCAACTTTCTGCACGGTATATTTCGGACCGCTTTCTTCCAGACAAAGCTATTGATCTTGTAGACGAGTCGGCATCTAAACTCCGTATTGAAATTGATTCGATGCCGGAAGAACTTGATTCGCTCGAAAGAAAAATTAAACAACTTGAAATAGAACGCGAAGCGTTGAAGCGGGAAAAAGATGAAGCTTCGGAAAAAAGATTGGAAGAGCTAGAATTAGAAGTCAGTGATTTCGTTGAAGAAAAAAATCAACTTAAACAACATTGGATTTTAGAAAAAGAAAAAATTCAATCCATCCGTTCAATAAAAAGTGAAATTGAACATGCAAAAACTAATGCCGATAAATTCGAGCGCGAAGGAGATTTAGGCAGAGTTGCAGAAATCCGTTACGGAACCATCTCTTCTCTTGAAAAAAAATTAAAAGAAGAAACCCTTCTCCTTTCGCAAATTCAAATAAATAAAAAAATGTTGAAAGAAGAAGTTGATGCTGAAGACATTGCCGAAGTCGTTGCAAAATGGACGGGTATTCCTTTAAACAAAATGCTGGAAGGTGAGCGAAGTAAACTTATCCGGTTAGAAGAAGAACTGCATAAAAGAATTGTGGGACAAGAAGACGCCGTTGCCTCCGTTGCCAATGCAATCCGGCGTTCACGCGCGGGGCTACAAGATGCTAACCGCCCCATCGGCTCATTTATTTTTATGGGAACAACAGGTGTTGGCAAAACAGAACTCGCACGCACTCTTGCGGAATTTCTTTTTGATGACGAACATGCGATGATCCGGATTGACATGAGCGAATATATGGAGAAGTTTTCCGTTTCGCGATTGATCGGTGCGCCTCCCGGATACGTTGGTTACGAAGAAGGGGGACAATTAACCGAAGCTGTCCGGCGCAAACCATATTCTGTTGTTCTGCTTGATGAAATTGAAAAAGCGCATTCCGATGTATTTAATATTTTGCTGCAAGTGTTGGATGAAGGAAGGTTAACCGACAACCAGGGAAGAACGGTAAATTTTAAAAACACTATTGTAATCATGACTTCCAACCTCGGCTCGCATATTATTCACGAACATCTTGAACGGATAAACGAAGAGAATATTCAGCAGATAATGGGAGAGCTTCGCATGCTCCTTAGTGATTTGCTTAAGAAAACCATTCGCCCTGAATTTCTTAACCGTATTGATGATATTATTCTTTTCAGACCATTAACGAAAAAAGAACTGCGAAAAATTGTTGATATTCAAATAGAGAAAGTTCAAAAGATGTTGCATGATAAAAACATTAGCTTGGCACTAAGCGATGATGCAAAAGATTGGCTTGCGGAACTTGGTTATGATGTTGCGTATGGTGCACGTCCGCTTAAGAGAATTATCCAACGGTATTTGATCAATCCCCTATCGCAGGAATTGTTGTTAGGAACTTTTGTAAGCGGCGATACTATTTTAGTTGAGCAGGGAGAAAAAGGAAATTTAATATTCAGCAAAAGAGATACTGTTGATTGAAGCATGACTGAATGAAAATGAATAGTATCCTCAGTTAAATTCTTGTTTTGGGGGACACGATTTACGAACAAGGATTAACGAATAGCGATTTTTGATTTTATTTTTAACTTCCAAAATCAAAAATCGTTAATCCTTGTTCTGAGATCAAAAAAGTATTGGTTGGCGGCTTCGCCGTGCTAAGGATGAATGACTTTGATTTAGAATCATTTGCTTTTTTCATGCAAACATTCAATCAATCACCTCAAGTTATTTAGTTCATGCATTGCTGGATTACTATTTTTAACTATCATTCTACATTTTTAATTTTCTTTTTTAGTTCTTCAACTTGCGAGATAAACTCACTCATCTTTTCTACCGGAATATCATTCGCGAAATGGCGCAAGTCGCCAACGGGAACCGGGCGAAGTTTATTCAATCCCAGTATTTCCGGTTTCTCAATATTTTTATTCGGTTCCCACTCCATTAAATCGTTTGGCGTGCAGTTTAACGCGATGCAGAGTTTTTCTAGATATTCCGGTTGAAGCGCATTGAAACGGTTGCCGGTAATTCTATACGCCGCTTGTTTGCCAAATCCGTTTTTCATTAAAAAACTCGCGGGAGTGGTTATTCCGCGCAGTTTGAAGAGTTTCTTTAGGTTATACGTAAGCATAGAAACCTCGATTGTAAGTGTGTAAATAACAATTTATTATTACGATATGGGAAAAATATATCGCGTAATAGGAAAATGCAAGTTATTAATAAGATGTTTTTCATTAGTAATGAGATAGTAATTTTAGTAATAAGATGATATTATTCGGTGATAGAATATAATTCTGTAGTAATGAGAAGATATTCTTTAGCGATGAGAAATTTTTCTTTATCATTCCGATAATATTATTTAGTAATGAGTGATAATTCTTGTGTAATGAGACGAAATACACTACACAAATGAAATAATGGAGTGGAAATGTTTGTTTTTAGGCTGAAAATCAATTTTGTTTTTTTTGATATTGCATATTTGAGAGAAACAATTGGACGCAGATTTGTTAAGATTGGTTAGGATGTTTTAAGATCATAACAAAGCATAGGGAATATTAAAAAAATAAATGTCTCAACCATTTTAGTTACATTTGACATTTTTATGAAAGAAGTCTAAGTTGAGGGTTAAAAGAAATAATAATTCTAACTACTTATTTCTTTAAAAATATTGAGGCATATATGAACGTAGGTAAAACAATACAAATATTTCTTCCTGATGGTAATCCGAGAAGCATTAAAATCGCCGAAATAACTAGTAGAACAGTTCAAGCAGTATTAATTCCTCGAACAAAACTTGAAGAGATTTTTACTAGAGAAGAATTAAACAACGTAGGCGTTTATCTTCTTATTGGTAATCCCGAGGAAGAGGTAAAACCGCTTTTGTATGTTGGAGAAGCTGAGGATTGCAAAATTCGTCTCAAACAACATAATTCGACGAAAGATTTTTGGAATTATGCCATAGCCATAATTTCAAAAACTCACTATTTCACCAAAACGCATATAAAATTTCTTGAATCGCATATGTTTAAGGAAGCTATGCGTATAAATCGGTACAAATTAGAAAATAGCACAAATCCGACTACACCTTATGTTGCAGAATGGATGGAAGCAGATTTGTTAGATAATTTTGAGACAATTAAAATTTTAGTTTCAACACTTGGATTCCCGATATTTGATGAAATAAAGACCGCTCAAAAAACTGAATTACTTTATTGTAAAGGAAAAGAGGCCTCTGCAGCCGGGCAACTCACCGACGAGGGCTTCCTTGTCCTTTCAGGTTCAAAGTGTAATCTTAAAGAATCAAAAACAGCAGGAACTTGGATTGTTAATATGCGGAAAAGACTTCTTGAAGAAAAGATTCTACAAGTTAATGGAAATGTATATGAGTTTATCTCGGATTATCTTTTTGGCTCTCCAAGTGCAGCTGCCGGTGCCGTTTTAGCTAGAAGAGCAAATGGTTGGATTGAATGGAGATATAAAAACGGGAAAACTCTTGACGAAGTAAAAAGACAAATAAATTTAGAAACGGAATAAACTATGACAAAATCCCCAACACAAATTCTTACTGAATGGATGCAAGCCGTAAATAAGAGAGATATTGAAACACTTCTCTCTTTTTATAATAAAAATGCTGTCTTGATTCCAACATTTTCTAATAAGCTATTAACTACTCCGGAAGATATTCGGGATTATTTTGTTAAACTCGGAAACCGTGATGAGCTTAGTGTCTCGTTGCACGACAAAACTTTGAACATTCAATTAATCAGAAATGATATTTATAGTTTATCCGGTATTTATTGTTGGAAGCTGACGATCGACAGGGAATCATTTACTTTTGAAGCGCGGTTCAGCTATACAATTGACGCATCACTTGCAAACCCGATTCTGAATCACCATTCATCTCAAATTCCGCGTATGCTTTAAGATGATTCCGTTTCCTTCTTTTAAAAATTTCTTCTTATTTTAAGCTACTCATTTATGAAAGGTATTTTTATGAAACAATTTGTCTTGTTCCTTATCGCTCTCGCATTTATCTCAAGCGCTTATGCTCAAGTTAAAAATAAAGGGGTGTTTGTAAAACCCAAAAGTGAATATTATGAAGCAAATAAAAAAGCTGTAGAAGAGTTTAACAAAAAACCGGCTTCGGAAAACAAAGCATTCAAGGTTGATTTTACCGGATTGGATTTACCAAAAGCAAAAAGTGAATTTACTTATCAGTGGCATAACGATCCGATCAATCAAGGGATGACCGGCACGTGCTGGGATTTTTCAACAACTTCATTTTTTGAATCTGAGATTTACCGCCTCAACAAAAAGAAAGTTAAACTTTCCGAAATGTATACCGCATATTGGGAATATGTAGAAAAAGCCCGCCGCTTCGTTCAGGAAAGAGGTAACTCAGCTTTTGCCGAAGGTTCTGAAGGCAACGCTGTAAAAAGAATTTGGAATCAGTACGGAGTTGTTCCTGCCTCGGCATATGGCGGAATGCTGCCGGGACAAAAAGTCCACGACCACAGCAAATTGGTTGATGAGATGACCGCTTATTTACAAGGGTTAAAAACCTCTAATGCGTGGAATGAAGACGAAGCGGTTTCGACAATCAAATCTATTCTTAACCATTACCTTGGTGTTCCTCCAACAAAATGTACCTATGAAGGAAAAGAGTTCACACCAAAAGAATTTTTAGACAAAGTTGTAAACTTAAAACTTGACGACTACGTTGATATCATTTCATTAATGGAAAAACCATACTACACCAAAATGATGTACAATGTGCCGGACAACTGGTGGCTTGACAGTTCTTATTATAATGTTCCGCTGGACGAATATATGAGCATTATAAAAAATGCAATCCGCAAAGGATATACGATGGTTATCGGCGGAGATGTATCGGAACCGGGAATTGAATCGCACGCAAAAGTTGCAATGATCCCGACGTTTGATATTCCCTCCGAATATATTGATGAGAACGCAAGAGAATTCCGCTTTGTAAACAAAACAACGACAGATGACCACGGGATTCATCTTGTTGGTTATTTAAATAAAAACGGAAAAGATTGGTACCTGATAAAAGATTCCGGTGCCGGAGCTTATAACGTTGATGATAAAGGCTACTATTACTATTCGGAAGATTACGTAAAATTAAAAATAGTTGATTTCTGTGTGCACAAAGATATGGTTGAAGATATTTTAAACAAGTTTTCCAAGTAAGGATTGCCCTCTCTAAATGAACACAATCGAACTTATCCGAAAAAAACGTAACGGAGAATCTCTTTCTAAAGAAGAGATTCTCTTTTTGGTTTCATCCTACACAAAAAATAAAATTCCCGATTATCAATTCTCCGCATTTCTTATGGCGGTTTATTTAAAAGGAATGAACACAACCGAAACTGCCGCCCTTACGGAATCTATGCTCTACAGTGGAAAAGTAATTGATCTTTCTTCTATAAAAGGAATTAAGATTGACAAACATTCTACCGGCGGAGTTGGCGACAAAACTTCCCTCATCATTGCGCCCATAGCCGCTGCGGCGGGAGTTAATGTGCCGATGATCTCAGGCAGAGGACTTGGACATACCGGTGGAACGCTCGATAAACTTGAAGCGATTCCCGGGTACAGTACAAATCTTTCGTTGAGCGATTATAAAAAAGTCTTGAAAAAATGCGGACTGGTTTTGATCGGACAGACGAAAGAAATTGCTCCGGCAGATAAATTGATCTATGCCTTACGCGACGTTACCGCAACCGTTGAATCAATTCCGCTTATCACCGGCAGCATAATGAGTAAAAAACTTGCCGAAGGAATTGACGGACTTGTGCTTGATGTAAAAACCGGAAGCGGCGCGTTCATGCAAAAATTCTCTGATGCAAAAGAACTTGCTCAATCACTGATAAACACGGCAAAAGCATTTGATAAAAAAGTCCTTGGGTTTATAACCGATATGAATCAACCGCTTGGTAATTATATCGGTAATTGGTTTGAAGTGTATGAATCAATTAAAATACTGCGCGGAGAAGTTGTTCCCGATCTATGCGAAGTAAGTTTTACCCTTTCCGGCGCAATGATCTATCTCGGCGGAAAAGCAAAATCGATTGAAGAAGGAATCAAACTTTCGAAAGAACTTATCGCAAATGGAAAAGCTTTTGAAAAATTTGTTGAGCTTGTAAAACTCCAGGGCGGTGATATTAGCTATTTATACGAACCGGAGAAATATCCAAAATCAAAATACATGTTGAAAGTGGTAAGCCAGAGCGAAGGATTTGTCTCTGCAATAGACACCTATCAAATAGGCGTTGCAGCTTTAGAACTTGGCGCAGGAAGATTAAAGAAAGAAGATGTCATCGACCCGAAGGCAGGAATTATCTTCCACAAAAAACTTGGAGATAAATTGGCAAAAGGAGAAATTATAGCTGAACTTTTTACCGATAAGAAAAACATGCTTCCTGCGGCGGAAAAAAGAATAATGAGTGCATTAACTATTACTAAGGATAAACCGAAAAAACAAAAAATGATAAAATTGATAATGGATTAGAGTTTTTCATTCACAAACAAAAATGGGGTTCTTATGAAAACCGTACTTGGTTCTGTTCTGTTATTAGTCATTCTTTCCACCTTATCGTTTGGACAATTAAGTCCAACCAGTTTCAATCCAAACATCCTTGTTCATTCACAAGGGTTGCCGAACGAGTTCTTACTTTTTGTACCCGATACGGCAACGCAAATTTTATTCAATCCGGCAAGAGCAAATGATTATTCCGGCAGTTTTGTGTACACAACCTATGCAACTGATTATAAAAGAAATATTTATTTGCCTATAGTCTATATTTATGATCCGGTTTATATAACAGACCGAATGCCGGCACCACAACAAATGCCTCAGCCGTCATTCTATTCTCCCGGAAACACCGAAACATATAGTTCGGGCAAAAATCCTACGGTTGCCGTTGCCACACTTTTTAACGCGTTCGATTCAAAATGGCTCTTTTTATTTACGAATGGAATCGCTAACCAAAACGGAACCTCTAACTACTCATCGAGCAATAATTATCCCGACAGTTATAATCAAACAAACATATCATTTTATTCTTCGAGCAGCAATTCAGAAACGAAAGAAGGGGTAACGTCGTTTCGATTGTCAAATATTTTTTCCACCGGAACCGGAAAGAAATCAATTGGAGTTTTTGCAATCTTTAATTCAACACTGAATAATTCGATTGGAAACAGCGCAAACAGTTCGCTCAATATTTCCGGCACAATACCTCTCTTTTTTCATTCCTCGCTCAGCAATACCATAAATAAGTTAAACGAGGAAAATTCTCATTACGTCCTTGGTTTAGAATTTACTTCGACAAATGAGCGGTGGGATTATATTGCGAGAGCAAGCTATCAAAGCTCAACGTACAACTTTAAAAACTCGAACACCACAAACCAACAATCGGTTGACAGCACGTACAATGGTTCTTCTTCAAACCCCGTTTCGTCAACTTCCAAATCGGAAAGAACAACCGGTTATGAAAACTTTAATCAATCCGAACCTTACACGCTCGCTTTTGAAAACTATCTCCAAAGCAAAACAACTATTTTTTCTTTGGATGGGAACATATTTCTCTCCGCAAATGTAAACTACACAAACGGCGATGGAAAAACCGGCGGGAGTTCTTTCTCAAATAACAGAAATTATTATAATGGAACCTGGACCTCAAGCGGAACAATAAGCAATGCTTCTAAGGGAAACTATGATAACAAGAGCTGGGGCTTTTCTTTTACTCCCGGTTTTATTATTAAAAAAAGTTTTTCGGATCTCTTTCTCTTATCGGGACTAAAACTTGAGACCGGCTACAACAAACAGACCTCTGCTCAAATGAATTATTATTATCCATCAGATTATTACGCTCAAGCCCCAACGTTTTTAAATTCAACCTTAACTTTAAAGTTTGTTACGCTGGCTCTCCCGGTCTATATCAATTATTCACCTGCGGAGTGGATTTCGATTTGGGGTGGGATGAATTACTCTTACGGATATAGCAAACGGGTTGAAGAGGTTTCGGGAAACTCAACAAGTTTTTATTCGAGTTCTTCATCGTCCCAAACCTATTCTATGAATTCAAAAAACGATAATTCAACTTTCCAATCAATGAAATCAACATTCCTTGGTCTTGAATTAAAGCATCCATCCGGATTACGTGTGCAAATTGCCTTCGATGAGGATATTGCTTCTTTTAGAGATTGGAACATCTCCGTAGGATATCATTTTTAAGTTTTCCTTATCTCTGTTTTTAACAAGCACAACACCGCAACTCCGAAAGGGGTTTCGGTGTTGCAAATCGGTGGAGTCTTCATGAGAAAAATCAATTTTTTTTATTTTTTTCAATACTTATTTGTTTTAATTTAGCAGTAGGTTAAAATTAACTACCGCAGCTCGGGAAGATTTAGTAATAACGGCTTTCATGTAGCTAAAAACTGTTTGACGTCAAAAAAAAACTATGACAACACGGTTAAAAAGAATAAAACGATCGCTTTTAATATTAGGTTTTACATTTGGCCTAATGATTGTGATCATGACGCTTGGCGAATGGATGAAGAGTTTACTCTTTCCTCATGCACAGGGAGGAGAAGTTCACCTCGTCAATATTATCTCCGCAAGTATCTTCGCGGCAATTATCTCCCATTTTTTTGCAAGGGGTTACGAAAAAAACTTACAAAAGCGCAATGTCGAAATTGACGCACGCAAAAAAGCTGAGCAAGACTTAAACGAAACGCTTTCCATTTTGCAAGCCACGCTCGAATCAACAATCGACGCAATTCTGGTAATTTCTCAAGAAAGAAAAATTGTAACCTATAACCAAAAATTTATTGAGTTATGGAATGTTCCCGAAGGAATTGTTAACACGAAAGACGACAAACAATTATTAAGACACGTCCTTTCTCAACTAAAAGACCCGGATGAATTTTTACAAAAAGTTGAAGAGCTTTATGAATCTCCCGAGCAAATAAGTTTTGATGTAATTGAATTTATGGATGGAAGAATCTTTGAACGCTACTCCCAGCCGCAAAAACTTGGAAAGAATATTCGCGGAAGGGTTTGGAGTTTTGATGATATTACCGAAAAGAAAAAAGACGAGAGGAAAATAAAGGAATCGGAAGCTCGCTTTAAGACAATTTGGAAGCACTCGCGCGATGGTTTTCGTTTAACGGATGAAGCCGGCATCGTCATTATGGCAAACGATGCGTATTTTGGTTTTTTCAATAAAACCGAAGCAGAAGTTATAAATCATCCGTTCTATATTTTTTATAAAGAAAAAATGTATCAACCTTCAATCGAAAATTATAAAAAGCGGTTTGAAAAAAAAGAGTTTGAAGATGCGACTCTCCGAAAAATAGAATTTGATGACGGAAGAATTGCCTGGTTTGAGATTTCAAATTCTTTTGTTGAAATTGAAAAGAAAACGTATCTCTTAAGTGTATTTAGAGATTTTTCCCAGCACAAAGAAGACCAGGATAAAATAAGCCTTTCCGAACAAAAGTTCCGGACGCTTTACGAACAAGCCGCAGATGCTATTTTTTTAATGGATGGTGACTCGTTTATTGATTGTAATCCAACAACAGAAATAATGTTCGGGGGAAAGGCAGAAGAGATATTAAAATTAAAACCATACGAAATTTCTCCGGAAGTTCAAGATGACGGAAGATCTTCCAAAGAAAAAGCGTTTGAAAAAATTTCTGCGGCACTTGACGGCACACCTCAAACCTTTGAATGGAAGCATCAAAAGATAAACGGTGAACAATTCGACTGTGAAGTAACTTTAACAAAAATTGAACTTGACGGAAAAAATTACACTCAAGCAATAGTACATGATATTTCTAACCGGAAACACGCCGAGAAATTACAAACGGCTGTTTTCAAAATTACGGAATCGGCAAGCACAGCGACTGATCTTGCGGCGTTATATGCTACGATTCACGAATCGGTAAAAACCTTAATGCCGGCAATCAATTTTTACATTGCGTTATATGACGAGAAGAAAAACGAGATCAGCTTCCCTTATTTTGTTGATGAATTTGATGAAGCTCCAATAACCCGGCCACCCAAACGAGGTTTAACTGAATACGTATTGCGAACAAAACATCCGTTGCTGGCAACCCCTGAAAAATTATTAGAAATTGAAGATGCTGGTGAAGTTGAAAAAATTGGAACAAATTCTATTGATTGGCTTGGCGTTCCATTAATTATTCAAGACAAGATTATAGGCGTGCTTGTTGTTCAAAGCTATTCCCCGGGCACACGATATACTGAAAAAGAACAGGATATTTTGGTGTTCGTTTCTTCTCAAGTGGCTATGGCAATTTATAAGAAAAAAGCTGCGGATGACCTTGCTGCCTCCGAGATTCAATTAAAAGAATTGAACTCAAGTAAAGATAAATTCTTTTCGATTATTGCACATGATTTACGCAGCCCTTTCCATGCGCTGCTCGGGATGTCCGACTTGCTGGCAACTGAGGTTGATGAATTTTCAAGAGAAGAGATTAAAAAGTTTGCCGGGGAAATGAACAACAGTTTGAAAAACCAGTTCAAGTTGCTTGAAAATCTTTTAGAATGGTCCCGGTTACAGACGGGCAAAGTGCAATATGCCCCGGTAAAAATTAACCTCTCTGAAAAGGTGAGTGATATTATTGCACTGCTTGCGGGAAATGCGCTGAAAAAAAATATCACCGTAATAAATCTTGTTCTGCCGGGTGTTATTCTTTTTGCTGATACGAATATGTTACAGTCGATTCTCCAAAATCTAATTGCTAACGCTATTAAGTTCACAAAGCCAGGGGGAAATATCCAGGTATCTACCAAACAGAATAACGACATGGTGAAGATTTTTATAAAAGATTCTGGAGTTGGTATTAGCAAAGAAAGTTTACAAAATATCTTCCGTACCGATTCAACGGTTACGACCCTGGGAACTGAAAATGAAAGAGGAACCGGACTTGGACTGCTGCTCTGCAAAGAAATGATTGAACGTCACGGTGGAAACATCTCTGTTGAAAGTGAACTTGAAAAGGGAACAACCTTTTCTTTTACTTTGCCAAAAGCTGAAAAAATTTAGGAATTAGAAATTACGGGTTAGGAATCCGTTGCTATTCATACCTTTGATTCCTAATTCCCAATTCGTAATTCCTAATTAAACATAGAGGTAGCGTTTAATTTTTTGTGTTGGAGTTTTTTCAAACGGATTTACCTGCTCGATCATCCTGCTGATCTTTGAAAATGAGGAAACATTGTTGTTTGCTTCTTCCCTAACTTGATTCAAAAGATCGGAAATAATTTTCCGCTGCTCTTTTTCATTCTTTTTTTGTGTTTCAAACTGAGCATCAATTTTTTCATAATCTAAAAAAACACGCGCTAAAAGTTGATCGTTCTGGCGAAAGACTATCGACTCAAGTACATATTCGGAACGGTTAATTATTGATTCAACCGCTTCGGGATAAATATTTTCACCGCTGGGACCAACAATCATATTTTTTAATCGTCCTTTGATATAGAGATAGCCGTCTTTATCGAAGCAGCCTAAATCGCCGGTTCGGAACCAGCCATCGCTTGAAAGCACTTCTTTTGTTTTTTCCGGATCTTTGTAATAGCCTTTCATTACCATTATACCACGCACCAAAATTTCCCCTTCACCGGTTTTAGGATCAGGTGCATCAATTTTTATTTCGGCACCGATAGAAGCCGGTCCGGTAGATAAATATCTTGAGTCTTTCGCGCCGGTTCCTGCAATTAATGGCGATGTTTCGGTTAACCCGTATCCGATGGAATAGGGAAACCCAGCCTCGCGCAAAAATAATTCAACGTCGGGAGAAAGAGCCGCCCCACCAATGCAGAAAAGTTTTAATTCGCCGCCAAAAGTTTTGAGTAACTTTTTTCCGGCGGCTTTGTTTATCTTTTTTCTTAATGAGGGAACTTTGTATGCTAATTTTACAAGTTTCTTTTTGTTTATTTCAGGAAGAATTTTTCCTTTGAACATTTTTTCAATAATCAAAGGAACCGAAAGGAGCACCGTCGGCTTAAGTTCAGCTAATGGTGGAAGCAACACTGCTGCTGTTGGCGGCTTCCGTAAATAGTAGACGGTTCCTCCAATTAACACCGGAAAGATCATTCCAAGAGTACATTCGTAAACATGTGCAAGCGGAAGAAGCGAAATCATTCTACACTCAATTTCAGAAGGAACATATTTCCTTGTGGCAATAGCATCCGATACAATGTTTTTATGCGTAAGCATCACAGCTTTAGAGTGCCCGGTTGTGCCGGAGGTATAAATGATGGAAGCGACATCTTCTTCAGAGATTTTTTCAGTTAAAAGTCCGGTAAATTTTAATACTAGATTTTTGATCTTTTGAAGTTCTTTACTCCCATCGGCAATTAATTTTTTAAGCGTGTCTTTGGGAATGTTTTTTTGAACAATGGAAAAATTATCCAGCAAAATTATTTTAAGATCCTCCTCGGTTTTATATTCTTCAATTTTAGAATATAATTTTTCCGAAACAAAAATTGCTTTCGACTCCGAATGTTGAATGATGTGATGAATTTCAGAAGTGTGAAAATCATTTAAGATAGGAACCACAATAGCGCCAATGCAAGTGATGGCAAAATACGCAACGCCCCAGTGGGGGCAATTTTCGCTTAGAAGGGCAACCCGATCCCCATGCACAATTCCTTGATTTTGCAAAAACGTGGAGATCAAATCAACTTGAGCTTTGAACTCCACATATGTCAGCATTCCTCCGTCAACAAAACCAAACAGTTTTTTGTTTTTGTATTCGTTTGCGCTGTTTTCCAATAGCTGTTTTAGCGTCAATTCTTGTAATGGTTTCATAATATCCTCAAAATAATTTTTCAAATCTAAATTAGAATTCAGCATCAACGAGAGAGGCTTGACACAAAAGAGAAGAGAACGCTTCAAATGAGATTTCTTTTGCACCGAACATCTTTAAATGTTCCGTCATATACTGAACATCAAGCACAACAAAATTCTTTTCACGTAAACGATTAAGCAGATGAGCCAATGCCACTTTAGACGCCTGGCTGACGAGCGAGAACATCGATTCACCAAAGAATGCACCCTTAAAAGAAACACCGTAAAGTCCGCCGAGAAGTTTTTCGTCTTCATAAACTTCTACCGTATGGATGTGTCCAAGTTTTTGCAAATTTAAATACGCCTCAATCAACGTACCGGAAATCCATGTTTCTTTCCGGGCAGCGCAATGATGAACAACCGAGAGAAAATCTGTATCGTATGCAACCTTAAATCTATTCTCAATCAATATTTTTTTTAATGAACGGGGAATGCGAAAATCATTCAAAGGAATAATTGTTCGAACTTCAGGAAAGAACCATTCAATTTTTCCGGTGCTGCTGTCTGCCATAGGAAAAGCTCCCATTGCGTAGAGCTTAATCATTTGTTCGGGAATCAGCAGAACTTCTTCCTGAGAACTATTACTTTCTGCCAATTTACTGCCTCGGTTTTAATTTTTAGCTGCTAATTAATTATTCGTGTGCTTTAATTTCATAGTTGATAATTTCGTAGCCTTTAATGGTTTCAACGGCGGCATAACAGATACCGATAAAGACAAGAAGCATTCCTAACGAAAACGAACTAATAATCAGCGACTCGGCTTCGGGTGCTTTTAAAATGAATGAAAATCCGATCTGCATTGATGTTATTACAAATAATCCGACAGCGATTGAATAACTTAAGACAGCATTCCGAACAAGTTTAACACGGTAGATTAACTTTTCAAGTTGAATCGAAATACTTTTGAGGCGAATCTCGTCCTGGTACAAAAATTCCTCATGAGAAGCCTTGATCGAAAATTTTCTTCTTTCTTCACCAAGTAAGCGGATTCTGTTCACAACAAGAGAATATTTGTTATTCATTCCGAGCAAAAGTAAACCGCAGGCGGAGATCATAATCCCCGGTGCCAGCATGGCTTGAATAACTTGAACGACGGTTATAGAAATTTCCATAAAATTTTTAATCTTTTATTGATGTAAATTATCGGTTGAATGTAGCTGCTGAAATTTCTTTTCGTAAAAGAAGACAAAAAGAAAAATCACTGCCGGTAAAATTGAAATAGCAAAAAACGCCAACATTGCTTTAGCACCAAGAGAACCAAAAAAGACAAGCGCTCCTAAAATAATCATACTGCTTCCGACCGCTTTCCATTTAAACGCGGCGATGTATCCAACCAGCATCAGCAAGTGAAAGAACTGAATGAGAAAAACAGACAGTGGGGGAAGGTGTCCGCTGTCTTTGAACCATTCTGTAAGATGCTCTATAAAGAAAGCGCCCCACAAAATAAAAAGCAGCACGGCTAGAAATCTTCCGATCCAAAGAAAAGTTTTAATAAGAGTCACAAAATCCTCGGTTTCATTGGAAGAAAATTAAGGAAATAATCTTTTAAATGGGGAAATTCTTTTTTCATCCAGAGACAATTCCTTATTTTTGAGCACTTATTCACAAACGCTGCCCGTACATGAAAGCGAGAACATTCCTTTTTGTTTTTTTTATAATTTCTTTGGGTTTACTAATGACTGGAACTACTGGACAAAAAAAAATATCTGCCGGCGAAAAAATATTTCTTGAAAAAAATAGAAAATTAGATAGCTACTACTCTACCAAAAAGCTTGGAGCATTTGTAGAAAACGGAACCACCGTCTTCCGGTTATTTGCGCCTCGGGCGTTTGATATCTCGCTTGTAGTAAAAAAAACAGTGACTGAAAAAAACTATAAAGAATACCTTATGGTAAAAGACACCGACGGTGTTTGGGAGGTTGTTTTAAGCGGTGAACTTTACGGAGAATTTTACGGGTTCAAAGTACTGAACAACAAAAAAATAAAAAAAACCGATTTACTCTGCCTTGATCCTTATGCCAAAGCCGTTGCATCCTATAATACTTATATGGGTGAACGACTCGGAATCGTAACGAAAGAAAATGATTTCGATTGGGAAAACGATGAATGGATTCAGCGCGATTGGCGTGATCTTATCATTTACGAAATGCATATTAAAGATCAAACGTCTCATGCTTCTTCCGGCGTGAATAAAGGCGGAACTTATCTCGGTCTAACCGAAAAAGGAAAACCGGGCGGATTGAGTTACATAAAATCTCTTGGCATAAACACTGTTGAACTGCTTCCTTCACAAGAATTTGCGAATATTGAAATTCCCTTTCAAAAAAAGTTTAAGGGAAAGATCAACACATGGAATCCGTATGAAAGGAATCATTGGGGATATATGACCGCTGCATTCTTTGCTCCGGAAGGATATTATTCGGTAAGCGATAAACCGGTTCAGTTTAAAAATTGGGATGGTACAAGCGGTAAACAAATAAATGATTTTAAAGAAATGGTTAAAGGCTTCCACAAAGAGGGCATTGCTGTTATTATGGATGTTGTGTACAACCATCTTTCCGAATATGAACTTGGTAATCTTAAAGAAATAGATAAAGAATATTATTTCAGACTTGATGAAAACGGAAATTTCAAAACCGAAAGCGGCTGCGGAAACGATCTAAAAACCGAGCGCCCGATGGTTCGAAGACTTATCGTTGAAAATATTTTGTACTGGATGAAAGAATATCACATCGACGGGTTTCGCTTTGACCTTGGCAAATTAATTGATTGGGTTACACTCGAAGATATTGTTCATGAAGCAAAAAAAATTAATCCGGATGTTGTGTTTATTGCTGAGCCCTGGGGCGGTGGCTATGATCCGCAAGGAATGTCGCTGCGCGGAATTGCAAGCTGGAACGATCAAATACGAAACGGAGTTAAGGGAGAAAATCCCCAAGATGGTCTCGGCTGGATTTTTGGGGAGTGGTATGGAAACAACAACGCTACTCGCATTAAAAGCTATGTAAACGGAACGCTTATTTGTGATTCACTTGGATTATTCCAGAAGAAGGAACATTCTGTTAATTACCTTGAATCCCATGACGGTTACACCCTTGGAGATTTTATCCGGCTGGGAACAAAAGAAACCGGGAAAAATCAATTAATAAAAGATGTCGATTCATTTGTAAAACTTTCTCCTTTGCAAATGAAATTAAACAAACTTGCCGCACTTTTTCTTTTTACTTCGCAAGGGATAACAATGATCCACGCCGGTCAAGAGTTTGCCCGCACAAAAGTTATTCCTCTTTCTGTTGATGCCCCCGACACAAACAAAGGAAGAATTGACCACAACACTTACGACAAAGATAACGAGGTAAACGCCATCAATTATCACCACGCAGAGATTAATAAAGAGCTGCTCAACTATTACACGGGATTAATTTCTTTGCGGAATAATTATAATGCTTTCCGCAAAGCAGAATATGATGATATTACATTTTTCCCGAACGATCAAAATGATTTTTCCCTCGGGTATACTATTAACTATAAAAAAGATCAATTCTTGGTTTTGATGAACGCTAATCCAAACGGCAGTAAAGAATTTCTTTTGCCGGAAGGAACCTGGGAGGTTTTAGTAAATGCAGATGTTGCCGGAATAAAGAAACTTGAAGTGATGACCGGAAAAATAGTTGTTCCGTCAACTACGGGATATGTTTTGAAAAATCAAAAGTAGAAAGAGTCCGTTGTTCGCTTTGATTTTTTATGTCTTAGTTAAAAATTTTGCGTAGGGATTTTTCTATAGCTTCTTTAAACTGGGTGAGGTTAACCGGTTTTTGAAAAACGTATTCGATGCCGAGATCATTGTAGGCAAGCAATTCTGCCTTGCCTACATCACCGCTTAAAATAAGTATCTGTGGTTTTCCTTTTATGGCAGAACCTCTCAGCCTCTTCACTAAGTCAATCCCGTTCATTACAGGCATATTGTGATCGCTGATGATAAGCGCCAGCGAGGTTTCTTTGATTATTTGCCAGGCTTCCTCTCCATTATCGGCAAGAAGAATTTCATAATCAGGAACAAAACTTTTCAATATTTTTGAATATAGAAGTTTGTCTGTTTTGCTGTCATCAACTAAGAGAATTGTTGCGGAAGCTTTCGGTAATGTAAATTTAAACGTGGTTCCTTTTCCGACTTTACTCTCTACCCAAATTTTTCCACCATGTTTTTCAACTATTTCTTTTACAAGAGAAAGCCCCAGACCGGTTCCTTTTTCTCCTGCGGTTCCTTCGGAAGTAAACTTAGCGTCAACATCAAAAACTTTTGATAAATTTTCTTTCGCTATTCCGGTACCGGTATCGCTAACCCAAATTTCAATAAACCTTGGTACATCGGATTGTGCATAGTTGATAGCTATAGATCCGCCTCCCTTAGTAAACTTTAAAGCATTCGAAAGAAGATTGTTAAAAACTTGAGCGAGCAAGCTTTTATCGGCAAAGACATTTATTTCGTCCGTAACCTGATTCTGCAAAGTAATTCCTTTTTTCATTGCAAAGCCGGCAAGCGTATCCATCGCTTTTTTAACCTGATCAGTTAGGTCTATTTTTGCCGGTTCAAAACGGATTCTGCCTGTTTGCAGTCTCGTCCAATCCAGCAGAGAGTTTACAAGGGCAAGCATGCTTTGTGCCGATTCTTGTATAAAGCCGATGTATTGTTTAGATTCCTCGGTAGTGATTTCATCATCATTTAACAGAATATCCGTAAACCCTAGAATTGAACTGAACGGTGTTCTCAGGTCATGCGAAACAATAGAAATGAACCGGTCTTTTGTGTCGTTTAATTTTTTTAAATTGTCGGAGGCTTTTTGTACTTCATCTTCAGCTTTCTTCTGTAATGAAACATCACTTACCAAGCCAAACATTTTAAGAACTACCCCTTGCTGATTCCGGGTAACGGTAATTTTATTTTTGATCCAGACAAGATGACCTTGTTTGTGAATAATTCTAAAAACAAGTTCTTCTGAGTTTTTATAATAATTATTAACAAATTTTCTCATTTTATCTTTAACTGTTCTGAAATCATCAGGAAACGTAATCTTGAAAAAATATTTTGCATCGTGCAAAAATTCGGATTGCGAATACCCTGTAATTTTTTCAATTGAAGAGGTGAAAAACGTAAAGCGAATATTTGTGCCGACTCGTTCAGCCGTCCAAAGCGAATCATCCAGGTTGTCTGTAATGGTCCGGTAACGCTCCTCGGATTCTTTTATGGCTTGTTGAACCCGTTTCCGTTCGGTAACATCTCGCGAAATAATAACAAAGAAAATACTGTCTTTAAATTCAAAAGAAGTAACTGAAACTTCAATAAAGTTATGTGATCCATCTTTTCGTTTGCTAAGAAATTCATAGTGATTAGGCGCCGATTCTTTTGAAGCTCTTGCTTCGCTGTACTTCTTTATTCTCGGAAGATCGGTTTCGTCAACAAGGTCCAAAGCGTTTGTGTTAACCAGTTCTTCACCATTTTCATAACCGAAAATTTTGGCAAACGAATTATTCACAATAACAAAAGTGTTGTTTGACTCAACGGCGATCCCGTCATTTGAGGCTTCAAAAATTGCGCGCATCAGTAAAAGTTCTTGTTGAAATGCTTTTTTGGAAGTGATATCGGAAAAAATTCCACCGATATATTTTATTCTTTTTTGTGCATCATACGTAACTGAAAAAGTACCGAGCACTTCAATAAATTCACCGTTCTTTTTCACGAAGGTCAATTCAGCCGATTTTATTTTCTCTTGTACAACTTGCTTTATCGAAAATTTTTTTTGTTGAGAAGAACCGGCATCAAGTAGATCTGTTAATTTTTTTTCGCCAATCTCTTGTTCACTAAAACCAAGCTCCAGCAGAAAAGAAGGATTTGCATAAATGATCTTTCCGGTTTCGGAAAAATTACAAATTAAATCTGTGGCATTATAAACAATAGAACGAAACCTCTCTTCCGACAACCGCAACGCACGTTCTACTTCTACTTTTTCTGATATATCGTCACAAAGAACAATATATAACGAGGAGGATTCCCGGTTTTTTGTTGCAAAAAAGGAAAGTTCAATTTCCTTCTTTTGCTTCTTTTTTGTTAGGAGGGGAACGTTAATGCTGTATTTTTCCTTATCTGCCAAATATGAAAAAACAGAAAGCAGCCCGTTGTGATCAAACGTGGGAAAAAATTTTTCAAGCGGTTTATTATAAACTTCGCTTTTGGTATACCCGGTGAGATTCTCCGCAGCTTTATTCCAAAAAAAAATTTGTCCGTTAGCATTAAGGACTAGTAAGGCATCTGTAGCCTTTTGTGTGATCAATTCATAAAACTGCAATTCATCAACTTGCTGTTTTAAATATTCATGTTCCTTTAAGTGGCGGGTTATGTCTTCAAAATAAAAACAGACGAACTGAATTTCCTTTCGACTTGTAAATAGAGGAAAAATTTGGACATCAAAAACAAATTCTTCATCATCAAAACTGAGAGCGGCGCGAAAAAAAGATTTTTTTTTCGTCTCTTTAACTTCTTTTAATGATTTATCTAATTCATCAAGCGACGTATCCGGAAAAATGTCGTGAATGGGATGATTCAGAAAGTTTTTTTTCCTTCTAACCGCAGTCTTAAGTAAATTACCAAAGGAATAATTCACAGTTCCATTAATATCTGTAAGGATCAATAGATTTTCTAAGTTTTGAAAAATATCACTGTAATTTTCATTGTGTAAAGAAAGATCAGCATTCCGAGCTTGATCAATAACTTTTAAATCTTCAACAACAAGTATTCCTCCCAAAAACTGTTCTCCTTCAAAAAGTACAGTACCTTTTAAAAAGATGGATATCTCTTCGCCACCTGAAGTTTTTTGATTTCCAAGCTCTTTTTCAAAAAAGAATTGGTCACGTATATTCTGAATATCCGGGCGGATATCGCCGGAAAGAAAAAGTTGCTCGGCTACAAGATTTTTCCCGATTGGGTTTTCACGAAATTGCGGTTGTAAAATCCCAAAGCTTGTAAAGCATGCATTCAGATAGGTGATGTTGTATTGTTCATCAAAAACAAGAACACCAACTGGCATCGCTTCCAATAAAACGGCTGCAGATGTATTCTCTATTTGTTTTTCTTTTTTTACCTGATCTGAAAGCATAAGGACAGTTTACTTTTTTGTGTGCAAAATAGTAAAAAGTTTTCATATTTGTGTTCAACCGTTCCATAGCCTCTTTTGTTGAAGGGTTACTCTTCTTTTTCAAATTGGTTGCAAAGCTTTGTGCAAGCATAATAGAAACAGTCTTCTTGGGGTTGAAAGAATTAACAAGAACCCTCTTATTTCATTTTTGGGATGTTTTATTTACACCTATATTTACAATTGAAATAAGAAAAATGAGGTATGTATGTTATTTTTAGTATCATTTGCCGCGGCAATAATTGCCTTAGTCGTTTATTTTAACGCTAAAAAGCGATTTAATAAATCAGAATCTACTTTCGCGTTTATCGGTTTTATAGTAGCTGCAGTAATTTCATTTATGCAGTGTTTTACCTTGATACCGGCGGGTTCGGTGGGGGTAATAGATTTCTTCGGAAAGGTTAGCGAAAACACTTTAAAGTCGGGCGTAAATTTTGTTAACCCCCTTGCCAGCGTAATCAAGTTTAGCATTAAGACACAGGAAATTAAAGAAGTAATGAATGTGCCGTCAAAAGAAGGATTAAGCGTTCAACTTGAGATCAGTTTACTCTATCATTTAAACCCGGAAAACACTTACGATATTTATAAATCCGTCGGAGAAGATTATGCGGAAATAATTTTAATTCCTCAATTCCGTTCCGTTGTTCGCGGAGTAACCGCAAGGTATGAAGCAAAAAGCTTGTACACTTCCGAACGTGAGGGATTATCAAAAGAAATCGAAAACGAACTTGCAACGCTTGTGGCAAAACGTGGAATTACCGTGGAAAGTTCGCCTCTTCGTCAAATTATTCTTCCGGCAGGGTTAACCGCTTCAATAGAAGAAAAACTTAAAGCGGAACAGGAAAGTCAGCGGATGCAGTTTATTCTTTTAAAAGAAAAACAGGAAGCTGATAGAAAAAGAATTGAAGCACAAGGTATTGCTGATTTCCAGAAAATTGTTTCAACCGGATTGAACGACCAATTATTAAAATGGAAAGGAATTGAAGCAACGGAAAAACTGGCAGAATCAACCAACTCCAAAATTGTTGTTATCGGTTCCGGCAAAGATGGCTTGCCCTTAATACTTGGCGGGAATTAAGTTACATGAGTTATTTAATAAGCAGAACATAAAAGGTGGTTCATATAAGATTGGTGGATGGATAAACATTAAAATGTTCGGAGGTTATATGCGCTTTGTGCTGTTGGTTTTCCTGTTTTCTTCATTTGTGTTTTGTCAAGATCAGAATGAAAAGTTTGTTACTGCCCCATTTGAGAAAGGAATGCCCAAGGGAATATTTTTCAATTGGGAGAATGCCTCATATTCAGAGATAGATATCGGAGAGTTTTACAAAGCATTATATATTGTATCCCGCGATTCTTTTAACACAGCTAAAAACTGTTTCCTCTTTTTAATAACCCAAAACAGATTTTTTTATAATAATATTTCCTTTGTACTGAAAGGAAAAAATATATACGAAGCCAGCCTATCTTTAACCACTCAAGAAGAAGATGCACTATCTCCACTAAAGTTAATTCTAAATCTTGACGAAAAACGACTCCAGTACAGATGGGAGAATAAAGAGAC
>Ga0172379_10000753_pt1 | contig 76271 bp, 76 predicted proteins | sample GrowelOW334metaG_FD_119756 | JGI IMG/M metagenome (GOLD analysis project Ga0172379, IMG submission 119756) | Groundwater microbial communities from an aquifer near a municipal landfill in Southern Ontario, Canada - Groundwater well OW334 metaG | ecosystem: Environmental > Aquatic > Deep...
AGCTGAACGGGCGGATCTTCGACCCGATCCACATCGTCCAGGACGGCGAATACGTCGACGCCGGTTTTCACGGCAGCGCTTCCATCAAGAAAGTCCTGCCCGTGCTCGCTCCCGACCTTTCCTACAAAGAGCTGGCCATCCGGGAAGGGGAGACTGCGGCCGCGAGCTGGGCCATCCTCACGGATCCGGCCGTCCCGGAACGCGAGCGCCGCGAGCTGCGCCGGGCCATGCTCGAATATTGCGCGCTCGACACTTTGGCCATGGTCCGGATCCTGGAATATTTCCGCGGGATTGCGGCCTGAGGCCGGTGTTGTCAATTGGTCCGCCCGGTGTTAATCTTGCGTCGTTCATTAAGGATTCTTAAAAGGTCGGCAATAGGAGGAGGCAGTATGTCCAAGAAAGTCTATCTGGTGATTTCCGGGCCTTCGGGTTCGGGCAAGACGACGGTGGCCGAAGCGCTGCTCAAAGCTGACGCGTCTTTGACGCGGCTCGTGACCAACACTTCGCGCTCGCCGCGTCCCGGCGAGGTCGACGGCCGCGATTATCATTTCCTGTCGCGCGAGGAGTTCATCGCCCGCCGCGATCAGGGTGAGTTCTTCGAGTGGGCCGAGACCTACGGCAATTTCTACGGGTCTTCGCGCCGCGAACTCGAGAAATTGTGGCGCGATCATCGGGTGGTTTTGGGCATCCTGGATATCGTGGGCGTCCGCGCGGTCAGAGCGGCCATTCCCGAGTGCGTGACGGTCTATGTCACGCCGGGGTCGCTCGATGAGTTGCGTGGCCGACTCGAAGCCCGCCCCGGCTCCACGCCGGAGGATGTGGCCCGGCGTTTCGGCAAGGCTCAGGAAGAGATGGCCTCCGCCGGGCGCGAGTTCGACCATCGGGTCGTGAACGCCGACGGCAAGCTCGACGAAGCGGTCGCTGAACTGCGCCGCATCATCGACGCGAGCGCGTGAGCCGGTCCGGACAGCCAACCGACTGAAACCAAAACCCCGCTTTCCTGAGCGGGGTTTCTTTGTGTTGATGATCATCGCGCTCGCGGCCAAAAAACTGCGCCGGAAAAAATAACCAGAACTGCCGGGCTGGGACACTCTTGCCCCTAAGACTTGGCTCAACCCAGCCAACCATTTTTGACCTGGGGACAGTCCCCTAGGTTCGGGCGGATTTGGTGAAGTGCCAGTGGAAGCAGTGCGGGCACCAGTAGACGTCGAGCTTGAGGCCTTCCGAATCCCAGAGGCGCGCGGCTTCATTCAGGGCCGACTGTTCGTCCTCGAAGATCGCTTTCCCGCCGCCCGTGTCGTCGCCGAAACACCGTTCCCGCTCAGGGGGCGGGTCGCCGAAATCCAGACGGTTGAGATTGAAGCGGTGTCGATTCGCCATAGCGTTATCGAAAGTCGTTCTGAAAAACGGGCCCGGAGGCCCGCTGCGCGGATTGTCAGCCGCTAGCTTCCCGTACTGCCGTAACCGCCGCGGCTCGCGCCGGTCATCTCGACCTCGACGAGATCGCATTTCGCAACCGGCAGCACCAGGGCCTGGGCGATCCGCTCGCCGCGCTTGATGACGACTTCGGCGGCGGTGAAGTTGTAGACCTGCACTTTCATCTCGTCCGTCGGGCCGCAGAAATCCTGGTCCACGATGCCGATGCCGTGCGGCGTGAGCAGGCCTTTCTTCAGGGGAGTGGAAGAGCGCGACGCCAGCAGCAGGACATAGCCCTCTGGCACGCGCACGATCAGGTTCGACGGGATGAGCGCCAGCTTGGCTGGGGCGATGGCCGTCTCCTCGCGGGCGTAGATATCGAAAGCGACCGAGCCGGGCGTGGCGTAGGTCGGCAGCGGCAGCGTCGGGTCGATCCGGCTGATCTCGAGGTTGATCATAGGTAATTGGTGATGACCATGCCGGCGGCGTCGGCCACGGTGCGGACGATGTAATCGGTGAGCGACGAGGAAATGCCGACCAGGATGAAGCCGAAAATGCCGGACTTGATGACCTCGACGGCCTCGTCGTGGCCATCGGCCGAGGAGCCCTGGGTCATGAGCAGAAAGCCGCCTTTGAGGATCTGCAGGACCAATATGAAACCGGCGAGACCCAGGAGACAGCGGATGAGCGCTGTGGCGATCATCCTGATGTCGAGATTCGGCAAGCCGGACGACTGGGCGTAGACCAGTCCGAGATCGACCGCCTGAGCCGCCGCGGCGAACGGCGCGAACATCAGGATCAGGCCGAGAGCGAGCGATAGGCGGAATTTAGTTTTACTGCCAGGGAGGTCCATAAAGAAGCTCGGTCGATGCGACCGGGCTGGATGATCATTTTTTGCCGCGGCTGGTCCGCGGTTTCTGGGACGGCTTGGCCGCCTTGGCTTCGCCGGCCACGATGTTGGCGCCGAAATTCTTCCACATCTGGGAAGCCTGCGGTTCGCGGGCGCCGAAATATTTCGAGCCGAGTTTTTTCGAACCGTAGGGATTTTCGCAGGCCGTAGACAGCGGCGAGAAGGACATCTGGGCGATCGGCATCTTATAGAACAGCTTGACCGGCAGGCTGCCGATGTTCGAGAGTTCGAGCGTCAGCTTGAGGCGGTTGCCGGGATCGAGATAACCGGCCGTGGCGTGGATGATGATGCCGAGGCGGCCGAGCGAGCTCTTGCCTTCGAGCCGGCCGACGACATCGTCGCCGACGCCGACCTCTTCATAGGTCGCGCCCAGCGCGAATTCGCCCGGATGCAGGATGAAAGGCCGGTCCTCGTCGATTTCCACGCGCCGCATCAGGTTGTCGACCGGTTGGCGGACGTCGATGATGTGGTGGTTGACCGTGTCGAAGATCAGGAAAGCGCGGTCCAGGTGCAGATCAACCGACGCCGGCTGGACGCATTCCGGCGCGAAAGGCGCGATCGAAATTTTGCCTTGTTCCAGGTATTTTTTGATGTCCCGATCCGACAGGATCATAAGGTCGCGCGGGGGTTTGTTACTGACTGGTTATACCAAACGGCGGGCGGTTTTTCAAATCACCGCCCGCCGCCCTGTTGATGAATCCTGTTTTCCGCTCAGACCGACACTTTGACGCCCGGGCCCATGGTCGAGGTGACCGTGACCGACTGGACGTAGGTGCCTTTGGCCGTGGCCGGCTTGGCCCGGCGGATGGCGTCCATGATGGCGTTGAAATTCTCGGTCAGCTGCTCCTTGGTGAAGGAAACTTTGCCGATGATCTGGTGGACGTTGGCGGTATCATCAGCCTTGAAAGCGACCTTGCCGCGGCGGAGCTCTTCGACGGCCTTCTTGATGTTGGCGGTGACCGTCTCGTTCTTCGGGCTCGGCATGAGGCCTTTGGGGCCGAGGATCTTGGCCACCTTGGCGAGTTTCGGCATCATGTCCGGCGTCGCGACGGCGATGTCGAAGTCGATCTTGCCGGAGGAGGCGATCTTGGCGATCAGTTCCTCGCCGCCGACCGGGTCGGCGCCGGCTTCCTTGGCTTCGCGTTCCTTCTCCGGGCTCATGACGAAAGCGGCCACTTTCTTGGTCTTGCCGGTGCCATGGGGCAGGGCGACCGTGGCGCGGACCTGCTGCTCGCCCTTCTTGGGGTCGATGCCGAGGTGGATGTGGACTTCGACGGAGGCGTCGAATTTGACGGTCGAGGTCTTCTTGGCGATCTCGATCGCTTCTTCCGGAGCGTAGGTCTTCTTGGCGTCGAAGCTCGCGAGCTGCGCCTTGTAGCGTTTGCCGTGCGGCATAGGTTTCGTGGTGTTCATCCCGGCGGATCAAGGTCCGTCGAGGACGGGCGGCTGCGTTGGCAGCCTCCCACAATTAGTTGGTGAAGTTGGGAAGTTGGGGAGAGACGGAGTGCTGGAGTGCTGGAGTTCAGCCGGCGATCTCCACGCCCATCTGGCGGGCCGTGCCTTCGATGATGCGGATGGCGGCCTCGATGTCGGTCGTGTTGAGGTCGGGCATCTTCTTCTCGGCGATCTCTTTGGCCTGAGCCTTGGTGATCTTGCCGACCTTCTCGGTCAGCGGCTTGCCGGAACCCTTGGTGATGCCGGCGGCTTTCTTGATCAGCTCGGAAGCCGGCGGGGTCTTGAGGATGAACGAGTAGGTCCGGTCTTCGTAAACGGTGATGACGACCGGGGTGATGTCGCCGCCGAGTTTGGACGTCGCCGCGTTGAATTTCTGGCAGAATTCGGCGATGTTCAGGCCGTGCTGGCCGAGCGCCGGGCCGACTGGCGGAGCCGGATTGGCCTTGCCTGCCGGGATCTGCAGTTTGATCACTGTCTTGACCTTCTTGGCCATATTTTTGTGCGAATAATTAGCCTTGATCTGGCCGTGGTGAGAAGCGGGTCCGTAAGAACCCCACCCGGCACGTGTCCGGCAGGTTACCTCAAATTCGGTTATCGCGCAAGACCGGGGCGGTCTCGGTGGCTAGCGACGATCCTGTTCGTCTCGACCCCGCTGATTTTGGCGAAAATAAGCCAGGTTTTTCAGTTTGGTCCAAGTCCGTCATTCCAGTTCCGCGGTTTGAAGCGTTACTGATTCTGGCGTCGCTGCCAGGGACGGACCGACAGCCTTTCAGCCGGGAAAAGTCGGTTTTCAACCGCGGAACAGCGCATTGACTTTTGCCTGTTTTACTGCTTAGATAAGATCTTCCGCACTTTTTCGGTTCGGAAGACCATCAGCCCCTTCACAACCGAATAAGAAACATCGGCCGTGAGCGCCACGGGCGCGCGGTCGAGAAAGGCGGTTCCTAATGGCGAAGAACGCAGTGTTACACCGGCTCGGAACGCATTCTGGTCCTGATGACATCGAACCCTCGTGCGGCGTGATCGACATCCGCGAAGGAACGGAGATCAAACAGCGTCTGGTCATCGATTGCGGCTCCGGTTCGCGGCGCCACAAGGGCGTCGAGACTTTCTTCGGACCGGACCTGTCGCTCTTCGAGGATGGCCGGCCGATCGACGCGGTGCTCGTCACGCACGCGCATCACGATCACGTCGGCTGTCTGCCGGCTCTCGTGCCGTATCTCTCTCTGGACGCCCAGTTCATCATGACCCGGCCGACCGCACTCGCGGTCAACCAGGCGTTCATGCTGGAACTCAGGGCGGCTTCCAAAGCGATCGCCAAGACAGCGCCTGGAGTCGCCAAGCCCTACGGTTTGGATGACGTCCGCAAGATGCTGTCGCGCGTCACGGAGATCACGAGCGCCGGCTGCCACGAGCTGCTGCCCGGCCTTCAGGTCTGGGTCCAGTCGGCCGGCCATATCAGCGGGGCGTGTTCTTACACCCTGCTCGCCGGCCAGACCCGCGTGCATTACGCGGGCGACCGCTGCGACCACGACCAGCCCGGGATCCTCGGCGCCCGACCGCTGCCGCCAGCTTGGCGGCCGCAGATCGTCGCCGGCTCGGACTGCACCTACGGCTACGACTCCGGCGGCACGGTTCCCGCGTGGCGCTCCGAAATGGATCGCGCCATCGAGATGTGCCGCAAGGCTCTGGACGAACGGCGGCGGGTGTTGTTCTACGCCTTTTCGCTGCATCGCGCCGGCGCCATCGCCCACGAGTTGCAGCGCGCCGGTCTGACGCGCGGTGGCCGCGTGTTCCTCGACGGTTCAGCCTGTGGTTTCGCCGATCTGTACACGTCGGACGATCACATCTGGTGCGATCGCGACGAGAAGCTCGTCATCGATCGGGTGAACCACATCTGGGAACGTAAGCAGCGCGAAGCGGTCCTGAATTCGAACCGCGGGTACGTCGTCATCGCCCCTCCGGGCATGGGCGGACCCGGCGGCGTCGGCACCTGGTGGCGGCGTGAGCTGTTGCCGGATCCGGGCGCGGTCGTCGCTTTCTCCGGTTTCGTCGCCCCGGATACCGACGGTCAGATCATTCTGGCCGCGGAAGCCGAACGGCAGCGCACCGGTAACGACCAGCGGGTCAAATTCCGGGAGACCGACCGTCTCGGACACATCCAGTCCGTCTCGTTGGATCTCGCTTGCCAGGTGGAACATTTCCGCCTCGGCGGCCACAACGACCGGCAGGGGACCATCAAGTGGTTCCTGGATCTGGCTCCGGAAACAGCGATCCTCACGCACGGCTCTATGAACGCCATCGTGAGCGTCGAGGCTTCCTTGGCTGGTTCCGGGATCAAGCTCATCCGTTCGGATCTTGAGCCCGTGACTGTCATCGATCTTTAGACACCGACCCTTTGGGCATCCTCTCCGGATGCCCATTTTTTTGTACAAAAAAAAAGACGCCAAGAGTTGGCACCTTCCGGTCAAAAAAAAGGGGTGTCCCTTTTGCGTGTTCAATCATCGAGGTCGCCCGAAGAATGGAGCGAGCCGCGCTGATCGGCGGCGTAGACCGGCTGCAGGCCGAGTTTCCGGCGGATCTTTCCGCGCCAGGCGGCTTGTTCAGCGGGTTCGTAGAATTTATTGGTCGGCTTCTTGGATTCCTTTTGGAGCTCCTTGACGATCATTGCTGCATCCAGTTCCTCAAGATGCGTGGCAAGAACGAGGACCTCCCGGTCAGATGCGGTCACGAGTTTCCCTCGGGTATTGTGGAAAGTGTAGGACTGAACCAGTTCACCGGTCGCGAGATCGACGTAGATCAGGTAGCAGCCGTGGGAACTAGTGGCCCGGAGCGCCCAGACCCCCAAGTTGTAGGCCCGGGAGTAGTTGTCCAGATAGCCGCTGCGGCCGTCGGCCTCGAGCGCGAGCCAGGGCACGAGCTGCCATTGCTCCTTTTGGGAGCGGGCGTACGCCCGGATGCTTTCAGCCAGGTCCGCTGTCGTTTTCTCAATGGCCTTTTTGGGGTCGATCTTTTTTGCCATCAGAGCCTCCGTGGTTGTCGAAAGAACGCCCTTTTCTTATCATGGCGCATTGGCCGGGTCAAGGCGGTTGCTCGCATATCAAAACGCGGGCCGTTGCTAGCCAGCGTTTTCGCCACGTCGTTCGCGAACGACGTAGCTCCGCATCTCCGTATTTCATACAAAAAAAGGCGCCAAGGGTTGGCGCCTGCGGTTCAAAAGCGGATAGTCCTCTTCGATGTGAAAAAGACTGTCCCTTTTGCCTTATCAGAAGATGCTTGAGAGGTTGGCTGGGCCGCGCTGGTCGGCGGTGTAGACCGGCTTCAGACCACGCTCCCGGCGGATCTTTTTGCGCCAGGCGGCCTGTTTAGCGGGGTCGTAGAACTTGTTGGTCGGTTTCTTGGATTTCCTCTGGAGTCCCTTGATGATCGCGGCGGCGTCCAGTTCCTTGATGTGAGCGGCGAGAGCGAGCACCTCTCTGTCTGAGGCGGGAGTGGGCTTGCCTTGGTCCCAGTGGAACATGCCGGCCCGGATCAGTTCGCCGGTCGCGAGGTCAACGTAGATGTTGTAGCCGCCGTCGGAGCGGCTCGCGTCGAGCGCCCAGACCCCCAAGTTGTAGGCCCGGGAGTAGTTGTCCAGGTAGCCGCTGCGGCCGTCGGCCTCGAGTGCGAGCCAGGGCACGAGCCGCCACTGCTCCTTCTGGGAGCGGGCGTACGCCCGGATGCTTTCAGCCAGGTCCGCTGTCGTTTTCTCAATGGCCTTTTTAGGGTCGATCTTTTTCGCCATCAGAGCCTCCATGGTTGTCGAAAGAACGCTCATTTCTTATCATGGCGCATTGGCCGGGTCAAGGCGGTTGCTCGCATATCAAAACGCGGGCCGTTGCCAGCCCGCGTCTCTCCCTGATCCAATGAACGGGAGAGTGCGGGAGTGCAGGAGTCGGGGAGACCCGACAAAAACTCCTACACTCCGCCACGTCGTTCGCGAACGACGTGACTCCGTCTCTTCGTCTCTCCCTGACTCCGTCTCTCCTAAACTTCCCAACTTTCTAAATCTTCTTCACTTGCAAGAAATCCAACTCCACCGGCGTCTCGCGGCCGAACATGGAGACGAGCACCTTGATTTTGCCGCGCGACTCGTCGATCTCGGCCACCTTGCCTTCGAAGCCCTTGAACGGGCCGTCGGTGATCTTGACCGGAGCGTTGACATCAATGTTGATCTTGTATTCCGGCTCGTTGACGCCCATCCGTTTCTGGATGGTCTTGATCTCCTCCTCGGAGATCGGAGTCGGCGTGTTGCCCGTGCCGATGAAGCCGGTCACGTTCGGCGTGTTGCGGACGACATACCAGGAGTCGTCGGTGACGATCATCTCGACCATGACGTAGCCGGGGAAAATCTTCTCCTCGACGATCTTGCGCTTGCCGTTCTTGATCTTGATCTTTTTTTCCTTGGGGATCAGGACGCCGAAGATCTTGTCCTGCATGTCCATGGACTCGATGCGCTGCTTGAGATTGTGGGCGACGTTCTCCTCGTAACCGGAGTAGGTGTGGATGGCGAACCAGCGTCGTCCGAGTTGTGATGTCTGTTTCGGCATAGGGGCCGAGAGGCAATTGGCAGCTGCCAGCTAGCGCCGGCCGCGCCCAAAGGACTAAATGTTAAGAACGCGGCGGAAGATGATGACCAGGGCGTAATCGATGACGCCGAAAAACACGGCGGTCGACAGGGAAATGCCGATGACGACCAAGGTGTCCTTGACGACGTGGCTGCGAGTCGGCCAGGTGACCTTCGTGAGCTCGGCCCGCGATTCCTTTATATAAGCGATGAGAGGATTGGCCATAGTGAGCCAAATTTCAGGTTCTTAAAACCGCCCCGGGGGCGGTATATAGATTGATATGCCGACTATAGCGCAGAAACTGCGGGTTGGCAAGTGGGACGCTGTTTTGCCGGCCAGCGCCGACTTCAGCCCGGCCACAAGCCCAGTTGCGCTGTTTGCGCCCAGGGTGTTAAGTAGGGGCGGACCCAGACAAAGGAGAGTCCTATGTATGGGGAGAACCTTTTACTTCGACTCATCCCGCTGTGGATACTCGCCGCGGTCGTGTCGATCGCGGTCATGCTGCTGCTCCGTCGCTTTCGCGGCGGCCGCGGCCTCAGAACCGCGACCGTCGTCATCTGGTCGCTCGCGGCGGCTGGCTACGGCGGCACGATCCTGGCCGATCGCACCGGTATTTCCGCTTTGCCCGTCACGATCATCATTTCTGATTCTTGGTCCGAGGTCGAGAGGATCGAGATCATCGCGGCCGCGGATTATTGGAACGGACTGGTCCTGGAGATGACCGGCCGTCCGGCTTTCATCCTGCGGCGCGGCGCCGCCGGTTATCAGCCGGATCGTTTCTATCTGGCCCCGGTCTTCGGATCCAAGCCGTGCGATGGTTTGAACGTGGTCGCTCCGGATGACTCCGATCCGGCCAGTTCCGGCGAGGGCGTGGATGGCATAGGACGTTTCATCGCCTGCGGCTGGCATTGGCCGGGCGGCGACGTCATCGTTTGGCGCCGCCAGGTCTGGTTCGGTGATGAGTTGGATCATTGCGATCTGAACCGGATCGTTCGCCACGAACTCGGCCATATGCTGGGGCTGTCTCACTATGGCGAGGAGGGTCGTTCGACCATGGCGTCGGTCGTTCGTTGCGGTACGGATGAAGCGGCTCTGCGCCGCTATGACCGCGTCCTGCTGGAACAGCTCTTTTACGGCCGCTGAATCTTAAGACCGCACTCTTTGGAGGGCGGTCTTTTTTTGTTTCGCGGTCGGACGGCTCGGTCGCCGGAGCGGTCGCTTCTTAATACCGAAGATTAGCTGGCTGCCCCGTCTGCGGCGGGGGAGTCTTTTTTGACTTTCAATATGAGTTGACCGCACGCCGCGGCGATGTCCGTGCCCATGGAGCGCCGGCGCGTGGCGTCGATCCCGGCGCGTTCCAGGGCGGCCAGAAAATCCTGCGTCGCCGTCTCGTCGGAACCAGTGAAGCCGGAGTCGGTCGCATTGTAGGGGATGAGGTTCACCCGGGCCCGGCCGGACGCGCGCACGAAAGCAGTCAGAAGTTCGGCGTGTCGCGGCGTGTCGTTGACGCCGGCGAGCAGGAGGTATTCGAAAGTCACGTGCCGACGCCGGCCGCCTTTTTCCTGGAGATAGCGGTTCGACCAGGCGGCCAGCCGTCCGAGGAAGCCTTCGTATGAGGTCGGCATGATCTCGCGGCGCGTCACGGGGTCGGCGCTGTGCAGGGAGATGGCGAGACGCACCGGCGGCCAGTCTTGGTCGCCGAGGAGCGCTTCGAGCTGCGGCAGGAGCCCGACGCTCGAGACAGTGATGTGGGTGGGGCCGACGTCCGTCCGCTCAAGGAGCGTCCGGATCGCCGCTTTGACGTTGTCATAATTCGCCATCGGTTCGCCCATGCCCATGAAGACCAGGTTGCTGATCCGTCCGGCTTGTTCCGTGTGTTCCGCCAGGTGGCGTTTCCAGAAGCGGTACTGGTCGACGATCTCGTCGGCGGTCAGATTGCGCTGGAGCCCCATCCGGCCGGTGGCGCAGAACGTGCAGCGCATGGCGCAGCCGACCTGCGAGGAGACGCAGATCGTCCAGGCGCCGCGGCGGTTGCGCATGAGCACGGTCTCGATGCATTGTCCGTCCGTCAGTTTCAGGGCCGCTTTGTGGGTCTCGTTGTCGCCGCTTCCGACGATGGTCGCGTCGACATAGGATGTCCAGGGAGTGTTTTCGGCCAAAGTTTGCCGCAGGCCGGCCGGCAGGGAAGTGGCGTTGTTCCAGCTGTTCCAGCCATCCTGAAACAAGGCCGAGCCGATCTGCTTCCAGCGGAAAGCCGGCTCGTCCGGGAAATTTTTTCTGAAGAGTTCTTCGCGGGTCAGTGGCATCATAGGTCAGCGCGTCTCATCTAATACTATCAGGGAATTGCGCGCAATACTAAACCGCCCCTTGCGGGGCGGTTTTTCGGCTGTCAGCTAGAGCGTGGCGTCGGCGCCTTCGGTGGTGTAGTCGCCGGAATTGCCGCTGGCCTTGCAGGTCTTGCGATCGGCATAGAACTGCTTCCAAGTGGCGTTCTTTTCGCTCTTGAAAGTCTTGTTGGCCTGGCGGAGTGAAGTCTGGTAGGCGGACCAGGCAGCCTTGGCCGCGGCGCGGCGTTCCTTGAGATCGACGATCTTCCAGGCTGCGACGAGCGCGGTCTTGCGGGCCTCGAGCGCGGCTTTGTGGGCGTTGTAGCGGGTCTCGATGGATTTGAGGAGAGCGGTTTCGCGGCTGGCGACGGCGGTCTGCATGCAGGCGATCATCGCGGCGTTCGCGGCTTCAGCCTCCAGGCGCTTTTTTTCCTTGAGCTGTTCCCGTTCCTTTTTCAGCTGTTCGCGGAGCTTCTCTTTTTCTTCCTTGATCCGTTCGCGTTCGGTTTTAGCTTTCTCTTTCCAGTCGTCATCATCATGGTCGTTGACGTTGGAATTGACGTTAGTGTTCGCGTTGGTGTTTGTGTTGGAGTTTGAGTTGCTGTTGGTGTTCGTATTCGTGTTTGCGTTCGTGTTGACGTTGACGTTCGAATTGGAATTCGAGTTGTCGTTGGTCTCGGTCGCAAGGACCGGGAGGGCCAGGGTCGAGGCCATGAGCGAGGCCAGGACGGCCGTGCCGAGGTAGCGTTTGAACATAGTTTATGGGCGCTTGATTAGCGTTAATTTAATAAGGCGCTTAATAGCATAATATATGACGCCGTTCGTGGCAAAATCTTACAGGTTCAAAAAGACGCCGGCTGGAGCCCGGCGCCTTTTTATCGTGTGATTCGCTAGATGTCTAGGTTCTTCACGTTCTTTGCGTGCGTCTGGATGAAGCGTTTGCGCGGTTCGACCTCGGAACCCATCAGGATGTCGAACATGGTGTCGGCTTTTTGCGCGTCCTCGACGGTCACGATCCTCATCATGCGACTCGCGGGATTCATGGTCGTCTCCCAGAGCTGTTCTGGGTTCATTTCGCCGAGACCTTTGTAGCGTTGGACGGCCACGCCGCTCACGGTCTGGGTCGCCGCTTCTTCGGCCGCCGCCTCTTCAGCTTCTTCGGTCGGAGTCCCTTCGGCTTTCTTCGCGCTCACCTTGGCTTGTTTGGTGTCAGCCCGTTTCTTCTGGTATTCGGCGATGTGGCGGTCGCGTTCGGCTTCGGTGAAGGCGTATTTGAAATCCTTGGCGCCGCCGACGCGATAGAGCGGCGGCTGGGCGATGAACAGGTGGCCCTGATTGATGAGATCCGGGAAATAGCGGTAGAAGAGCGTCAGGAGCAGGGTGCGGATGTGCGCGCCGTCAACGTCGGCATCGGTCATGATGATGATACGGCCGTAGCGCAGCCGGGTGATGTCGAACTGTTCGTCGATGTTCGTGCCGAGCGCGACGATCAGGTTCTTGATCTCGTTGTTGGCCAGGATCTTGTCGAGGCGCGCGCGCTCGACGTTCAGGATCTTGCCGCGCAAGGGGAGGATGGCCTGGAATTCGCGGTCGCGGCCCTGTTTGGCCGAACCGCCGGCGGAGTCGCCCTCGACGATGTAGAGTTCCGAGCGGGCTGCGTCGCGGGTCGAGCAGTCGGCCAGTTTGCCGGGAAGCGTTAATCCCTCGAGAGCGCCCTTGCGGAGCACGGTGTCGCGGGCGGCCTTGGCGGCGGCCCGGGCGCGCGCGGCCAGGATGCATTTCTCGACGATAGCCTGGGAATCTTTCGGGTGTTCCTCAAGGAAGATCTCGAACGCCTCGGAGAACACCGACTCGACGGCCGTGCGGGCTTCGGGATTGCCGAGTTTGGCTTTGGTCTGGCCCTCGAATTGCGGCTCCTTGATCTTGACGCTCACGACGGCGGTCAGGCCCTCGCGGCTGTCTTCGCCGCTGATGTTGTCATCTTTTTCCTTGAGGTAGCTCTGCTTGCGGGCGTAGCTGTTCAGGACGCGGGTGAGCGCCATGCGCAGACCGACGAGATGCATGCCGCCGTCCGGGTTGTAGATGTTGTTCGCGAAAGCGTACACGTTCTCGTGGTAATCTTCGACGAATTGGAACGCGACCTCGACCTGGACGCCCTCGGCTTCTTTGTTGACGTAGAAGACCGTCGGATGTTTGACCTCTTTCTGGTGATTCAGATGGCGGACGTAGGATTTGACGCCGCCTTCGAAATAGAAGCCGTAGGTGGTGAGCTGGCCGCGGGTCCGTTTGTCGACGATGTTCATCCGGACGCCTTTGGTCAGGTAGGATTGCTGGCGCAGATGGTCGAGCACGGTCTCCCATTTATATTCCAGGGTCTGGAAGATGGACTTGTCGGCCTGGAAGGTGATGGTGGTGCCGGTACCGCGGGCGTTGCCGACGGATTTCACCTTGTATTGCGGGACGCCGCACTTGTATTCCTGGACCCAGAGTTTGCCGTCGCGCTTGACCTCGGCTTTCATGTGGGTGGAGAGGGCGTTCACGACCGAGACGCCGACGCCGTGCAGGCCGCCGGACACTTTGTAGCCGCCCGCGCCGAATTTGCCGCCGGCGTGCAGCTTGGTCAGCACGAGCTGGAGCGCGGAGACCTTGTACTGTTTGTGCATGTCGACCGGGATGCCGCGGCCGTTGTCTTCGACGGAAACGTAATCATCCGGCAGCAGGGTGACGGTGATCTCGTTGCAGTGGCCGCCCATGGCTTCGTCGATCGAGTTGTCGACGACTTCCCAGATGAGGTGATGCAAGCCCTGCTCGCCGGTCGAGCCGATGTACATACCCGGACGGCGGCGCACGGACTCAAGACCCTCAAGGACGGTGATTTGTTTGGCGGAATATTCCTGGCCTCCCTTAGCCTTTTTTTCAGCAGCCATAAAGCCTTTATCGAAAATCCGCGGAACTGCGGATAACGCGAAAATGGTAACACGCGGAACCGCAAATCGCAAGGTTGGCGGCCTGAAAAATAGACGTAAATTCGCCCACGGGTCCGTTCGGGAGGATAAAAAAAGCGCCCGATAGTTTCGGGCGCGGACGCGTTGTCGGCGGCGATCAGGTCAGAGCGAACATGATCAGCGTTACTTGGACTATGGCGTTGGCGATGATCGCTCCGAATTTCACCTGTTCTTCGGGATCTTTGAAGAGTGCGAACAGGATGGCGACCATCAGGACCAGACAGCCGGCGACGAAGAAAGCCGCCGAACTTGTCAGTTTGAAGATCGTCCAACAGAGCGGGGTCGCGAGGCTCGCGGAAGCGAGGATCGGCAACAGGCTAGCCACCGGTCCGCGCGGGAATTCTTTCTTCGCGGACGGCTGCGTCCTGAAAGCCGCGACCAGCGACCAGGTCAGGATCATGCATTGGACGGCCAGACTGGACGCGACGGCGATCACTGGCGCCAGTCCCGCGAGCAGCACGGCGGCGTAGGTCGCGAAGCATAGGATGGTCAGCGCAACGGACCAGATGACGAATTGGGGTGTGCGGTCTTGGATCACGGCATCCTCCTGTTGGTTTTGCGGCGTTGAACCGCTGGAACTCGAGCTGAGCTATTATATAAAGAACCGGTATCCGCACCTTGCCCGCCGCAGCCGCCTTTGTCAAACGCCGGCTGCACCTGCCAAAGATCGGGAAATCTGATATCATTTGAGCTGTCCTAAAAAGTACGCGGCCTATGGCTTTCGATCCGACCCGGGAAGGACAATTGACCGAGGATCAGCTCAAGTGGGGCTACTGGTGGGTCACGCACAAAGTGCAGGTCCGCAAGATCTTCGCGATCGCGCTGGTGGTTTTGGATGTCGCGCTGGTCGGTTACGGCAGCTTCGGTTTCATTGACTGGTTCTTCTTGTCCGGGGCCAGGGAGCGGCAGGAGATCGGGCTCCTGGCCGAGACGGTGACTGATTTTCCTTACTTTCACGCCCGGTTCGCGCCGCGGGAGCTGGCTATCGAGGGCACGTCGGTCCTCGAGGCAGGGGAGGGTAGTTATGATCTGGCGACCAGGGTCGCGAATCCGAATCCGCAGTGGTGGGCGAATTTCAATTATCAGTTCCTGTCCGGCAGCGAGCCGCTGGGTGCGTTGCAGCGCGGCTACATCCTGCCTGGCGAGGTCAAATATCTTTCCGGCCTGGGGACCAAAGCGGCGAGTTTTCCGAGCGGCGCCGAGGTCGCGATCACTGATCTGGTCTGGCATCGGGTGAACAATCATATTGTTCGTCCGGATTACGCCGTCTGGTCGGCCGCCCGTCTGAATTTCCTGCTCTCGGACATCAAGTTCCAGGCTCCGGATCCGTCCGATCAGCTGAAGGTCAGCCGGGCGTCATTCACTCTGAAGAACGATTCCGGTTACGGTTATTGGAAGGTCGGTTTTTTCGTCGCGCTGCTGCGGGGCGAGCAGGTGGTCGCGGCTAACTACGTCACTGTGAGCGAGTTGCGCGCTGGCGACGTGCGGCCGGTCGAGGCTAGTTGGTTCTCCGATCTGCCGCCGGTCGACCGGGTCGAGATCACGCCCGAGGTCAACCTGTTTGATGACCGGGTTTTCATCCCGCCGGGACAATGAACTGTCGCAAGGTTCACTTATCGGCGCGACTGGTGTAAAAAGAGCTGGTCCAGCTCTGTTTTTATTGAGTTCCGCTCGGCTGTGGGACCGAGCTCAGCTCGGTCTGAAAAGATGACGGCGAAGCCCGGCTTCGCATTCTCTTTATATGAATAGATTGACGGCGATATTCAGGCGGTTCGATTGGGTCCTGTTCGGGTCGGCTTTAGCGCTCACGATCTTCGGACTCGCGGTGCTTTATAGTACCTCGCTCGGCACGGGAGCCGCGGCCGGCGAGTTCGCCAATTTCCGCAAGCAGCTGGCGTTCGCCGGCGTCGGCGCGGCCGTGGCAGTGGCTTTCACCCTCGTCAATTACCGCTACCTGTCGAACTTTTCTAAGGTCCTGTACGTCGTTTCCGTCCTGTTGCTCATGGCCGTCCTGATCATGGGCCAGACGACGCGCGGCGCCCGGAGCTGGTTCGGTTTCGGCGGTTTCGGCATCCAGCCCGTGGAATTCGTGAAACTTTTCCTGGTGGTCTTCCTGGCCAAGTTCTTCAGCGACTACGCGCGCGACCATCGGCCGTTCCTGCCGATCGCCGGTTCCGGCCTCGCTTTCGGCGCGCTGTTCTGCCTGGTCGCGATCCAGCCGGATTTCGGTTCAGCCTTCCTGCTCGGCATCATTTGGTTCTCCATGCTGCTCATCGCCGGGGTCAAACGGTCGCACCTGCTCGCACTCGCGATCTTCGCGGCCGTCGTCGCAGCGACCGCCTGGCTCCTCGTCCTGCAGCCGTATCAGAAAGACCGCGTCCTGGCCTTCCTCGATCCCGGTCGCGATCCGCTCGGCCGCGGCTACAACGTCACCCAGTCGGTGATCGCCGTCGGCTCCGGCGGCTTCTTCGGCCGCGGTCTCGGCTACGGCTCGCAGAGCCAGCTGCACTTCCTGCCGGAGCGCCAGACTGATTTCATTTTCGCGGCCACGGCCGAAGAGCTCGGCTTCCTCGGCGTGCTGCTCGTCTGCGGCCTGTTCGCGATCATCTTCTACCGGTGTTTCATCCTGGCGAAGAACGCGCGCGACGATTTCTCGCTGTTCCTGGTCCTCGGCATCGCGATCTCGCTCGCCGCCGAGGTCGCGGTCAACGTCGGCGGCAACCTGCGGCTCATGCCGGTCACGGGCATCACCCTGCCGTTCCTGAGCTACGGCGGCAGTTCGCTCCTCGCGAAATTCTTGACGCTCGGCGTCCTCGAATCCGTCGCCGTCCGCAGCGCGCGCTGAGCCTCCGGCCTGTGCATAAACCGGGATTGAAAGGGGGCTGAAAAAATGCTAAAATATCAACAGGGATGCGGATGACCCGCGGCCCTGAAAATAAAAAGTCGGCCAGTAAAACCAAAAATATGGCTTTTCAACAGCCCGCGGCCCGTCCTTCGCAATTTTACGATGAAGGGATCAAACTGATCTCCTACTGTCCGTTATGCGAGGCCAGTTACAATCCGCATGAGACCAAAGTGCTGGGCGAGAAAGAGGATAGCCATCTGCTGCACATCCAATGCGGCAACTGCCGCAACGCCATCCTCGCGCTCGTCCTGATCTCGGCCGTGGGCGTGAGTTCCGTCGGTCTCGTGACCGATCTCAGCGGCGACGAGGTCGACCGTTTCAAATCCGGGCGCGCCGTTTCCACGGACGACGTCATTGATACCCACCACTTGCTGCGCGACGAGGACGAGATGTTCCGCCGCCTGGCCATGGCCTGATCGACCAATAGCCAACAAGCCGCCCTCGGGCGGTTTTTTGACTGGTCAGTTTTTCTGTTCATCGCGGATGAATTGTTCCAACTTGACGATCTTCAAAACCAGTCAACAGCCGCCAGCCGGCCGCCGTTAACCCAAAAGCCGGCGAGACTCTTGCGTGTTTCGGAAAAACAGTGTAAACAATTAGGAATGCGAATTCCTTTTTTTTTATTTTTCATTCAGCTTGGAATAAGCTCTGAACAGCTATGGAAACAGTGAAGTTGGCGGTCAAAGGCCGGTCGGTCAAAGGAAAACAGGTGAAGACGCTGCGGACGGCCGGCGTCATTCCCGCGGTCGTTTACGGCCACGGCGTCGATTCGCGCCCGGTCGAAGTCGATTACAAGATCTTCGAGAAGGTGCTGGATCAAGCCGGCGAATCCACGCTCGTCGACCTCGTGATCGACGGCGGCGAAACGGTGAAGGTCCTGATCCAGGACGTCCAGCGCGATCCGCTCAAGGACACTATCACGCACGTCGACCTACGCCAGGTCCGCATGACCGAGAAGCTCGATGTCGACATCGAGATCAACTTCATCGGCGAGGCTCCGGCCGTCAAGGAATCCGGCGCCATCCTGGTCCGCAGCATGAGCGTCATCGCCGCCCGCTGTTTGCCGGGCGACCTGGTCCACGCCATCGACGTCGATCTGACCGGCATGAAGAAGATCGGCGACATCATCAAGGTCAAGGATCTGGCGGCCCTCAAGGGCATCGAGTTCATGGCCAACCCGAACGAGGTCATCGCGGTCGTCAACGAGCCGATCTCGGAGGCTGAGCTCAAGGCTATGGAGGCCAAGCCGGTCGAGGATGTCAGCGCCGTGAAGGTCGAGGCTGATGAGAAGAAGGCCGCGGCTGCCGCCGAGGAACCGGCCGAGGACAAGAAAGAAAAGAAGAAGTAAGGCCGGCGCGATCGGTTGTTCACGCGGCGCCCCGCAAGTGTTAAAGTGAAGGGGCCAGCAGGCCGGGTTTCCGGCCGTGATCCCGCCAATGTGAACAACGCGAACATCCCGTCCAACGAAACGCCGACTACCCGCCGAGAGAGCATCTCCCGGCGGGTAGTTTTGGCTCTCAGGGAATCTTTCTGGGCTAACATCGCCGCCTGGAGCGCGATTTTCTTCGCGGTCGTCCTGGGTCTGGCCGCGCTCGGCTGGTTTTTCTGGACCGGCGACCGCGCGGCCAGCGGGGGATCGTTTTTCTCGCGGTTCGTCCGCGAGTCCGCGCCAGCCGCGGCACCGCCGGCGGCCGAGACTCCAGCTGCGCCCATGGTCCGGCGGGCCATTGACGGCCTGCCTCTCGCAGCAGCCGCTGACGATACCGGATATTTCGCCGTGACCGTGGAGAACATGATCGAGGCCCGGCCGCTGTCCGGACTCGCCGCCGCCGCGCTCGTCATCGAAGCTCCGGTCGAGGGCGGCATCACGCGCTTCCTGGCCGTGTATCCGGCCGCCGCGACGGTCGGTAAGATCGGTCCGGTGCGCTCGGCCCGGCCCTATTTCGTCGAGTGGTCGCGGGAATTCGGCGCGCTTTACGCCCACGTCGGCGGCAGCCCGGACGCCCTGAAGATCCTGAACGCTGCCTCGCCGCGCAGCCTCAACCAATTCTTCTGGGGAAAATATTTCTGGCGCGATGCCGGCCGCCAGATGCCGCACAATGTCTACACGTCCGTCGAGTTGCTGGCCGGCGGGAATTCGGCGCGCTATGGCAGCCAGGCCGCGGCGCTGCCTCGGTCCTGGAAGTTTAAGGAGGAAGCGGCGCTCGAGGAGCGGCCGGCGGCTTCGCCCGACATTGTCGTTGATTATTCGACGCCGACCTATCGCGCCGCCTGGAAATATGACCGGGCCCGCAACATCTACCGCCGCTATCAGAATGACAGCTTGCAGCGCGACGACGCCGGTGCGGACATCCAGGCGAAGAACGTCCTGGTGCAGTTCGCCAAAGTGGTCGTGCTCGACGAGGCTGGCCGCCGCAGCATCCAGACCGCCGGCCAAGGTCCGGCGCTGGCCGCTGTCGATGGCCGGACCATTTCCGCCACCTGGAAGAGCCTCGTGGACGGCCGGACCAGATTCTATGACGACCAGGGTGTTGAGATTACGTTCAATGCCGGGCCGACCTGGATCGAGGTCGTGCCGCTCGGATCAGACGTGGCGCATTGATCGCGCCGCGAGCGGATGAATATGAGATTTGTTCATCGGACCAGCGGTAATAGTGCGGCGGCTTTCTCCGCGATGGAGCTGCTTTTGACGGTCGCGGTTTTTGGCCTGTTCATTTCCCTGGTGCTCATCGGCGTCGCCGGCCGCCAAGCGGCGCGGCGCGACGTGACTCGCGTCGCCAATATGGACCAGCTGCAGAAGGCGCTGGCCATGTATGTTTCCGATGCCCAGGAGTATCCGGAAATGAAAGGGTGCGTGACGGGCGATGATCCGCTGATGCTGGCGCTGAAAGAAAAGAAATTCTTTGACGACAAGGCCGTGCTTCGGGATCCGAAGACGCCGGACGACGCCGGCGGCTGTTTCTATTATGACGGCGGCGGCAGCGCTTACTCGCTGCGTTACGTCTTGGAGACCGATGCCGTCGATTCCAAGGGCGAGCATTTCCTCGCGCCGTGATCCTTTTGGCGGATCAGTGGCGGCAATTCCGGCTGAAATGGATGCCGATCGTCACGCGCGACCAGTTGAGTATCTTGCCGGCTGCGAGGCCGGGTATTTTTTTTGCGGCCGCGGCGGCGAGGGCGCGGTATTGGCCGGGCAGGATTTCGCAGAAGAGATGCAGGTGCGCTTGCGGTCCCAGGGCGGCGGCGAGCTGGTCCAGGAGCCGATAGTATAAGATGAGGCCGTCGCGTCCGCCGGCGAGCGCGGTCCGGGGTTCGTGCCGTCGGACGTCCGGCGGCAGGCGGCGCAGGGCCGCGGTCGGTATATACGGCAGGTTGGCGACGATGATCAACGTGTCGGCTTGCCGCGCGGTCTTCAGGAACGGGGAGAGCAGATCGCCGCGGCGGAAAATGATCTTTTTGTTCAATCCAAAAGCGCGGGCGTTGCGGCGGGCGATTGCCAGGGCGGCCGGCGAGATGTCGGTCGCTCCGATCCGCCAGTCCGGAGTTTCGGCCGCCGCGGTGATGGCGAGGCAGCCGGAACCGGTGCCGATGTCGAAGAACGCGGCGCGCGGGTGGTCGGCCCGCAGTCTGATGATCTCCTGGGCGATGATCTCAGTGGCGGGGCGGGGGATGAGGGTGGCCTCGGAGACCGCGAACTCGCGCCCCAGGAACGGCGCGCGGCCGACGAGGTAAGCGACCGGTTCATGGCAGAGCCGCCGCGCGATCATCAAAAAGAAACGCCGCGCTCGCGCTGGCGCCAGTTTTTTTTCAGGATCCGCTATCAGCGCTTCCCGGCTGAGACCCGCGGCCGCGGTCAAAAAAAGCTCGCTCTCGCGCCAGGGATCGTTCCCGGCGCAGCGATGTTTCTTGAGCAGTTCCGCGCCCGCGCGCAGGGCTTCTTTAAGCGTCATGAGCGGTCCGGTCCGGCGTGATCCCCGCCGCGGCTCAGTCTTCATTATCTTCCTCGTCGCCCATGGCGCCCGCGCGCAGGGCGGCAAGCAGCGTCTCCAGTCCGCCGTCGAGGATGGTCTGGATGTTGTGCCAGGATTTCTTGATGCGGTGGTCGGTGACGCGATCTTGGGGGAAATTGTAGGTGCGGATCTTCTCGGAGCGTTCGCCGCTGCCGATCTGGCCGCGCCGGAGCGCTTTCTCCGCGGCCTGGCGCTTCTCTTCTTCGATGGCGAGCAGGCGCGAGCGCAGGATGCTCATCGCGCGTTCGCGGTTCTGGGTCTGGGAGCGCTCGTCCTGGCACTGGACGATCATGCCGGTCGGCAGATAGGTGATGCGCACGGCCGAATAGGTCGTCTGGACGCTCTGGCCGCCGTGGCCGCCGGAGAGGAAGGTGTCGACGCGCAGGTCCTTAGCCTCGATCTTGATATCAATATCTTCGGCTTCGGGCATGGCGGCGACCGTCACGGTCGAGGTGTGGATGCGGCCGGTCTTCTCGGTCTCCGGCACGCGCTGGACGCGGTGCACGCCGCTCTCGAATTTCAGGTCGCGGTAGGCGTTCGTGCCTTCGACGAAGAAGATGACCTCTTTGACGCCGCCGAGTTCGGTCCGGCTGAGCGAGGACATCTTGGTCTTCCAGCCGCGGCGTTCGGCGTAGCGCGAGTACATGCGAAAGAGTTCGGCCGCGAACAGCGCGGCCTCTTCGCCGCCGGCGCCGGCGCGGATCTCGACGTAGCAGTTCTTCCGGTCGAGCGGTTCGGGCGGCACGAGCGCGGCTTCGAGTTCGATCCGCTGCTCCGCCTCCGCGGCGGTCAGCCGCTCCAGTTCCTCGCGGGCGAGCTGCTGCATCTCCGGATCATCGCCCAGGGCTGCGGCCGCGCGGGCCTCTTCCTTGGCGGCGGCGGTCGCGAGGTACTTGTCGCCGATCTCCAAGCACTCCTTGGTCGCGGAATATTCCAGACCCAGGTCTTTCATCTTTTTCTGGTCGCCCAGGACCTCGGGACTCGAAAGCAGCCGCTCCAGTTCGGCGACGCGTTGCTTCTTGGTCTCCAGGGCTTTGTTGATGTCCATATAAAAATGGCGGAGGTTCGGAGGCCCGGCCGCAAGGGGCCGGGACGCCGGGACTTCCGCCACTTTAAAATTTACCTAAGCGGACTTTTTCAGGGCTTTCTTGGCCTTGCGCTCGGCGGTCTTGGTCTTCTTGGAAGCGACGGTCTCGGTCGACTTCTTGGCCTTGCGCTCCTGGAATTTCTCCACGCGCCGCGCGGTGTCGACGAGCTTCTGCTTGCCGGTGTAGAACGGATGGCAGTTCGAACAAAGCTCGACGTTGATCTCTTCAACGGTCGAACCGACGGTGAACGTGTTGCCGCAGGCGCAGATCACCTTGGCTTCCGGGAAATAGGTCGGGTGGATACCTTTTTTCATAGGCTCTGATAGCTAAATTTCGATGACAGGAGGTTAGCACGGCGGAAGAAATGTATCAAGTCTGGAGCGGGTCAGGCGGCTGTCACCGGTCAGTCGCAGCGTGAGCGACGGGGTTCGGTGGATATATATTAAAGATATCCGGGATAAGCGCCAGCGGCGTCGGCCGCCAGCCTCTTGCCAGTTCCGGCGGCATTAGGTAATCTATCGTCCGTGGAAAGCGTCCATCGCACTAAGTCCGCAAGGACCGCGCGACACGGTGTTTTCCCGCTTATTCATCCCACATACGCCCCATTTTCAAAGTGACGCGTCCTGCCGCGTAAAATCCGCTGAAGCGGATCACGCGGTCGCGCCGCCGGGTGCGTAGAGGTCTAAGGAACATTTTTTTGTTTCTATGCCTAAATTACCGACAGTCCTGGAGCTCCTCCAGGCCGGAGTCCACTTCGGACATCAGTCGTCCCGCTGGCACCCTAAGATGAAGCCGTACATCTTCGGCGCGCGGAACGGCATCCATATCGTCGATCTCGAAAAAACGCTCGTGAAGCTGGGCGAAGCGCTCGACTTCGTGCGCGACACCGTCGCCCGCGGCGGCGTCGTTTTGTTCCTCGGCACCAAGCGCCAGGCCAAGGATATCGTCAAGTCGGCCGCGCTCGATTGCGGCATGCCGTACGTCTGCGGCCGCTGGCTCGGCGGCACGCTCACGAACTATGTCGAGGTCATGCGGCTCATCAAACATTTCAATGACCTCAAGGCCCAGCAGGCTTCCGGCGCGCTCGCCAAATACACCAAGAAGGAGCAGTCCAACTTCGCCAAGGAGATCGAGGATCTCGAGAACAAGGTCGGCGGCATCAAGAACCTGACCCGTCCGCCGGACGCGCTCTTCATCATCGACGTCAAGAAAGAGAAGACCGCCCTCGACGAGGCTCAGACCCGGAAGATCCCGGTCATCGCCCTCTCCGACACCAATGTCAATCCGGAGGATATCACTTATCCCATCCCGTCGAACGATGACGCTATCAAGACCATCGAACTCATGACCAAACTCGTGGCCGAGGCGGTCAAAGAGGGCAAGGTCATCCGCGAGAAGGCGGTCACCGCTCCGAAAGTCGTCGCCGCCGCTCCGAAAGCGTAAGCGGAACTAACCGCAGCAACTGCGCAAATTATGGCCATTGATGCCAAGACCATCAACGAACTTCGTAATCTGACCGGAGCCGGGATCGTCGACTGCAAGAACGCGCTCGAGGAGACCGCTGGCGACGTCGCCAAGGCGACCGACATCCTGCGCAAGAAAGGCCTCGCCAAGTCCGCCAAACGCGAAGGTAAGGACACCAAGGCCGGACTCGTCTACGCCTACATCCACGGCGAAGGCCGCGTCGGCGTGCTCATCGAAGTCCAGTGCGAGACTGATTTCGTCGCGCGGACCGAACAGTTCAAACAATTCGTCCACGACGTCGCCATGCAGGCCGCGGCCATGAACCCGCTGTACCTCTCCCCGGAAGCCGTTCCGGCCGAAGTGCTCGAGAAAGAGAAGGAGATCTACGCCGCCGAGTTCGCCGGTTCTTCGAAACCGAAAGAGATGGTCGAGAAGATCGTCTGCGGCAAGCTCGAGAAATATTTCTCCGAGACCTGTCTCACGAATCAGGCGTTCATCAAGGATGAGGATAAGACCATCAGCGAGCTGTTGAAGGATATTTCCGCCAAGACCGGCGAGAAGGTTGTCCTGAAGCGCTTCGTCCGCTTCGCGCTTTCCGAGGCTTTGGTCTGCTGACCCGGGTCCGCATACACGCACGAACGAATGATATTCCAAACCCCGCCGCGTGGCGGGGTTTTTGGCTGCTCCGCCCGCTTCACCCCCCCCATTGCTTCACCGCTCCAAATACTCCAGCACTCTCAAACTCCCTGACTCCGTCTCTCCCTGACTCCAGTACTCCAGAACTCCAGCACTCTCCCAATTGTTAGTGACCTCGGTGTCAGACACCGAGGAGATGGAGAGTGCGGAAGTGGAGGAGTGGGGGAGACACGATAAAACTTCAGCCCTCCAGCACTCCCTGACTCCGTCTCTCCCGCACTCCCGCACTCCGCCACGTCGTTCGCGAACGACGTGGCTCCCGCACTCTCCCAAGTTGACAACCCGCGAGGGGTGGATTAAGGTCGGCAACAGCTCTTTTCGCGGCCTGACGACAGGTCGGGTTTCTGTAGGTCATTGAAAATCCAAAGGAGTCGATGATGCGGCACGAGCTTGATTTGCATTCTGCGTTGATCGCGGGAGTGGTAATAGGGATACTTTGGCCGCTATTGACCTATGTCATCCTCGTGGGGACGAAGTTGATGTCGGAGCCGGAGACTGCCCGCCACGAAGCCGGCCACGTCGTCGCGCATTTCGTCGGTTTCGGCAAGGCGCCGTATCGCGTCGCTCTGACTACGTTCCAACTGAGCAACACGATGGGGCGCACGACGAACTGCAGCGGCGACGACTGTCGCGGCAATATCAGCGTGGCCGAGCAGTGGCACACGCTTGTGCTGCTCTTAGCTGGCATGGCCGCCGCTTCGTCGCGCGATGGCGGCGACAACGACATCCGCACCTTCCGGGATGTTGTTTTAGTCCTCCTGGATGAACAGCAAAGCGGTCAGGATATCAGTCCGCCGTGGCCCAACGATCTGTCCCTCCGACAGTTTGACTTCACGGACATCAGCGAAGAGGCGTGGCGTCGGACGACCGAAGTGGTCGCCCAGCATCGTCCTCAGATTGACGCCTTGGCCGAAGCGCTTCTGCGCCGCGGCAGCCTCGAGCACGAGGAGATCGAGGCTATCATCGACGCGACCGGCAAGTGAGTCCGCCGTTCGTCAGCTTGGCCGCCCTGCAATACTGCGGGGCGGTTTTTAATTTCCTTTTTTTTGGCGCAATAAAAAAACCGGACCCAGTCCGGGTCCGGCAGAAAAGAACTGCGAGCGGTTGCCGTTCGATCATCGCTGCTGCGTCAGCCGCTTTGGCCGCCGCTGCCGTTGCTGTAGCGTCGGTTGCCGCTTGGTCCGTCATTCTTGAGGACGAGCGGATCGGACGGATCGGCGGCGACGATCGGATCCGCTTTCGACTGGAGGTCCGACTGCCGCGGCAGACACGCCGCGATCTCGCAGAATTGACGGAGGGTTTCCGCGGCCGCCTGTTTTCGGGCCGCCATTTCTTCAAGACTGATGCCGAATTTCCGGCAATGGTCGACCTCCCAGTCCGTCAGGCCGAGGCGCAGTTGTTGGCGCCGCGCCTGTTTCTCATCGAGTTTGATGATGAGCAATCCGACGGCGGCGACCGCGATCAGCAAAAGGACTCCTGCTGCCATGTGTTCTCCTTCCGTTGCCAAGGAACGATGTTTTCCGCAGACACGAATGATAGTCTTGCCCCAGCCGTTGTCAATGGCTTTTGAAGGCTGAGAACCAGGCTCCGTCGGACCCGAAGCGCCTTGACAAGACGGCATTTTTATGCTTAATTGTCAGGTTGCATCCGGCACACATCCGGGCTGAATAAGCTCTTTGATAACCCAGAAGGAGACCTCGATGACCACGGATTTTTCGGAGTGTTGGTATTTCCCGATGATGTTTCAGATCACGATGATTTTCTGTGGTTATCTCATCGGCGTACGCCATGCCTTTCGCAACAGCGAATTTAATGCCAGGCATGAAGTTGGCCATACGATCGTAGGGCTAGCCAGCACTTGTCTCCAGGTGCATTACACGAAGCTGACGTCGCCACTCCTTCCATTCAGTGAAGAAGGAGGACGTGTGGTTTTCGGCGGGATCGATCTCAGCGGTCTCAACATTAATTCCAGCGCGTCTCTTTGGGAGTGCGGTGCGCTGGTGTCAGCCGGCGAGGTTGCCGTGCAGAGCGACATGGGCTGTGAAAATGACCTGGAGAATTTCGGATCGGTAGCGCGAGAATTGGTGCGCCGGCAGTCGGCTGGCGAGGATATCCGTCCGCCCTGGCAGACCGATGCCGTACGCCGATCGTATTCGGCCGCTGACATCCGCGAATTTTGTCTGGCACGCGCCAGCGAACTGCTGCGGCAACAAGCCGGTCTGATCGAACCGCTCATCGAAGCCCTTCTTCGCCAGCGCCGTCTTGACTGCGCGGAGATCGACATCATCGTCGCCAGTCAGGGTTGAGAGGTCAACGTCATTTCTTATATGACCGTTTCGGGCAAACACCCGAGCGGTCATTTTATTTTTCTGATATAATATTTTCCTGTCGGCCAGCAGCTAACGGCCGGCAACTAAGCGCCAGATCAGCCATTATGCCTATCCGCGTCGCCATCAACGGTTTCGGCCGCATCGGACGGAATACGCTCAAAGGAGCCTGGGGCCGGCTCAAGGATCTCGAATTCGTCGCTCTGAACGATCTCACCGACACCAAGACCCTGGCGCATCTCCTGAAGCACGACACTTCTTACGGCGCCTGGGACCGCGAGGTGAGTTACGACGAGAAGAATCTCATCGTCGACGGCAAGAAGATCCCGGTCTTCGCCGAGAAGGATCCGGCGCTGCTGCCGTGGGCCAAACTCCGCGTCGACGTGGTGCTCGAATGCACCGGCCGGTTCACGAGCGAGGAGAAAGCCTCGACGCATCTCAAGGCCGGCGCCCGGCTCGTCATCCTGTCCGCTCCGGCCAAGGGCGGCAACGTGCCGACTTATGTGCTCGGCGTGAACGCCGACGGCAAGACCAAGTTCGGCAAGGAGAAGATCATCAATAACGCTTCCTGCACCACGAACTGCATCGCGCCGGTGGCCAAGGTCATCGAGGACACCTTCGGCGTCAAGCGCGCTTTCATGACGACCGTCCACGGCTACACCGCCGATCAGAATCTCCAGGACGGGCCGCACAAGGATCTGCGCCGCGCGCGGGCCGCGGCCGCGAACATCGTGCCGACTTCGACCGGAGCGGCCATCGCCGTCACGGAGTGCATTCCGGCGATGACGGGCATCTTCGACGGGCTCGCCATCCGCGTCCCGGTGCCGGTGGTCTCGCTCGCGGATTTCACGTTCCTGCTCAAGAAGAAGACGACCGTCGAGGAGGTCAACGCGGCGCTGAAGAAAGCCGCGGCCGGACCCATGAAGGGCGTGCTCGCCGTGACCGACGAACCGCTGGTCTCTTCGGATTTCATCCGTAACAACAATTCCGGCATCGTTGATCTGAAACTGACCAAGGTCATGGAGGGCGACTTCCTGAAGGTCATCGCCTGGTACGACAACGAGTGGGGTTATTCGATGCGGCTCGCCGATATGGCGCAGCTCTACGCGTCGAAGATGCTCAAGAATTGAGTCCAAGACCGTGTCTGCCCGGGTCGCGACATGGCTGTTCGACGGGGTCACCGCTGTTCTGCTGGCGGCGATCCCGTTGTATTTTTGGTCCTTGCGCGGGCGCTGGGCGAAGATCCCGCTTCGGGGGCGTTACGTCCTTTTCGCGGGAGCGCTCGGGTTTCTTTGGCTGGCGGTTTTTTACGGCAGTTTCATCGAGCCGAAAATGCTCACGGTCAGGACTTACGAGGTCAGCGCTGGTTCCGGTTCCGACAAGATCTCGCTCGCGGTCGTGAGCGATCTGCATCTCGGCGTCTACAAAGGACGCGCCTGGACGGAGCGCGTCGTGCGCCGGATCAACGAACTCAAACCTGACGTCATCCTGCTCGCCGGCGACTTCGCCGCCAACCAGGCCGGACTCGAAGCTCTCGAACCGTTCCGCGATCTCCGGGCGAAAGACGGCGTGTACGCCGTGCTCGGCAATATTGATTATGAGATCGGCGGCGTGGATATCCGCCGCCGCATCGAGTCCTACGGTATTGAGGTGTTGACCAACGAATCGGTGCGGCTGGGCGACAGCGAGCGCGAGGTGCGACTGATCGGACTCGATGATCTGAAATACGGCCATCCGGATTGGGAAGCGGCGCTGGCGGAGGTTCCGGCCGGAGCGTTCACGATCCTCGCGGCCCATAATCCGAACGCGGTCCAGCGGGCGGAGACTCTCGGCCTCGACGTCGTCGTCTCCGGACACACGCATGGCGGTCAGATCCGGCTGCCCTTCATCGGGCCGCTGGCTCCGCTGCCGACCAGACTCGGCCGGCGTTTCGACCGCGGCCTCTTCGATTACGGACCTGTCAGCCTGCTCATCACGCCCGGAGCGGGGGAGACCGGCACCCGCGCCCGCCTCCTCTGTCCGCCCGAAATCTCGGTCCTGGAGATCTCTTATTGATGCCTCCCGGCCGCGGTTAGAGCCGCCGGGCCGGATGTGTTATAATTGAAAAGCTTAAGTACTCTTCCGTGAATTTTTATGAAACTCGCCGTCGTGGCCGATCTTAAGAAATTGGCCGGCAAACGCGTCTTGGTCCGCGTGGACTTCAACATCCCTCTCGGCCCGAAAGGCCGGATCGAACCAGCCGAAGGAGCCAAGATTCAGGCCACGCTTCCGACCGTGGAATACCTGGTCCGCGCGAACGCCAAAGTCATCCTGGTCTCGCATCTGGGCCGGCCGCAGGGCTGCGAGCCGAAATATTCGCTGGCGCCGATCGCTAAGTATCTCGCCAAGCTGCTGGATCGTCCGGTCAGGTTCATTGATGATTGTCTGGAAGATGATGCCGACCAGGTCGCCAAGAAATTGGCGCAGCTTCAGGACGGCGAGGTCGCACTGCTCGAAAACATCCGGTATTACCCCGAGGAGGAGAAGAACGATGCTAGGTTCGCCAAGCGGTTGGCTGGTCTCGCCGACATTTTCGTGAACGATGCTTTCGCGACTTGCCATCGCGCCCACGCTTCGACCGCCGGCGTGACGAAGTTCCTGCCGAGCTATGCCGGCCTGCTCGTCGAGAAGGAAGTGGTGAGTCTCGACAAACTGCTCAAGAAGCCGAAGAAACCGTTCTATGTGCTCATGGGCGGCGCCAAGATCTCGTCGAAACTTCCGACGCTCGAGAAGATGCTCCAGACGGCCGACAAGGTTTTTGTCGGCGGCGGCATGGCCAACAGTTTCTTCAAGGCCCGGGGTTACGGCATCGGCAAGTCGAAAGTCGAGCCGGAGGAGGTCAGGTTCGCCAAGAAGCTCCTGAAGAACAAGAGACTGATCCTACCGGTTGACGTGCTCGCGGCTTCGGCGCTCAAGGAAAATGCCGCGGTCCGCGTGGCCAAGCCCGATGACGTGCGCCCGAACGAGTACATCGTCGATATCGGCACGCAGACGATGCGCGACTTCGCGCTCGAACTGAAGAAAGCCAGGACGCTCGTCTGGAACGGACCGGTCGGCCTCTTCGAGATCCGCAAGTTCAGCCACGGCTCGATCATCCTCGGCCGCGTCATCGCGGCGCATTCGCGCGGCCGCGCTTTCGGCGTCGTCGGCGGCGGCGAGACGATCGTCTGCCTGGAACGGACCGGCATGGCCGAGTACGTCGACCACATCTCGACCGGCGGCGGCGCGATGCTGGAGTACCTGTCCGGCAAGGTCTTGCCGGGGATCAAACCCTTATTGCATAAATAACGGCTTAACCAAGCTCGAATATGGACATGAATAATGACAAGATCGGCTGCTGCCGCTGCAAGGGAAAAGCGCCCATGATGATCGCTGCGCTGCTGATGCTGGCGCTCACGGCTTGGCTCGGGCTCAAGGCCAGGAATGCCTGGCGCGAATACGAGTTCATCGGCGTGCCGATCGAGCGGCACACGTTCACGATCGCGGGCGAGGGCCGCGTCTCGGTCATTCCGGACATCGCCAAGATCGAGATCGGCAATGTGGTCGAACGGCCGACGGTCGGCGCGGCGCAGAAAGAGAACACGCGGATCATGAATGCGTTCAACGAGAAACTGGATTCGTTCGGCGTCGTCAAGGCCGACGTCCAGACCTCGAACTATTCCATCCAGCCGGTCTACGATTGGAATGACGGCAGACAGCTCTTGCGCGGCTACCAGGTGGCGCAGAATCTGCGGCTGAAGATCCGCAACCTCGACAACGTCGGCGACATCATCGGCGCCGCCGGCACGCTTGGCGCCAATCAGATCGGCGGCATCGAGTTCACGGTCGACGAACCGGAGGCGGTCAAAGAGCAGGCGCGGGTCAAGGCGCTAGAGAACGCCAAGAGCAAGGCCGACGCCCTGTCCAAGGTCGTGGGCGTCGAGATCGTTCGGGTCATCTCTTTCAGCGAGAACTCCACCGAGCCGATCTATAACCGGCCGTATTTCGCCGACAAGGCCATGGCCGTCGGCGGCGCGCCAGCTGCGCCGGACATTCAGGCCGGCAGCGCGGAGTACGTCATCAATGTCGACGTGACTTACGAGATCCGCTAAGTGCTGATCATCATCTTATGGCTAACAAGATCAAGGACATCAGGGCGAGGGAAATTCTCGATTCGCGCGGCAATCCGACGCTCGCGGTGAAGGTCGAAGTCGAAGGCGGATTCTTCGGCGCCGCTTCGGTGCCGTCCGGCGCTTCGACCGGCGTCCATGAGGCGCTCGAACTCCGCGACGGCGACAAGAAACGCTACGGCGGCCAGGGCGTGCTCAAAGCCGTCGAGAACGTCAACAAGATCATCGGACCGAAGCTGCGCGGCATGGACGTCACTCTGCAGCGCAAGATCGACGACGCGATGCTCGGCCTCGACGGCACGGAGAACAAGTCCAAGCTCGGCGCCAACGCCATCCTGGGCATCTCGCTCGCGTGCGCCCGCGCCGGCGCCGCCGTCCGCGGCGTCCCGCTCTACGTCTACCTGCGCTCGGTCTACGGCATCGATCGCAAGGGGTTCGAACTGCCGCTGCCGATGATGAACATCCTGAACGGCGGCCGGCACGCCGATTTCGCGATCGACTTCCAGGAATGCATGATCATCCCGAAGATGAAGAGATTCGCGGAACGCGTCCGCGCCGGCAGCGAGATCTTCCATGCGCTCGGCAAGATCCTGAAGAAGAAGGGCTACGTCACTTCGGTGGGCGACGAAGGCGGCTTCGCGCCGCGCCTCGCCTCGAACGAAGAAGCGTTCGAACTCATCCTCGACGCGATCGAGGACGCCGGTTACGCTCCAGGCAAGGACGTGGCGCTCGGCGCCGACGTGGCGGCTTCGGAGTTCTATGACGAGGACAAGAAAGTCTACAACCTGAATGTCGAAAAGAAGGTCCTGGCTCCGGCCGAGCTCATCAAGCTGTACGAGAAGTGGCTGGCCAAATATCCGTTCATCCTCATCGAGGACGGTCTGGCCGAGGATGACTGGGAGAACTGGGAGGACCTGACCGCTAAGCTCGGCAAGAAGCTGGCGCTCATCGGCGACGATCTCTTCGTCACGAACGTCAAGCGTCTGGAGATGGGCATCAATCGCAAAGTCGGCAACGCCATCCTGATCAAGGTCAACCAGATCGGTTCGCTCTCCGAGACCATGGATACGATCATGCTGGCTCAGCAGAACAAGTACAAAGTCGCCATCTCGCACCGTTCCGGCGAGACCGCGGATACCTTCATCGCCGATCTCGCGGTGGCGGTCGGGGCCGAATTCATCAAGACCGGCAGCCTGTCGCGGAGCGAACGGCTGGAGAAGTACAACCGGCTCATGGAGATCGAAGAGGAGATCGCCTGACCGCTGACAACCGGATCAATCAACCGCCTCCCGCGCCAGCAGGGGGCGGTTTTAGCTTAATTAAGGCTAATCTTGATCTTCGGTGGTCGGGAGCTTCATTTTTGGCTCTCTTACTTGTATAATTTCTACCACGCCCATTATGACCACCAAAAAAATCGCCGCCGCTAAAATTCCGCCCGTCGTTCTGGCTGTCATTGATGGCTGGGGCTTGGCACCGCCAGGCCGGGGTAACGCAATCTCGCTCTCCAAGACGCCGAACTTGGACGCTTTGTTCGGCAAATATCCGCATTCCCAGCTCATGGCGCACGGCCGTTACGTCGGCCTGCTGCCCGACCAGGAAGGCAACTCCGAGGCCGGCCACATGAACATCGGCGCCGGCCGGATCGTCCGGCAAGATATTTCTTATGTCACCGAGGCGATCAAGGATCGCACTTTTTTCAAGAATACCGCTTTCAAGGAGGTCCTGAAGCACGCCAAGAAATACGGCACCACGGTTCATCTCATGGGCTTGCTTTCGAACGGCAACAGCGCTCATGCCTGTCCGGAGCATCTTTACGCCCTGTTGGAATTTTGCCGCGACGAAGGCATTGACCGGGTGTTGCTGCATCTCTTCACCGACGGCCGCGATTCGCCGCCGTTCTCGGCCACGCGGCTCCTGCATGATCTCGAGAAACGGCTGTATCCGAACCAGCAGATCGCCACGGTCATGGGCCGCTTTTACGCCATGGACCGCAACAAGCGCTGGCCGCGCATCGAGCTGGCTTATAATGCCATCGTCTGCGGCGAAGGCCTCGTGGCGGCGAACGCCCACGCAGCCATCCTGCACGGCTACAATCGCGGCGAGTCCGACGAATTCATCTTGCCGACCGTGATGGTGGGCGAGGACAAGCGGCCGATCGGCGGCGTCCACGACAATGACGTCGTCATTTTCTTCAACCTGCGCAGCGATCGCGCCCGCGAACTGACCAAGGCTTTCGTGCAGAAGGATTTCGAACAGCGTTCCGAAGGCGTCTTCAAGCGCAAGTGCGTGCCGCGCAACACCCGCTTCGCGGTGATGGCGGATTTCGGACCTGATCTGCCGCATGTCTTCACCGCGTTCCCCAGCCGCGACATCCAGCTCGGCCTCACCGAGGTGCTCGCGCCAGTGCGGCAGTTCTACATCGCCGAATCCGAGAAATACGCGCACGTGACCTACTTCTTCAACGGCGGCTTCGCCGACCCGCGCGTCGGCGAGGAGCGGATGCGCGTGCCGTCGCCTTTCGTGGCCCATTACGATTCCAAACCGGAGATGCGCGCCATGACCATCGCCGGCGAAGTGGCGCGCCGGGTGCGGTCCGGACTCCATGATTTTACCGTCTTGAATCTCGCCAATCTCGACATGGTCGGACACACCGGCAATCTGTCCGCGACCATCAAGGCTGTGGAGACGGTCGATCATTGCATCGGGATCATCGCCGAAGCGGTGCTGGAGAAAAAAGGCCACCTGATACTCACCGGCGATCACGGCAACGCCGAACTCATGATCAATCCCGAGACTGGCGAACTCATGACCGAACATACCGCGAATCCGGTGCCGTTCCTGCTCGTGAGCGATGTTTTCCGCAAGGCCAAGATCGGCGACGGGATGCTGGCCGATGTCGCGCCGACCATCCTTGATATCATGCATATCCCCAAACCGGTCGAAATGTCGGGATTTTCGCTTCTCCGCTGACGCAATTTTATGCCCGAAGGCGTACCGAAACCGGTCCTGCTGCTGGTGCTCGATGGTTGGGGCGTGGCCCCGGCCGGCGAAGGCAATCCCGTTGAGGCCGCCGAGACCCCGGTCTTCGACGACTTGGTCCGTACTTATCCGACCGCGACCGTGCGCGCTTCCGGCGAAGCCGTCGGTTTGTCTTGGGGCGAGATGGGCAACTCCGAGGTCGGCCATCTGACGATCGGCGCGGGCAAGATCTTCTACCAGTCGCTGCCGCGCATCAACATGCAGATCCAGACCGGGGCGTTCTTCGAGAACGACGTCCTGATCAAGGCTGCCGAACACGCCAAGAAGAACAATTCAGCGTTCCATATCATGGGCATCCTGAGTCCGGGCAACGTCCACGGTTCGGACGAGCACATCTATGCGCTGCTCGAATTCGCCAAGCGTCAGGGACTCACCAAGGTCTTCGTGCACGCGTTCATGGACGGTCGTGATTCCATCTTCAACATGGGCATCGAGTTCATGCGCGCACTGCAGAAGAAGATGACCGAGCTCGGCGTCGGGCGCGTCGCCTCGATGGGCGGCCGTTACTGGGGCATGGACCGCGATAACCGCTGGGACCGGGTCGAGAAAGCCTACAATGCCATCGTCGGCAAGGACGGCGTCGCCAAAAAATACGAAGATCCGATCAAGGCCATCGAGGAATCTTACGCCGCCAAGGTCTACGACGAAGAGATCGAGCCGGCCATCTTCACCGAGGGTGGCCAGCCGGTCGGTCCCGTCAAAGACGGCGACGCTCTGGTCTTCGCGAATTATCGTCCGGACCGTTCGCGCCAGATCGCGCAGGCGTTCTGCATCCCGTCGTTCGCCAAGTTCCAGCGCGACTACCTGCCCAACCTGTATTTCGCCACGATGATGGAATACGAGAAGGGGACGCCGGCCAAGATCATGTATCCGCCGGAGAACATCGACACCTGTCTCGCCAAGATCGTCTCGGAAGCCGGCTTGAAGCAGCTGCATATCGCCGAGACGGAAAAATACGCGCACGTCACGTTCTTCATGAACGGCATGCGCGAGGAGCCGTATCCGGGCGAGGATCGCGTGATCATCCCGTCGCCGCGCGTCTCGTCCTATGATCAGGCACCGGCCATGTCCACGCCAAAGATCGCCGAGCGCATCGTCAAGGAATTTGAGGAGAAGAAATACGACCTGATCGTCTGTAATTTCGCGAACGCCGACATGGTCGGGCACACTGGTAAGTTCGAAGCCACCAAACAGGGCTGCGAGGTCATCGATCAGTGCTTGGGGACGATCGTGAACGCGGCGCTGCAGCACGGCGGCGCGATCGTGATCACGGCCGACCACGGCAACGGCGAGGAGGTCATCAACCTGCAGACCGGCGAGCTCGACAAAGAGCACAGCACCAATCCCGTGCCGTTCATCGTCGTCGCCGAGAGTTTCCGCGGCCAGGCGTCGCCGTCGGGCGAGGTGATCGGCGGCGATCTTTCGATCATGCCGCCGGTCGGCATGTTGGCCGATGCGGCGCCGACGGTCCTGAAACTGCTGGGCGTGCCGCAACCGAAGGAATTGACCGGCTCGCCGCTCATTTAGAGTTGGGGAGTCAGGGAGAGGCGAAGCGGGGGAGATCGAGTCTCTCCCTGACCCCGTCTCTCCCTGACTCCGTCTCTCGCATTTATGCCCGAATTACCCGAAGTCGAGACCATCCGCCGCCAGTTGGAAAAAGAGGCCGTCGGTCGGCGCATCAAAGGCGTTGATGTCCGTTTTTCCGGCCGGCTGAATGTGAAGCCGGCGGTTCTGGCCAAAGCTCTGGTCAGCTCCAGGATCATTGCCGCCCGCCGCCGCGCCAAGCTGCTGTTCGTGGATTTTTCGAGCGGCTGGACGCTCGTACTGCACCTGAAGATGACCGGGCGACTGCTGCTCGTGCCGGCCAAGACCCGGCCTGGCAAGCACGATCATCTGGTGTTCCATCTGAACGGCGGGCGCGATCTTTTTTTCGAGGACGTGCGCAAGTTCGGTTATCAGAAACTCATCCGGACCGAGGAGGTCGAGGAGGCAATCGTCGTGGCCGGCGATTACGGACCGGAACCGTTGGAGCCGGGATTCACGCTGGCGCGGTTCACAGGCTGCCTGCGCAAGTTCGGCCGCAAGAAGATCAAGCCGTCGCTCCTGGATCAGACCTGTCTCGCCGGGATCGGCAATATTTACGCCGACGAATCCCTGTGGCGCGCCCGGATCAGGCCGGAGCGCCGCGTCGCCACGCTCGGACCGGCGGAGCTCAAGGCGCTCTATGCTGGCGTGCGGGACAGTCTGAAGATCTCGATCCGCAATCGCGGCACTTCGGCCGATGATTATCTGGATCTGTACGGCAAAAAAGGCACGAACGAGGCCGCTCTCAAAGCGTACGGCCGCGAGGGCCTGAAGTGCCGCCGGTGTGGCGGCCTGATCGCCAAAGTGCGGCTGGCCGGCCGGGGCACGCATTATTGTCCGCGTTGCCAGAAATGAATTCATCCGGCGGCTAGACGTCCGCCTGACACTTGATCTATGTTCATACCCGACACGCGCGCGTTCCGTTATCTCAATGATCTCGCCGGGCAGAACTCCATCCTCGACTGGGTCGGCATTTTTGCGGCTAAGTACCTGATCTTCATCATGCTGGGTTACGTGCTGGCCGCCGCAGCGCTCATCTACTGGCGGGAACATCAGCACCGGCGCGAACCGCTCCTCCGCAAGATCGGGGAGATGTTCTCGCGCCGCCACGCGGAGCATTCGGCCGCCGCCGCGGTCGCCGCGGTCCGGGCCCTGGTCGCGGCCGCGTTGGCTTATGTGATCAACCAGCTGATCGCCATGGTCTGGTTCCGGCCGCGGCCGTTCGTGACCCTGCGCGCGGTCAATAAACTGACCGACACGCCGGCGACCGATAAATCTTTCCCGTCGGACCACACGGCGATCTCGTTCGCGCTGGCTTTTTCCGTCGTTTATACGAAACCGGCCGCCGGCGCGATCCTGTTCGTCGGAGCCGCGATCGTCGCTCTTGGCCGGGTCTTCGTCGGCGTCCATTATCCGAGCGATATTCTCGCCGGCGCGGCCGTGGGCTGCTTTTCAGCCTGGGTGACGCGGCTGGCGGAGCTGCGTTTCCGCGGCTTGGCGCCGCTCAAGGAACAGCTCAAGAATCTCGGCCGCCGCGCCAAATTATGATCGCTCTCATCCTGGCTGGCGGCGGCGGCACGCGCCTCTGGCCGGTTTCCCGCCGGAAGAATCCCAAACAGGTCGAGGCGATCATCGGCGACCGCTCACTGTTGCAGACGACCTACGCCCGGCTCCGCCGCGGTTTTCCGGCCGCCAAGATCTTCGTCGCCGCCGGCATCGGCCAGCAGCGGAAGATCGCCGCTCAGCTGCCCCAGCTGCCGGCGGAGAACCTGATCCTCGAACCTTGCCGCCGCGACACAGCCGCGGCCGTCGGTTTCGCCCTGCTGCGGATCGCGCAGCGCCATCCCGGAGAGACTTTCGTCGTCATCAATTCCGACGCTTACATTCAGGACGTCCCGGAATATCTGCGCGTCATCAGACTGGCCGGACGCCTGGCCGCCGCGCGGCCGGAGAACGCCGTACTCATCGGGATCGCGCCGGATTATCCGGAGACCGGGTACGGCTACATCAAGACCGGTCGGCGCGCTCTGAAGCTCGCGGCCGGCGCGGGCCGGAGCCGCCGGACGGATTTCGTTTTCGCGGTCGAGAAGTTCGTGGAGAAACCCGATCTCGCGACCGCTCGCGAGTATCTGGCGCACGGCGGCTATCTCTGGAATCCGACACTGGTCGTCGGCCGCATCGATCGCTTTCTCGAACTCTACGGCCGGTACTTGCCGCGGCACGCCGCCCTGTTCCGCCGGATGGCGGCCGCGTTCGGTACCCGCGGCGAGAAGGCCGCCATCGACCGCTTGTTCGCCCGACTGCCGTCCGTGAGCATCGATTACGGCATCCTGGAAAAAGAACGGTCCATGCTCGTGCTACCGGCCGCTTTCGGCTGGGCCGACGTCGGCAACTGGCGCGCGGTCAAGGAAGTCCTGTCGCCGTCCCGCGGGTCCAGCGTCGTCAAAGGCCTGCATGTCGGCCACGAGTCGAGCGGCAACATCATCTATTCGCCGGCCGGCAAACTCGTCGCCACCATCGGCGTCTCGGACATGGTGATCATCGATACCGGCGACACTGTCCTCGTCTGTCCGCAGGACCGGGCTCAGGACGTGAAGCAGATCGTCAGCCAACTCGAAGGCTGCGGCAAACTTAAGAAATTCATCTGATGAGAAAGCTACTGATCACGGTCGGCAGCGTCGCGGCGGTCGTCGCTCTGGGCGGCTGGATCGCGGCTTGGCTCGTCACGCCGGGGCATCCGGCCGACGCCAGTTTCAGCGTGGCCGCGGGCGAGAACGTCGATCGTATCGTGGCGCGCCTCAGCGATCGCGGCTTCATCCGCAGCCGGGCGCTGTTCAAGCTGGCGCTCAGGCAAAGCGGCCTGGAAGCGAAACTCCAGCCCGGCAATTATGATCTGGCCGGCGTCTCGACCCAGTTCGAGCTCATCAAGAGACTGACGAGCGGGGGAGTCTCCGCTGACGAGTTTGTCCTGCTCATCAAGGAGGGTTGGGATCTGCGTGATATCCAAAAGCGGCTGGAGGAGCTGGGGTATGCCGGCGCCAAGGAATTTTTCCGGGCGACCGGCGAGCCGCTCGCCGAACCAGGCCGTTCCGACAAGCGGCCCGCGCCGGATCTGACGGAAGAGTTCCCCATGCTGGCCTCGAAGCCGACCGGCACGAGCCTCGAAGGCTACCTGTTTCCCGACACTTATCGGCTGTTCAAGACAGCGACGCCCGAGGAGATCGTGCAGGAACTGGTCGCCAATCTGGAGCGCCGGTTGCGCGCGGCCGGCCTGCTCGACCGGATCGTCGCCGACAAGAAACTGAACGAGATCCTGACGCTCGCGAGCATCGTGGAGCAGGAAGTGCGATCGCCGGAGGATCGCCGCCTGGTCGCCGATCTTTTCGAGCGCCGCCTGGAGCGGGGGATGGCCCTGCAGGCCGACTCGACGGTCAATTACGTCACCGGCAAGAGCGCCGCCGCAGCCAGCGCTGCCGATCTTCAGGCCGACTCGCCTTTCAATACTTACCAATATCCCGGCTTGCCGCCGGGTCCCATCTGCAATCCCGGTCTCTCCGCCGTGAGCGCCGTGCTGGATCCGGAGCCGAACCAGTACTGGTATTTCCTGACCGATGACGCGGGGGCGGTGCATTACGCCAAGACCTTCGAGGAACACGTTCAAAACAAAGCGCGCTATCTGCGGCGCTAGCCCGGCAACCATATGGGTTCAACTTCGCGAAGATCATTCGGCCTGATCATCCTGATCGCCAGTTTCGTTATCGCCGGTTTCGCAGTCGTGGTCCGGCCGGCTGTGGCGCAAACCGTCGAGGAGATCAGTTCGTTCGCGTCCGACATCGAGGTCCGGAGCGACGGGATCGTCGGGATCGTCGAGACTATCGAATATTATTTTCCCGACGAGCGCCACGGCATCTATCGCGACATCGCGGAGGAATACGTCAACGACCGGGGCGAGCAATACCGCATTCCGATCACGGTCCTGAGCGTCCGCGATGAGCGCGGCAACGACTGGAACTATTCCCTCGAACGCGGCGGGAGCGGCTTGCGCGTCAAGATCGGCGATCCGAACCGGACCGTCACCGGCCGCCAGGTCTACGTCATCGCTTACGAGGCGACCGGTGCGCTCCGATATTTTGCGGACCATGACGAACTCTATTGGAACGCCACGGGGACCGAGTGGCAGGTCCCGATCCGCCGCGCCGCCGCGACCATCAGGCTGCCCGAACCGATCGATCCGGCAACGATCACACTCAAGTGTTACACCGGCGGGCGCGGCTCGGCCGCCGAGAATTGCCAGAAGAGCGTCCAGGGCCGGCAGGCTGATTTTGCGGCGACCGGCGCGCTGACCGTGGTGGTCGGCTGGCCGCCGGGACTCATCGCGAAGGTCGAGGCAGCGGCGGCGCCGGCGGTGTCCTGGCCCGGCGTGCCGTGGCGCTGGATCCTGTCAGCGCTGCTCCCGTCGCTCGTCATCCCGTTGGGCGTCTTCATTTATCTGTTCGGACGCTGGCGGCGGTACGGCCGCGATCTCCAAGGCAGTCCGACGCTCGTGGTCCAATATGATCCGCCGGACAAACTGGGAGCGGCCGAGACCGGCGTCATCTACGACGCCACGGCCGACATCCGGGAGGTCTCGGCGGCCATCGTGGAACTGGCGGTCCGCGGTTTCCTGCTGATCCGCGAGGTCGAGACTCAGGGGCTGATCTTCAAGAGCCAGGATCACGAGCTCGTGAAGCTCGCGGCTCCGACTGGCGCCGCGCCGTTGGCCGAACATGAGAGCAAACTGCTCGCCGCGCTGTTCCCGGCCGGCGACACGGTCCGGCTTTCCTACATCAAAGAGCACCATGCTTTCTCGGGCCAGCTGAAGGGCATCACCGATTCGATGTATGACCGGGTCACGACGCTCGGATATTTCGAACAGAATCCGGAGCGGGTGCGCGCCAAGTATTTCGGCGCCGGCGTGGCGTTCATGCTGGTCGGATTCTTCATTGCACCGCTCGCGATCGCGGCGGTCCTCGCCGGCATCATTTGTCTGGTCTTCGGCGCCATCATGCCCAAGCGCACGGCCCGGGGCGTCCAGGCGTTCGATCACGCCAAGGGTTTCCGGGAATATCTGGAGCACGCGGAAAAATATCGCCTGCAGTGGCAGGAGCGGGAAAATATCTTCGAGAAGTTCCTGCCTTACGCCATGGTCTTCGGGATCGTCGATAAATGGGCCAAGGCGTTCGAGGGACTCCAGTTGCAGCAGCCGTCCTGGTACGAGGGCCGGGCGTTCGGTTCCGGAGCCTTCAATGCCGTCATGTTCAGTTCGGCTTTCAACAGTTTCGGGACCGCGATGAATTCGGCTGTGCTCTCGACGCCGTCCCGGAGTTCGAGCGGCAGCGGTTTTTCGGGCGGCTTTTCCGGCGGCGGCGGAGGCGGTGGCGGCGGGGGATCGTGGTAGGCCGTTTGATCTCATAACTCCTGAATTCCTATGACCGACGCACAACTCAAGAAGATCTTCGCCATCAAGACCATCGCCGCGGTCGGCTTGTCGTCGAACGCCGCGCGGCCGAGTTACGGCGTCTGCTCGTATCTGCAGGGCCGCGGTTATCGGATCATCCCGGTGAATCCCAACGAGACCGAAGTTCTGGGGGAGAAAGCCTATCCGGACCTGGACGCCGTGCCGGGGCCGGTCGAGATCGTTCAGATCTTCCGCCGGCCGGAAGCCGTGCCGGAGATCGTCGAAGCCGCCATCCGCAAAGGCGCCCAGGTCGTTTGGATGCAGGACGGAGCCGGAAATCCGGACGCGGCGCGCCGCGCCGAAGCGGCTGGCCTGCTGGTCGTGGCGGATGATTGCATGTTGCGCCAGCACCGGAGGTTGTTCGGTGAGTAGGGTAGCGGAGAGTGGGGGAGACGAAGTGTTGAAGTACTGGAGTACTGAAGTACGGAAGCTTAACCTCAAACCTCCAGCACTCCCGCACTTCAGCACTTCAGTACTCCTGCATTTCCTCACCCCCCCCATCTTCATCAAAAAACCGCCTCGTAGGCGGTTTTTTGACCATTATTCCAGTCTTTGTTAAGGTGCTTTCCGCAGCCGCTGGTTGCCGTGTTCTTTCACTAACATCATCGGAGGTAGAGAATGAATCCGAAGACGATCGTGGTCTCTCTTTTCGCCTTGTTTCTTTTGGCAGGGTGCGCCAAGTTTCGCTTCGATGTTCCGGACGGCTTCAAGATCATCGAAGAGCAGAGGGATAATTTTGGCCAGGGCAAGTGGCAGCTCACGAACGAGGCGGGCAATAGCATGATTTTTGTCAACCTAATGTCAGCCGAGGTTTGGCCGCTGGATAAGCAAGTGGACGAGTACCTATCTCTCATCGCTGATCTGGATGGTGTGATCACCGAGAAAGTGATCACGGATTACAGAAGTTCCGCGAGGCTGGAGTTCACGTACGTCGCGCAACAGTCTCACAGGACTGGTCGGGTCTTCTTTCGTCAGTTGACTGAAAGAAATATGACCATCGTCGTTTTTGGTTGGTGGTTGGATTCCCAGGCTGCGACCGCCGGACCAGCCTTCGAAGCCGTCGCCGCTTCGGCCGACTATAAGTAACGGGTTCTTCATCAGCTCCGATTTTCTTCAGCTCGCCGCGCTCTCTCAAGGGCGCGGTTTTTTTCGCAACTATCAGAAAACCTCGGCGTCAGCCGAGGTTGAATAAAAGACGCGAATCCCCCGCAGTTTTAGCGGAGAGGGATCAGAACTCCCACACTCCCACACTCTCCGTCTTCATCAAAAAACCGCCCCGTAGGCGGTTTTTTGACCATTACTTCAGCCTTTGTTAAGGTGCTTCCCGCAGCTGCAAGCTGCCGCGTTCTTTCATCAATATCATCTGGAGGTGGGGAATGAATTTGAAAACGATCATCGTATCCGTATTCGCGCTGTGTCTTTTTGCAGGCTGCGCCGCTCCGCAGGCGCATCTGATCGTGCCGGACGGCTGGCAGGCCACCTCGATACACGATCTCGAGTCCGGCTTCAGCCAGACGTTGGCAAACGAGGGTGAGCAGGCCTACATCTTCGTCAAAATAGCCCCGGATAAAACTTATCCGCGCGTTAAGGAACAGCTGGACTCGGATCTCCGTTACATCAAAAGTGTTGGCGGCAAGCTGATCGAGTCCCTGGTTGTTGCCGATCAGAGCTTCGCGCGGCTGGCCTTCACGATCGAATTGGCAGATGGCACTCTGGGCATCGGCAGGATCATCTTGCGCAAGTCGACCAAGGGCAAGCGGACGGTTGCTGTCAGGGGTGTTTGGCCGCTGGATAAGGATGCGGTCATCAGGCCGGACTTCGAAGCCATTGCCGCTTCAGTCGACTACAAGTAGCAGGTTCGCCACCAGCTCCGATTCTCTTCAGTTCACCGCGCTCTCTCATGAGCGCGGTTTTTTTCGCCATTTTGAGGTGAAGAGACGGAGTCAGGGAGAGACGGAGTTGGGGAGATACGAAGATACGGAGTCACGTCGTTCGCGAACGACGTGACGGAGCCATATCGCTCACAAGCGACGCGACTCCGTCTCTCTGTTACTTCCTGACTCCGTCTCTCCCGCACTCCTGCACTCCCATACTTTCCACTATTTCGGCCGCGTGTTAAGGTGGCGGCAGTCGATCGGATGTTCGTCGCACCTTTTTAACAACGCCGCTTCAGAGGAGGTTCAGGATGAAGATCTCGCTGCTAGCGATCCTGGGTCTGGCCCAGTTGTTTTCTGCTGTCGATTGTTCGCCAGCCGGCGAGCCGAGACTCTGGTCCGAGTCGCCTCAGGGCTGGAAAGTCACGGCCGAACTGGTCCGCAGCGGTCGGGCGATGTTGGTCCTGAATCCGGAAAAGGCCGGTCTCGAGGCCGGATTCGGCGTGATCTGCGCGCCGGCCGGCAAGATGCCGCCTGAAGTCAGGTTCCGGTCGCTGGCGAGACAGGCCCGGGAAATGGCCGGCGCCGTGGACATCGAGGCGTACGACGCGGCCAAAAAGTTCTTTGTCCTGTCTTACGCCTACGAGTCGGTTTCCGGCGAGGCTTACGTCGCTCGCGTCACCGTGAAGACGGATTCCTCAGGACTCGGCCAGACTCTGGTCATCTCCGGTTATTGGCCGGAGGCGGTCGATCCGGACCTGGCCCGCGTTTACGCCGACTTCGTCGCCTCGATCGATTTCAAATGAGTCCGTTCTGACCTGCTCCCGCGTCTCCTAGAGGCGCGGTTTTTTTCACCACTTTGAGGTGAAGAGACAGAGTCAGGGAGTGATGGAGAGACGGAGAGATGTCGCTCGCGAACGACACGGCCTCGTCTCTCCCTGACTCCGTCTCTCCTGCACTCCAGTACTCCCGCACTCTCCACCCACCCATCGTTTTGACCATTCCCCCGGCCTTTGTTAAGGTGCTCTCCGCAGCCGCGGGCTGCAGTGTCCTTTCACCCAGATCATCGGAGGTAGAGAATGAGCCTGAAAACGATCGTCGCGTCCGTCTTCGCGCTGTTCCTGTTGGCGGGGTGTGCGCCCAAGTTCCAAGTCACCGTGCCTGAAGGCTGGAAAGTGGCTAAGGAATTGAACGAAGAGGGCGTGCAAGCGAAACTCCTTGTCAACGCAAAGGAGGATATCGCGATCAAGGTCTTCTGCGTGCCGGCCGAACAAGTGCCGGTCGAGGAAGCTCTGAAGTCGACGGTCGACCTTGTGAACCAGGCTCAGGGCCAGATCGTCGAACAGGACCTCGCCGCTGACAAGAGCTCGTCCCGGGTCGTTTTTACGGTTACGGTTGATGGCACTGATCTTGCCGGCCGTCAGGTGTTCAAGCTGAGCAGCTATAAGCACGCCAAGGCGTTGCTTATCTCCAGTGTTTGGTTGGCCGCGCAAGATGCCGAGGCTGCCAAGGCTTTTGAGATCATCGCCGCTTCAGCTGACTTCAAGTAGCCGCCCAGCGTCAGTTTCGTTTCCGATTCTCTCAGTTTGCCGCGTCTCGTCAGACGCGGTCTTTTTTATCCATTTATCCACAAAAGGTGTCAGGTACTTTTGGGGTGCCAAAGGTACCAGGTACCTTTTGCCCGGAAATCGGCGGTGCGGTACACTAGCCGGGCATTCATTAATATTTCGTTGTGACCATGGATGAACTCGCCCGACAACTGGATCGTCCCGGGGACAACGCGCATTGTCCCGGCGTTTTCGTGCTGCGTGGCGGCCAAGTGCTCGTCGGTCTGCGGCACTATGCCAAGCACGGCATCGCCGCGACCGATCTCTGGACCATCCCCGGCGGCCGCTGCGAAACCGGGGAGACCATCGGCCAGGCGGTCCGGCGCGAAGCGGCCGAGGAAGCCGGCCTGACCGAACTCGAGCTCACCGACTGGTTGGCCGAGATACCCGGCGCCCGGGCCGGCGACATCGTCCCGCTCTTCATCGGCCGTTCGTCCCAGCCGCCGCGCCTCATGGAGCCGGAGAAGTTCGCCGAGTGGCGCTGGTGCGATCCCGCCGCCGTGCCGCGGCCGTTCATCAATCCCGAAGCCCTGATCCTGCTCCAGGCGTGGGTCCGGTCGCATCCCCAAAACTGACCGTTATGCCGCACATCGATTTCGAAAAGGAACTGAACGCTGAACAGCTCGCGGTCGTGAAGAACGCCGACGGGCCGTGTTTGGTCTTGGCCGGCGCCGGCTCCGGCAAGACGCGGACCATCGTCTATCGCGTGGCCTATCTCGTGGAGCACGGCGTGGATCCGTCGAGCATCCTCCTGCTCACTTTCACCAACAAGGCCGCCAACGAGATGATGACCCGCATCGGCGAACTCCTCGGGCTCGCGGGCGACGCGCGGCCGGTCGGTCTCTGGGGCGGCACGTTCCATTCGGTCGCGAACCGGCTGCTCCGCATCTACGGCCGCCAGATCGGCTACGGCCAGAATTTCACCATCCTCGACGAAGAGGACGCTAAGGCGCTCATCAAGGCTTGTATCAAGGAGCTGAACCTCGACGCCGCCGGCCGCCGTTTTCTGTCGCCGGCCGGGGTCAAGGAGATCCTGAGCTACGCGCGCAACTCGACCAAAGGCCTGGAGAAAGCGGTCGAACGGCACGATGCGCGGCTCGTTTCGGACCTCTCCAAGTTCACGGACATCGCCGCGCTCTACGAAAAGAAGAAACGCGCCGCGAACGCTATGGACTTCGACGACCTGCTCATCCGGCTCTACGAACTTTTGAAACAGGAACCGCGCCTGGCCGAACTTTTGTCCCAGCAGTTCCGTTACATCCTCGTCGATGAGTATCAGGACACGAATGCGCTCCAGGTGGCGTTCATCAAAGAGCTCGCGGGGCCGAAACACAATCTGCTTGTCGTCGGCGACGACGCCCAGAGCATCTATTCTTTCCGCGCGGCCGACGTGCGGAACATCCTGGATTTCCCGCAGCAGTTCCCGGACGCCAAGGTCTTCCGGCTGCAGACGAATTACCGCTCGACGCCGGAGATCCTCAGCCTCGCGAACGACATCATCGCCAAGAACGTCAATCAGTTCCCGAAAGAATTGACGAGCGTGTCGAAAGGCCTGGAGAAACCAGCGGTCGTGCCGGCAGTCTCCGCTTCGAAGGAGGCGCAGTTCGTGTTCAATAAGATCGAACAACTGCTCGAATCCGGCGTGCCGGCGCGTGAGATCGCCGTGCTCTTCCGCGCCACGCACCATTCGCAGATGCTGGAGTTCGAACTCATGAAAGCCGCTCTGCCTTACGACTACCGCGGCGGCCTGAAATTCTTCGACCGCGCGCACGTGAAGGACACGCTGGCGTTCCTGCGTCTCACGGTCAATTTCAGCGACGAGGCCGCCTGGCTCAGGGTGCTGGGACTTCAGGAGGGCATCGGCGATGTCTCGGCTGGCAAGATCTTCGAGGCTCTGCGCGCCGCCGGCAGTCTCGCCAAGTCCATTCTCGCGCCCATCGAGCAGCAGTTCGGCAATCGCGTGGCCCGCGGCTGGAAGGATCTGCGCGACATCCTGGAGGCGCTGCACGCGGCGGGCGGCAAGCCGGCCGACCTCATCAAGGCTGTGACGACCTCGACCTACATCGATTATCTTGAAGCCGAATATCCGAATTACCGCGAGCGGCTGGAGGATCTGGACCAGCTCGCCGTGTTCAGCCGGAATTACGAGAAGGTCGAGGATTTTCTCGCGGACGTCACCTTGGACGACGGCGTCTTCGGCGGCGCGCGCGAACTCAAAGCCGGCGGCGGCCGGCGCGCCCCGTCGCGCGGCGACCGCATTGTGCTGTCGACCATCCATCAGGCCAAGGGGCTCGAATGGGACGCGGTGTTCATCATCCACCTGAACGACCAGTCGTTCCCGAACCGCAAGGCCGCGGCTGAACAGGGTGGTCTCGAAGAAGAGCGGCGCTTGTTCTACGTCGCCGTGACGCGGGCGCGCAAGTGGCTGTTCCTGAGTTATCCCGCGGCTATGGGCGGGCGCGAGGGCGGTTTCGATTACGCGCCGCCGTCGCTGTTCCTCGAAGAGATCGACGTTGCTTGCCTGAAGGACGGCGCCTGTCTCGCGGGCCGTCGCACCGGCAGCCGCTCGGGTGGCGACGATTGGTCCGATCCGGGATTCGACGATGAGTCGGTCGAAGTTGATCAGACGGGGGAACTGAAGGAAGTGGGGGAGCGGATGAAGAGCGTGAATGACGACTGGAAGAAAAAAAGCTTTTTAAGGGATGTTTGAGGAGCGCGGCGCGAGCGGAACTGATCAAGAATAAGCGCCGCTCGCGAGATCTCGGCGGACGGCGAATCGTCCGACGAGGGGGGGAGGATATCCAGAGCAGACCTGCCGCAACCGCGGCGGGTTTTAGGTTCGGATCGGGCGATTTGCGTCCGGCTGGGATGGTGGCTTGACAATTAGCCCGAAATCGGGTATTTTAAGCTGTTCTTTAACAAAGGGGGACTACAATGTCTGCATACGCTGGTGTGTTCTTTGGCGCGTTCATCATCTTTTTGCTCGGTGTCATCGTCAACACAGTGGTCAAATCCGTCGGGAAACAGGGGGATGACGCGACGATCTCCAGAGTCCTGGTCTGCTGCATGTTCCTTCTGGGCATCATGGTCGCGACCACGTCTCTCGCGGTCAACAGATTCGGCCAGGCCCGGTTCAGCCACATGCTCGAGGTCGGCCAGGTCCAGGAGGTGCTCGGCGCCTTCACGCTCGAAGACGGCCGTTCTTTCGCCCTGTTGCGCGATCAGAGCGCCGGCACTGATGTCGTGTACTACGAGCTCGCTCAGCCTCTGCCCGCCGCCGCGAAATGCGTGATCTTCACGCATGAAAGAGAAAAGACTTTCCAGGATCCGACCGGCGGCAGAGCTCTCGCGACCGTCGTCGATTGTCCCGCCAAGCAGTAGCTGCCGGCGGTCAGATCCTAGCGGACGCTGTCCATCCGCCGTCGCCTCGCCGCCGAGCTCAGCTCGGCGGTTTTTTTATTTGCTTCCGCCACGTCTAGTCCAACCTCATCATGACGCCTCGAATCCAAAAGAAAACCCGCCACGAGATCGTGGCGGGTCATTCTGATACGAACGGGTCAGGCTGTGAGGACGACCCAGGTGTCGGTTTGGCCGACGCAGTAGCCGAGCGGGATCATGGCTGGCATGAGCCTGATGAGCGGTGTCTGGATCCGCATTTCTTTCTTCGAACAGGTGATGGCGGCATCGAAGCAGCGGCAGAGGCAGGACCAGATCCCGAGGCTCAGGGATTTGCCGAGCTGCTGACCGCAGATGGCGTCGAGCAGCTTCGCAATTTCGGATGCGAGTCCTGTCCAGATCAAGTCAGCGAGCTTGCCGTTGTCGTTCACTTGTCTGATGGTCGGCTCGATGTCATCCAGGGTGCAGTTCGCCCAGCCGTTCACCGAGCGCTGAATGAATTCTGGTGACCCAGAAATCTCAAATGTGTTGCGGACGTCGGTGACGACCTGAGTTTGCTGGTCGCGCAACGAGCGAGCCGAAAGACAGATGACATTTTTCACTTCGCGGTTGAGGCTCATGGCGAGGAGATCCCTGACGCCTTTTTTATTGATCTTCGAGGCAGGAGCCAGATTCAGGCAGCCGATGATCGAGGCTACGAACAGCGGGTCGGCGATTTTGATGACCTCATCCATGACCAAGGGGTACTGCGCTTGTTTGATAAGCGTTTGTCTGAGCGCCACGGCTTTGCCTAGATAATTCATTGCAGCCTCCGTTTTTGCGTTGTTGTAAGGTACGAGACGACGGACTCTAGCACAAATAAGCTTGATTGTCAATCCCGGCCGCTGTTGCGGCGAGGCGTGGTTGACCCGGCAGTCAGCGGCGCGATCTTTTGTTCGCGCGTCGGAACGGAAATATAAAATAAAAAAGAGACCCCTTGCGGAGCCTCTTTTGATCTTCGGGAAAGAGTCGCTTAGCGGCGGCGTTTCGCGGCCTTCTTGGACTTCTTCGCGACCTTCTTCGATTTCTTGGCGACTTTCTTCACGGCCTTCTTCGCCTTCTTGAGTTTCTTAGCCATAGTTGTAACGATGACCTGTTTGAGTAAAAACATTTCGACTTTTTTCAACTCGCGATCCTAGACAAGGGCGCGGCTGAATAACTGCTATAGTCATCGTAACACACGGACGCCTGCGGGCACAAGAGTTTGGTCGAGCGTGGTGGCGTCAAAGCGGCGGACGACACGAGATCAGGACAATCCGGATCGGGTTCGCGTGTCTCGTTGTTGTCGTCTTGATTATTTCCGTTTCGTATGCCAAGGTCTGGGTGGCGTTCTTTATTCAACAGAAAGGGGTTCGCCATGACCTTGCTTAAGGGCACTCATCATGACCATATCGACGGCTCAAGAGCCGTCAGCGACATCATTGATGATCTTTACCGGCTGGCCGGGAAGGACTTCCCGTTCCCGTCGGTCGAGGCCTGGCTCGCGTTCTTCCAGAATCCGCAGGAGGATATCGTGAAGCGGTTCAACACCGTCACGAGCGTCCTGCAGAGCACTGAGGCGCTGGAGCTGCTCGGCTACGCTTACGGCCGACGGCGCGCCGCCGAAGGGCTGAAGTATGTCGAGGCCAAGTTCGCCCCGCAGTATCACGTGTTTGGCGGACTCGCGATGGCTGCCGTGGCCAAGGCCATGATCAGCGGTCTGAGGCGCGCGGAATGCGCTTCCTCTATCCGCATCCTGCCGGTGATCTGCATCGGCCGCGAGGCTGATCCGGCGACTGGCGTCAAGATCGCCAGGATCGCGCTCGAGTACGACGGCGAAGCCGCGCTCGATCTCGTCTGCGACGAGGCGAACCACCCGCCGGAGAAGCATCTGCCGGCCTTCAAGTTGACGCAGGGCACGAAGGTCCGGCGCGACTGCCACGCCGGCGAGTGGGTCGCCAAAGAACCGGCCGCGACCTATCGCGAACGTTTGGTCCGGAACATCCGGACCGCGCTCTACGATCTTCGGGTCGACGGCATCGGCCAGGCGATCCCGTTGGCCGACGAACCAGAACTCATCAAGTTCATCGTCGGGAACGGCATCCGCGTCGCCGGCTGCCCGCTGTCGAACAAGTATTGCGGGCTACTGAGCGACGTGCGCGAATTACGCATCGGCGAGCTCCTGGATCAGGGCGTCATCTACACCCTGAACGCCGACGACGACCTGTTCATGGCTTCTTTGCCCGAGGTCGCCGCAGTCTGCGACGCCGCTTACGGCTTCACACCGGAGCAGCAGCGCCAGCTCGAAGAGAACGTCTTCCGCGGCGCTTTCGCCGCCGACATCCGGCGCTGAGGACATCTGAAATACCGCCACGCTCTGTGGCGGTATTCTTTTTTTTGGATCAGCGGAAAAGGTTGAAGCGCTGGACGACGCCCAGGTAGCCGAGCGCCAGGACGAAGAAGGCCAGCAGGCCGGCCGCGATCGCCTTGTGCGGTCCGATCTTGGGAGCCAGCAGCGCGACGATGAGCATGTAGGGGACCCAGGCGATGATGGAGCCGATGAGGACGAGCCAGGCGTGCTGGGCCACGGCCGAGCCGCCGCGGGAGTCGCCGATGAAAAAATACGCCACGAGGGTGAAGACCGGGATGAGCGTCGCGAGACCCGACAAGAGCCGGTAGTTGCTCTGTTCGAGCGCGACGATCAGGGTCGTCACCGTGCCGCCGACGATGAAGTAAATGACCAGATTTTTCAGTTGGTCGGTCATAAGCTCGAGATCAATGATCGTATTATAGCAAGAGTCTGGTGATCAATGCCGCCGGGCGCGAGCGATGAAAAAACCGTCCGTTCGGCCGGGCGGTCGGCGCTAGCCGTTACGGAACGATGTAGGGCGCTTCGCGTTTGCCGGTCTTCGAGGCGACATGCGCGATCACTTTGCGGATCGTCTCTGGCGCCACGCCGTAGCGCTTCGCGATCGTCCGTGCCGCCAGTCGACGGTCCCAGATGCCGGCGAGGATGATGTCGATGGTCAGATAGTCGACGCCGAGCTCGCCTTCGTCGGTCTGGTCGGCCCAGAGTTCGGCGGTCGGTTTGCGTTTGAGGACGCTCTCCGGCAGGCCGAGCTGGGCGGCGAGCGCGTAGATCTGGACCTTGAAAAGATCGAGGAACGGTTCGAGCCCGGAGATGTTGTCACCGCCGATGGTGTAGTAGGCGAGGAGGTGCTCGGTCCGGTTCTCGGTGCCGATGAGGATGCCGCCGAACAGCGAGCATGTGTGTTCGAGGATCTTCATCCGCTCGCGGGCGGCCATGTTGCCGCGCTGGAGCGCGGAGTCGCCGCGCTCGCCGAGGACGTCCTTGGCGGCGCGCCAGCTCGCTTCCACCGCTTCGCCGATGTTGACGGTGTGGACGTTCACATCGGGGATGCCGAGCGCGGCCGCGATTTCGCCGGCGATCGTCACGGATTCGGTCGCGGGTCCGCAGGGCAGCCGGAGCACGATGACGTTCTCGGGTCCGATGGCTCTGGTCACGAGCGCTGCGGCCACGGCGGAATCGATGCCGCCCGAGAGTCCGATCACAGCTTTCTTGAAGCCGTGGCGCTGGAAATATTTCCGGATGAGTTTGGTTTTGGCCGCGATGAGCTTGTCGGCTTTTTGGGGCGGGAGCCGCAAATAATCCGGCGCTTTGGCCGGGTCGAGATAGGTGCGGTTGTCCTTGCGGCCATGTTTTGTCATAATCATAATTTTTCCTTCAATTCTTTACTCTCCCAAACTCTGTCACGCCGTTCGAGAGCGACATATCTCCGTCTCTCCCGCACTCCTGCACTCCAGCACTCCGTCACTTCTTAATCCAATCTTATTTTCAGGCTTTTATCGGAGGTCTGTCAAGCGGATCCGGTGCAAGCCTGTCGTCGGGCGTTCGGCGGATTTGGCAAATTGACCTTTGAACCGGAAACAAGTAGTTTGATGGCGTCATCTGCCAGAGCAGCAGCGTATCACAGAATGGAGGTCAGTCATGGGACGTTCATTGAAAGAGAAGATTGCCACATCAGGATCGGGTCTCGTTCGCCGGATCCGCCGCTGGCTCGTTTCACCGCTCGCCGAATTTCAGGAACTGCGGCGCCAGCGCGCTCTGGTCAAACGCCAGTTGCAATATGCTCTGGCGACCCAGTATCTTGTCGGGCAATTGCGGTACCACGGCATCGAGGTGCTGGAATATGAGCCCGGCGATCACGGACCCAGAGTTCGGGCCAGAGTGCATCCGGAACAGTCCTGGGTCTACTGCCTCATCTATTCCGCCGTACGGCAGCATTTTCCCGGACTCACGGAAGCCGAACTCTGCGACGGGGCGGAACCGGGCGAACTCCTGACCGCGGCTCACGGTTTTCGCCGACGCGACCAGCCCGCCAGCAATAATTGAACAGCTTCGTTTTTTCGATCTTCGGACGGCCTTGGGCCGTCTTTTTTTAGAAGTGACGGAGTCAGGAAGTGTAGGAGAGACGGAGTCGTTGAGAGATTCTCCCGAACTCCGTCTCTCCCTGACTTCGTCTCTCACAAAAAACCCCGCAGCGGAATGCTGCGGGGCGTAGAGTCGAAAGAACCTACTTGGAGGAGCCGCGAACGAGCGCAATCAAGTCCTTGAAGGGCTTGCCGCGGTCGATGAGCGATCCCTCGACGGGTTCTTTGGTGTAGAAGGTCGCTTCGGTGGCGATGATGCGCTTGTCGGACGATTCGATGCGGATGAAGCCCACGCCGGTATCAACGGTCTTGAGCTTGTGATCCTCGAAGGCCGAACCACGCTTGATCGTACCGAGCTCCAGACAGACGCGCTGCCCGAGGTGGGCATCCCACATCTCGAGATGTTCGCTGACGTGGAAGTTGGCGCCCACGACGAGCTGGCTTTCCGCCGCCATCTCAAGCATCTCCTGCGGCCGGAGCGAAGTGGTCTTGGCCCGGCTCATGTGCGGATGCATGACGGAGACGCGGAGGCCGGACGGGAGATCGAACTCGCCGTTTTCCGGTTCCACGATCTTGCCGTTCACGAGTCCCATGAGGTGCGGAACATAGTACCCCTTCGCGTTGAGCAGGTCGGCGATCGCCTCGTAGACGCGCGTGGCGATGACATGTTTCATCACCACGAGCGGCGTGTGGCCGTCCCGGAGCGACCACAGGTCGTGGTTGCCGGGGATGACGACGAATGTCGGCAGCGACTGCTCGCAGATGCGAGCGATCTGGTCGGCCGCGGCGGTGCCGGAAGAGAGCTTCTCGATAGCCGTGTTGAAGCGGTGGTGGAAGACCTTCAGCAAGACCTTGGCGACGAGTTCGCCAGCCAGGGTCTCCTGCTCGGTGACGTTCATGGCCGCGTAGATCTCATCGAGGTATTTGTAACCTTCGACGAGGTCGCCGGCGCCGATGAGCATCTGCGCATCGCGTTCGATGATGGCTTTGGGCAGGGTATCGAGGAAATATCGGATGTCGGTCCGGATCGAGCCGGCGTGCAGACAACCGAACGCCACGATGGAGTCAGTGTGACACTCCTGAACCAGGGCCGGATAACGCAGATTTTCGCGCATCCAGTAGCTGTCGAAGTCCCAGCGTTTGGACTGGCTGTCGAAGCGCAGTCCGGGCCAGTTCTTCGGCTGCTTGCCGTAGCGGTTCGCGAGCGGCTTGAGTTCGGCTTCGACCGTCTCGCGGCTGAGCTTGGCAGCATCAGCCAGGAGGCCGGCGGACATCCGCCCGTGCTCCTTGAGGAGCGTGAGCAGCTTCTGCTGGCGCGGGGTCAGGCTCTTCGGCAACTCGATGTACGAGCGTTCGAGGCGCACGTAATCCTTGAAGCTGAAGCTCTTGACCACGGGGTCGCTGCGGTCGCGATGGACCGTCATGACGCGGACGCCGATCTGGTTCTCGTTGACCCGCACTTCCTGCAGACGATGCAGCACCGGGACCGAAACGTACGGCCGGGGCAGTTCGCCTGAAGGCTTGGTGATGGTCGCGCCGAAACAGCCGACGGCCTGGATGTCCGGGAGCTCGCGGGAGCTCTGGCGGCGCTTGTCTTTGAGGACGCGCTCGATCGGCGTCGAGAAGTAGTCGCCCCGCATCCACACGGATTTTTCGGGAACGAGCACTTCGACGACCTTGCCAGCCTGTTTGATGGGTAGGCGGTCGCCGCCGGTCTGGTAGACGCGGATGTCAGTGTTGCGCAGCTCTGCGAGGAGCTGGGCCACGGACTCACCGATCTCGCCGTCGTACGCCGGACTCGGGAAGATATACAACTTGATCTTCTCGCCCTTGGCGTTCGTGAAGACGGGGAGGGACTTGGCAAGGCGTTCGGCCATGCGGTCGGGTTCGAACTCATCGAGATACGACTGGAACCGCGCTGCCGTGGCTTCAAGCATCTCGATGTCCTTCGAATCGGCCGTGACGGGCTCGGCGTCCTTCTTGGTTCGGCGCTTGCCGGCGGCCTTGTTGGGCTTTCGCGCTGTCGGCTTCTTGGTCGTGGCCGCGGCTTCCGCCTTGGCCTGCGCCTTCTCGTCTTTCTGGATCCGCTTGATCAGCTTGTTGATCTCGTTGATCCGCCTCTTGAGCTTCAGCGTCTTCTCCCGGACGTACCGGGCGGCGATGAGACCGCCAGCGAGGACGACGAAGTGGACGTCTTCGCGGCTGAACGTTTCGGCGGCCTGCTCGAGCAGGGCCTGGCGATAACCGTCGCTCGGAAAATCAATCCGGGAAATCAGACCGATGCGGGTCGACGAACCACTGCTATTGTCGGTGGGCATCATGTCGTGCCTCCTTTGGGGTTTGGTTGTCAAAGTACTGCTGGCGCCGGATGCGCCGCCTCGCGGCCTTCGCGAGGTTCATAGCACCTTAGAAAGAAGGCGAGGTTTTGTCAATCGGATTTTTAGGCCGGGGCATCTTGCCAAAAAGCCGAAAATAGTGTATGGTCTCATGAACTGATTTTTCGTTGATCAGGCCAAATTTGAGGCTATGAAGACCGTCGAATCGGTAACTGAAGGGCATCCGGATAAAGTCTGCGACCAGATCGCTGACGCTATTTTGGATGCGTACCTGACACGCGACCCCGCGAGTCGCGTGGCGGTGGAGGTTTTGGGCACCCACGGGGCGCTCATCATCGGCGGCGAGGTCACTTCGCGCGCGACCGTCGATCCGGGCCAGATCGCGTCCAAGGTCTACAAGGAGATCGGCTACGACGACGATCTCGAGGTTTTCGTGAACATTGATGAGCAGTCGCCGGACATCGCCAAGGGCGTGGACGGCGGCGGCGCCGGCGACCAGGGGATCATGTATGGCTACGCCACGGCCGAGACCAAAGAATATCTGCCGCCGCCGGTGGTACTCGCACAACGCCTGGCTTGGGGGCTCACGGATCTCCGCAAGAACAATCCGGATTTTTCCTGGCTGCGTCCGGACGGCAAGACCCAGGTGACGATCGATCAGGGTCGGCCGGTGGCGATCGTCGTGTCCGCGCAGCACGCCGAAGAGATCGATGCCGCCGCGATGCGGCAGCTGCTGCTCAAGAACCTTATTGCGCCGCTCGTTGATGACGCGCGGCGCACGAGCGTTTACATCAACGCCACGGGTTCCTTCGTGCGCGGCGGTTTCGCCGCTGACACCGGACTCACCGGGCGCAAGATTATGGTCGACACTTACGGCGGCCTCATCCCGCACGGCGGGGGAGCGTTCTCCGGCAAGGATCCGACGAAGGTTGACCGGTCGGCCGCCTACATGGCGCGCTTCGCCGCGAAGAACGTCGTGGCGAACGGCGTCGCCAAGAGCTGCCTGATCTCGGTAGCCTACGTCATCGGCAAGGAAGAGCCGCTCATGCTGCGGGCCGTCTCCGGCGATGGACGCGATCTCAGCGGCTACGTCAACCAGCATTTTGATTTCCGGCCGCGCGCCATCATTGAACGGCTGAATCTGCGCCGGCCGATCTATCGCCCCACGGCCGCTTACGGGCACTTCGGCCGCGACGAATTCCCCTGGGAACACATCGTCCTCGACTGATCAGCGCCTCGAATATCAGAACGTCGCCTCCGCGGGCGGCGTTTTGAACTTGACCGGGAATTGCCGGCGGCCCATACTGTGGACTGCCGAAGCCTCCGGGCTCATTCGGCGATCGCACTTTTGATCATTTCAGGAAGACTAGGAGGTCAACATGAACTGGCTAACATTGGCCACCGCTGTCTGTTTCGTCTTATCGGTCGGTTACGCTCTCGGTCGGTTGGCGACTCGCGCCGCCAGCCGTCGCCAACTCGAACGGATCTTCGTCGATCATTATCGGACCTGGTGCCATCTGCTCGGACGTCTGCATCCGGAGCCGGTCCCGCTGGGTTGGAATTGCCGGGTGGTCCAGGCTTTGCGCAAAGAGGTCGGGGCCAGACTCGATATGACGCTGAAGATGATCCAGTTCGGCCGGCAGCATTTCCAGGTCGATCGCGAGATCTCGGAGCGGCTGGAGAGATCGTCGGCCAGGAATCTCGAGGCCGCGTCCGCCCTGCTCGACTATGGCGAGGGACAGGTCTTGCCGCTGCTTGGCCGCGTCCGCGATTGCGCCTCGTTGCTGCATGGCGAGGTCGAGATGTTGATCAAACTTGCCTCCGGACGTTACGACCGGCTCGCCGCGCGCGGTTGCCAGGTCGAAGCGGAACGACAAAGGATCACTATGATCCGCAATGCCAGCGCCGCCAGCCGGCTTCAGATCGCCGGCGCTCCGGTCACCACCATGAAACTGCTGCGGGTCCAGCTAAGGGTCATCCATGATCTGCTGCTCACCGCCGACGTCCTTGAAACCATGCTCCCGCCCGCAGGAGGGAAGTGAGGCTCAGAGGCTTTCCAGACGGCTCATTCGTTGGGCTGTCTTTTTTTTGTGGATGTGGAGAGTGGGGTGGGAGTGCTGGAGTGCTGGAGTGCTGGAGTGCTGGAGTGCTGGAGTGCTCTCATACTCCGTCTCTCCCACACTTCCAAACTCCCACACCTTGACTTTATGGCCATTTTGAGCTAATCTTGCTGGTCCGATTTGCGGGCTTCGTACCTTGAACATTCATCGAGCTCAGCTCCTCTCATCAGACTGGAGGTCCGATCATGACCATCATCAGTGCCAGCGCGGTCGCTATCATCGCTTTTTTGAGCGGCATCCTGTTCCAGAATTCGCGCGCTTTTCGTCAGCGGCTCCGATGCACCAAGGCCAGATTGACGGAGTCCGGAGCGCAGATCGCCAAGACTCGCCTGCAGTTGGCGTCCGCTGGTCGCGCCCATAATCCGAACGGCCTGATCGCCTGGGCGAGGCAGCATGCCGCGCAACTGCTCGATCAGAACGAAGGGACCCGTCTCGCTGCTCTGGGGCTCGCCGACAAAGATCGGGACGGCCTGGGCCACGCCGAGGACATGGAACGCGAGGTCTGGCACGGCATCTGCGCCGCGCGCAGCATCATGGAGTGCACGGAACGCTATCTGTCCAAGCAGATCTGTCTCGACAATCAGAAGATGAACGGATTTTTGGACGATATCGAAGGGTTGCGCCGTCGGCTGGGCGCGCGTCTCGATCGATCGACGGCCGGTCCGAGTATCTACGAGGAGCAGATCCGCCTCGTCCGGCTGGGCGCGCGCATCGTCGCAGAGCGGGAGACTTTCAAGAGCGATCCGGCCGTCGGCTGGAACCGCATTCAGTCACTGCTCCGCGCCCTCGTTGATGTCGACCAGAGTCTGGAGTCGAAGCTCGGCGCTTTCAACCTGAACGACCGCTGACGGAACAGCGGACTTGAGAGACGAACGCTTGTTCGTCTCTTTTTTTTGTGCGCCTGATCCTGAAATGGTAAAATGCCCGCGTATTCATTTAATCTCGCTTCTATCTATGGATGCCGCTAATCCCGCCAAGCAGCCGGTTGCCGTTCCTCCGGCCGCTCCGCCGACGCCGCCCGCACAGTCCAATAACAGACTCTTGATCATCATCATCGCCGTCGTGGTCGGCCTTTCGTTTCTGGGCTGGGTCGGTTCGAAGGTCGCCGGTTTCGTCGCTCGCAAGGCTCTCGAAGCCGGTACCGGCCTGAAGATCGATGACAAAGGCGGCGTCGTCAGTTTCAAGGGACAGGACGGAGCAGAGATGAAATTTGACGCCAACGGGCAGGGCGGCACGTTCACTTATAAGACCGAGACCGGCGAGACCGGCGTCATCGAGACTCAGGTCGGCGGCACGGACAAACTCCTGGCGCTGCCCGAGTCGTTCCCGTCGGATATCCCGGTCATGTCCGGTTTGAAACTGATCAATAAGTACAGTCTGGGTTCGGGCGAGATGAATACTTTCACGCTGACCTGGACCGCCGCCGAGAGCCAGAAGAAGATCGCGGATTATTATAAGGAAGCCATGCCGCGGAACGGCTGGACCTTGACGACCGAATTCGCCACGCCTGATAGCCTGATGATTTCTTTCGAAAAGATGTTCGACGCCAAGACCGAGACCAAGCATTCGGCGACCTTCAGTTTCACGTCGAAAGAGGACGGCAGCCTCGAAGTTTCGCTGGTGGCTCAGATTTACAAATAGCGGCGAAGGTCAGACCCGCTGAAAAAATAGAAATGCGCCGGTCGTTGGCCGGCGCATTTTTCTATTTGGATATGATCAGGCCGCGGACAAAGCGGCGTGGTGCAGCGTCAACGGGCGGAAGATCGGCTGTGGCTGGGACTCGGGCAGGGCGAGGCGCTGAATGGCCAGCCAGAGGTTGTCGATCACATATTCCTTGAACATCCGGCGGCGATGGCGTTTCGCCTGTTCGGATTTTTTCTCTTCATGGGGATGCCGGACATGTTCGATGGCCTCTCCCGCAAGCGGTCCGCGGTGGGGGAGCGTGCGCATCAGGGATGTCCGATAGGCGTCGATCTGATTGTGCCAGGCTCGCGAAAATATCTCCCGCAGATCCCGTATCGTTTCGGCCGGGGTAATTTCTTGTTCACCCGTTTCGTGGAATCCTTCAAAGACTTTAGCGGCCGGCTCACGACAGATGACGAGGATTTGCGTGAGGTAAAGCAGGGCGAGCGCGATTTTTTTTATTTTACGCATGTTTGGGTCCTCCCAACTCAAGTGTATGAAGACTGGGTCATGCTTGTCAAGTTTTTATCAACAGTTAGCGCTTTTTTGGGTATATTGGCCGCGGCAAAAATGTGTTATAATGATATTCTATGACACCCAGGGCTTTGGAGATCGCGTCCGTGACCAAGAAATTCGGCGGCCGCGCCGCGATCAGCGGTCTGACGCTTCAGATCGACCCGGGCGAGATCTACGGACTCATCGGACCGAACGGATCCGGCAAGACGACGACCATCAAGATGATCGCCGGTCTTTATCGTCCGACCAAAGGTTCGATCAGCATCGGTGGCATCGACGTCGCCAAGACTCCGACGCGCGCCAAACGCCGGATCGGTTACGTTCCCGATGATCCGGCGGGTTACGATCGGCTGACCGGACGCGAATTCCTGGAGTTCGTCGGCCAGCTTTACGGCATGGAACGCGGTGCTCGCGACCGGAAGATCGATGAGCTCCTGGAACGTTATGATTTGGGACGTCTCGCTGACGGCCTGTTCGGCCGGTATTCCCGGGGGACCAAGCAAAAGTTTTCCATTCTGGCGGCGCTGCTTCACGCGCCGTCGCTGCTGCTCGTCGACGAGCCGATGGTCGGTCTCGATCCGGCGAGCGCCGTCGCGACCGAGGAACTTTTCCGCGAGTTCGCCCGGGCTGGCGGCGCCATCCTGCTTTCGACCCACACTCTCGCTGTCGCCGAGATCCTCTGTGGCCGCTTCGGCCTGCTCCAGGAAGGGCGTCTGGCGGCGGAAGGGACGCTCGTTGATCTGCGCGCCCGGGCCGGACTCGGGTCCGGGACCCTGGAAGAGTGTTATCTGAAGCTCGCGGCCAAGTTATGATCTTCGAGCTCGCTGCTTTGCGCGCCGTCCGCCGGCGCGAGATCCGGAACAGTTTCCGGGAGTTGACCTGGGCTGATGCCGCGGTGGCGTTTCTCTTCCTGGTCCTGTGTATTTTCGCGGCTCTGGCCGCATATTTTATTTTCCGGCGCGCTTTTTCGTTCCTGCTCAGCGAGTTGCCGGCCGGACCGCTCCTCGTCCGTTACGTGTTGGAGACGGCTTTCGCTTTCATTTTCCTGTTCGGCGCCGTCAGTTTCGTGGCGGCGTCCTTTCCGCTGATTTTCCGCTACGGCGAAGTGCGGCTGCTCCTCAGTCTGCCGGTCGAGCCGGTGGCGGTCTACATTCATCGTTTTTTAGCGGCCGCGGCGCTTTCTTCCTGGCCCATCGTGATCATCGGCCTGCCGGCGCTTTTCGCCCTGGGCGCGGCGCTTCAGGCTTCGGCCGCTTATTACGGTTTTTGCCTGATCGTGGCGCTGTTATTCCTGCTGGCGATCTCTCTGGCCGGAGGCTTGCTGTCTTTCGCTGTCGGTTGGCTGGCTCGGCCGCTGTCCTCGGGCTGGATCAAGGCTTTGGAAACTTTCGGCGCTCTCTATCTTCTGGGTCTTCTCATCCGTTATGTCGCTTCCCGGCAGGTCGTCGGCCTGTTCGGGGCTGTGACCGCGCCGGAGATCGCCGCTTCCGGATCCCGGCTGGCGGAAATGTTCGCCTGGTTCCCCAGTCATCCTTTCGCCGAGCTCGTCATCGGCGCTTTGCCCGGGGCTGCCGGAAATCCGGCCAGGACGGCGTTGGCGATCGCACTGGCTCTCGCGGCCGCAGCCGTGATTCTGCTGGCGCTCGCCCGGTCGTTCTTTTTGCCGATCTGGCGCTTCACTGAAGAGGGCGGATTCCTGGCCCGGCCGGAGGACGCTTCGGGGCGGCGGCCGGCCATGTCTTTTCCCAGGCTTTTCCGTTGGCGCTACGGCTACCTGTTCGAAAAAGAGTATCTGCAATTCCGGCGCGATTCCGGAGAAGTGTTCAGCGCTGTCTTTCTGGCCGCGCTACTGTTCTTTTTCCTCCTGGCCATCCGCGCGGTCGCTGGTATGGATATCATCGATCAGGCCGCGATCCTCACCGAGCAGATGTTGTTCCGGGTGTTCGTGTCGATCGGTTATTTTTCCCTGATCCTGGGAATGCGGTTCGCTTTCCCGTCCCTGTCGCTCGAAGGCCGCGGCGCCTGGGCTCTCTGGTCGAGCCCGGTCCATATCCACGAGTTCTTCTCTTGGAAATTATTTTTTTGGACGGCGGCCAGCGCGATCCCGTTGCTCGCGGCGGCCGCGGTCACGACCCTGACTTTCGGACTCGGCTGGGTGCTGGGAACGTTCCTGGTCTTCGCTGTTCTCTGTCTGAACGCGGCGATCACGGCGCTGACCCTCGGCCAGGGCTGCGCCTTTCCGGATTTCCGGAAACGCGACGCGGAGTCTTTATCGACCTCGCCGGCCGGGATCGCGGCCGTGGTCCTGGGGCTTCTTTATATATATGTAGCCGCCGGCTATGTCCGGGGATTCACGGCTGCTTACCTGAAGAACGGAATGATCGACGCAGTGTCGATCCTCGGGCTCGCCGTCATCTCGATCCTGGTCGTGGCCGTCTATGGAGTGCTCGCTCCGCGGCGCATGAAGCGGTTGGAGATCGACGTCTGACGGATCTCACGGCTTGTGGCGGCTGCGCAGTTATTGTTATGTGAGCCGCGGCAGACCAGTCCTCGTCGTTTCTTGAGTTGTAAAAAAGCTGGAAATTTAGTATCATTAAGGCAGATATGAGCACCCAAAGATTCCAGAGCTACTTCTTTATAGCCGTTCTTGTTTTGAGCGGCCTTCTGACCTTACTGGTCTTCAGATCGTATTTGCCGTTGCTGGCTTTTGGCGGGGCTTTGGCCGTGGTTGCGCGGCCGCTTTACGCATATCTGCTCAAGCTCATCCGTTCGGAGATTGCCGCAGCTTTCCTGACCGTGATCGTGGTCGCCCTGACCGTCGTCCTGCCGCTGATCTATTTCTTGGCTGCTCTGTCCGGCGAGCTCATTTCTCTGTTCGGTCACGCGCGGGGGTTCTTTTCGGCTGACGCGGTCGTAGCTTATCTTGAACGCATCCTGCCGTCCGGACTCCACATTCAGATCCCCGAGATCATCAACCAGTCCCTGAGCGTGCTCAGGGCTGTGGTTGAAGGATTATCTTCCAATCTTTTCGAGTTCTTCTCCAACATCCTGGGCATGTTCTTGGCTTTCGTCATCATCCTGATCTTCGTCTATTACTTGCTCAAGGATGGCGCCCGGATCAAGGCAGAGTTTTTGGCGCTGTCGCCGCTCGGCGATGATTACGATGAAATGGTCCTGAGCCGCGTCATTATCGCTGTTCGCGCCGTCGTGAACGGCGTGCTGGTGATCGGGCTCATCAAAGGCGTCTTAGCCGGAGTTTTCTTCTGGATTTTTGGCGTGCCGGCGCCGTTCTTCTGGGGTACGATGACCGGGGCCGCATCTTTTCTGCCGATCTTCGGCTCGTCGCTCGTCACCGTGCCGACGATCGTCTATCTGGTCATTTCCGGCCATTATGGCGCGGCCATCGGCCTGACCCTGGTCTCGCTCCTCCTCATCGGCACGGTCGATAATTTCCTTCAGCCCAAACTGGTCGAAAGCAAGACTAATATCCATCCGCTGCTGATCCTATTGTCCATTCTCGGCGGCCTGCAGTTCTTCGGTTTTGCCGGTTTCATTTTGGGCCCGCTGACGCTCGCGACCACCATGGCCCTGCTCGATATTTACAAGAAAGATTTCCGCGGTCATCTTACGGACCTGACGTAATCGGTGCGATGATAATAAAACCGCCGAGCTGGGCTCGGCGGTTTTGATTTCGGATTCAGTTGAGGAATTTTTTGATATCCGCGAAATTCTTGCCGGCCAGATTGTGATTGGCCGACCACTCCTCCTGCGAGACGTCGCGGCCGAACCAAGGCGGCGGCACGAAGGCTGTCCGCGCCGAATCGTTATTGAATTCAATCTCCACGACGGTCAGACCCTCGAGCGGACCGTGAAAAACATCGATCTCGCCCATGAGGCCTTCCGGCAGGGGAAAGAAATAGCGGGTCTTGGCCAGGCTGCGGATGGACAGGCCGCGGAGGCGCGTGAATTCCTCTTCGGTCAGCGGAATGTTGATCTCATCCTTGCGCGAGAAATCATTTTTGGCCACGTCCAGTTTCTTGGTCAGTTCGTAACGCTGGCCGATGCGGCGGATGCGCAACGGTTCGCCGCCTTCGGACAAGTAGTGCTGTTCGATCTCGCTGCGGCCGAGTTCATTGAGGTTCGGCGTCTCTTTGACCAGGAAGGAAAGCTCGCTTTCTAGCATAGGGGGCGGATTATTCGCCGGCGGCCGGCTGCGTCGCGGCGGTTTTATTTTCGGAGTCATCATTGGCGGCGGCGTTCACGACGGGCACATCGGCGGCCGAAGGTTTCTTGGCCAGCGAACCGAGCCGTTTCCAGAAATTACCAGCGAGGTTGCGGAGCGAGATCCAGGCCTGGGCCAGGAAGGGGCGGGATTTTTCCCAGGCCAGCCCCCAAAAACTGCCGACGGCGGAGCCTAGCTCTTCGGCCTGCTGGGTCTGAGCGGTGGTGGCGACTTGGTTGACGGCGGTGACGGCAGCAGTGGTCGCTGCAGCGGTTGCGGCAGTGGTAACGGTGGCGTTAGTGCTGGCGGCAGCAGCGTCGTTGGCGGAGCCGGTCAATCCCGCCGGCTTTGCCGCCGAGTCCTCGGTTTCAACGGCCACAGCCAACGTTGGATCGGCTGGCGCTGCGTTCGTCGGCGTCGATGCGGGTGATCCATTTGCCTGGACAGCCGCCGGTGGTTTCGTTTTCGCGATCGCGAGTTTCCGTCCAGCCGACTGCATCGCCGAGACCGCCCGATCTTTGATCTGCACGATGGTCGGCAGCTGCTCCTCTCCGAGCGGCGCGGCGTAGGTCTCATTATTGAAAGGGGAGATGCGCGCTAGGATGATCGGCACCGCGATGAACGCGGCCAGGATCGCCGTGATGATCAGCTTCTTTTTTTGGTCCGGGTTGGGAGTCGGCATGGCGGTGGGATTAATCTCGTTTAGGTCGGCCGGGCAATCGCGCATCATTCGACCGGCGGCGGATGTTGGCCATATTTAGCTTTGAGTCCGGCGATCTTCTGTTCGGCGGCCAGCGTCAGTTTTCCGGTCCCGAGCGGATCATATCCCCGCAAGACATCGCTGTCGTTGAAGCCGTCACTGTCGGTGTCGGCGTTCTTCGGGTCAGTGCCGTAGATTCGGATCTCATCGCCGTCGGAGAGGTTATCGCCGTCCATGTCGGGGTTTTTGCGATCAAGGTAATTGTCGATTTCGTACAGGTCGGCCAGGCCGTCGCTGTCCTGATCCGGTAGTTTGCCGCTCTTGGAAAGTGGGTCAAAGCCCGACCAGATTTCGTCCCAGTCATTGAAGCCGTCGTCGTCAGTGTCGCGTTTCAGTGGATCGGTCCGATAGACGCCGACCTCCTTGCCGTCAGCGAGGCCGTCGTCGTCAGTGTCGCGTTTCAGTGGATCGGTGCCGAGCCTTTTTTCTTCTTGGTCGCTGAGACCGTCGCTGTCAACGTCGCTGATCTCGGACGTGGCGGGCTGCTCGGTGTCGGCGGCCGGGGCGGTCGCGGTGGGTTCGCTCCGGACCTGAAGCGGAATATCGAAGCCGCGCGCGCTCAGGATGTGCCCGCCGGGGGCGAGAGCCAGCAGTCCTTTTTCCAGAGTGAAGCTGATGCGATAGCCGCCCGGAATGAGTTCGTAGGCGTAAGGCTGGGCGGACGACGGGTCGAGCGGAAGTTTTTCGATCTGCGGTCCGACGAGGTCTTCGAGCCGCGCCGGATAATTCTTGTTCGAACTCTGGTAGGAATTCAGGCCGATGCGCAGCACGTTCATCGCGCGGTAGCGTTCCCAGTCGCGTTCCTCGGCCGGGTCGACTATTTTTTCAGGTTTCGCCAGTTCCGCGACGGCCGCTGTTTTTGACGTCGTCACTCGCGGCAGTCTGTCCAGGAGCGTCGGCGCGGCCAAACCGATGACGAGCAGCAGTGCGCCGCCGGCGGCCAGCCAGCCGTAGAGACGGCTGATCGCGTCATCCGTCCGCTGGTCGTCATTTTCAACCGCGTCTTCGTAATAGATCTGGAGATAGGTCAGTAGCGCAGCGAGGCCGATCAGGCCGACCAGGATCTGTCCGGCAACGACGAGCGCATCCCAGGAAAGGTCGGCGCCCAGGATCCGGAAAGCGCTGTCGGAAGCCTGCGCCCCGGGGATCATTCCGGCCGCCAGTTCGATGAGGGTGGCGAGGGCCGCGGTCCAGATCGAGAGGATGAAAAGCTGCAGCCCCAGGGCCAGGGTCCGGCCGCGAACCAGACCGTAACTTCGGGACAGCAGTTTCGTTCCGGACAGATCTTCGGCAAGCAGCGTTGGCAACAGCAAAGCTGATCGGAACATGACGAGAAGACCGGGCAGGACCAGGGCGAGAGCGGCGGCGCCGGACGCCAGCAGTGCCAGGGCGGCGGCGCTGACCAGCCCGATGACGCGGCTGAAGCCGATTGCCAGCGCTTGGCCGAGTCTTGTCTTGAAGGCGGCGACGGCGCTGATTCCGGCCAGAAGCCCCAGGAAGAGGATGACGCCGATCAGTAATTCCAAGACCACCAGGCTGGTGGTCCAATTGTCGCTGGGCCAGTGTTGCTGCCAAGTGCTGAGCGCGGCCAGTGCGGTCGCCAAAATGACGAACCATTGTAGTGAGATCAGCGCGGCGAAGAGGCCGGCTTTGCGCATCAGGCGGTTGAAAACCCTCAACAACCGGCCTTTGAAACCCGGAAAGTTCGGTTGGCGGCTCGGTGGCGCGACTTTTTTGGTCGCAGCGCCCGATAAGGTCAGCGGTTCGAAAGCCATACTTAAATAAGTATAGCATAAACGTTCTTTTCAGCCGGTGCGGGCGGCGGCGCGGTCCAGTTGACAAGCTTGGTCCGTTATTACAAGCTGGACCCAAAGTTCTTTCACTAAGATCAAGGACAGGAGGTCGTTGATGAAGACCGGCAAGCCAGTGTTGCGGATCATTTTGATCGTCGTTTCTGTTTTGGCCGCGATAGTGATCCTGTCGGCGCTCGCCAGACTAGCGCTCAGGATGAACGGCGAGGCCGACCCGAACGTCGGTCAGATCCGGATCCTTGGTTCCGTCGTCACGATCGAGCATGTGCTCACGGTCAGGCTGCCGGAGCCGGCTGAACAATGGGAGGCGGTGACGGGCGCGCGGCTCGACGACTATTCTCCGCGTCCCGTGTTAGCGCTTTTTCACCAAGAGCCGGCGGCCCGGGTGCTTCTGCAGCTGTGGCCGGCCGAGGGGGTGACGCCGGAAAACATCTCTACAGAGCTGGCGAAACAGCTCACGGATCAGGGGTTCGAGGTCGCCGCTTTTTGCGGTATCGGGCCATCCGGCCGGCGCTGCTCTTTGGTCTTCGAGTCCATCAGCCAGGAATCCGCGCCACGCGGCAAGATCTGGATCGAGTACTTGCCGGGTGATCCGCAGATGTTGCTGATCATAATCAGTACTTACGCACCGACTGATTATGAACAGTTCGAACCACAGATCGATTATTTGGCCGATCATGTCCGGTCGGACGATTGAAACGAAAACCCCCGCCGCTTGGCAGGGGTTTTATTGTCCGTAAACCCCGGGCCTTGGCCCGGGGAGCGTCATTGTCGGGCCAGTTCCGCGAGCAGGACGCCGAGATCATCCAGGTCCGAGACGCGAACGGCCTTTTCCCGCCAGGACTTCGCGTCCGGCAGGCCTTTGAAATACCAGATCAGGTGTTTGCGGAAGGTCAGCAGCGGTTCCGGACCGGGCTGGAGTTCGGCGTGCAGCCGAGCGTGTTCCATGATGACGGCGGCGCGCTCGGCGAGTGTCGGCGGCCGGTACGCGGTCCCGTTCAGAGTCGCGGCGATCTCGGCGAAGACCCAGGGATTGCCGAGCGCCCCGCGTCCGATCATCACGCCGTCGCCAGCAGTCGCGGCGAGCGCTTTGCGCGCGTCAGCTCCAGACGCAATGTCGCCGTTCACGAGGACCGGGATCTTCACGAGCGCCCGGGCGCGGCCGATCGCCTGCCAGTCGGCCTGGCCAGTGTAGCCCTGCTCTTTGGTCCGGCCGTGGATCGTCACGAGGTCGGCGCCCGAAGCCTCGACGGTCTTCACGAACGTCAGGATCTCGTCGGGTCTCGACCAGCCCAGGCGCGTCTTCACGGATACAGGTTTGGAGGTCGCTTCTTTGGCCGCGAGGATGATCCGGCATGCCAGTTCCGGATCTTTCATCAGCGCGGAACCGTTGAAATTGCAGACGATCTTATAGACCGGGCAGCCCATGTTCAGGTCGAAGGCGTCCGGAGAATATTTCTCATCGATGATCCGGATCGCTTCGGCCACGACGCCGGGATCGGAGCCGAACACCTGTTGGACGATGGGCCGCTCTTCCGGTTTAAAGTCGGCCATGTGCAAGGTTTTCCGATTGTCGCGGACCACGGCTTCGGCGCTGATCATTTCATGGAAGACGACCTGGGCGCCCTGGCGCTTCGCGATACGGCAATAAGCCGAATCGGTCATGTCGGCCATCGGGGCGAGCGCGATGATGGGGCGGGGGAGCGAGGTCCAAAACTTCATAATTAAGCCACGATATCCGGTAGCGGCCCGCAGGTCAACTCCGCCGACGGTCAAGCGGGTTGTTTATCAGCCTGAATCCTGATAGGATTTATGGGTAAAATAACCATGATTATGCTCAAATTTTCCAAAAAGATCGCATTCATCATCATCGCTATAGCGGTCGTGGCCGGGGTGGCGGGTTATTTGGCGCTGCGCGGTCCGCAGACCGTCTATGAGACCGATGTCGTGAGCCGTGGTTCGGTCGTGGAGACGATCTCGGTCACGGGTTCGATCGCGCCGGGTTCCAAGATCAGCCTGCAGCCGGAAGCCAGCGGCCGCGTCGCCAAGATCCTGGTCGCCGAGGGCGATCACGTCCAGGCCGGCGATGCCCTGATCAAGATCGATTCCCGCGATATCGAGACCCGGATCTCGTCCCAGCGCGCGGTCTTGGCTTCGGCCCAGGCCCAGCTCCGGGAGTTTTTGGCCGGAGCGACGGCGGAAGATCTGCGAGTCAGCGAGTCCGCCGTGGAGACCGCCTCCGCTCAGTTGGCGGCCGCCGAGGCGGCCAAGATCGACGCCGAGATCGCCAAGACCAACGCTCAGCGCAATCTGGAGAATACGCAGGCCAAAGGCGCGACCCTCATCGAATCCAAGATCAGCACGCTGCTCTTGGATTTCGACGACGCGGTCACAGCATCGTCCGACGCGGTCAACCGCCTGTCGATGCCGTTGTTCACCACCACCGATCAGTTGTCTTTTTCCAGTTCGAATTCCCAGGCCGAGTCCGATGCCGTCAGCTCTCGCCGTCTGGCTAAAGATGCTCTGGCGCCGCTCGCGGCCGCCGCCGCGTCAGCCCGATCGGTCGGCACGCTCGCGGCGGTTAAGGATTCTTACGCGATCATCCAGGCCAAACTGCAGGTGGTCAAGGCTCACATCGACGCCGCGGCCGCGGTCCTGAATTATTCTCTGGGACTCAGTTCCACTACGCTGGCCACCTATCAGCTCAACATCAATACGGCTCAGAACACGCTGAATACCATCATTTCCACGCTGTCGACCGACCGTTCGAGCCTGGATCTGCAGCAGCGACTCAACGCTTCGGATGAGACCGCGGCTTCGATCGCGCTCGCGAATTCCGAGACCGCCCTGAATGCGGCCGCGAGCAGCATTGAGACGAGTCTGCGGGCGAAAGCCCAGGCTCAGGCCGCCTACGATCTGAAGAAGATCGGCACCCGGCCGGAGACGATCGATGTCCAGCGCGCCAGAGTCGCCGCGGAATCCGCCGCGCTCGACGGACTCCTGAACGAACTCACCAAGCGGACCGTGATCGCGCCGATCGAAGCGGTGGTCACCGACATCGCCGTCGAACTTGGCGAGACCGTGACTCAGAATCAGGTCGTGATCACGCTCAATTCCAAAGGCGCTTTTGAGATCCTCTCCAACATTTCCGAGGTCGATATCGCCCGGGTGACGGTCGGCGATCCGGTCACGATCACGCTTGACGCCTTCTCCACCGGCGAGAAGTGGACCGGCAAGGTCATCACGATCCAGCCGGCCGAGAAAGTCGTCGAGGGCGTCATCTTCTATGAGACCAAGATCGTCTTCGATCAGGAGGATCCGCGCCTCAAGTCGGGCATGACCGCTAATCTGGATATCGAAGTGGCGCGCCACGACGGCGTGCTGCGGATTCCGTTGCGCGCTCTCAAAGAGAACGGCCGGAAGTACGTCCAGGTGCTGGTGAACGGCGTGCCCGCGGAAAAGGACGTCGCGGTCGGTCTGGAGAGCAATGATTTCGTCGAGATCACGAGCGGGTTGACCGAGGGCGAGACCGTCGTCATCGCCGCTAACGGCAAGAAGTAATTTCCGCAACCATGGCTGAACTCATCCGGCTGGAAAATTTGGTCAAAGAGTATGTTCAGGGCGAGCAGTTGGTCAAAGCCCTGAATGGCGTTGACTTGGTCATCAACAAGGGCGATTTTTTCGCCATCATGGGGCCTTCTGGTTGCGGCAAGTCCACTCTGATGCACTTGCTCGGTTTTCTGCTGAGCCCAACGTCTGGCAAGTACGTCTTCGGCGGCCGCGATGCCAGCTCGCTCACGGAGAATGACCGGGCTGTGATCCGCAATGAACAGATCGGTTTCGTCTTTCAGGCCTACAACCTGCTGCCGCGCACCTCGGTTCTCGAGAATGTTTTGTTGCCGATCGAATATGCCGCTGTTGTCGACGCCAAAAAAGCGAAGAAACGCGCTCTGGAACTTCTGGACCGGGTCGGTCTGAGCCACCGTCTCGACGCCCGGCCCAACCAGCTCTCTGGCGGCGAACAACAGCGCGCGGCCATCGCCCGGGCGCTCATCAACGAGCCTTCACTGATCCTGGCTGACGAGCCGACCGGCAACCTTGATTCCAAAACCTCGGACGACATCATGGCCATCATCGACGGTCTCCACAAGGAGGGGAATACCATCGTCATGGTCACTCACGAGGAAGACGTGGCGCAGCGCGCGGAACGAACCATCCGGATGAAGGACGGCCGCATCGTCTCCTGAACTTATGTCCCTCTCCAAGGACATCATCTACTCCGGGCACACTTTGTGGGCGTCCAAGAGCCGCACTTTGCTTACGATGCTCGGGGTCATCATCGGCGTGATGTCCGTGGTCGCGGTTTCTTCGGTCGGCAAGAGCGCCCAGAATCTTATCCTGGACCAGGCTGAAGCGGTCGGAACCAACGTCATCGGCATCTTGCCGGGCGGCAGCGGCGAGAACGAACCGCCGCCGATCGCCATGGGCATCGCCACGAGCAGCCTCAAAGAGAGCGATTTTCGCGCCGTGCGCGCCTTGCCGCACGTCATCCTCGGCGTTCCCATGGTCATGGCGCTGGAGTCGGTCTCGCTGGGACAGGTCGCCGCGATGACCACGATCTACGGCACCGGCGAGGAATTTCCGGCCATGATGGATATGACGGTGGCCGAGGGTCGTTTTTTCGACGTCCGCGACGTCGCGGCTTATGGCCGGGTCGCGGTGCTTGGTTCCGGCGCGGCGAAAGATCTTTCCTTGCGCGGCAGTCCGTTCGGCAAACAGATCCGCGTCAAAGGCTACAACTATCAGGTCATCGGCATCCTGAAAGAGAAGGGCGGCGGCGCGCTGGGCCAGATGGATGACGCGATCTACATCCCGGTGACGGCCGTCCAGAAATATATCGCCGGCATCAATCATCTGACCGCCGCGCGGGTCAAGGTCGACAACGCCAGCAATCTCAATTGGGTCAAGGACGAGATCAAGAAGACCCTGCGCCGCCGCCATCACATCACTGATCCGGCCAAGGATGATTTCACGGTGCAGGCGGCCGAGCAGGCCATCACCACCATTGCCGGCATCACCGATTCCATCAATTATTTCCTGCTGTTCGTGACGGCGATCTCGCTGCTCGTCGGCGGCATCAACATCATGAACATCATGTACGTCGCCGTCCGCGAACGCACGCGCGAGATCGGCCTCAGGAAATCCCTGGGCGCCAGGCCGGGCCGCATCCTCAGACAGTTCCTGACCGAAAGCTCGCTGATCTCGTTTTCCGGCGGCGTCATCGGCCTGATCTTGGGGACGGTCATCGCCGCGGCCGTCGCCGCGGCAGCCATCCACTACGACCTGATCTGGAAATTCACGATCTCCTTGACCTCGGTCGTCGTTTCGCTCGTCGTTTCGATCGGCATCGGCCTGATCTTCGGGGTCGCGCCGGCCGCCGCCGCGGCCAAACTCGACGCCATCGAAGCTTTGCGCCACGAATGATATGCATTTTCACGACTTGGCCAAAGCCTCGCTCGGCAACCTCCGGCGCAACAAATTGCGCACGGCCTTGTCGCTCCTCGGCATCGTCATCGGAGTCTTCTCGGTGACTGTCATCATCTCGCTCGGCGTCGCGGTCAAAGCGGGCGTCATCAGCTACATCAACAGTTTTTCCAGCCAGAACGTCATCTCGATCAATCCGGCGGCGCCCGGCGCTTCGCGCGAGAATTCCATGCAAGCCCTGATACTGGGCGCGACTCCGGCCTCGCTCAATTACGAGGATGTCGAAGCCCTGCAGGATCCGCGCAATTTACCTTATGCCACCGCGGTGAGCGGCGCTGTGACCGGTCAGGAATACGTCCGTTTCGGCAACAAGGAGTTCCGGTCGCTGATCTACGGCTGCTCCTCGGATTTTTATCCGCACATCATGCCGATCATCAAGATCGGCCAGGGGCGTTTTTATACCCGGGAGGAAGAAAGGTCGTTAGCGCCCGTCGTAGTGATCGGTTACAAGGTCGCCACCAAGCTTTTCGGCTCGGCTGATCCCGTCGGTCAGAAGGTCAAGATCAAGGATTTGCCGCTCATGGTGATCGGCGTGCTGGAGCCGCTTGGCAGCATGATGACCATGGATTTGGATTCCATGACCATGATACCGCTCCGGTTGGCGCAGAAACGGATCACCGGCAATGATAAGGTCTTCGAGGTGAATCTTACGGCCCAGGACGCCGCCCATGTCGATGAAACGGTCGATGACGTCAAGCGCTTGCTGCGCAAGCGGCACAAGATCGAAGATCCGACCAAAGACGATTTCATGGTGACGACCATGCAGGATATCACCGACCGGCTCAATACCATCACCGATGTGATCACTTACTTTCTGGCTTTCCTCGCCGCGATCTCGCTGTTCGTCGGCGGCATCGGCATCATGAACATCATGCTCGTTTCCGTGACCGAGCGTATCCGCGAGGTCGGGCTGCGCAAGGCTCTGGGCGCCAAACCGAACGATATCCTGATGCAATTTTTGGCCGAGTCCATCGTCCTGACCACCGCTGGCGGGCTGATCGGCGGCGCCCTCGGCTTCCTCACGACCATGGCGGTCGTGGCGATCATGCGCGCCAATCATCTCGACGTTCCCTATATCGTTTCGATGACGGCTTTCATCGGCGCCGCCGCGGTTTCCGCGTTCGTCGGCGTCGTCTTCGGCATCCAGCCGGCGCGCAAGGCGGCCGCGCTCGATCCGATCACGTCTCTCAGATATGAATAAGCGCTTGCGGCCGGCCGCGAAGAAGGTTTCCCGGACGGGGACCAAGAAAACCGCCGCCAAGTCAGGGGTCCGAAAATCGAGAGTCAAAAGCCGGGGGCCGCTCACCGGCACCATGATCTATAAGCACGCCACTTGTCCGCACTGGCTGTATTTCGACCGTTTCGGCGATCCTAAAAAGAAGATCCGTCAGTCGCGTTTCGCCGGACTGCTCCTCGAATCCGGGCTGCTATTCGAAAAAGAGGTCCTGGCCGGCCGGGAGTATTCCGAGGTCCGGGGCAGGGGAGAGTTAGCGCGGCAAAAGGCCACGTTGAAATTGATGAAAGCCGGAGCCGACCTGATCTATGGCGGCTGGCTCAAGAGCGGCGGCCGGGTCGGCGAACCGGACCTGCTCGAGAAACGGACCGACGCGTCGTCGAAATTCGGCGCGTATCATTACGTCGCCGTCGAGATCAAGAACGTCGAGAAACTTTCCGACGCGCTGCGGCTGAAACTCTCGTTCCTTTCCGATGTCCTCGGGGAAGTCCAGGGTTTCCAGCCGCCCTACGGTTACGTGCTGAACGGCGCCGGGCTCCTGATCGGTTTCGCGCTCCAGGAATTCAGCGAGCGCTACCGGACGACCATCGAGGAAATCGATCGCGCCCTCGGCGGCGAGTGTCCGCCGCCGCATCTGTCATCGTCCTGCAAGGCGTCGCCTTGGTTCAACGAATGCGCGGCCCTGGCCGAGTCCGGCCGCGACCTGGCGCTGTTATATAATATAAAGGAAAGGAACGTGCGGGCGCTGCGCGCCAGCGGCGTCGCCACGATCGACCAGGCACGGGAGATGGACGCCGTCGCGCTGGCCGAGAAGACCGGAATTTCGCGCTCCACGCTTGAGCGGCTGGCGCTTCAGGCCGCCGCGCTGATCGAAGGCAAACATCGTCTGCGCGGCCGGATCGAATTGCCGGCGGCGCCGGTCGAATATTTTTTCGACATCGAAGGCGACCCGCTGCGCCGCCTGGAGTACCTGTTCGGCCTGCTCGTCCGCGACCGGGCGGGGGAGCGGTATGAATATTTTCTCGCCGCGAAGCCCGAGGACGAAGCGCGGATGTGGCGGCGGTTCCTCGACTGGACCGAAAGCCTGCCGCCGCGGTTCGCTGTGTTTCATTATGGCACTTATGAACTCAGCCGGCTCGCGATCCTCGAGCGCCGCTACGGCGGTTCGACCGCTCTCGATCGTTTCCGCGCGGCTCTGGTCGACTTGAACGAGGTCGTGAAAGCGAACCTGATCCTGCCGTTGTATTTTTACGGCTTGAAACAGATCGGCAATTACATCGGCTTCGCGCGTTCGAAGCAGGTCGCCGGCGGCAGCGAATCAGTGGCTTTCTACGAGGACTGGTTAGAGAAAGGGGACCGGAAGAAACTCGAAGCCGTCATTGATTATAACAAGGACGATGTCGTCGCCACGGCGCGGCTTCGCGACTGGCTGGCGCAGGAGCAGGACAGCCATCAGGAAAACGGGAAATAGGCTCAGACTACGACAAAGATGTTTGCCCGCCGAACCGCTCTTTTCGGCCGATAGGTGGTTTACCCACAGAGTATTGGCGGTTAGTTTGCGTGCGTGTTATAATATAAAAACTTTGAAGATTTCGACCGGGTAAAAACAAGAAAAAATCACCGGATTCGTTGTGCTAAAAGGACAAAACATAATGGGAACCAATAGCATCATTGGCAAGATTCGATTGTCGGTCGGATACCATGAAGCTGTGAGTTTTTTCCCACTGGTAGTTTTACGCTCCGGATGAGGGCGTATTTTATTTCTATAATTATTTTTTTTTATTAACAAAATAAATTATTCATCGGCAGAACACCAACCTATGAGGATTCTGAATAAACTTTTTAAGAGGCTAGCCGGTTCGACGGTCGTCGCCGTCGCCGTTTTGGCGTTCGTCGTCCAGCCAGCAACAGCCGCTTTCACGTATAATCCTTTCGTCGTCAGCGCGAATGATATTTTTCCGGCCACCAACGCTTACCTCGCCCATACTTATGGGACGCGTTCTTCAGCCATCAGAAGCGATGGCACGCTTTGGCTGTGGGGAGTCGGCACGCAGTCGGGCGTGAAGTGGCTTAGGCCGGCGGAAGCCAACGCGGCCAATATCCAGAACGTCAAGTCAATAACTCAAAACGGATATTTTCTCAAGACTGATGGTACGGTGTGGAAGTTCACCGACCTGCTCACGGCGCCGACCCAGGTAGCGGGTTTGAGCAATATCATTGCGATCTCCGGTTACGAAAGTTACAGCGGTTATCAAACCGGACATACCTTGGCCCTCAAGATGGATGGCACGGTCTGGGCTTGGGGCGCCAACGCCTACGGTCAGCTCGGCAACGGAACAACGACTGCCAGCCTGACTCCGGTGCAGGTGACTGGTTTGACTGGCGTCACGACCATTGCTGCTGGCTCTGCCCACTCCTTGGCTCGCAAAGGCGACGGCACAGTCTGGGCTTGGGGCGTAGCAAGCGGCGGCGCGCTTGGTATTGGCAGTAATTTGGCCGGACTGGAAACGTGCGTCGGATCTTTTTGCAGCGTTATTCCCCGCCAGTCCCTCGGACTGACTTCCGTTACCACCATAACCGCTGGTTCTGGCCACTCCTTGGTCCGCAAATCCGATGGCACGGTCTGGGCTTTCGGAAAAAACAATTGGGGCCAAACCGGTCAGGATAACGCGAACATCGCTACGATGACGCCGACCCAGGTGGCTGGTCTTTACGGCATAGTCGCTTTGGCGGCCGGAGACTCGCATTCCTTGGCTCTCAGATCCGATGGCACAGTTCGGGCCTGGGGTTATGACGGCAGTTTCCAGTTAGGCACCGCTGCCGTGGAACACTGCTACGTCGGTACGCAGACTCATCCCTGCAGTTTCTTACCGGTCCAATCTGAACTGACGGGAGTGAACAATATCTCGGCTGGCAGTCAGAATTCTTACGCCATGAAATTAGACGGTTCGCTGTGGTCCTGGGGCGAAGGCAGCTATGGCCAGTTGGGCACCGGCACCACGTTTGATTCCGGCGTTCCGACGCAGATCACCTACACTGATCAGGCTGATTTGAGTCTCAGCGCGGTCGCTTCTGATTCCAGTCCCAGCGCCGGTCAGAACGTGACCTACGATATTTATCTGGCTAACAGTGCCGCTACTTTAAATTTATCCAACGATGGCCAGGTCGCTTATGGCGTCCAGGTTCGGGATCTGTTGCCGGCTGGTTTAACCTATGTGAGCCATGTCGCGACGCAGGGCACCTATGATCAGACGACGGGACTCTGGAACGTCGGCACAGTGATTCCTTCGACCAGTCCGAGACTGTCGATCACTGCTTCGGTAGGCGCTCAGTTCTTGGGAATGGACATCGTCAACGCGGTGGAGGTCGTGGCTACGAGCGCGACTGATCCGGATTCCACGCCTGGCAACGGTATTGCCAGCGAGGATGATTACGCGAGGATCATGGTCAGGCCCAATACTCCGCCAGTGGCCGTCAGTGATGCTGTGACCTTGGCGTATGGTACGGGCTCTTCGGATGTCACCGCGAGTTTGATGGCGAATGACACCGATGCCGAGGCGGATGTTCTTAGGCCCGCTTATGTTGATGGCGCCAGTGAATACAATTGCCCGGAATATGTTGCCTGGGATCCCATGAATGATCCTTATCCGCCAGCGCCGCTCGGTTATAGTTGTCTTTTGAACAGCGTCGGTATCGCGAGGTATTACAACGCCACCCAGAAAATTACTTTTACGCCTTCCGCTATCGGCACGGACGTTTTTAACTACGTGACTTCCGATGGGTACGAAAATTCCGGAGTCGCGACTGTTACGATCACTGTGACCGAAGCCGATATCGTGCCGCCGACTGTGGCTATTACTTCGCCAATCGATGAATCTTTGACCAACTCGACTTTGACCGATGTCACGGTCTCGGCTTCTGACGCCGGTTCGGGCGTTTCGACGGTCAGGGTTAACGGTATTGTCTGCGAAGGTTCGCCCGCGGATGGTATTTGGACTTGCGCTTCTGTCCCGCTCAGCATCGAAGGCGATAATATTCTTACGGCTACAGTTACGGATATCGCCGGTAATATCGCGACGGATTCCATTATTATCGCTCGCGACTCCATCGCCCCAGTCGTCGCCATCTCGGCTCCGATTGACGGTCTCCTCACGAATCAGAGCAGCGTCGCCGTCGCCTGGACGGTTGATGGTATCGCCCAGACCACGGATCTCACAGCC